>Ga0105103_10002270_pt1 | contig 10071 bp, 5 predicted proteins | sample PPLLaktember2015_2_FD_79107 | JGI IMG/M metagenome (GOLD analysis project Ga0105103, IMG submission 79107) | Freshwater sediment microbial communities from Prairie Pothole Lake near Jamestown, North Dakota, USA - PPLs Lake P7 Core (6) Depth... | ecosystem: Environmental > Aquatic > Freshwater >...
CTTCAGCGAGGTTTCCTGCTTCGGCGGCGGCTTCACCCGCTCGCGGGTCATGGCGAACGTGGCGAAGTAAAGCAGCACGGCGATGACGGAATAGATGAGCATCGTCATCTGCCAACCGTAGGGCGACGTGTCGCTGCCGCCCCCGAAATGCCTGACCAGCGGCAGGGTCGCGTTGACGATGATGAACACGGGAATCAGCGCCATCACGAAGCGGTACGACGTGACGCTGGTGCGCTCCTTGGAGTCCGGGGTCAGCACGCCGAGCAGCGCCGAGTACGGGATGTTGATCGCCGAGTAGGCGAACATCATCAGCATCAGGGTGACGTAGGCGTAGATCGTACGGGCCGAGCCGTCGAGGTCCGGTACCGTGAACGCTAGTACCGCAGTCGCCCCCATGGGGATCGCCATCCAGATGAGATAGGGCCTGAAGTGCCCCCAGCGAGTCTCGGTACGGTCGGCGATGGTGCCGATCATCGGGTCGAAGAACGCGTCGACGACGCGCGTGACCAGCATCATCGTGCCCATCGTCGCGGCGCCGAGCAGGAACACGTCCGTATAGAACTTCGCCATGAAGATCGCGAACATCTGCCAGAACATGTTCGACGCGAGATCGCCGAGTCCGTAGCCGAATTTCTCCGTTACGGAAAGCTTGCTGTTTTCTGTCTTCATTGCCCCCCCCCAGAACGCCATGAATGCCGCGTCGTGTTCAGCGCTTCTTTTGGTAAGGCAGCCGGCCCTTGCCGCGCCGCGCGGGTTCGCCATACCCGCCCACTCGTTCGTAGACGCGCACGTAGTCGACGACCAGTTCCGCCGGAAACTGCGTCGCCGGATTCGGCACCCCCGGAAAATTGCCGCCGACGGCGACGTTCATCACGATGTAGAACGGCTGGTCGAACGGCGCGGGCCACGGATTCAGGTCCGCACTGCTGCGCGCCACGATTCCCCTGCCGTTGCGCAGCTTGCTGCAGCTCCACCAGAACGTCTGCGTGGCCCAGACCTTGCCGTCCACCAGCCAGCGGATCTCGCCCGGTTCCCACTCCACGGCATAGACGTGGAAATCCGCCACCGACTGCCCGGCGGGAAACTTGTGCACGTGCGTGACCAGTTCGCGCTTCGGAAAAGTCGACCCGAAGTGCACCGTGCCGAGATACTGCTCAGGCTTCTCGCCGACGATCTCCATCACGTCGATCTCGCCGGAGGCTGCCCAGCCGCCGTACTTGTCGTCCTGCGGCAGCAGCCAGATCGCGGGCCACAAGCCCTTGCCGTGCGGCACCTTCGCGCGGAACTCGAACTTGCCATAGCGCTGGCTGAACAGCGGCGTGCCGTCGCGCTTGCGCGTCCGGATCCGTGCCGAGGTGTAGCCACAACCGTGCAGCGATTCCTTCAGGGCGCGGATGTACAGCAGGCCGTCGCGGACCGACACGTTCTCCGGCTCACGCGTGTAGTACTGCAGTTCCTCGTTGCCCCAGCCGGGCACCCATTGGTGGGACTTGTAGTCGAAGAAACCATTGCCGAGCTCGAAGTCCCACTTGGTGGCGTCGATCGCGTCACCGTCGAACTCGTCGCTCCAGACGAGTTTCCATCGACCTGCCTTACCGGCCATGGGGTAGTCCCCGCTGCGCCGACGGGGCACCGACGGCGGCGTTGGCCCTCGCACAGAACGCGCGATACCAGAGCGCGCTGTCCTTCAACGTCCGGCGCTGCGTGGCGTAGTCGACGAAGACGATCCCGAAGCGCTTGGAGAAGCCGTCGGCCCACTCGAAATTGTCGAGCAGGCTCCAGACGAAGTAGCCGCGCAGGTCGACGCCACCCTCGAGCGCGGCGGCCATCGCGGCAATGTGCCGCTGCAGGTAGCTGATCCGTTGCGTGTCGGCGACGCGTCCGCCCACCATGCAGTCCCGGTAGGCGGCGCCGTTTTCGGTGATGTAGAGCGGCGGCAGGTGATAGTCAGTCTTCAACCGCAGCAGCAGCTCGGTCAGCCCGCCCGGAAACACCTCCCAGCCCATGTCGGTGACTTCCCGGTCGTCGTCGACGGGAGCCAATGGGGACCCCGTGCCGGAGAGATTGCGCGTGTAGTAGTTGATGCCGAGGAAATCCAGCGGCTGCCGGATGACGTCGAGGTCGCCCGCTGCGACCTGCGGCGCGTCCTCGCCCAGGAATTCGAGCACGTCTTCCGGATAGCGCCCGTGCAGCAGCGCGTCCATGTACCAGCGGATGGTCAAGCCGTCATCGATGCGTGCCTTGGCAATATCCGCGGGCGAATTCGAGGTGGCATGCACGGGCGCCTGGTTCAGCACGAGGCCGAGCGGCGCTACGCAGTGCTCGGCGCGCAGCGCCTGCAGGGCCAAGCCGTGGCTGAGCAGAAGATGATGCGAGACCTGCATCGCCACCTTCTGGCTCTGCAGTCCGGGCGCGAAGGTCCCTGTCTCGTGGCCGAGGATGGCAACGACCCACGGCTCGTTGTGCGTCGCGATCGAGGCTGCGCGATCGCCCAGGCGGCGCGCCACCTCCACCGCATATTCCGCGAACCGCCCTGTGGTATCCCGGTTCGCCCAGCCGCCGCTCTCCTGCAGCGCCTGCGGCAAGTCCCAGTGGTACAGGGTGAGGTACGGCGCGACGCCTCGCTCGAGCAGGCCATCGACGAGCCGATCGTAGAAGTCGAATCCCCGCTCGTTCCACGCCCCGGCGCCCAGCGGCTGGACGCGAGGCCAGGCGATCGAGAACCGGTAGGCGTTCGCGCCGAGGCTCGCGATGAGGTCGATGTCTTCACGGAGCCGGTGGTAGTGATCGCAGGCATGCTCGCCGCTGCTGCCGTCCTTGATCGCGCCCGGCCTGCGACAGAACTCGTCCCAGATGGAATCCCCGCGTCCGTCTTCGTGCGCAGCGCCCTCGACCTGGTATGCACTCGTCGCCACGCCCCAGACGAAACCGCGCGGAAAGCGTTCGGCGAGAGCGCCGGCGTCGTCTCCCGGCGGCCCATGGTCCGCATGTCGGTCTGAATGCATCAGCATCGTGTCGTTCGTTGCAACCGCGCGGTGGGTCGAGTGCTGCCGGGCTTGCTGCGACCTGGACTGGCACGCCTGTCTGACGCTTTTGGGTCGCTTTTGAGAAAGCGCTTTCAAACAAAATCTAGCACAGGGTCTCACGGTCGTGTCAAACAGGCGCCGGAGTCGGTGCCGGAGGGGTGCTGTACCCGTCAGTCGCGCAAGGGTCGGGTTGATTCCCGGATTGCAAGGGTGGGCGCGGACAGCCGGATATTGGGAGTCCGCCGCTCGATCAGGTCGATCATCGCCTCCGCCGCGCGCTCGCCGATTTCGTCGGTGTACCGGTGAACCGTAGTGAGCGGCGGGATGATGAATGCCGAGGTCGGCAGGTCGTCGAAGCCGACCACTGAGACATCCTGCGGCACCTTGAGGCCGCGCCGATGCAGCGCCAGCAGGACGCCGAATGCGGTCTGGTCGTTCGCGGCAAAAACCGCGCTGAATTCGACCCGCGAGTCGAGCAGCGCGTTGACGGCCGCAAAGCCCCCGGTTTCCAGGTAGTCGCCGGCTACGACGAGCTTGTTCGAGTAGGGAATCTTCGCCGCAGCCAATGCGGCCCGGTAGCCGTCGAGCCGTTGCAGCGCGTCGGGATGATCCGCCGGGCCGGAAACGAACGCGATGCGCCGGTGGCCCTGTCCGATCAGGTAGTCGGTGGCCACCCGCGCGCCCATCGTGCTGTCCACGTCCAGGCAATGAATGCGTTCGCCGGCCACAAATCGCCCCGTCACGACCAGCGGCACGATGCGCGCGAGACCCACGAGTTCCTCGTCGGGCAGGCGACTGGTCAACAGGATGATGCCTTCCACGCGCCGGCCGAGCAGATGGTCCACACAGCGCCGCTCATCACCCACACGCCAATGGCCACTGACGAACAACGGGGAATACTTCGCCCGCAGCAGGCCCTTCTCGATTCCGGCCAGCGACACCCCGTAGAACGGGCTGTCGATGGCCTGTGTCACGACCCCCACGCTCATCGATTTGCCGCCCGCAAGCGAGCGCGCGACCGGGTTCGGCATGAACTGCAGCTTGGCGATCGCCGCTTCGACGGCCCGCACCTTCGACTCCCGCACCCGCGCGGTGCCGTTGAGGATGCGCGAAACGGTGCTCGGGGAGACGCCGGCTTCGCGCGCGACCATCTCCAGTGTCACGGCGGATCCAGATGCAGCCGCGGCGGTACGTCGCTCAAGTTCCGATCGGCGCATTGTTCTTCTAATCCTGGATTCCTGGGCGCGAGCACAGAGTGTATTTCGCCGCCCAACTTTGCCGCGCCGCAACAGAAAACGCGAGCGCCGTCAGTCGGGGCGGGTCCAAGATTGACAAGGATGCCGAGGCTCCGCTAGCTTCTGCAAGCGCTTTCAAAATTGCCCCGGTCCACTGACAAGACGCAGCGCGGCGTCGCAGTCGACCGCTGAGCGGGAGAGCGTGGCGAGCGGGGGAGGTCGATGCAGATGAGCCGGATCGATATTCGAACTGCGCAGCACTCCGTGCAGCAATCCGCGCTGTCCGCGCGGCCAACATCATTTTTTCCGGGCAGGCAGGCGGTGAACATCATGCGTAGCGTGACGTCGATTTTTGCGTCGTACCGGCGGCTCGTCCCGCTCGGCCTGTGTCTCGGCCTGGCAGCCTGCGGTTCCAGCCAGAACTGGCAGGACGACAGCCAGTTCGTCACCGTCAGCGGTTCAGTCGCAGGCTTCACCGGCGGAACCCTGGCGTTGTGGAACAACGGTGGCGACAAGCTCGCCATCCCGGCCAACGGCCGTTTCACGTTTCCGCTGCAGATCGCCAATGGCAGCGGATACGCCGTGGTCGTCGCGGTGCAGCCCGAGGGCCTGACCTGCACCGTCGCGAACGGTGTCGGCACGGCGCGAGGCAACGTCACGGGCGTCACGGTGAACTGTGCGCCCTATACGTTCACGCGGCGGTCGCTGCCGGCGATCTACAGCACCGGCAAGGCCGTCAACTACAGTGCGTATCGAACCGCCGGCGGACCAAGGGACTTCGAAGTGCCCAGCGATGCCCAGGTGCTGCAGGACCTCACGCTGCTCGACCTGGCGGGTTTCGACCTGCTCCGGCTGTTCGGGGCCGAGGCCCCGGCCACCGACATCGTGGCCGAGAAGATCCTGCGGCTGGCGGCGCAGAACTTCCCTGACATGAAATTCCAGCTCGGGCTCGCCGTCGGCGGCGTGACCTCGTGCAGCGATACCAAGAACGATCGCAACATCAGCTACCTGATCACGAATCTTGCGAAGTATCCGAACGTCGTCGCGATCAGCGTGGGCAACGAGACGTCCTTCTTCTCGAAGTTCTCGCCCCTGCCTTGCCTCGAAAGCTACATCCGGACGATCCGCAGCCAGGTGACACAGCCGGTCACCACCGACGACGACTGGACTTTTTACGCCGGCAAATCCACCGGTGGCGGTGACCGGGTCGACGTCAAGCCGGACACGATCCTGCCACTGATCGATTTCGCGGCCATTCACATGTACCCGATCAGCTATCCAGTCTGGGACTGGCAGCAGACCGGCGTCGCCGCGGGGCCCGCCCGGGCGCAGGCCATGATGGAGACCTCGCTCGTCGCCCTGAAAGAATGGTACGGGGAGGTCGTCGATTACCGGTACGTGGGCGCGGGCGGCGTGACGGTCAGCATCGGCGACTCGATGCCGATCGTGGTCGGCGAGACCGGCTGGAAGGCACGGCAGACCAATCCTGCGTCGGAGATCGAGCAGTACGCGGCGCTGCCCCCGAACGCCAAGTGGTACTTCGACCTGCTGTACGGAAATCCGGGCAAGTACCCATCCTGGCAAGGATCCGTCGGTGGCCCGCCTACGATTTTCTACTTCGTGGCGTTCGACGAGCAGTGGAAAGGCATCGATGACGGCTGGGGCCTGTGGGACCTCTCGCGCCAGGCGCGCTATACCCTGTGCGGCTTGCCGGCAGGCCCGGCATGCAAGCCGGACGTGTACGAAGGAGCCGGCTATTTCAACCCGCCGCCGTTCTCCACGGTGACCTTCGACTCGCCCTCCATCAACTACGCGCTGGTGGGCTTCGCGGGCGCCGAGGATTCGCAGGTCGTGGCGGACCCGGTCGGCGGCGCCAACAAGGTGGCGCGCGTGAACCGGTCGGCAACGGCAGATACTTTTGCTGGAACCGTCGTCGGCACGGCCGGCCTGACGGTCGGAACCATACCGTTCGACGCGTCCAACACCCGCATGACCGTGCGCGTGTACTCGCCCGCCGCGGGCATCCCCGTACGGCTCAAGATCGAGGACTCCGCCAACACGGCGCGCGCCGTGGAGACCGAGGCAGTCACCACCCGGGCCAACGCCTGGGAGGTGCTGACGTTCGACTTCGCCGCACCGGCTACTGGTTCGCCGGCCCTGAACCCGAGCTACGACTACAACCGGCTGATCATCTTCTTCAACTTCGGCGCGACCGGCGCCACGGCCGGCGCCCAGACCTACTACTTCGACGACATGGCGTTCATCGGTGGCGGCGGCCTGCCCATTGGGCCTTTCGCCGACCTGAGCTTCGACTCGACGGGACTCGTCTACACCCTGACCGGTTTCGGCGGCGCCGAAGACTCGTCGTTGCAGCCGGATCCGACCAATGCCGCCAACACGACCGTACGGGTCAACCGGGCGGCCAACGCCGAGACCTTCGCCGGGACCGTCGTGTCCACGGGTCCCAGCCTCACGGTTGGCACGATTCCGTTCACCGCGACGAACACGAGGATGACCGTGCGGGTGTATTCGCCAGCCGTCGGCGTCCGCGTGCGGCTCAAGGTCGAGAGCGCGCAGGATCCGAGTCGCTCGGTGGAGACCGAAGCGGTGACGACCGTGGCCAACGCCTGGGAGACGCTGACTTTCAACTTTGCCAATCAGGTCAGCGGCACCCCCGCGCTGAACCCGAGCTACAACTACAACCGCCTGATCATCTTCTTCGACTTCGGCCAGGCCGGAGCGGCCATCGGTGCGCGCACGTACTACTTCGACGACGTGCTGTTTGTCAGCGGTGGTGGCGGCGGTGGCACCATCGTCTTCGCCTCGGGCTTCAAGAGCAACAATCGCACAGTCGAGGACGGCGAGTGGGGCTTCTACAGCGGCAACTTCACCAACTACACCAACACGTACGCCGGTGGCGGGTTCGTCGACGGCGCGGGTGCGGTCCCGCCGGCGGACTCGTTCGTCTACCTGGTCGTCGCCACGTCGGCACCGACGACCGACGGCTTCATGGGCATCTTCACGATGGCGCCCGGCTACACCGGCGCGGCACCGAACGCGGGCGTGACGCTCAACGGTCAGACGAACCTTAAGATCGAGCTCGGCATGGCTGCGGAGTGGTTCCAGCAGGCCACCAACAAGGCGCTGACCGTGCGCTTGATCGGCAGCCAGGTGTACTCCAACGGAGCCGGGGGCTTCTGCCAGATCCTGGTGGAGACGCCGGTCACACCGACCACGGCGGACCTGACCCTGTACACAATTTCGCTGAACTCGATGACCCTTGCCCAGGCCTGCAATGGCGGCGGATTCACTTCCGGTGTCACCACTCTGGCAGAAGCGCTGGCAAGACCGATCGGCGAGGTCCACGTGCAGGCGATTTTCCCGCGGGTCAACACCACTGTGACGAACGGCGCAGGCACGGAGTACCCGACCGGCTTCACTCGCGGCTCAGTCTCGTTCGAGTGAGTCGACCCATGACGCACGCAATGACGACTCCAATCCGTCGCTTCGGGGAGACCGCTGTGAATAAGAATGCTGTCAGTCGATCCCTTGCGGTCGCTTCGATGCTGCTCGCCAGCGTCCCCGCGGCCGCGGAACAGTATGGGCCGCTCGAGGTCGTGGGCTTCCTCAAGAACGAATACAGCCTCTGCGACAACTGCACTGAGGGCCTGGTGAATCGCTCGGCCTACGATCCGCGCGGCGTGCTCTCGCCGCCGGACCCGATGGTGAACCAGGGCGGTGACTCGGAAACGACGGGACGCAATCTCTTCCTCGCGCAATTGACGCTCGGCCTGTCGCACGAATTCGACAACGCCGTGAAGATCGAGGCGAAGACGAGCGGGCGCATGCGCAACTCGGACGCCGACATCTACGACAACTGGATGACGGACCTCTACGCGGGCGTGTCGCACCCCACCTACGGCTCGTTCCAGGTCGGCAAGATGACCTCCCGCGCGTGGACGCGATCCGACGACTTCGCCTACCCGCTGGGCCTGTCGAGTCCATGGGCGGAATCGGGCGCGGGCTACGGGATTTTTCCCGAGGCCGTGCGTTATGCAACGCGCGAGTTCGAGATTCCGATCGGCAAGATCCGCTTCGAGGCGTCCTACGCCGAGGCCGACACACGCAATCCCCTCAACCGTGCCTCGCTGGTGGAAGCACCGCCCGATCCGAGCCTGTACGAGATCTTCATCCAGTACTCGAACGAGAAGAACCTGGTCGAGCTGGTCTATCAGGACAGCGACGGTGGCCGGCAGAGCTCGTTCCAGAAAGGCGCGTTCTACGGGGCGCAGGGCAATACCAACGGCCTGGTCTCTTCCCCCGACTACGAGGCGCCGTCCCAGAACGTGCTGATCGTGCAGGGCAACTACTGGATGAACGAGCGCTGGAAGTTCAGCTACGGACTCCGGCGCAGCGAATGGTCGGGCCAGGCACAGCAGTGCGACTTCGGTCCGGTATCGACCGTACAGAGCGCCTGCTTCTGGGACCAGCCCGGTTTCAACTACTCCGACGAGCTCGACAAGGTCTACTCCGCCGTGTCGTGGGACGCCATGCTCGGCGCCGCCTACAACCGGGGCAAATGGACCTACACGCTGGGCAGCGTCTACCTGGACAAGGCCAGCACCGATAACCCGGTCGAATGGGGCCAGGACAATACTGCGCTGTTCCTGAACCTCGGCGTCTACCGCAAGCTGCCGGAGATTTCTTTCGGCGGTGTGTTCAAGATGGAGGTCTACGCGGGACTCGGCCGCGTCATGTTCGGACGCGAAGGACCGGCGCCCCTGAGCATGCCCAGCAACATCGCCTTCGGTGGTGTCGATCCGCGCACCAGCGAATCGGGCAACTTCTTCACGCTCGGGGCGAATCTCAACTTCTGAGGACGCAACCATGCGCAAGATCGACGCCAGGCCGAGGCACCGACGGCTTTCTGTGCTCGGCAATGCTGCCCGCACCGGGGTCTGCTGTGCGCTGCTTTTCGCGAGCATCGGCGTCTCGCTGGCCGCGACCCCGGACGTGCCGCTGGGACGCGGCGGCTACTACACCAAGCTGAAAAGCGGCGACGGCACGCTGCCCGTCGCCGAGTTCGTGACCGGCGAAGCCGCCGGCAAGGCCGCGCCCACGAACCAGTGGTACTCGTCGGTGATGTTCCAGCGCTGGTCGCAGCCGCTGCACGCGCACCCGATGACCTACCGGGCCTCCGAGCAGGGTTTCGAGCTGGGGCTGCCGAGCAAGCGTCATGCCGACGTCGACGGCAGCATTGAGCTGAGCTATCCGCACGTGCCCGCCATCGTCGTGTCACCGCTGGGATTCACGCCGCAGGACGCCCGGCTGTCGAAGTTCTCCGACTGGCTCGCCCAGATCAGCATGGCAGCGGGCGCCGGCGAGGCGCTGACTGCCACCGTGCTCCATGGCAGCCCCTTCAGCTATTACGAACTCAGCAAGGGGGACGCGCGTTTCCGCTTGTCGGCCGTCGATACCGTGATCGCCGATCCGACCAAGGCGGGACAGGACCCGCGAGTCGCCGCGGTCAAGATCGCAGGCCGGCCCTACGCGATCTTCGCGCCGACCGGGTCGACCTGGGAATGGCAGCAGCCGACCGAGCTGGTGCTGCGGCTGCCCGAGAATGCCCGGTATTTTTCCGTGGCGGGATTGCCGGACGCCAATGAATCCACGCTGCGGGATTTCCACGCCGTCGCCTACGCCTTTCCGACGGACACCCGCGTGGAGTGGTCCTACGACGAGGCCACGAGCAAGGTGCGCTCGGTCTACCGCGTGCAGACCGCAGCCCGCGAAGGCGAGAACCTCGCGAC
>Ga0105103_10002271_pt1 | contig 10070 bp, 13 predicted proteins | sample PPLLaktember2015_2_FD_79107 | JGI IMG/M metagenome (GOLD analysis project Ga0105103, IMG submission 79107) | Freshwater sediment microbial communities from Prairie Pothole Lake near Jamestown, North Dakota, USA - PPLs Lake P7 Core (6) Depth... | ecosystem: Environmental > Aquatic > Freshwater >...
AGCAGGTGTTGTCACCGGTGATCCCGTACATCCGGCCAGGCTCACGATGCTGAAGAGCAGGATCGTTATAACAACAGCATAGTTCAATTACATAGTTCCACGATCATTCTCTGAAGCAATAACGATTGCCATGCGTACAAGTGGCCGGGGATCGCCGGCTTTTTACAGGAGATCAGGTGGAATTTATACCCTCGCACGGTACAACGGACTCCTTGAAGTGACTTAGCCATGCTGACCAGCCACAAACTCCTGCAGCAGTACTGGCACGATGACCGGTACCGGCGGGAACATGTCCGGGTCTGGTATATCGACCGGGGTGCACCGGATGACCTGTCTGTTGCTGACGGTGCTGCCATCAGCCTGGAACCGTATTATATGACAATCCGGACCGGCAACGGGGAGAAACCCGTGCCCTACCACCGGATCCTGCTCATCACGTATGAAGGGGTTGCTATGTTCGAAAACCGGAAGATCCGGGGCCTTGCAGACCGGATCCGTAAAGGGATTGCCGGACCGTGAGAAGCCAGTTCTTCCCCCCTCTTCCCTGCACGGTCGTATGATGCAGGGAAGTGCCGGATATCTTTCATTTTTTGTAACAATGGTCATGGTCTTTTATACCCCCGATGATAAATGCACGCTTCATCTGACAGGTGAAAAGATTTGTACCCATGAAGGTGCATCATAAAGATCACCCCGTCAGGAATGGAGTTGAGACAAGGATGACAGACAACCTCAAAGTAAAAGCCAGCAAAGCCGTCGATGACGCCCGCGTGGCCGCCCATGAAGTCTACGATGATGCATCGGTCGCCGCCCAGAATGCCCTGAAGGGGGCCGGTAAGGGAGCGGAAAAGGTATCGGATGACATTAAGATCGGCGTTCACAAAGCCGTTGCCGATGCAAAGATCGCGGCCCACGAGGCCGGTGCAAAACTGAAGAAGAGATAGGTGCAGACCATGATCATTGAACTGGCAGTACTCTTCCTCGTGCTGGCACTGGTCGCCTATATCATGGGCGCCCGGGGAATCGCCGGTTTCTCGATGGATATCGCAAAGTGGCTGGTCATCATCTTCGTCATTATCGCCATCGTGGCATTCATCCTGTAGCGGGATCGTATGAGGACCTGATCACGGGCACAGGAAAAGGGCATCCCCCTTTTTCGCTTTTTGGACGGGCGGGAACATCTTCTGTAGGCAGCATATAAGGTGAAGACCTGTGAAGGAAACGATGAGTATCGATGATCTGGCCCTTATTTTCCTCATTTTAACCATTTTTGCCACAGCGATCATCGCGTTCTGGCCGCTCATGACGGTATTCATCTGGGCAGTTGCCATTGCGGTCGTGCTGCTGCCGACACATAAATGGCTCTCCCGCAGGGTATCGCCTGCAGCATCGGCTACCTTCCTCACCGTCTCGGTGCTGCTTATCACCCTGCTGGTAGCGTCGGTCGCGGTGAGCGTCATGATCGACAACAAGGAGCATATCGGCAAAATGGGGGTGTCCATGGTGACCGGACTGAAGGAGACGGTGTTTGCCGGGTTTGTGCCGGCGTTTACCGAGCAGGAACTTGCAAATTTTGACAAGACCCTCACCGACTGGGTTGTCGATGCCACCCTCTCCCTGACCGGCAATACCATGCAGACACTGCTCTCGATCATCATATTCTTCCTCACGCTTTCGATGCTGCTGTATTACGGCGAGGAAATCTGGAATTCGACAACAAGCGCCGGGTCCAAAAAGCTCCAGGACGCGGTGAACCGGTTGTCGGAAATTTCCGCAAACACCATTTATGCCCTGATCATTGTCCAGATCTCGGCGGCCATGATCTCGTTTATCCTGGCAATCGCGTTCTTCTCCCTGCTCGGCAAGGGGGATGTGCTCCTGTTCTCAGCCTTGATCGGGTTTGCCATGCTCGTCCCCCTCATCGGCGCCCAGGTGATGATCGTTATCCTTGCGCTCTACTTCCTGAGCATCGGTGACTCCATGGCATCGGTGATCATGCTGGTGGCGGGATACCCCCTGCTCAGCGGGTGGATAGATTTCTATTACCGGCCGGTGATGATGGGAAGAAGGGTTGCCGTTCATCCCGTCATCATGATGATAGGCATTTTTGCCGGCGTCCCGTTCATGGGCATTGTGGGTTTCATCGTCGGTCCGGTACTCATTGCGCTCGTGGTAATCGGTGCAAAAATCCTCTCACAGGCGTATTACGGCCCCGAATCCGAGACTTCCTGACGATCGCCGGATCATCGCAGGACCGTTACGGGAAAGCAAAACAGCCGGAGGAGTGTTCCCTGCCGCTGGTGTCTGATTATTCCTCCGCTCCGCCAGCCGGTCACCCCGCCCGGAACGTTCCACAAAAAGGTCACATACGGCCGTGCTTTCCCCCCCGCTCAAGATGGCCGCACCGCCCGTCCTCCCAAGAGGGACATGCCGATGCGGCACACGGAACAAGGGCAAGACTTTTTCCGGGGTTTTTCTTCAGTTCATCAACGGAATTTCCCGCGGAACACCACAGGGACACTGCCCCCGCTCTGTTAACGGGCATTTTTCACCTCCATTGCCACGCGTGCCTTGCACCGCGGGCACTGGACCTTCACCGCCCGTGCCGACCGGTGCAGGCTGGCAAGGCGGGTCCCCATGTAGGTCCATGCATGACTGCACCGGTGACAGGTGAGACGGCAGCTCGTGTACTGGCTCTGCATGAACTACCTGTCGCATGGCCAGGGTATCAAGACCCCGCGGGCGGCGGGTGAAAGTGGAGTCATCTTCCCGTGCCGGGGTGATGACCGGGCTATCCCGGGGCATCGCATAAAAGGTACTTAAAAAGATACTATTGATTCTCAGCACTTCACCAGTTGGGATTCAAAGGCATCAAGGTGATTGCTGGACCCGGCAGCAGGTTGGATGGTAATGCTATCATTGCGCTGGTGGTAACTACCAGCATAAAAACCCCAGGTGTGCCGACATCAAACCATACGGCGAAATAGTGATCATTTAGTAAATACATACTGAAATCAGCCCCTGAAACGTTAATAAAAAATGGGTTTTGGGGATATGTGCGAGGTAAACCGGTCCCGGAGCCCGACCATTCTCGCCGGAAAAATCAAAGGTGCTGCTTCCCGGTGTGCTCCACGAGAGTGCAGTCTTTGCATTCATTGCATTCAAACTCCAGCGTAGAGTGGAGGATCCGGTACATCTTCAGCCGTTCCTTGATCTCCAGTTTCATCTGTTCGATCTTTTTCACGTCCTGTTCGCAGGAATACACATGTGCATCGAGCACGTTGATATCCGAACAGAGACTCCAGAGATGAACATGGTGCACGCCGTCAACCCCTTTCACGGAGGTCATATCAGCAACTACCGCATCGAAATCCACCGACTGCGGCGTGAACTGGAGAAGGATCAGGATCGTCTCCCACAATATCCTTGCAGCTGAGATCACAATCAGGACCGCGATAATGCCTGAAAGAATGGGGTCCGCAATAACCTGCCCGGTAAAGGAGATCCATACTGCGGCAGCGATCACCGCCAGCGATGAAACCGTGTCCCCGGCCACATGCAGAAAGGCGCTCCGCACGTTCAGGTTCTGGCTCCCGTGAAGGAGGAACACAACCCCCATGTTCGCAGCAAGACCCATGCAGGCAACGATAAGCATCAGGCCACCCTGCACCGGAGCTGGATGGAATGCACGCTGGTAAGCTTCCCACAAAATACCAATGCTCACCCCGATCAGCAGCAGGGAGTTGATGAACGCTGCGAAGATCTCCCCGCGGTGGTACCCGTAGGTCCGTTCCTTGGTGGGAAGCTGAAGGGCAAGGGTCATTGCCCCAAGGGAAAGGATGAGCGAGAGGAGATCGCTGAACATGTGTCCTGCATCACTGATAAGGGCGAGTGATCCGGAGAGCAGTCCTCCGGCAACTTCCACGAGAAAGAAGACAAGCGTAATGATGAGCGCGATCTTCATCGATTTCCGGTAGTCCCGGATCGTATCGTGCGTCATATCCGTTGTATGGAGAATTGTGTTGTGCGTCTTTAAACCTCACCTTTAAGATATTTCCCTTTTGGAATGACCTACATTCTCTTCGGCATCGTCCTCTTGTGCAGGTACATCGTGCCAACCGTAAACACCAGCGTGAACACCACAAGCGCTGCGATATCGATCCATACCGGGAAAAAATGGTCGCCGGTGAACGAGTACCGGACAAGATCCGTGAAGTAGGAAAGAGGGGAGAGGCCTGCGAGCGCCAGTCCCCACGACGGCATCTGTTCCAGCGGGAGAAAAATGCCGGAGATGAAGACAAGAGGGAACTTGATCAGCGAGGAGAGCATCATAATGTTCGACGGCACGTTCGTTGGCGGGACGGCAAGCAGCATCCCGATTGCCGAGAAGCAGCACGCGGCAAGTAAAATAGCGACAATCAGTGTTATCCCATGGATGAGCAAAAGCCCCAGCGCAAGACCGACGACAACCGTGATCACCGTAATACCGATACCGAAGAGGGTGGACGCAATCATGTCACCAAGGACGATTGTCTCGACCGCAACCGGGCATGAAGCAAGGCGTTCCAGGGTCCTTGCCTGCCCTTCCCACGGGAAGATGGCGGGGGACACAGCCGTAGCCGTAAAAAACAGGGTCATCCCGACCAGCCCGGATATGAGAAATGAAAGGGGAAGCTGCCTGCTCCCCATCAGGAACGCCAAGAACATGAAGAGCGGCATGAACACGCCGAAGATGAGAACGGGACCCTTGAAATAATAGATGCGGATATCCTTCTTCGCAATAGCCCATGCCCGCCGGACCTGTTCGGAAATACCCGTCAGGTTCATGACTGAGCCTCCTTTGTCAGACGGAGAAACGCTTCATCAAGCGAGGGGGTAAGCGTGTTCAGCGTGACAATTGTCATACCCTGTTGCTGACTGAAGGTAACGAGGGAGCGGATAACGGCATCCCGGTTTTCTGCAGTGATCTGCCATTTGTCACCGGTCCGGCTCGCACCGATTACGCCGTCCAGGCCAGCCAATGCATCGTCACGTATCTCGTTGTCAAAACTCACTTCGATTGTGTGCACCCGGTCGATCGCCGTCTTGAGTTTTTCCGGTGCATCGATGGCAGCCATCTTCCCGGCCCGGATGATACCAACCCGGTGACAGAGCCGGTTGGCCTCCTCCATGTTATGCGTGGTGAGGAAGATGGTGGTCCCCTGCGTATTCAGGTCACGGAGCAGGGAAAGGATCATCTGGGTGCTCTGTACATCGAGACCGCTCGTGGGTTCATCGAGAAAGAGGAGTTCCGGTTCATGGATGAGCGCCATTGCAAGGATGAGCCGCTGCTTCATGCCCTTGGAGTAGGCCTGTACCTTCTGGTCCCTGCGTTCAAGGAGCCCGACCATGCCGAGCAGGTCGGATGAACGCTGTTCTGCCCGGGCACGGGGGAGCCCGTAGAGCTCGCCCATCAGCATCAGGTTCTGCCAGGCAGTCAGATCCGTATAGGCATTCGAGGTTTCCGGCACGACACCGAATCGCTGCTTTGCCTTCACCGGCTCGGACCGGATGTCATGGCCGAGGATCACTGCCGTCCCGGCATCCGGGGGAATGACACCGGTCAGCATGCGGGTGGTGGTGGTCTTTCCCGCCCCGTTCGGGCCGAGGAAACCGAAGATCTCGCCCTGCCGGACATCAAACGAGATATGGTCTACGGCGGTGCTCGTGCCATAGATTTTGGTCAGGCCTGATGCATGGATTACGCTCGTCATTTGTTCCCAACACCCTGACCATCTTCGCGGATGCCGAGAATGACCATCTTCTGACTGCACCGGATCCCCCGGTTCTCATCCTTTTCCACGGAAACAAGGTGATGGGGTCTGACGGGATGCCCAACAGCTCCCGATGTTATGATGCCCTCTCCCTGCAGAACAACAAACACCACCGCATACGGTTCCGGGTGGGGCAGGATCTCCTGCCCGGTTTCAAGGCAGACGAGGACGATATTCGATCCTGCGGTTTTCATCAGGTCTTTTTTGACCGGGCCTGTGCGGGAGCATTCCGCTGCTTTCAGGAGATCCATACGTGACTGGTACCTTTTTTGATCGTTGATCCTGCTGTCAAATGCATCCAGACGGATTTTATCATAGGATAATATGGCCTGGAGTAGATAAAGGGTATTATTTTTTTTGCTCTGTAGAAAACATTTGATAGTAATTATGACGCGCTTTTGGGCTTTGCCCCCGCCGCCAAAGCATCCCCGGTTGCGATAGTGCCGTATTACCTGTACACAACCGTGCAGATATTTTCCGTGCCGGTAATTAAAGAGACATCGCAATGTGCCCCCACCCCCGATGGGGGCAGGGCTGGCGTAAGGGGGTTATCATCACTTATGAAAAGATGTTTTCTCCAGAGCAAATTTTTTTGAAATGCCCGCACACCCTGCAATTGGCTTTCAGGCACAGCCTACGTGTTTGCGCAGGAACCGCCGACTCCTGCACCGGGTAAAAATGAACCTGCCGGCCGTCACGGACTTCGGTCACTACACCTTCGGCAATCAACCGCTGAGTCCAGCGGGTAACGGAAGGTCCGGCAAGCCCCAGTTCCGTGGCAATTTCCCCACGCGTTATACCGGGATTCGTCCCGATGACGGAAAGGATCTGGCTGGTTGTAGGATACCGCCGGTAGACGATCCGCTGCTGATCCTCCTTATTATACCTCCCGTGATTCTCAAAGAAGTGGTATCCGCTCCCCTGTTCGATGCAGGCGATCTTCCTGAGATGAACCAGGTATCCCAGGTGGTAGCGCAGGGTATGAAGATTGATGCCGGTAAGGGATGAGAGAGCAGGGATTTCAATGCCGGGATTCATGAGGATGGTTGTGTAAATGAGCTGCCGTTTTTCGTGTTCGAGAATATTCTTTCCCGAAAGCCGGCGGTACCCGCGGAACCGGGTCGTACGAACTGGCAGATTCCCGTCAAACGGATCACGCCGGAGTTCCTGCTGGACCTGAGTTTCTGCAGGGCGTTCATGACCATGACGGGCACCCGGGGAGGATGGCATCGCATGGCCAGCCCCCCGCATCATACCATTCCTGGTATCTGACATCGGAGAGGCCATCCCTGGTCCATACCGGTACGCATGGCCTACCTCACCGGTATTCATGGACTTCACGCCGGTACTGGAGCTGCTGCTGAATGGTGCCAGAGGAAGCGCAACGAGCGCAAGAATGAGAAGTGCAAGTACGAAGATCCCGGATTTCATTCTGCTCAGGACATAATGCTGATGCAGTATATAAGACAAGAGAATGAGGCATTGAACCGGCGACAAAATGCATTTTTTTATACCTTTCCGCTCCTGAAAAACGAACATGTAGCTGCGTGTCTGAGAAATGGTTTATCTTCTCTTGTTGACCGATGATGCAGGACCGGCAGACCGCTAGAAGGGAAAACTTCTGCGGGCCGGCAACCAATGGAGGACAACAACCCATGCTAAGGAAAATCATAATCTGTGCGGTTATCGCACTCATTCTCGTCCCTGCTGGCGTATTGGCAGCAGGGTTCGGGGGACAAAATGCCGGCACAGCAGCTGCCGGGCAGGGGCAGTGCCTGCACGATGGCCAGAACTGTGCGGATCAACCAGGTACGCTGGGATCAGGCAATCAGTCCCAGTACCGGTATGGTGCACAGCAAGCTGCCGGGCAGGGGCAGTGCCTGCACGATGGCCAGAACTGTGCGGATCAACCAGGTACGCTGGGATCAGGCAATCAGTCCCAGTACCGGTATGGTGCACAGCAGAACACAGAAACCGGTACCTTTGGTTCTCACAACGGAAAGGGCACCCACGCACAGAAACACGCGAGGTCCATGTCCCGCATCGATGGTACATGTACCGGGTGTAAGAACGTTCCGGTAACGCAAACGTAACACTTGCAGTAAATCGGGACAACCTATTTTTTTACGGTGGACACCGTTTTTAGTAATCATTATGGAAAGGGGTATGACCACGACCTGGCTGCCTGGTGCTGACAACCATCATGCCTATATCGAAACCACGATACCTCCCTGAATTTAATCTTCTGGCGGGGCAATCTCTCTACTCTTGGGCAGAGATTGTTTTTTTGTGCTCTGTAGAAAACCTCTTTTCAGAGTGATGATAACCCCCTTGCGCCAGCCCTACCCCCATTGGGGGCGGGGGCGTTTTGCAATGTCTCTGAATTACCGGCACGGAAAATATCTGCACGGCTGTGTACAGGTAATACGTCATCATCGCAATGGGGGGGTGCCACAGTGGCGGTGGAGAAAACCCCGATAGCGTCAGAACTTTCTGAATGATTTCCCATGAAAATCGCAATTAAACCTGTTATTTCAGGATTTTTTATTTTCTCAATTATTTGCGATGAACGCCGCCGCCCCCGAAGGGACGCCCCCGCGGTGGATCAACAACCGGGAGCATTTTTAAAAAACACGGAACTGCCCCGCCGTGCCCCGGAGGGGCACTGCAGCGGGGAGCCCTCATATCATGATTTTCATGGTTCGGGTGTGAACTCTTCGTTCATGCCCGTTTCAACAGAGTTTTTTTTTGAATTCAAATGACTCCGGAACCACCAGATCACCGGATGCCTGAAACGCGAGATTTGATCTCTTTAGTGCCACAGTATCGGTGCGATCATAAGGGGTGGTTCAATGCTCCGGTCCGGATAAGCCGCAGACGCCCGGTCATGGGCCGGATCGTTCAGGTCAGAATATTCCGCTCCCGTAAAGGATGACGACAGGTTCCATCCCCGTTGATAAAACCGCTGCGGGATCAGCTGCAGGTACCGCTTTATCCCCCGGCAACCGGCGGGAACAGCGCAATCAGGTCCCCGTCATCGAGCGGGGTGTCCAGCCCTGAAAGAAAATGAATATTCCTGCCGTTCTTGAGGATGTTGACCAGGTCCCGGAGGGTACCCGGGGCGGCAAACAACAGCTCGTCAAGGCCTTTGTACCGCCCGGTCAGTCCGGCAAGTAGGGAACGGATGGTGGCATCCTTCGGGAGATCCATGCGGATCTGCATATCCATGACCTCCCGTAAGGTTGCAAAGGATTTGACCGTGATGGTGATGTGGTCCCGTATATCGGTCATCATTCCGGTGTCAGCGCTGCATCCACTTCATCCCTTCCATTACGGCAGGGGGTAAGGGGCTTTCCCCCTGTCCGCCGCCCCGCTCCTGTCGGGCGTTCCGTTCCGGTTACTCAAAGTCCCAGTTCCGCAAGTTTGGCCGGTGTCGGCGTCCCTTCCTTATCCCAGCCCCGCAGCGTGTAATACTCGTCGAGCATCTCTTCCCCGCGCCAGACCTGCCCCTTCGGGGGCCCTTCGGTGAGGGGTTCCTTAAGGAGCCGGGCCGGCAGCGTGTCGTCCTTCTTCCCGAACCCGCGCCGGATATTGTAGAGTTTCTGGAGATTCCAGATCCGGTCGCCGACCTTCAGCAGTTCAGCGGCATCGATCTTCATCCCCGTGGTCGCGGTGAGGAGATCGGCGTAATCCTCAGCACCCAGCGCAAAGGAGGTGAACAGGCACATGCCCGATGCATCGATGGCTGCCGACAGGTCCTGGAATACCTTGACCCACTGCGGTTTTCCCCTGGTCACGAGCGGGTCCAGTTTCTGGGGAGCCCCGAGGATCTCGGGCGAGATGAGGTACCCGTACACGTGGTCGCCACCACGAACCGAGGTGGCCGTTGCAAGCCCGTACCCCTGGATCCCCCGGGGATCGTAGGCCGGCAGTTCCTGCCCCTTGGAGGTCATCGAGAATTCGGGATGGCCGTATTTCGTGGCAAAGCGGAAGGAGCCCTCGGCCAGTTCATTGCCGATACCTTCGCGCAGTGCAATCTGCTTGACCAGTTCCAGCATACCTTTCGCATCGCCAAACCGGATCGGGTGATTGACGTGACCTTTCTCCGCCATCTCCATGAGGCAGGCAATTGTTGTCGGCGCCGAGATCGCGTCGAGCCTGTACTCGTTGCAGATATTGTTTGTCTGGGCAATCGCCTTGAGGTCATCGATCCCGCAGTCCGGCCCGAACGCCCAGTCGGGCTCGTACTCAGGCCCC
>Ga0105103_10002273_pt1 | contig 10063 bp, 8 predicted proteins | sample PPLLaktember2015_2_FD_79107 | JGI IMG/M metagenome (GOLD analysis project Ga0105103, IMG submission 79107) | Freshwater sediment microbial communities from Prairie Pothole Lake near Jamestown, North Dakota, USA - PPLs Lake P7 Core (6) Depth... | ecosystem: Environmental > Aquatic > Freshwater >...
CAATTGCCTCGTTAAGGTTGCCTTCCCTGTATTCCTGGAATCCTTTTTTTGAAAGAACGGTCTTGCAATCCGTAAGCTTTTTATTGAGCTTCGCTTTGTTAAATGAGAGCATGCCGGCAAAGGGCTTAAATGCCGGATAGTTCTTAAGCAGAATGTTGTAAGTTTTACATGCAGATGTGTAATTCTCCTTCTCAAATTCTTTGTCAGCAGTTTCTTCAATTTCATCCAGGCTGTTCACATATTCCTTTGTGAGCGATAGGTCACTAGGGTGCTTTGCATGTTCAGATTTGTATGCATCGATCGTTTTCTGGTAGTCCCCGGTAGCCTGAGGCCGCTTGACTTGAACAGGTTCCCGGACAGATGCTTTCGGTGAGGTCTCCTGAACAGGTTTTTTTGCAGTTTCCTGTATGGATGTTTGCGATGATGCTCCAGTCTTCATCTGTGCACAGGCCGGAAAAACTATCAAAAGAATGAATACAGCAAAAAAACGCTTCGGTATATAAAAACCTTCCATTATAAAGCCCTCCCGGCAGCATTTGACTTTTCGTGAATGATATTTTTATCAATCAGACCGACAAATACCGCAACAAGGTCGGCACGTAATTGTGTTCCGGCAACGCGAACAATCTCGCGTAGCGCAATGTCTTCGGAGAAAGCATTCCTGTATGGTCTGGTTGAAGTCATGGCATCAAATGTGTCAGCAATAGCTATTATTGAAGCAAAGAGTGGAATAGTTTCGCTATTCAGTCCATCCGGGTAACCTTTACCATCTTGCCGTTCATGATGGTGTCTGACAGCAGAGATGTACTTACGCAATGATGGTGCCTTACTAAGGATCGCTGCGCCATACTCAACATGGCGAATCATCTCATCGTACTCTGACTGAGTAAGCTTGCCTGGCTTGAGCAAGATAGAGTCTGGAGTCTTAATTTTTCCCACATCATGGAAGAGACATGCCACCTCGAGATCGTCGAGTTCTTCCTTTGAAAGTCCGATTGCCTTGCCTATGAGCAGTGATAGCTGTGAAACCCGGGCTGAATGGCCATGGGTGTATGAATCTCTTGCGTCAATGGCGGCAGCCACCACTTTAACTATCGAGACGTATGCTTCTTCAAGTTCACGGGCATACTTGTTCAATTTGCTTTGCTGGCTTGCTATTGTCGTCGACATTTCATTAAAATTGCTGGTCAGTTTTCCCAACTCATCGTGAGAATAAATTTTAAGTGGAATCTTGGAGGTTCCCTTTTTTAGTTCGTCAACTCCGGCAGAAAGCTCTTTTATGGGTTTTATTAAGAAAGAAGCAAGAAGGGCGCTGGCAATCGTTCCAAGAACAACGATAATACCAAAGACTATCAATATTCTGGTGCGGACCTTTCCCTGTGCTTCCAGCAGGACGGACTTGTTTATGGCAAGTATTACACTACCCATATCTTTCTTCATAAAGACAACAGGACACGATATTTCAAAAATGGAGTCAGCAGACCGTGACAATTCTTTTACCGTGGTTCCATCGATTCTCTTCATGATTACCCGGCCCTGGGAAGCAGGCATGGACTCCCCACTCATTGCCCCCTCGCTGTGAGCAACCGCCTTCATGTCAGGAGTGACGATGGCAACATACTCCATGTCATTGTTTGACAACTTTGCTTTAAATACAAGGTTATCCAAGCTGAGGAGGTCCCTTGAGAGAAGGCTATATCCGGCAGATGCTGCGATACTCTTGCTCACCGATTCGCCCCTCTTGATTATCTCATTCAGTATATAGTTGTTCATTATCTGAACTGTGATGATACACAGCGCAAACGAAGTGCTTGTCAGCAGAATAACAACAAAAAAAGCAATCTTGAAGCGCAAGCTTGCAGAACGAAACCGCTCTTTCATCAAAAGCGATGTTGTCTGAATAAGCCCCGAGAGTAGATTAAGATGAGAAGTTACTTTTCTTATAAAGAGCCGGTAATCAACAGTCATTGTATCGTCATCATTACGTTTTGGTATTTAAGGTTTATCGTTAACCTTACACAATAACTTTTTATCGGCTAAATACTGAAAAACTTGATTTAAGTTGATTCCTACGGGCAAACCAGTGGCACTAAAATATACCCGCTGCGCGTGGAAGATAAACGGCGAATGTAATGGGCATGAAGGGGAGGCTCGGTCCTGCTTGGCGGGATTGAGGGGATGACGCAAGCCCGTAATGAGAGCAAAAGCGGATAATCCTTGCTCCAGAAAGCCCACCATCGCAAAATTGATTTGTCGAATTAGATTAAAGCAAAAATGGTATCTGCTGAAATGAATACTCTGCCAATTTAAATAGTCTTATACGTCGTTCTAACAACATCTGCACCATATTTTCTTTCAAGACGACGAATGATAAAATGACCGCGTGCGATATTTTGATAATGGGCAATAAACATCATATTAATAACAACACCCCCTGCTGCTCCTATTGCGGGTACTGCTTGCGCGGCTGCTTTTGTAGAGATTCGAATGCTAAATCGATCTGCGATTTGCATTATGAAACGAACGAGTGCGGGAGCGCTTTCTTTAGCCAAACCTTTTTCTGCGATATATTGAGATGCTTTTGACACAGACTGTGCCAATGCTGCCCGAATTGCAAAATATCCTGATTCTGAGGCATCATCGCTTTTTTTAGGGCCCCCTAGGGCAAAGACTTCCACACAAGCTATTTTAGTATCAATTGAGCTGATAAATTCACCTTCGCTTCGTGCAACATCGGCAATGGACCTCAACATGATTGTTGTTGATGTGGGAAGCTCTACGAATAACGCAGGCAAGCCAAAGAATCCGCAAAAACCCCCTGTTGCTGCCACAGCGAATTTATGCCAGGCATTCGATGCTTCTTTACCCGGCTTATCTTTCATTGTATAAATCGCTGCATGAACTGTCTTCGATAACGCAGTCTGTGTTAATTTTCCGATGTTCAGATTCCACCTGTCAGGCAAAAACCTGAATCCTGCACTAATTGATTTGCCAAGCACATTTAACATCCTTGCAGAAATACCTGGCTTTTCCAGCAATTTTTTTGCTCTTTTCAGGTCGTTCATGTCGGCTCGTTGAAAAGCCGTCGCTTTTTGTGGGGTGTTGGATGAACGAGATACAAGCATATCACACTATACTATATATTAACCCATAATTCATGGTAGTATACCCATCTTACCTCCGTTTAGTTTTATGGTGCTTGTCGCTTGTCCCCTCACAGACGGAATTATCTCCTTTTTTTAACATCCGAAGCAAGAGTGTTTCGCTCAGAGACGCTCCGCTCCGCGATGATTTGAATAATGTATTGTTGCATTATTCCAAATAATTGCAGGTACTTTTTATGCGCCTGTTATGCGAGACAGAATGAATTCTCCATACGGTTTCTTCAGCTAATTGGTGCGAGAGGAGTCACGTAGCCGACGGGGTTATTGTGTAATAAATAAGCATTGATTTCTTCAAGGACAATAAAATGGGGCTGGAAAACAAACTCCAGCCCCATTGTGCCGGACTGCGGTTAGGGGTTTATTGTGAACGTTGTTGACGCAGTACCGACTTTGTTAACAACTGTCAATGGATAGGTTCCGGGATCAAGACGTTTGGGGACCAGAAATCTGAGCTCACTTTCACCGGTAGTCGGGTTCATAAACCAGTAAGTCACCCGGCTACGTTGCTTTTTTGGCTGTCCCTTATATAAGCCCTCGACATATACTCTTCCTTTCTTTGTGCTGAAGAATCTCCCGGTTACCGTGATTTCAGTATGAGGAGAACCATTGTCAACCGGGAGAGGAGCCAACTCAGGGTCTTTAACGGTGAAAGAGCTTGGCAGGACGATGGGAGGAGCGGAGCCAAATGGCCGGGGGTATATGATCAAATCATACGTTTCTGCCGGAAGCGGCCTGGTCATGGCCGAGGAAATTGTCGTATCTGTCCAGCCACCCCTGGGTACTTTTGCGAAAACAGGCCCTAGGACAACCTTTCCTTTCTGGACGCCGAATCCAGACCCGGTAAGTACAACTTCAGTACCGATTGTACCTTCAGTCGGAACGGCAGCTACATCTCCAGGCGGCGGCGCGTTGGGGGAATCATTTGCATCGCCTGGGAAGGTGCCAGCTGTAATCTCCTCCAGGTTCGTATAACCATCGCCATCGGAGTCAAGCTGTTCTATTGCCGCAAAATCGTGGCCATTTGCTGCGTAGGAGGCCCCGAAAGGATTGTTTGGGGGACCCCCCGCTCCATGGCAGAGAATACAGCTATCGAGTTTAGTGCCTGCTGTACCATATTGACTATTGAATGTATTCAAGTAACCGCCGAATGCCAGCGCAGACAGCGCGACACCCGCTACCACGGCAATGGTTAGGCATCCTACAAACAACTGCCTATTTCTTCCCATTTTCTTCATATTTCCTCCTTTAAAATTTCTAATAAAGTTAATGATGGGCTCAATTTTCAACTCTACCCTTCTTTTAAAGTGTTACTCATACCACACTAACTTTATCAGCAATTACCATACCATTTTATTAAACATCAGCTAACTTATTATGATAATTGCCTATATTTGTTTTGTCATATATTATTCCAAAGGAAACGTATGGAGGTTTTTGCCTACCAGATCAAAATACTCATGTATTGTTTTTCATACACATATTGAGTTACTGAACAGAACTTATTGACAAAAAAATCCTCAAAACTTGTTTAATATGCATATTTATGGTTGCGGAGATTTTAATGAGCACCTATAATTCCATTAATGCCATTGAAGCAGGTTCTTCACACCAGGATTCTCGGCTACGTTGGCTTTTCGAACGGCGCGTTGTTGCGTAGCATATGAGTGGTTTGGGTGGCCCGAAATATATGGGTGATTCTAAAAGGGGAGGAATATAATGAGAAGACCTTTTGTGTGTGTTGCTCTTTGTCTTTTATTCCTGGTCTGCTATTTGATGTTCTCACCAATTCTGTTTGCGCAGGAAAAATCGGACCATATGGGGGCAGACTCCTGCAAGGAATGTCATAAGGATCACTACGACACCTACCTAAGGTCCATTCATGCTGCAAAGTATATTCCCAATTCTCCCGGAAAAGGCGATGCCTGCGAAGCGTGTCATGGCGCAGGAGGTCCGCACATCCAGAAGGGTGGAGGAAAAGGATCCATACTTTCCTTTACCAGAAGCAATGATCCGAAAGAAAAATCCGGAAAATGTCTTGCCTGTCACATTGACTCCAACAAAACAGCCTTCTGGACCTTGAGCAAACACAAGATATCAGGTCTTTCCTGTGATTCATGTCATGTGGTCCATGTCGTTTCAGGGTCATCGGTTACCGGCAAATTGAGCAACCTGGCGGTTCAGAAGAAACACTTAAAGGCACCCCTTCCCGACCTTTGTTTCAGTTGCCACAAGGACATACGATCCCAGACGATGAAGCAGGCCCATCACCCGATACGGGAAGGTAAAACACCGTGCTTCAGTTGTCATGTTCCCCACGGCGGTTTCGGCCCGAAAATGCTCAAAACCGACTCGGTCAATGAACTATGCTACAAGTGCCATGCCGAGAAAAGAGGACCCTATTTGTGGGAACATCCACCGGTAGCGGAGAACTGCCTGAACTGTCATGTAGCTCACGGAAGCAACCACAACAACCTGCTTGTGTCAAGGACACCTCAACTCTGCCAAAGCTGCCATGACTGGAGCAGGCACCCCGGAGTCCCTAACACCAGGTTTGAAACATTCCGAGGACAAAACCCAAGCAACCGCATGTTTTCACGGAATTGCCAACTCTGCCACAGTGCAGTACACGGCTCCAGCAGCCCCGCGGACCGGGGGAAAAAGTTAATACGTTAAGGGGGTGCATGTATGAGGCCATTAACCTTTCTTTACGTAATCATGTTTTGTATCCTTCCGTATAGTTTTCTCCTCTCCGAAGAGACCCCGCCCGAGACACCGATTATTCAGGTGGAGACAGATGTTACAGGCACCTACCCGACCATAAGCGGGAACAAGGCAAAATACAATGAATACAGAGACGTTAAGGATGGTACGGTCGGTGCCTATGGCAGCGTCCTGTTCGGCTATGACAACCGAAAAGGCTATTTTATGGACTTTACCGCCCTTGATATCGGGTACGACACACAATCGTACAGACTGGAAGGGGGCAGGTGGGGAAGCTTTAAATACCTTCTAAATTACAATGAGACTCCCCATAACATTACGTGGGATGCCATAACGCCGTATGGCAGCCCCGGTTCTGCCTATCTTGTCTACCCGGGACCCGGGAGTCCAACCACGAACAGGTGGGTGCCCTTCAATTACTCTACAATCAGGAAGGACTATGGCGCTGGGATACGAGTTGACAGACTGAAACCCTTTTATATGGAGGTTTCTTATTCCCATGAAAAGAAAGACGGGATAAAACCTTTTGCCGCTGAGGGAGCTGCAGGTTTTGGCAATGCCATTGAGCTTCCTGAACCGGTTGACTATCGCACAAACCAGCTCACAGGAGAGATGGGCTACGCCAAGCAACCGTTATTTCTGTCCTTTCAGTACCTCTATAGCCAGTTTGGCAACAACAATGAGGTCCTTTCCTTCAGGAATCCCTTCCTGACTATCCAGCCGAACGTGGATCGTTTTAACCTTGCCCCTGACAACACGTATCAGAAGTACAGTTTCGCCGGAAATGTGAAGCTCCCGATGAACAGCAAGTTCAATACAAACCTCGGTCACTCAACGGGCAAATCAGATGTAAACATACTCGGCTCCATCTGGAATAACGATACGCTCCAGCCGTTGATATTGAGTACAAACCGCTTTCATGGGGATGTGAGGACGCAAAACTATGATTTTGTCCTTACCTCCAACCCGATCAACTTTCTCGAGGGCAAGGCTTACTACAAATATTACAAGAGGGATAACCAATCGGACACTATCCGTCTCGTCAACGAGGATGGTCAGGTCACGGTTAACCAGCTTTTTGAGTATAAGAAAGAGACCTTCGGGGCACAACTTGATTTCAGACTCTACCGAGGACTTCATCTTCTGACACGCTACCAGCACATTAATCTGGACAGGCAGCGGTACGATATCCCGGAAAATAAAGATGACATCTATTTCGCAGAGATACGGTACTCTCCCATGAGTCTCGGGGTCTTCAGGATCAGCTATGAAAAACTACTCAGAAACGCTGATCTCCTGTTTCGCAACCCAACAGGAAGCAATGCCATTCAACTCTACCAGAGAAGATATGATGCAGCGACACAGGACAGGGATACATTCAAGACGGCATGGTCGATCACACCTATTGATCCTCTCAGCATCGACATTTCCTACAAGTACAAAAAGTCAGATTACGACGATACGATCATCGGACTCCTGAAGAGGGAAACAAACGAATTTGCTTTCGATGTGGATTACACCATGGGGAAGTGCTTCCGCTTTTTTGGGTATTTTGATTATCAGTACATAAAGACCGACCAGCTGCAGCGTCAGTTCAACACCAATCCCAATCCTGTCGGAGGAATCCAGGATACAACCAACTTCAACTGGCGATCAAAACAGAAAGACACCACCTATGATTACGGGCTGGGAATTGATATTCACGCTATCCCCAAGAAGCTTACCTTCCGGCTTTCCTACGATTATGTGATGGCGAACGGCGAAAACGATTTTACCTACCTTACCGCTGCCGCCCTTACCGGAGGCCGTAATAATGAGAACATAGACATTGCAAACTGGGGTGACTACAGAAAGCAATGTTTTATGTTCAAGGCCATGTATCAGGCCACCCCCTCCTTGGGAATAACCGCGGGCTACATTTACGAGCGCTATAGAACCTCAAACGCACAATACGACGGATACCAATATGTTGTTGGCACCCCGCCAAGCACATATCTCACCGGCGCCTATAGCGACCCGTCATTTAACGCCAATCTTGTGTTTCTGGGGTTCAGTTATAAGTTCTAATAAGGCGTGGCTAAGCCTTTGACCTGCCTATATCTGAAGCAAGTTACTATATGATCGTTTACCATGCCTACGGCTTGCATGAAGGCATAGCAGATAGTCGTTCCCACAAACTTGAATCCCCTTTTCTGCAATTCTTTACTCATAGCGGTGGACTCAGCAGAGCTTGATGGAATATCGGCAAGCCTTTTCCAGGTATTCTGGATGGGTCTTCCATGAACGTACTGCCAGATGTACTGGTCGAAGCCTCCGAAAGCTTGCTGTACCCGGAGAAAGGCCTGGGCATTGGTGATAGTTGCGTTAATCTTGAGTCTGTTTCGTATAATTTCAGGGTTAGCCAGCAGCCGCGAGATGTCAGCATCGGAGTACCGGGAAATTCTCAGGGCGTCAAAGTTGTGAAACGCCTTCCGGTAACCTTCCCGTTTACGGAGGATGGTGGACCAACTGAGCCCTGCTTGGGCGCCTTCCAGAATCAGAAACTCAAAGAGAGTCCTGTCGTCGTGAACCGGCACGCCCCATTCATTATCATGGTAGAGCTGCTCCAATTCCGTCTTGTTGGCCCATTCACATCGTTCCATCAATCACCGCTCCCGATACGCCTTAGTAGTTCTCCATGAATAATTCGAAGTAGGCACGGCCATACCCACATATTGGACAGATCTCCGGAGCCTCCTTGCCCTTTTTCACATACCCGCACACACGACATTTCCACTTCACGGCTTTATCCTTCCGAAAAACCTTTCCTTCTTTCACATTCTTCAAAAGAGTTCTATACCGTTCTTCATGGCGTGCCTCTACGGTGGCAATATGACGAAGCATTTGGGCGATCTCTGGAAAACCTTCTTTATCAGCCGCCTTCGCAAAGCTAGGGTACATGATGCTCTTTTCATAATGTTCACCAGAGACGGCAGTCTCAAGATTGGAGATTGTGTCACTCACACCTTTCACCGGAAAGATGACGGCAGGAAGCTCAATATCACTTGTCTGAATAAAGTTTAGTATCTGTCTGGCATGTTCATGTTCATGATTGGCAGTCTCGATGAAGATTGCAGCAATCTGCTCATAGCCCTCCCCTTTTGCCTTGTTAGCAAAAAAGGTATACAGGTTCCTGTTGTTAGACTCGCCGTGATAGGCCAACAACAAGTTCTTTTCCGTTTCTGTCCCCTTCAGGTTCATCTACACATCCCTCACTTATTTTCACTTCCATAGATTGTGCTCATTTCATTTCAATATTTCAATAGCATCCACTCTACTCCCCACGTTATGCATACCACCTTTCCCTTCTTCAAGCCAATATATTCTTCCGTGAAGCCTCCACTGTCCTAATTCTTGTTTTAAGGCGTTGACTTATTTTAAAAGCATGCTAACATTGATACTATCTTTCAAGAAAAAAATTTGGTTAAAGGAGAATTGCCATGGATATGAAAGAATGCGCCAACTGTGGTCATAAATCTGAGACAGCATTCGAAAACGATATCTGTCCTGTTTGCGGGAAGACATTCTGGAAATGCGACAATTGCGGATACACCCTGACTGCATCAACACCACCCGAGATATGTCCATCCTGCAACCAAAAATGCCTGTTCAAGAATATAACCTGTTACACCCCGGAATGTGGGGGCCCAGGCAATATTGATAGCAGACTGTAATCCTGGTTCTCTGTCAGAAATCTCTATTTTTACAACTACAAATAGATTTTGCTTGTCACATTTCAATATTTTAAGAGTTTTCTGCCTGTCCTAATATAAGAATCAGCCAAAGGCGGTCTCCCCAACCCCGCCATTTGACTGACCGTTCTCAGAGTCAGTAGCTTGTCGCATTAGTCAATTACAGCCCCGAATTTCAACATTTCAACATTTCAAAAATATCCCCTCCGTCCCTGGTCCTACTATTTTCCTTTCAGTCCTGACACACAGTTTTCATCCGGAACGGCTGACGGGATTTGGTTCTTGAGCCAGCACCGGGCATTATCAGCCTGGATACCGGGCTTGACGTATGTCCATGCTTTGCAGCGCCCTTCCTTCTGGCAGGCATCCCTACAGAGTGCAGGATCTGCTTCGGAGAGGTCCAGATCCTTATAGTCTTCACCAGGCCTGTTGGTATTCAACTCCATC
>Ga0105103_10002274_pt1 | contig 10061 bp, 9 predicted proteins | sample PPLLaktember2015_2_FD_79107 | JGI IMG/M metagenome (GOLD analysis project Ga0105103, IMG submission 79107) | Freshwater sediment microbial communities from Prairie Pothole Lake near Jamestown, North Dakota, USA - PPLs Lake P7 Core (6) Depth... | ecosystem: Environmental > Aquatic > Freshwater >...
CCGATACTCGATGATACGCATCCGCACAGGAATAGAAAAAGAACCAGAAGAGCTATTTCGCAGGCAGGTAACCTGACATGTGCGAACATTATTCAAATGTAAATTCTCCGGGATTTAAACCTTGGTATGCCTGGCTCATTTGAGTTTTCTCTTTCATCAATTGGCTGGCATTTTCTTCCTGACCGCCTGAGTGCAGAATATTCTCCTGCTTATTTATAATGGCCGATAGCTGATACCCTCGTTGACGGGTTATCCGGAAAATATCGGGCAATCTCAACAACGGGTTTCTCCCTCTCCCATGGCCGAATTATCCTCTGCACATCCTGATTCGATAATTTGCTCACATCGTTATTTAGATGTGTTGTCAAATGATTTCGGGATATGACATCCCAGTCTCGCTTCACAGAATATCTTAAAGGGAAAGAGAGTCACCCGCATCAGGGCCTCTCAGAGGCACGGCGGTTCAGGGAAGTGTTGAGATTTTATCCTTTTTAATTACCTGTCCGCCGCGGGGGCGTCCCTCCGGGGGCAGCACCGTTTATCGCGAATGAAGAAGCAGAATCGAACCTTAAAAGGATTATTATACAGATTTACAAAAACGCTTTCCTGAAATCATTATTTTATAACGTTTTCGGGACTTTGCCCCCGCCACTGCGGCATCCCCCGAATATGAGATCCGTGGAAATCCGTTGCAGCCTGATTATATATTACTCACGTAAAATCAGGGCCTTCTCCAGAGTCAAAAAACGCCAGTCCGGCACGGAGTGCGCCATTAAAATGGAATGTACAGGTGGTGTCAGATCTTTTCCACGATTACCCGCACACGGTCCCCGGCTTTCAGGACATGGCCTTTCGGGATATCGATGTTGAACCACAGGGAATTCGGGTTATCCTGCGTCGGATCCTGGGACATCAGGCAGTCCTTGTAGTCGTTGATGTCGGCGACAAATTCTATCTCAGATTCAAATTCCAGGATTTTTGCCATGATAAAAAACAGATACCGGGCTTAGATTGCCCTCGGCGTGACCATCCACGTCGTACTGTTCGAATAGCTCCAGCGGATTATGTCAAGTTCCTTGCAGATATCTGCAAGGATCGCCATATTCGTTCCAACCTCTTTTGGTGATAACCCCAGTTCCTTGGCAATATATTTTGATTTAAAGTAGTGCTTGCCCTTGGTTATACCCGAGTTGAGGTATTGAACAATTTTGTGCTGGGTCTCGTTATACGTTTCACGTAATTTCTTTGTTGTAGACATGTTATGCCTCAGCATTCAAATCTCATTTAGATCATTTGGTATATATATATATCTGATTCTACAGGTTATAAGATAGGTCATTTTTACTTCACTGCACTTGTATTCTTGCAGGAATAAGTATATCTGGCACGCAGATTACATTGAATATCTTGCACCTGATTAACGCGCAATATAAGCATTTTGCAGTAATTTTCATAGGATTTTTTCAAAAATAAGGCAGTTATTTCATTTTTGTACCTGTGCTCCACTAATTTTGCTGATAAGTGCTTCGAGCACCACATCACGCATGCCTTCAACAAATTTGATGCTGCCTACTACCAGGTGACCTCCACCGCTGATGCCCCCGCCAGGTATCTCGTTTTTGAGTTCCCGGACCATACGGGGGATGTTCATGAGAACCCCACGTGACCGGAGTACAGCAAAGTCCGGACCAAACCCGATGGTTACAACCGGTTTTCCTGCATGCTGCCTGCAGAGCCGGTCATGGACTTCACCGGAAGTCTTGCCGGGAGGGGGAAACGTGAACTTGTGCGCATGGATTTCTACATCAATGAGGAAGAGATACGCCTCGTTTTCGAGTACTCTGGGGACAACATGAGGCATACAGGCACTCATCTGGTCCTCGATCATCGTATTTGCCCCTTCTACCAGGAGAGCCACAAGTTTGTGGTAGCGTTCAGGATTCCCGGTCAGGTTCAGGATATCCTTGATAATCTCCCTGCCGTCATTGAACCGTAACCAGAACTGTTCATAATCCAGGGCAAGGGCAATATCCTTGCAGGCCTGTTCGGGATACTGATCCTGGACAAGGGCGAGGAAGAGGGTACGTTCCGGGGCTTCACTCCGGTCGCCGACTCCCGCTACTGCCGGCAGGTGACGTATGAGGGCTTCGATTTTCGGATTAATCAACCGGGCGATTTCGGTTCCCAGCATGCCCGCCGTAATGCCGAAGTCTCCACCGACATGGTAGGGATTGACATGTGCCTGAGGTACTTGTCTATCGTGCCGTCAGGGTGGTGATGGTCGATCACGACAAAGGGTATGTCATACACGCTTGCGATCTTGTACGCGGGTTCATCCTCCTCGGTGGATCCGTTATCGGTCAGGAGAACCAGCGGCATTTTCTGACCGTACCTGATATGGTCCTTCAGCGAAAAATCAAGGTCACGGGTGATATCTTCAATCTCATAAAACGGAGCCTTCGACGGGGCTCGTTTGAAGAGGAAGTGATCCGCATCAAAGTCACCCCCGCTCTCCCTGATAAGGGAGACAACGGCCTGCTCTATTGCCACTGCCGAACAGATCCCATCAGCATCAGCGTGATGACGAAGAATGATAGGCTGGGACGTGAAGATCGCCTTTCTGATTATTTTTGCGACCTTTTTCATTTCAGGGCGGAGTTTTTCCATGACCTCGCTTTGCACGAGCAGGGGTATGTCATCGGGTTCCGATCGTGCTTCCAGCGCTTTTTCTATCCTTATTTTAACCGCGGCCGCATCTTCATCCCTGAGGATGGACAATGAATCGACTTCGATTTGCAGCTGGTTGTTGCGCATCATCACTTCGCCGATGATCTTGACGATGTCGTCCAGTTCGGCTTCCGGGTATGCCCGGACTCCGGCTTCGACAAATGCTGCTGCATTCTGAGTCCCGGTCTCATCCACAATAGTAAATATTGTCGGACCGCTTGTCTGTTTGATCTGGGCAATCTCCCCTTCAATCGCGACGGTCTTCCCGACTTTGCTGGTCAGGTCCGCGATATTCACGGTCGTTGACTTGCGGTCGACGTTCTGCACCTGATATACCTGGACAAGGACTTCTTCCAGATCAATATTGCCGTTCGGGCGGATCTGGCGAACCCTGACGAGGATAGGATCCCGTTCCTTATGTTCTGCCTTGATATTGCTCTTGTGCACCAGACCCTTGATCCGGTCGTTGATCTGGGCAAACATCCCGAACGTTGCAAAACCCTGAACTTTTGCCTGGTATATCTTTCCTTCTTCCACATCGGAGAGGTCGCATCCTGCGCCGAGCCGATAGACTATGACATCGTTATTTTCCATAATTTTTCTCTCACCACACACAGCGAAGCGTATCTGGTGCCTGCATGGGTGATCTCTCCATGCGGCAACGTTGCATAACGAACCAAAGCTGATGGATTATCATTAGGTGTGGTGACGTTTAAGTCCATGGTATCAGGCATCACCTGCCATGGTGTCTGCTGCCTTACCCTGGTGAGATCCGGTCCCTGTCTGTTCATGTATTCGGGGCACAGTCACATTCCAGAGACTGGAAACTCATTTTTATTGGATAATACGTGCTCACTCATACGCTCCCGGGGACCCGCCATTGGGTCGTCCCCGCCGCTGTGGCGTCCCCTCTGGAGCGATACAACACCATCTTAAAGCGCAGGGGCGGGTTTGGGGGGACAGGCACTGTCCCCTCCAATAATGGGTGATTCGCAGTTTGTTGAAATCTTAGGGGTTCTCCTGAAAATAGAGTAGACAGACGTACATAGCGGAATGTTTATACTTCTAAATTATTTGCGATGAACCCCGCCGCCCCCGACGGGGCGCCCCCGCGGCGGATCAGTATCTGTAAGTGTATCTGCAAAACACCGCACTGCCCCGCCGTGCCTCGGAGAGGCCCTGAGGCGGGGGATCCTCCTAAAATAGGATGGTTTAATGATTTTCATGGTTCGGGTGCGAATTCCCGTTCATGTCCATTCAACAGAGCTATATTACCCGTTACTTAAAAAAAGAGATGAAAAGGTTTCTGAGAATCCGGCTAAATCTCGTCCCGGAAACCGACTTCAATCATATCAAGATCATCGGGAGCGATGATGGAGCCGGAAAATTTTTTCTTTGCATCGGCGATGTGTGCCTGCGCATCCGGGTATCGTGAACTGGTATGTACAAGGGCGAGGATCCGTGCGTTGAGCACCGTCGCGGCCTCACCTGCCTGTGCAGCGGTCGCATGATAAAATTCTGCTCCCCGCTCTGCTTCAGACTCATCATAGGTCGCATCATGGATCAGGATATCCGCATTGCTGGCGATCTCCCGTATGCCCATATAATTAGGCCGGGTATCACCGGTATAGACAATTTTTCGGCCCGGTCGTGAAGTGCCCATGACCTGTTCGGGCCGGATCTCACGGGCTTCATCACCAGATCCCAGGCGTATGGCCTCTCCCCGCTGCAGCCTGCCAAAGAGCGGGCCGGGTGGGACACCCAGATCGATTGCCCGTTCACGATTGAACCGTCCCGGGCGGGGGTCTTCTTCAAGCACATACCCAAGCGCAGGAAGCCCGTGTTTAGCAGCAAATGCGGTAACCGTGTAGCCGTCAAACCGCACCCAGGACCCATGTACCAGTTCGACAGACTCCAGGGTGAACTTCAGGTTGAACCGTGCGACCTGCCGGAGGATCGTGACACATTCATGCACCCATTCCGGGCCATAGATGGTAAGCGGTTCGGTCCTCCCGTTGAATGACATGGTCTGGACAAGCCCGAAAAGACCAAGAAAGTGATCTGCATGCCAGTGCGAGATAAAAACTGCATTCACGATAAAGCCGCATCGCGAACGCATCATCTGCTGCTGGGCACCTTCACCGCAGTCAAAAAGGAGCGTATCAGACCCGCGGCGGATCATGATACAGGGCGGGTTGCGCAGGGGAGTCGGAAGCGCCCCTGCAGTGCCGAGAAAATAGACATGGAGTGTCTCGCCGCTCATTGAAAATATCTCCTGAATACCGCGAGACTCTTCTTTGCCTCCTCAATTGAACGTCCTTCGATGACCACAATACCGCTGTATCTTTCGGCAATCGTTTTTCCGACTGCCGGCCAGGGGATAGTCCCGTCTCCCAGGGCAAGGTGCTGATCCGACATGCCGTTGTTATCATGAACATGGATATGATGGGCTTTGTCTACATGCCGGAGGAAATTATCCACTTCCCCGATAGTGTTTGCATGCCCGAAATCAAAGGTCATGCCGATACCCTCAATTCCTTCAGTCATTCCTATCAGTTCATCGGGAACCCGGCAGAGGAATTCCTTAATCCCGATCATATTTTCAAGACAGGCCAGTACTGAGTGCTCCTGTGCGAATTTCCCAATCTGCCTGAGCGCTTCCTTCTGGAGATCCCAGACCTTCTGGGGCATCAGCTTGCCGACAGGTGACAGGTAACCGGGGTGAATGGTAACCCTGTCAGTAAGAGCGGATGCATATTCAATACAGGTGCAGATCTGCCGTATCGATTCACGCCAGATCGGATCATTGAGGGTGGCAAGGTTCAGGTCACCGTATGGTGCATGAACAGTTATTTTCAGCCGGGTGCCCGCGATCACCTCTTCGATTCTTGAAAAGCAGGCGGGATTATCAAGCCGGTAGTTACCATCGGCAACGATTTCCCAGCCATTGTATCCCGCCTCCTCAATGCCATACACCCAGGAGATATCTTCCCAGACTTTTGCAGACGAGGAAAAATAAGGTTTGAGTGTCATGGGTCACGACCAAGTGATGTGAGGAGGTTTTTAACATCTGCTGCATAGGCACAGAGGGTCCCGTTATTGGTAAGAAGTATATCAGCCTCCCGCAGCGCGTTACCCAGGCCCCAGCCCAGTTCACGACGATCCCGGGTGCGGAGCTCGTCCTCGGATGCGAAATCATCGGAACGTCCCCGTGCCCTGATACGTGCCAGCCGTGTTTCGAAGGAAGAGTCAATTCCGATCAGGGTAAAACCAGGAAAAATTCTGCGGAACACCGTTACTTCCGCGTCTCCCCGGATACCGTCAACGAGAACGAGCGGGGCAGTCTGGCGCTGGATCTCAGGTACACAGAGGTGAGCGATTGCGTCCATTCCCCGTTCTGCACGGAGACTGTTTGCCATTGCGCCGAGATTGGCATCTGTTGGTGCAATTCCCCCGTCTTTCACGGCATTCCGGATCATATCGCCCATGACGATAACCGGGATACCCATCTCTGCTGCGATTTTTGAGAACTCTCCCTTACCGCTTGCGGGAAGCCCGACGACTCCTATCACCTTCATAGAAAATTTCACCTCCTTCACGTGTACGGATCTTTACACCCCGCTCCAGCGAATCAGCAATTTTTTTCATTTCTGCTTCAGACAGGGGCAGAACTTCCCCGGTTACCCCCTGCTGCAGGACAATATCCACGTCCCCGGCTTCACGTGCAATGACGGGGACTTCATCTTCATACCCCCGAAACAGGGTAATCACAACCTCAAATTCCGGTAACCGTCCTTTTTTATGAGCTTCTTTGCAGAGTGCAAGCGATCTCTGCACGTGACTGACAAAATCTCCCTTAAGAAGATTATTATACCGTGCCCAGCGTGCCTTGATATCAAGCGCCACGCGATCGACAATACCTTCATCGATCAATGCCTCCAGCGTACCCGGGAAGACGCCATTTGTCTGGATGCCGACCACAAGCCCCATCTCCTTTGAACGGCGGGCAAGTGAGAGCAGTGCTTCCTTTTGCAGGGTAGGTTCGCCTCCGGAGAAGACAACCCCGCTTACAGCAAACATCGATCCACGGATCATCTCAATGATGTCTTCGATCTCCCGGTGGTCGGTCCCGGAAAGGAGGACAGAGTTCTGGCAGTACGTACAGCGGACAGGACATCCCCGGAGAAAGACCGTGCAGACCGATCTCCCCCTCCAGTCTACTGTTGAGAGTGGAACAAATCCTCCAAAATTCAGTTGTATAGGATCACCGTGCCGGATTATTTTGGTACCGGCATTATATGATGATATTGAACTGTGATTAGTGTATACCTCAGGAATGGATGTGTTTACCGGTGTATGAGGATTGGTGATTATTACGCCCGTTCGAAATTCCGGCGGTATTCGCGAACTAAATGAACAGAAAAAATGATGAACCGGGTTAAAACTGGAAATGCCGGTTGACGATCTTGATCGCACAATAATCCCCGCACATGGTGCAGGCATCGGAATCTGCCGGCATCCGTTCGTTCCGGATTGCCCGTGCCCGGGGTGCGTTAATGGCTACGGCAAACTGGCGTTCCCAGTCAAGGTCACGACGGGCATGTCCCATCTCGAGGTCAGCCTGACGGGTCTTTTTGAGCTTGATCATATCCCCGACATGCGCAGCGATTCGTGAACTGATAACCCCTTCATAGACTTCATTCGGAGTCGGGAGTGCAAGATGTTCTGCTGGTGTTACATAACAGATAAAATCAGCACCTAACGATGATGAGATTGCGGCACCGATAGCGGCGACACGGTCATCGTACCCGGGGGCAATATCCGTGACAAGAGGTCCGAGCATATAGAACGGTTTGTTGTTGGTCACACGTTTCATGAGGGTGACATTTGCGGCAATTTCATCAATGGGTACGTGTCCGGGGCCTTCGACAATTACCTGGACGCCCTCTTTATGTGCCTTATCAGCCAGCTCCGCATTGATGATGAGTTCCTGGATGGCAGCACGGTCGGTGGCGTCATGTACCGCTCCCGCCCGCATGCCATTTCCCATCGAGAGTGTGACCTCGTGCTCCTTCATGATCTCGAGCAGGTAATCGAATTCGGAATACAGGGGGTTCTCTTTTTCATTGTGGAGCATCCACGCGGTCATGAATGCCCCGCCACGGGACACAAGTCCCCCATGCCGGCCCTGGTTTCTGAGACGCTTGACGGTCTCCCGGTTGATACCGGTATGGATTGCCATAAAGTTGGTGCCCAGTTTTGCCTGTTCGGCCGTAATCCGGAACAGGTCATCTTCTTTCATATGAACGACAGCACCATCTTTTCGAGCCGCTTCAATGAATGCCTGGTACAGGGGAACACAGCCAACAGAAAGTTTTGTGTTGGCAATGACCTGTTTCCGGATCTCGATGAAATCACCGCCGGTCGAAAGTTCCATCAGGGTATCGGCTCCGGCAAGTTCTGCCTGCCGCGCTTTTTCCAGTTCCTGGGGAATATCAACGATATCCGTAGACGTGCCAATGGAGGCATTGACCTTCGTGCGCAGTCCTTCACCGATACCGCATATTTTGACTTTACGATACGGAGAAACGGGGATGACGATATGTCCTTCTGCCACCCCGCGCCGGACGAAGTCTTCTGTGACTCCTTCCTGTGCCGCTACGGTCTTCATCTCTTCAGTGACGATGCCATTCCTGGCATCAGTAACAATACTCATACCATACCCGTTGCCATAAAGACAAAATAAAGGCTCGGTTTTTTAATCCTGGACTAAATCTGGCTTGTTATGTGAACAAGTAAAGTTGAGTTGCGCTAAGTAAAAAAATATTTTTATCTTCGGGAATACTGAATCAGGAGCGGGAATTATCAGTGAAATGTTTTCCCTATAGGGGTTACACGGCAGATGTTATCGAATTTCCGGAAGCATATTAACCACCATGCGGCTAAAGGAAAGTGTTAGTGAAAAGACCTTGCCGTGGTCTGAACTATCCCTGTGGCACCTGCAGAATCCCCACGTTTGTAAAGAGATTGTAGCGGTTGCCGGAAGGCGGTACCGTGGTGGCAAAGGACTCGTGGAACTGGGAGGACATCCGTGCCCGTGCCCGGCACGCAATTATTGGCGCGAAAAAAAACGTTGAAGATCCCGGCATATTTCACAAGATTGCACTCTTCCCTCTCCTGGCCTGGATCGGTTTGGGGGCTGACGGGGTTTCATCCTCGTCATACGGACCTTCGGAGGCCTTCGTCGCCCTTGGTGATTACACCTATCTTGCGGTATTTCTTGGTTTGGGAACAGCGCTTACCGTCTTCATCATCTCGTATGCGTACAGCCGTATTATCGAACATTTTCCCAGCGGCGGTGGCGGTTACATTGTCGCCAACCATACCATCGGGGAGCGTGCAGGGGTCGTCTCGGGCAGTGCCCTCCTGATCGATTATATGCTGACGATTACTGTCTCAATCGCAGCATGTGCTGAAGCAATTTTTTCTTTCCTCCCCTATTCGTACCAGCCGTACAAACTCATGTTCGCCTGCCTGCTCATCCTTATCCTGATTGAGATGAACCTGCGGGGGGTAAAAGAATCGGTCACGTTACTTGCACCAATCTTTCTTGTTTTCATCGGGGCACATGCCCTGTTGCTGGGCTATGGTATTTTTGCCCATGCCCCGCAGATTGCCCCGGTTGCTATCGGGATACAGGCAGGACTTTCCCGCGATATTGCAGCGATCGGTTTTATCGGGGTGCTGGCAATTTTCCTGCGGGCGTATTCACTGGGAGGTGGAACCTATACCGGGATTGAAGCTGTCGCCAACGGCATGCAGATCATGCGCGAGCCACGGGTGAAGACCGGTAAGCGGACAATGCTCTACATGGCCATCTCCCTCGCCGTCCTTTCCTCGGGCCTCTTTGCCTGCTACCTTCTCTGGAATGTCCGGCCTGTCCCGGGTCAGACCCTGAATGCAGTACTCGCGAACAGCATTTTCGGTGGATGGCCTTTGGGGGGGCTCATCGCCCTCATCACTATCTTTTCCGAAGCAGCCCTGCTGTTTGTGGCAGCTCAGACCGGGTTCATCGACGGCCCCCGGGTCATGGCTAATATGGCAATCGATTCATGGCTCCCCCGCTCGTTCGCGCTGCTATCGGAGCGCCTCACGATGACCAACGGTATCCTGCTCATGGGGGGATCAGCACTCTTTGTTATGATTTTCACCCGGGGATCTGTCCTCATCCTGGTCACGATGTATGCGATCAACGTGTTTCTCACCTTCTCTATCTCGGAGTTCGGTATGTCCCGGTTTTTCTACAGGAACCGGGCAACAGAGAAGGACTGGAA
>Ga0105103_10002275_pt1 | contig 10059 bp, 13 predicted proteins | sample PPLLaktember2015_2_FD_79107 | JGI IMG/M metagenome (GOLD analysis project Ga0105103, IMG submission 79107) | Freshwater sediment microbial communities from Prairie Pothole Lake near Jamestown, North Dakota, USA - PPLs Lake P7 Core (6) Depth... | ecosystem: Environmental > Aquatic > Freshwater >...
AAGAGTTTGAATTAAGAAATACCGAAAACAATAACAGGTTGGAATTCAGGAACTATTCAGACGTAAAAAATGTGTATGTTGACACACTAGATGAATATGAAAATATGGGGGTTGCGGTAAGATTGATGAATACCAGATGGCTCGTGTTTATAGGTAAACACGGAATCTTCAAAGTTGGAGATTCTGTATCTGTTAACAGAGACTTGATTAAGCATATTTATTGCACGAATTTTTTCATTGTCAAAGGATTGTAGAGGAATAAAAAATAAAAAATAAAAAATCTAAATGAACATTGAAATGATTTAAAATTATAAATTAGGAGGCATGTATGAAAAAATTTTTAAACAGTTTAGGTGGTAAAATTATCATCAGCTTTTTAGGCCTACTTATTATAATTTTTATTTTTAAATGGATTATTGGTGGATTTGGAAAAATGATTATTGGAATTATTGGCACTGCAGTTCTTACTGTTATTGGTTCATTAGCATACCAATGGATTTTCCCAGAAACAAAAAAATAAATTATTTTTTCTAATTCATCGTTCAAAGGAGAGTTAAAATGATGATGTGTCATTGTGTATTACCGTCTGTTTATGGACCAGATGTGTGTAAAAAACGCAACAAATTTTTTGAAAAAATACCCATTGACGGTGAGCAATCAGATGCTACAAAAAATTTTCAATTCCCAATTCAAAATCAAATGGGATGGGAATGCCCCAAATGTGGAAGAATATATTCACCAACAACTTCCATATGTTTTTATTGCTATAATAATAAAAAAGAAGATGAAAAACAATTACTAAAAGGCTAAAACATGAAACCGTATGTTGTAACGATATTGGGCATTCGTCCCGATTTTATTAGGATGAAGAATATTTTAAATCAATTAGATTCTGAACCTGATTTTGAACATATTTCAATCCACACCGGCCAACATTATGATGACGTTTTATATTCAAATTTTTTACGTGAACTTCAAATACGAAAACCAAATTTCTTATTAGAGGCCGGGAAAAAATCATCTACTCAATATGAACAAATTTCTTATTTATCTAAAAAAGTTCCTGATTTACTTTACAGAACTTTAACTTCAAATAGAAAACACATAATTTTATTTTTAGGGGATTCACATACATCAATGTTAGCCCCCGTTTTAAAAAAAGAAAATTTCAATATTGGACATATTGAAGCGGGGATGAGATCATACGATTTCAGAATGCCTGAAGAAATAAATAGAATTGCATGTGATCATTCTTCATCACTTCTATTCTGCTATCATCAAAATTATAAAAATAACTTATTGCAAGAAAATATTAAAAGTGAAAGAATTTTTGTCGTTGGGAATACAATAAAAGAAATTGTTGAAAAAAGTAAAAACGAAATACCACAACTTTATCATGAATCACCTTATATATTAGCCGACATCCATAGAAATGAAAACATTTCAAAGACTGAAAAACTTTATTCTATATTAATTTTTTTAAATCAGGTTGGATTATATTTCAACTGTAATATTTATTTAACTCATTTTCCAAGAATTCAAAATTCTGTAGTTGAAATTTTAAGAAATAATAACCCATTGTTATTTTCAAAAATAGTTTTAATGTCAAAAGAAACATGTGGATCATATTTCAAATATTTAAGATTTCAAATGGACAGTCTATTTATGATTTCAGATTCTGGGACAGCGCAAGAAGAAGCCCCATTATTAGGGACAAAGGTTGTTGTTCCTAGAAATTTTACTGAAAGAAATGAATCATGTGAGAATAATTGCAGCATAATGATAGGAGAAAATTTCTCATTAGCCCCGAATGAGAACGAAAAAGTCATCAAAAAGATAGAAAAATTTATAAAGTCAAAAAAGAAAATGAAATTAGATTGGTTAGGAGATGGTAAAACTTCTAAATCTATTATAAATATTCTTAAGGAAAAATTGCAATGAATAAAATATTAGTTGTAGGTGGCGCTGGTTATATCGGTGGGGCAATAAGTAATAGATCAGATATTGAAATAACAGTATATGATTCATTAGTCTATGAAAACGAATATCGTAAAAATGTCAATTTCATTTATGGTGATATAAGATCTGATGAAAGATTAAAGGGTGTGATGTCAAATTTTGATACTGTCATCTGGTTGGCAGCTATTGTTGGAGATAAAGCATGCCAATTAAACCCCGACATCACTACTGAACTTAATTTAAATAGAGTAAAATGGCTCTGTGAAAATTTTAACGGAAAAATTGTATTTGCTTCAACTTGTTCAGTATATGGGGCATATCAAGGTGAAGACCTTTTGACAGAAGAAAGCCTAACTAATCCATTATCATTGTATGCTCAAACAAAATTAGAAGCTGAAAAATTCGTGTTAGATCACTCAGATAAAAATGTAATTTTACGATTAGGTACAATATATGGGGTCAGTGACGAGTATTCAAGAATACGATTTGATCTCGTTGTCAATTCAATGGTTAAAGATGCATTTTTATTCAAACGTCTTTCAGTTTATGGGGGTGAACAATACCGGCCAATTATACATGTTCATGAGGTAGCAGATTATTTTATTATGTCTGCCATATCCCAAATTGAAGGGGGAATATATATTGTAAATAGAAAAAATATAAAAATACTTGATTTGGCCGTAAGCATAATTGAAATATTGGAAAATAGTTGTGGATTAAAAAATTTGAACCTAGATATAACAGATTTACCATTTCAAGACATAAGAAATTATAAAGTGTCAAATAATAAAATTGAGACGGCATTAGATAGGTATTTTAATATTCAATCAAAACGAGGAATAGATGTTCACCATAAATATTTAAAAACTGGGGTAGAAGAAATTTTTAAATTGGTTTCAACAAAAAGAATAAAAGATCCATCAAATATTCGTTATTACAATGACAAAGCATTAATGAGGTAGAAAAAATGAGTCAACCAGAAATTTCAATTGTTATGCCTACGTATAATCAGAGCAAATATTTAGAAGATTCAATAAATAGTATCATCACCCAAACATTCACTGATTTTGAATTGATTATAGTTGATGATGGGTCAACAGATGATACAATGAAAATTCTAAATAAAATCAATGACGAAAAAATAAAAGTTTGTAGAATTTCAAATTCTGGAACAGGGGCAGCATTAAATGTTGGATTCTCATTGTGTAAAGGTAAATATGAAACATGGTGGGCATCTGACAACATTTTATATCCATCGGCATTAAAAGATATGCATGATAAATTAATTGAAAGTGAAGCAGATTTAGTTTATACTAATTTTGAAATAGGAATAATGAGTGAAGATGGAAAAAAAGAAATAAAAAGGAAAAATATAAAAGAAGAAGTAGGGCCACAAGAATTTGACCCTCATCGTCTATACGAAAGATTTTACGTGGGTGTTGTATGGTTATGGAAAAAAGAATTACGAATAAAGGCCGGTGAAAAATTCATAACTGACCCGTGTGAAGACTATGTCATGATTTTACGAATGTTAGAAACAGGCGGCAAATTCCAATTTCTTGATAAAAATTTAGCGTGGGTTAGACGCCATTCTGAAAATTTATCACATAAATTGAGAAACGATGGAAATAAATATGTAGAAAATTTGGTTAAAAAAGAAATTGCTCATCGAGATAGACTAATAAAAGACAATAAATTCAATTTTAAAAAATCACCAATAATAACTGAAAATGTTAAATCTGAGCCTATTCAAATTGTAAAAAATCCTTCTACTATACCAACCCCCATTACCACCCCTCGCATCGTGGCAGAACAACCGGCCGCAGATGTATTAAAAGAAATTTTTACTGCTGTATATAATAAAAATACTTGGGGCAGTGAAGAATCAAAAAGTGGAAAAGGTAGTGATATCACACAAACATCTACAATTATTAAAAAATTACCAATTTTTCTGAATAAATTGAACATAAGAAATATAATAGATTGCGCGTGTGGTGATTTAAATTGGATGAAAGAAGTTTTAACAGGGTATAATTATCTTTCATACATTGGCATTGATATTGTTGAAGACTTAATAAAATCCAATAAAGAAAAATTCAAAAATGAAAATAGGATGCAATTTTTCAATTTGAATTTTGCAAATGATCCAATACCATATAAAAATTATGACATGATTTTTTGTAGAGATGCCCTCGTTCACTTATCATTTGCAACAATTAAAAAATCAATCAGAAATTTTATCAATTCTGGGGCTAAATACCTAATGACAACAACGTTCATACGAGAAGACAGAATTAATTATGATATGATAGAACAAATTCGAGGGTGGAGATTATTAAATTTTCGAAAATCACCTTTTAATTTTCCTGAACCAGCATACATGCTAATAGAAAATTGTACTCAACGAGTTAGAGAACATACATTCGAAGATAAAGTTTTAGCAGTGTGGGTATTAAAAGATTTAGAAAGATGTATCTAAAGAAAATACCAAAGATTGCTCACTGTTACTGGGGGAATAATACTACTCCTTTTTTAATATATGCTTCAATTACGTCGTTTGCCCAACAAAACCCAGATTGGACTTTGAATGTCTATTTCCCAAACAAAGAAATAACATCAATAAATAATCCCTGGAAATCACAAGAACATAATTACACCATCGCTGCCCCAGATTATTTTGACTGCTTTTACAATTCATATTATTCAAATATAGTCCTGCATGAAATGACAAAAGACAAATTTGCTCATTTTGGAATATCTGCTAATATGCACGAAGTTCACAAATCCGATATTTTGAGATGGAAGTTATTGTGTGATTCTGGTGGGTTTTGGATAGATTCTGATATTTTATTTTTTAAGCCTATGAAACAAATGTGCATTAATAATTCTGATGCTTCAGTGTTACCGTGCATTTCAATTGGGCTATTTAAAAATGTAAAATTTCATACTATCGGTTTTATGGGGTCAGAAGGCAATGGAAATAAATATTTTTATTTCATTTGGAAAAAATGTCTAGACTCTCTTAATAATAAAAAATATCAATCATTTGGAGCGGATCTTCTTAATAAGTTTTTTCCAACACCTGAATCTATTGAAAAACAATTTAATCTGAAAACATTAAATATTCCATTTGACATTTTATATTCTTACTACCCATTTAAATATATACCAGAAATGTTCAAAGAAAATGGAATAAACAGAATAACTCAAAATTCAATAGGAATACATTGGTATGCTGGACACGAATCTGCGGCAAATTACATTAATAATATAACACATAAAAATTTTCATCATTATAAAAATTCTCCAGTGGGTAAAATATTAAACGAAATAATGTTAGGGAGATTGAGATGGATATGATTGAACTATTTGTAGAATTTACTACTGAATGTAATTTTGATTGCAAAATGTTTTGTAATAATTCAAAAACGAAAAAAACAACAATCAATATTAGTGACATAAAAGGAATAGAAAGCCTTTTAGCAAGATCTAAATTCATTGATATTACGGGGTATGGTGAAATTATGACACACCCCAATTTTGAACATATTATTAGTTTTTTGTCAGCAAAAAAAATACCAATTAGAATTGTTACGAATGGTTATATGCTTTATCACCCTAAAATAAGAGAAACAATTATTAAATCAACAATTTTTGAATTGGTTATTTCCATAAACAGTTTAAACCCGTCAACACATGAATTATTTTCAAACAGACCTGCTTCATTGTCAAAAGTATTGATAGGGATTGATCATCTAATAAAAGAAGGATTTAGTAATAAAAAAATACAATTTTCTTTCGTAATGAATAAGTATAATTTCGATGAAGTAAAAAGTTTTATTGATTTGGGTAATAAATATGGAATACATGTTGCATGTTTAGGATTAACCCCCACTATAAAATATGAAAGAGATATATCAATACCTGATACAACAGAAAATAGAGAAAAAATAAAAGAATACTATAGATACGCAAAAGAAAAAAATACAAGTTTTTTCATATTTAATTTTGACAACCAAGTAGGGGCAGAAAAAAGAAACACTTCACTATCAGAATCAATAAAAAATTGTAAATGGATATATGAAAAATTTTTCATATCTGCAACTGGTAATGTTGGCCCGTGTTGTTGGAATAATATGATAATGGGAAATATTTTAAATGAATCGTTTGATGAAATATGGAATGGCCCAAAATATACTGAATTGCGTGAACGCGTTAAAAATGGTGATTTAAAATACTGCCAAAATTGTAGAAAAGATGGTTAAAATGAAAATATCTGAATTGAACAAATTAATTGAAAATACATATTTTCAAAAATTTAAAATTGAAGATAATTTAAATATTGTGCCAGATGAACGGGCAGTAAACGATCTCAAATACATTTTTAATATTTTTCCTTTAGAAAAAACAAAAGGAAAGAGAGTATTAGATATTGGGTGTAATCATGGATTATATTCAATTTATATGAAAATGCGGGGGCAAGCAAGATATGTTTTAGGTATAGATCCTTTCCCAGATGCAATAAATTTAGCAAAAGAAATTGCCAAAGAATTAAAATTAAATATTGATTTTCAGTGTAAACGATTTTTTGACGATATTCTAACACATAAAAAATTTGATATTATTCTGTGTGTTTCTGTCTATCATTACCTATTCAGAGATTATAAAAGTCATGATAGAATTTTTCAAATTTTATACCAAATGTGTGATGAAATGTATTGGGAAAATCCTTTAGACGTGTCAGATTATTCATGCAATGAAATGTTTGATCATTATATGCCAAATGAGAAAGAGAACTACACAAAAGAAAAAATATTAGACGCTGCTGAAAAATTTTTTGACATCAAATATATTGGCACTCATATAAATAAAACTAGACATATTTATCATATGCGAAAAAAAAAGCGTGAAAAAGAAAACTATATTGAATTAGAAACATTATTTTATAACGATGAATCAAAAACAAAAATAACAAAAGTAGAAATTGGAAATAACATTTACGCTCTTAAAAAAATCTATGAACCTGAAAAAGATTTAACTGAGGTTTCAGAACATATTTTTAACCGATCATATAAAGAATATTATCCTATATTAAAAAGAAAAATCAATGAATTTGTAAAAATATACGATACGTGGATATTAGAAGGAAACGAAAGATACTTTTGCTGTTTAATGGAATATTTAGATGGGTATAAAAGCGTTGCCCATGCTGATTCAGATAAAGAATTAAATGAAAAAGAAAAAATAAAAATTTTCAACAAAATGTGTTTTATCCTGTCTAAATTGTATACTCTTGGGTATCATATTGTAGATCCTGGGCCTGAAAATTTCATGATCGATTTAGAAACGTTTGACGTAAAAATGATAGACCTAGATAAAATATACAAGACAGAAGATCTTGAACCTTTTCATATAGAAAGATGTTATAAATATTTATCAAGGACAATTCAATGGCTAACAGATGTTTCAACGGTTAGATTATGAAAATAATAAGCTATTTTACCCGAAACACTCAATATGAAAAAGAAGCTGAAAAATTTGTAGTCTCTTTGGATAAGTTAAATATTCCATATTTCGTTGAAGGAATTCTTTCTCTTGGAAATTGGTCAAAAAACACAAATTTCAAACCTACCTTTATCAGAGAAAAATTGAATCAATTCAAATGCCCCGTTTTATGGATAGACGTTGATGCTATTGTTCATTCACATCCAATTTTTTTTAATTCAGTAAAATGTGATATTTCCTACTACATGAGACCGCATAGAAAAGAAATTTTATCTGGCACCCTATATTTTAATTATTCAATTCAAGCTTTTGCTTTAATTGATAAATGGATAGAACACATTACAAGAAGACCGGCATCTTGGGATCAAATGAATTTACAATCTGCTCTACATGAAATGAAAAAAAATATATCAGTTCAAATTATGCCACCGGAATATTGTTGTATCTTTGATTTAATGAGAAAAAATAATGAGTGTAAAAACAGCCCAGTGATTGAACATTTTCAGGCAAGTAGAAAATATAAAAACAAACAATGATGACAAAAATTTATGACATCGAAGAATTAAAATCAGCTATTGATTGGCAAAATAAATCTGTTGCTATTATAGGGAAAGGAAAATACAACAGCAAATATGTCTTCAACAAAGATACTACTGAAGTATTTGGAATAAATGAGTCTATACTGTTTTATCCTCATACAAAATGGACAGTAATTGTTGAAGCGCATTGGAAAAAAAATTATCCTATTGTCAATGGAAATGTTGAAAACATTGTCTATATACCTAAGGGAAAAATGAAACCTTTAAAATTAATTTCAGGATGTACTCCATCATTATTCATAAGTTATATTTTAAAGCATATACAAAATTGGGGTAAAATTCTTTATCTTCAAGGATTTTCAATGGATGGTAGAAGTCCTGCAAATGATCCTTTTCCATATGATTGGAAAAGACAAGAATCTGCTTTTCGCCAATGTTTTGATGTTGCAAGAGAGAAAAGAATAACAATGGGGTTTGTAACACCTTGTACTCGTGCACAAGATCTACCTAGAATATGCCCTACTGCATTAGACATCATGATATCCCAATCCCAAATATAAATATATTGAGGTGATATTATGACTATTAAATTTTTAGGTATATCATGGAATTTAATTTCAATCACTATTTTTTTATTTACTCTAATTGTTGTCACTAGTAAATTTAAAACAAAAATACGAGAATTGGCAGTCACAGAAAAAAAGAAAAGAAAAAAGGCAAGAGTAAACAAAAACATTTTAACCTGGGTAATAAAATCAAAAGCTTTCCCACTATATTTAAGTTGGATAGTTGGGACTATTCTTTTTATTGTTATTGGAAAAATATTTAAAATAAAATTTAATGCAGAATCAATTATTCAATTTTTATTCTTAACTGCCTTAGCAAATGGCGGAGTTTACGCAGTAAAAGATTTTGTCGTGCCAGGTTTATTAGAATTAAAGAAAATGTTTAAAAAAGATGCCTAATCATAACACACTATTTAATCCATTTCAAGGAGTTGAATTTAAAACATATGAAAAAATTGTAAATGAGTTTTACAATTTTTTTGGAATACCAGTATATTATCTACCACGATCTGCTAAAAAAACAGATTATCTTTTCGGTGAAGACGTATTACAAGCATACGAAAATTATTATGAGTTAAAGTTGAAGTTGGAAAATACCGGAGGGTGGGAAGGAGATGGTGATTTATTTTCAAAATTCGGTATCACATTAAATGATGAAGCAATATTTTATGTCGGTAAAAACGAATTCTATAATAAAACTGGTGTGCAAAAACCAATGGTTGGGGATATAATTTACATAGTTTTAAACAATGGAGAGTCAAAGTTTTTTTTCGAAATTGGGTTTGCAAAAAATGACGCCATTTTCTATCATTTGGGTATTGAAGTTGCATGGAAGATAACAGCAAAAAGAATTGATTACTCGCATGAAGATATAACTTTACCTGATTCAGAAAGTGAAGCAATTGAACAAATAGAAGATCTAACAAGCACAGACGATGGGCTAACTGATAATGATAATGTAGGAACAGAATTTGAGTCAATTAAAAATTTTTCTGAGGAATCACCCTTCGGTGATTTATAAAGGAGAACAAATGCCAACTTATTCATTTTATTGTGATCATTGTGGTAATGAAGAAGAAATTTATTTAAAACACATGATTACAGACGAAGAAAAAAATCGAAAATGTAAATGTTCAAAATTGATGGAATTGGAAATATTTTCTCCTACAGACATAAAATTTTGTGAATTAGGGCGTTATATTCAAGATAGAGGGTTTAATAATGAAAATCCCGAATATAACTTTAGACGCAAACTAAAACAAGAAAAAGAAAAATGTTAGAATATTTTTTTCACGGCTTAATACGAAAATACACAATTGCCTTTGGCAGATTATTTAATAGTATATACGTAAAAAGAACAAATGAATACGGTGAAATTGAAAAAGCAATAAAAGTTCCACTTTCATATGGGTCAAAATCAAAAATCTATTATGACCTAGTTCAATCTACGCAAGATGATAAAGATAGACTAATTCAATCCATTATTCCAA
>Ga0105103_10002277_pt1 | contig 10054 bp, 9 predicted proteins | sample PPLLaktember2015_2_FD_79107 | JGI IMG/M metagenome (GOLD analysis project Ga0105103, IMG submission 79107) | Freshwater sediment microbial communities from Prairie Pothole Lake near Jamestown, North Dakota, USA - PPLs Lake P7 Core (6) Depth... | ecosystem: Environmental > Aquatic > Freshwater >...
AACAACAGATGGAAAATGAACCCCAGGGTTGGCGCATATAGTTTTTTGCTTATGGTGGTTGCTGAAGAGGATATTGACCTTTTACCCGGACATATTAAAAACATCAATAAAGCTGAGAACAATGTATTTATTAACCCTTACTATACTTTGCTCTATGATATGAAGTTCCTTAACAGGAATAAAAATAAAATTGATGTTATAAAGTCAAATAAAGTCTTAAAAGCATACGCTAATTTCGACCTAAACTCTTTGATATACGTGGACTTGCTTGAACTCAAAAAGTCTGGTGTTGACATATCTTATTTCAACAAAAATTGCGGAAATACAGAAGAATTATTTTATAAAGCCCAGTTTGAACAACTATTCCATAACATCAATCAAAATTACAAGCTGAATAATATTCCAATAATTACGGATGTATTTACCGATGGTTATACCCGTAATGAATACATTAAAAGTAAAACAGAATATTCCGCTGATGAATTGATTAGCGAATATGTAAAAACTACTGACTGCCCGTGTAAAACAGTTACATCTGATACTTCATCCAAAAGTTTATTGATGAGAAACCCTGGTAATAAGCCTGGTTCTTTCAGGAAAGAGAATGTTGGTATTAGTTCACGGATAGGCTTTACATATGGGAAATATATTGCAAAAATTAAATTCCCTGCAATAATTAATAATGATAATGTCTGGAATGGGGTAACCTGTGCATTTTGGCTACTATATCAAGCCGATAATGAATGGAATAATCGCTCTATATGTGAAAATGCAGGTTATATACCAAAGTCGGAAACAGGCAAAACAGATGTTAGGGTAGAAACCAATTATTATTCTGAAATTGATTTTGAAATTCTGAAAACTTCACAATATTGGCCAAAAACATCTTATAAAAAAGGTTCAAAGGTACCTATAGATAGCCCCGAAAATAATCATGATATCTTAGTTACATGTACCAACTGGGACCTTGCTTGTCGCTCGCCAAAGAATTTTAGTATTGGCGCTACTGAATTCTTTCATAATAATAACAAATTTATAACCCACCGTTGGGATGATTGGTATAAAGCACTTACAATTAAACATCCTATTGAACACGATAGCATATTTAATCAGCCATATTATTATGAAATTGACTGGGAGCCAGAAAAAATCACATGGAGAATTGGTAAAATAAAAACCAATATGAAAACCATTGCAGTAATGGATAAAACAATTACTACCATTCCAGATAACCAAATGATAATTGTCTTTTCCCAGGAATTCCATGATGCCTCATGGTGGCCTTTGTCGCCATTTATGCAAGATTATGTGCCATTCCCAAAAAATGACATTGTTGGGGAGATTATGGAAATAACTGTTGAATAAGCAATAAAAAGAAATTTAATATATTAATAACAATCACACCACCCCCACATATTTAAATACATCAACAATTGCCGGATAACTGTTTGATAAATAATTCTGGAGTTTATTGCCCGGCACCCACTGTATCTCTTCTATATCTTCTTCTGTTTGTGGTACCGGGGTTCTTTTCCCTGTATATTGCATCTCAAACCATGCGGTTTTTTTTAACGCTATACCTTTTTTAAATGGATATGTATGATAAGTTGCTAAAAGAGGTTTTACTATTTCTAAACCTTTAATTCCGCATTCCTCTTCTACTTCACGGAGTGCAGCTTCATTAAACGATTCACCTTTTTCTAATTTACCTTTTGGCAGGTCCCATTTTCCTCTTCTGAAAATGAGTAAAAAATCATCATTTAAATTTTTTACTAATCCGCCGGCAGCATTGATTGGAATAAAACATTCTTTGAATTCATCGCGAAGAACTTCAATATCAGTATGAAAAATGTATAATGAATCGATTCTGCTAAGTTGCCGATAAAATGACAAAAGTTCCTGTAAATCTTCCTTATCGCGAAATTTATAAAACAACCCGAATTTCACCCGAAAATGTCTTGAAAAATCATCAGTCAAAAACACTTTCCTATCGTTAAAAAAAACTTTATACATTTACGCCATGAAAGAAAATATTAAACAAATAGCTGAACACTTATTGCAAATTAATGCAATAAAATTAAATCCTGCAAAACCTTATACATGGGCTTCGGGTTGGAAATCGCCAATTTATTGCGATAATAGAAAGACTCTTTCATATCCTGAAACACGAAACCTGATACGCGATTCATTTGTCAGCTTTATACTCAATAACTATCCTGAAGTTGAGGGGATTGCCGGCGTTGCTACAGGTGCTATTGCTCATGGGGCTCTTGTTGCCGACCAATTGAAACTTCCTTTTGTTTATATTCGTTCTGCTGCAAAAGGTCACGGTATGGAAAACCTTATTGAAGGTGATTGTCTCGAAGGCCAGAAATATGTAGTGGTTGAAGACCTAATTTCAACAGGGGGTAGCAGTCTGAAAGCAGTTGAAGCCCTGCGGGCAGAAAAATGCACTGTGCTAGGGATGGTTGCTATATTTACATACGGTTTTCAAACTGCTGTTGATAACTTTTTAAAAGCACAATGTCGGCTAGATACATTGAGCAATTACGAAACCCTTATCGAAACAGCTATAAATAAAGGATACGTTTCTGATAAAGAACTCGATACACTAAAAGAATGGAGAAAAACCCCTGACAAATGGGGGAAAGAATGATGTGCTAATGTGTTAATGTGTTAATTTACAAAACAGCTAATGGCGAGTAGCGAATGGCGAATAACAAAGCAAGTGTGAGAGGGAGAGTGAAGGAAGAAATTTCCAATGTCCAATGAAAAATGAAGAATGTTCAATAACCAGCGGCGAATGGCGAAAGACAGTGTGAGTGTGAGTGCGGAGAGTGAAAAGCAGTGTGAGTGTGAGTGAAGGAAGAATGTTAAATAACCAATGTCCAATGTTAAATCAATGTCGTTTAGTTAAGAAAACCTTCTGAATGGCTTTATATTATTGGGTTTTCAACTATAAAAGTTCTTTGATAAGTTTGTAATTCAAAATAGTATGATTACCTTGTAAAGGTATATAGGGGTTATCCCAAGTATAAACCAAGAAGCGGATTATCGTGAAGAATTATCCATAAACATAACGTATGAACTTGAAAACGAAGAGTTTAGAAGCCGTTCAAAAGACGGCCCAGTTGGGGTATTTACTCGCGATAGAAAACTAACAATCTGTAACTTAATTGTATTGATCATCAATTTTAAGAGTTCCATACAACGAGAGCTAGATAGCTTTACTAAGGCAATTTCCAGAAGTGATTTTAAAATTCGGGAAGTTACAAAAGGGGCATTTACACAAGCGCGGGCAAAGTTAAATCCATGGGCTTTCAAGCGATTAAGTGAAGTAGCTATCAATACTTTTTATAAAAAGGCCGAATACTACGTGTGGTATGGCATGCGGACTATAGCAGTAGATGGGACACGTCTGGTTCTGCCAAATCATCCAACAGTAATTAAAGAATTTGGACAGCAGCAATTCGGCCCCAAAGCCGACAGTCCGAGATCGCTTGCAATGGGATCAATGCTTTATGATGTATTGAACCAGATAACACTCGATGCACAATTAGCACCTTATGCTTCGAGCGAAAGAGATTTACTGATGCAACATTTAGACAAGGTAAATCAAGGGGACTTATTACTCCTCGATCGGGGTTATCCCTGTTTTTGGCTGTTGTTTCTATTAAAGGCCAAGGGTATTGAGTTCTGCGTACGTCTTAAAGAAGATTGGTGGCTGAAAGTAAAGGATTTCACCGAAAGCACCGAGAAAGAACGCATGGTAACCTTTACCTTACCAAAAAAGGACCACAAAAAACTAGTGGATTTTCCGCACATGCAAAACGCCACTATTACTTGCAGATTAATAAAAATTGAACTATCCAACGGTGAAAAGGAAATTCTTTGTACTTCATTGGTTGATCCTGAAAAATACACGTATGAGCAATTTGAAAAACTATATCACTATCGGTGGAGCGAGGAAGAAGCATATAAGCTATTGAAAAGCATGATTGAATTGGAAAATTTCTCTGGTAAGACCGCAAAAGCTGTACGACAGGATTTTTATGCCAAAGTATTTTTAATGAACCTTTGTGCTGCTTACGCTCATCCAATAGAAGATAAAGTAATTGAAGAATATAAAGCAGACGAAAACCGAAAATACAATCAAAAAATAAATCGTACCAATGCCATTTCGATGACACAAGATATAATGATTGGGGTTTTGATTAGAAAGCAATTTGGTAAAGCACTGAAAGCTTTTGATGAGATTGTAAAGAATACCCGAGAAATTATTAGACCAGATAGAAGCGAACCTCGTAATAAAAAAGCAAAAAAACCTTACGCAATGAATTACAAGCGATTATAGACATTCACTAACTAAACGACATTGAATGTTAAATGATGAATGTCCAATAACCAATAGCAAACAGCGAAAGGCGAATGGCGAATAGCGAATAGCGAATTAAATCAATAAATCAAACAATCCTCTTTGAATTAACGATATGAAACTCGAAAGTAGAATTGGTAAAATAGCGGCCCAGGACGAGAAAATATATGATTTCCTTACTAACTTCAACAACTTTAAAAACCTGATCCCTGCTGATAAAGTCCAAAATTGGGTATCCGACAAAGAAAGCTGTAGTTTTTCTGTAAGCCCTATTGGAAATGTTGGGTTTAAAATAATCGAAAAACAACCTTTTAACTATATCAAACTAACAAACAAGGATGATACAAAAATCGGTTTCAACTTTTGGGTACAACTTAATCAAGTCGATACAAATGATACCCGGATTAAACTTACAATAGATGCCAAACTTAATCCGTTTATGGAAATGATGGCCAAAAAACCACTAAAGGAATTCCTTGATAAATTGGTCGGCCAGATGGAACAGTATACCTTTGGTTAATTTAGTGATTGTGGGATTGTGGGACACAATAATTTATCATTACTGTCCGGGAAATAATTAGTCTTAAGGGCTAAAGCCCAATAAAAATTAGTATTTGATTAACACCAGGCTTAAGCCTGGTGTTAATGAATGTAACTCATTGAAGGACTTTAGTCCTGATACTTTTGTCGGACACTAGTGTATTTTTATATTTATAACCTTATTAGTCCCTCAGTATTTAAAATATTGCCCCAAATTGAATAACTTGTAATACATTGAACCAAAACATATTAAAAACAAGTTATATAAGAGGTTTTTACATTAAAGTACAAACACACTCAAATAATCGACTTTAAAATATAAAACGTCCAAGTCCCAACGTCCAAATCGATAAATATTCAAACAAAGGAAGCCAATAGCAAATGGCGAATGGCGAAAAGCGCTTTTAACTGCGAATAACGTTTTTAACCTTCCCCCATCAGTCAATCACCATCTTTGCCTCACCATGCATATAACTGCATGCTTCACCATTTTGTTTCCTTATTACTAATTCGCCCGATTTTTTAACTTTTAATATAGTGCCAAGGAATTTCTCATTTTCCGACTGAAAACTACATTGTATTTCCCTTCTAAATAATTTCTCATTATATTGCCCATGAAGAATGTTGCCTGGTTGTTTAATAAATTCATATTTGCATGATAAATTATCCATCAATACATCCAAAACCTTATAAATTTCAAAATTCCGCTGTAAAATCATTGCCATTGAAACAGGATTTGGAATATATTCCGGAAAATCCCGCTCATTAACATTAAGGCCTATTCCAGCCACTGTTTGAACAATTTTATCACCAATAATACTGTTCTCAACTAATATTCCGGCTATTTTTTTGTTTTCAACATAAATATCATTGGGCCATTTAATTGCTCCGTTAATTCCAAAGTGTTTTAAACAATCGATGATACTCAATGAAATAAACTCCGATAAGCTAAAGTGTCCCAATACCTTGACCATTGGTCGGAATAGTACACTCATAGTAATATTCATGCCTTGAGAGCTATGCCATGTATTTGTGCCTTGTCCTTTACCATTCGACTGATATCCTGCCAAAATTACAGTACCTTCTTCAATTGTGTCTTCTCTGCATAATTTCTGAAGATAACTATTCGTAGAATCAAGGCTTTCGAGGTTTATAACTTGATAATTCATAAATTACGCATATTCAATTATTGGTTAAGAATCAAACAAAAATACTTTGGTACTGTTATTGAAAGTAAATGATATTTGTATATGTAAACTAACAATTTCTAAAAATAAGATAAAAAATAGAATACAACTGCGATGATTGGATTTCTATAAAATCATTACATTTGTGGCTTCACAATTTAACATGAATAAAGTATTGTTGAACAATAATTTACTGCTTGAAAATATAATCGAAGGGATAATGGAAAAAAAAGGTCATGAAATCGTTGATATCGACCTTTCCAAACTTCAAAATGCAATTTGCGGCCACTTTGTTATTTGTCATGCTGATTCAAATACCCAAGTAAATGCAATTGCGGATTCGGTTGAGAAAAAAGTAAAAGAAAACCTAAATCAAAATGCCGGCCACCGCGAAGGTACTGAAAACGCGATGTGGGTGCTTATTGATTTTAATGATATTATAGTACACATTTTTCAAAAACAATACAGGGACTATTACAAACTTGAAGAGCTTTGGGGTGATGCCCGGCTTATAAAAATTGAAGATAAATAACATATTATAAAATGGCAGAAAACAAAAAAAACCCACTAAAAGATAAAATGCAGGGGATGTCCGGTACTGGTAATAATAATGACAAGAAGAACAAGTATAATTCGTTTCTGGTGCCATTTCTTATTATTATGGCCATTTTTTCTATGTATATTTTAAGCAGTGGCCGCGATCCAATAAAAACCGACTGGAAAGATTTTAAAAACAACATGCTATTAACACATGATGTTCAAAAAGTTGTAATTGTTAATCAATCGTATGTTGAAATACATATCAAACCTGACCGACTTAAACAACCTAAATATAACAAGGTACTTGAACGGGGATTTAAAAAATTTGCAGGCGTTGGCCCTCACTACCGTCTTGATATTCCATCAGTAGAATCCTTTCTGGCATTACTTAATGATGCACAATCAGAAATTGTTGAGCAAGATAAATTATATCCCGAAAGCGAAATTCGTAAAGATGTTTTTGGCGATATCTTAAGCTGGTTGCTCCCTATTGCCATACTAGTGGTTATCTGGCTAATTATTTTCCGTCGTATGAGTGGTGGGGCTGGTGGCCCGGGAGGTCCTGGTAATATTTTCAATGTTGGAAAATCGAGAGCTAAAATTTTTGATAAAGATACCACTGTTAAAATAGACTTTAAAGATGTAGCTGGTTTGGAAGAAGCGAAAATTGAGGTAATGGAAATAGTCGACTTCCTTAAAAAACCTAAAAAATATACTGAATTAGGAGGTAAAATCCCAAAAGGGGCATTGTTAGTTGGCCCTCCCGGTACAGGTAAAACTTTACTTGCCAAAGCTGTTGCCGGTGAAGCTAATGTTCCTTTTTTCTCAATGTCAGGTTCTGATTTTGTCGAAATGTTTGTGGGAGTTGGTGCTTCAAGAGTTCGCGATTTATTTAAACAGGCAAAAGAAAAATCACCATGTATCATTTTTATTGATGAAATAGATGCTATTGGCAGGGCCAGGGGGAAAAATCCAAATTTCGGTGCAAACGATGAAAGAGAAAACACCTTAAACCAACTTCTTACTGAAATGGACGGTTTCGCCTCAAATTCGGGCGTAATAATTTTAGCTGCCACCAACCGTGCCGATATACTCGACAGGGCGCTTATGCGTGCAGGCCGTTTCGACAGGCAAATTCATGTTGAACTTCCCGACTTAAATGAACGTGTTGCTATTTTTGGTGTTCACCTGAAACCGATTAAACTTGATAAGGATTTTGATGTTGAATTTATGGCAAAACAGACACCTGGTTTTTCAGGCGCCGATATTGCCAATGTTTGTAATGAAGCAGCGCTAATTGCTGCCCGTATGAATAAAAAAAGTGTCCAGAAACAAGATTTCCTTGACGCAATCGATCGTATTATTGGCGGATTGGAAAAGAAAAACAAAATAATTACCATTCAGGAAAAACGTACAATTGCATACCACGAAGCCGGCCATGCAACCGTAAGTTGGTTGTTGGATCATGCAAGCCCACTGGTAAAAGTAACTATCATCCCCCGGGGTAAATCTCTTGGCGCTGCCTGGTATTTGCCCGATGAGCGACAGATTACCACAGCTGAGCAATTACTCGATGAAATGTGCTCGGCACTTGGAGGAAGAGCTTCTGAAGACATTATCTTCGGTAAAGTATCGACTGGTGCACTCAATGATCTCGAAAAGGTTACGAAACAATCATTTGCCATGGTTTCGTTTTTTGGGTTGAGCGAAAAGTTAGGAAACAAGAGTTACTACGATTCATCGGGACAAAGTGAATACTCCTTTACAAAACCTTATAGCGAGAAAACTGCTGAACTTATTGATAGTGAAGTTAGTAGAATTATCGACGAACAATATACCCGATCAAAAAAAGTATTGACTGAAAATAAGGAAAACCTGGTAAAACTAGCTGAACTTCTTCTTGAAAAAGAAGTGATATTCTCGGAAGACCTTGAAAAGATTTTTGGAAAACGCACTTCAATTCCAGATGAAATGCCTATGGTTGAAGCAGCTATACATAAGAATGGAAAGAAATCTTTAAAAGAGATTAAAGCTTCAGAAATTAAAGATGCCGGATTATCGAATAAAGAAGGATCCCAGCCTGAAAAAGAAGACAATAATCCTGTATAGTATTCAATAAAAAAAATGGAAGATATCTGGATTAATATAATATCTGTAGGCCAACAATATATTGCCGAAATGGCCAAAGATATCCTTTATCAGGAAGGTATTGCATCTGTAATTGTAAACAAACAAGATTCAACATATTTATTTGGTGATATCGAGATTTATGTTGACAGGGAATATGCTATCCGGGCAAAACATATATTGGAAAAAGCTAATATAACATAACTTCTATTTTATAAGTTTGAATGAGCAATATTTGGCAAAGAATATTTACCGGATCAATATATATAGCACTTATAATTTTTTCATTACTTGCCCATCCTCTGGCTTTTGGGACCCTGACAATAGCCTTTAATTATATTGGAATAGTTGAATTTTCAAATATTTCAGGTGCTGGAAATAGACATAAGGTAGCTGTATCAACCAGTTTACTCATACTATTGTCTGTTATAACCATTTATTTTAAGGCAAACCATAGCTATATTTTACTTTTATCCCTGCTTTTAGCTATGTATTTCTTTGTTGATGCCCTATTTAAAAAAGATGAAAAATCGGTTAATCTATTGTCGATTAATATATTAATGTTCGTTTATATTACTATACCTCTGATAATTATCAACTTAATTGTTTCGACAGCAATAATTACAGGAATTCAATATGTATTGGCAATGTTCTTAATTATTTGGACCAACGATACATTTGCTTATGTATTTGGTGTTTTATTTGGCAAACATAAAATTTTCGAACGCATATCACCAAAAAAATCTTGGGAAGGTTTCTTCGGAGGGTTACTTATGGTTGCAATTTCTGCTTTATTATTAAACTATTTTTATCCTTCTGCTGGACTGCCCTATTGGATATTATTTGGCCTAATAACAGCTGTGGCTTCTGTTATTGGCGACTTTATTGAATCAATGTTTAAAAGAACATACAAAGTAAAGGATTCAGGCTCTATACTGCCTGGACATGGCGGAATTTTAGACAGGATTGATTCACTATTATTTGCTTCACCCGCCATTTATATTTTTCTTAACTTTGTAACAAAATAACAACTATGAAAATTCACAGGGAAGGAAGAAACACAATTTTCTTATCGCTGTTAATATTAATACTGGCAGTAATTATTGTTTTTTCAATTTCATTGCCGTTTTTTATAAAAACAGCTATACTCTTGCCTTTTCTTTTTTTATTTGGGCTTATTCTTTGGTTTTTTAGGTTGCCCGCAAGAATTATTAACTTGGGTGAGAATAAAATTTTAGCTCCTGCCGACGGTAAAATTGTTGTTATTGAAAAAACATTTGAACCT
>Ga0105103_10002278_pt1 | contig 10052 bp, 10 predicted proteins | sample PPLLaktember2015_2_FD_79107 | JGI IMG/M metagenome (GOLD analysis project Ga0105103, IMG submission 79107) | Freshwater sediment microbial communities from Prairie Pothole Lake near Jamestown, North Dakota, USA - PPLs Lake P7 Core (6) Depth... | ecosystem: Environmental > Aquatic > Freshwater >...
TATCCTGCCACGAGTTGGAAGAGTACAGGTACTGCTTGCCCGGGTTCTTCGGTCCCGGCCCGCCCGACACGCACACCGCCCACGGATTCCCGACGTTCGGGTAGTTCGCCTTCCAGTTCAGGTCGTTGTCGAGCACCTGCACGCGCGCATTGCCGCGGTCGCCCACGTAGACGTTGCCCTGGAAGTCCGTCGCAATCGAATGCGGCGTGTTGAACTCGAGATTGCCGTTCCCGCGCTTGCCCACGGCCTTCACGAATCGTCCGTTCTTGTCGTACTTCACCACCCGCGCATCGAAGTAGCCGTCGGAGACGAAGATATTGCCCTGCTGATCGAAGGCGACATCGGTCTGGCGGCCGAAGCGGTACTTCTCGTTGCGCCCGTGGAAGGCGCCGTTGCCGGGCATGTTGAGGATCGATTGCACCGGATCCTCGCGGCGGCCGATCACCATCAGCACCCGGCCCTCGGGGCTGAACTTCACGAGCATGTCGGTGCCCTCGTCCACCGCCCAGATGTTGTCCTGGGCATCGACGCGGACCGAGTGGGCGAAGGAGAAGCCGTAGTTGTGCCGTCCGATCTCACGGACGAAGGCGCCCTGCGGCGTGTACTCGAACAGCCGGGTCTCGTTGGCGCGGTGGTAGATGAAGACGTTGCCCTTCGAGTTGGTGGCAATTCCCATGTTCTCGCCGGTGTAGATGCCGGGCGGGTTCTTGAAGAAGTTGGGCACGGCCTCGTGCGGGATCACCGGCACGTCGGTGGCTTTGGCACGCGTCTGTGCGGACAGCGGCAGGATGGCCAGCGACACCGCGCCGGCGAGCGCGAGCACCACGAGTGAGAAGGGAACGGAACGCCTCATGCGCGGAATCTATACGAGTGCGGGGCAGGCGGCAAGCTACAACAGCAGCGACAGGCCCCAGACGGCGAGGCCCGCACCGAACGCGCGGCCGAGCCACGCGCCTCCAGGCGCCAGTTGCTCGAGGCACAGCACCACGGTCAGCACCGCCATCCAGGCCAGGTTCATCACGCCGAGGGCGAACCCGCTCATCATCACCAGCCAGCAGCAGCCCAGGCAGTACGCGCCGTGCACGATGCCCATCCGAAATCCGCCAATCGGGCCGTGCCGCCAGTTCGCCAGGAAGTAGGTGAGCGGATTGCGGCAGTGCGAGAGGCAGGCCTGCTTGAACGGCAGGAACTGCGAGACGCCGCTGGCGATCAGGACGAAACCCGCGAGTGAGGGCGTCATGCGATCGCCCACCATGCCCCCGGCCTGCTGCGCCATCGTCTGCAGCGCCGCGGCGGCCACGCTGTAGCCGAGCCAGACGATGAAGTAGCCGCCGGTGAAGGCGAGCGTCGGCCCTGCCGACCACGCCACGGCTGTGGTGACGGGGCCAGGCGTCGAGAGCCTCGCGAACGCCGTGATCCACGGCAGCACGGTCGGCGTCATCATCGCGACGACCATCACCTGCCACATCGCGACGGCGTAGAAGAATCCCCGCGCCGCGCCGTGATCGTGATGCGGCGCGGACAGCGTTGCGCCGGCCATCCATCGCCACGCGGCCACGGTGGCCAGCGCCGCGCAGACGGCGAGGACCAGCCGCTGGACGGCTGCGCGCGTCAGGCGACGGCCCACTCGAACCGCGAATGCAGGCCGTGCGTCTTCTCGGTGTTGATCGCAATCACCCCATCGTCGTAACGCGTCTGCCCGAGCGCGATCACCTGCGAGGAGCCGTGGATCTGATTGAAGATGTTCTCGAAGGTCACCGGCTGCGAGCGGTCACGCCCCTTGATCTGGGTGATCGAGGCGTCGAGCAGGCCTGGAATGCGCGCGCGCTTGGTCGCGTCTTCGTCCGAGAACTCGATGGGCAGGAAGCGGGTGTCGAGCCAGCGGGAGACGAACTTCGCGAGCAGGCCCCACGAGCCGCCGGCCCGGCCGGTGAGGATGGTCTCGAGTGCCGCCCGCTGCGCGGGGGACGCCGCCTCGTCGATGATGACGACTTCGGTCCAGTTGCCCTCGATCATGTGCTGCGGCGAGTCGAAGGCGATGAAGGCCTTCAGCCCAGACAATGGCACGTCACCGTAGGCGCCCTCGTCGATGCGAATCGCCCAGTAGCCGAGACACCGTTCGTGCGTGCAGGCGTTGCTGAAATGCATGTGGCCGGGGCACACCAGCTGGCAGGTGCAGTTCTCGAACATCAGCCCGCGTGCGTGCCAGGCGGGAACCGTGGGTGCGCTCATGCACGATCAGTCTACACAGTGCGCGCCCGTGCGGGCATCGCGTGACGGCGGGTATCATGGTGTCCACACGTGCCGAGTGGAACCGCGCCATCGCCCCCCTCCTCGCCGGCTGAATCCGCCTGGCGGCTGACGCTCGCCGCCTCGGCATTGGCCGCCAGCCTGGACGCGGCGGACACCGACGCGGCGTTCACTCAGAGCGCGAGCGGTGACCTGGTGCCCGCCACCGGCACCGATCCCGACCTCGTCTTGCTCTGGCGCCGGGGCCGTGGCTGGGAGTCGCGCCTTCCCGCCGGCGATCCCCGCGCGGATGTCCTGGACCTGTATCTGCCGCTGTGCAGTGCCACACCGGCGCGGCCCATCACGATCGGCCACCTGGGCCAGAGCGTCGACGGGTTCATCGCCACGCACTCGGGCGATTCGCAGTTCGTCACCGGGCGCGAGAACATCGTGCACCTGCATGCCCTGCGCGCCCTCTGCGACGCGGTGGTGGTCGGCGCGGGGACGGTGGCCGCCGACGATCCGCAGCTGACCACGCGCCATGTGGCGGGCCCGCATCCGTTGCGCGTCGTGTTCGATCCCACGCGCCGCCTGACGCCAACCTTCAGGGTGTTCACCGAGCTCACGGCGCCCACGCTGTATGTGTGCGAGCAGTCGCGGATGGAGCCCGGTGAGTCTCACGTCGCCCGCGCGGCCGTCGCGGGCATCGATACCAGCGGTGAGGGCGGCGCCGTCGGGGCGCTCCTCAGGCTGCTTCGCGCACGCGGCTGCGCCCGGGTCTTCATCGAAGGCGGCGGCGTCACCGTCTCGGCGTTTCTCGAGGCCAACCTGCTGGATCGCCTGCACCTGGCCATTGCACCCGTGCTGATTGGGGAAGGACGTCCGGCGATCCGGCTGGCGGCGCGCGACCGTCTGCGCGACTGCGTTCGTCCCGCCTATCGGGTGTTCAGGATGGGCGGCGACGTGCTGTTCGACTACGACCTCGGTGCCAGCGCCGAAGCCTCCAGCGACACTACGCCCGCGACGCCCCACGTCACACGCGTCATCTGAACCCACCAGTCACTGCAATCAAGGACGTCTGAAGCGCACCAGGTCGTAGCCAATCCATCCGCGCTGCAGACAGGTCTGCAGCGCGCTGCCGCCGGCCAGCATGCCGAAGCGCGACTCCTCGAGCGGCAGCCATCCGAACACCGCCACCAGCGCCGCCACCAAGCGATCGCGCGGGCGGCCCAGCTCGAGCCATGGCGTCAGGTCCGTCGTCTCTTCGTGCACGAAGCCGGCATCACTGGCCAGCTCCTGCAGCGTCTCGCGCGTGAGCAGCGAGTTGATGTGCCACCCGCGTGCGAAGCGATCGAACGCACGTGCCGCCTTCGGGTCGCTGGTCTCGCGCCGGAGATCGTCGCAGATCACCAGCAGGCCGCCGGGCCGAATCAACCGCGCGGCCTCCGCAAAGAACCGTTCGGGCGAGGGCCCGTGCACGAACGACTCGACCGCGAAGGCGAGGTCCGCCGTCTCGATGTCCGGAGGCAGCTGCGTGTAGTCGCCCTCGACGCACGCGATCCGAGTGGACAGCCCCTGCGCGCGGAGGCGCTCCGTCCCCAGCTGCGCCTGCACCGGACTGAGCGTGACGCCAGTGCCTCGCATCGGCACGTGCTGGGCGATGTAGCCCAGGCTGGCGCAGACGCCGCATCCGAGGTCCACCACATGCGGCGCCGAGCCACTCTCCCGCAGCCACTCCACGATCCGGTCTTCGACGTAGTGGAAGGCGTCGCTGCGCGTGGTCACGCCGGGACCCCACACGGCGCGGTGAATGGCGCCGACGCCGCCGCCCTGGCCATAGGCGACAAACGCCCTGGTCTGCTCGTCGTAGTAGCGCCGCACCTGAGCGACGTCGAATCGCGACATGGTCAACGCCTGAACTACAGCGGCGGCGGCCAGGCCGCGAGATCGTGGTGGCCGACGATGGCGTGCGAGCGGCCGTTGTCGACGTGCGCCTGCCGGCGCGCGCGCCAGCTCTTGATGGTGGCGGCGAGGTCGGGACGCTGCTCGAGCGCGGCGTCGGCCAGACCATCGGTTAGCAGGTCCTGGAAATCGCGCTGGCTGGGGTCGAGCACCCAGTCGGTGGCCGCCGAATGCACCACGTAACCCAACTGTGAGAAGGCGGCTTCCGCGCTCGCATGTGCGGCGGGGCCGGTGGCTGGTCCGCCAAGGCCCTTGTCGCGGAGTTGATGTGCGTTCAGCAAATCGCGGACGAGGTCGTCTTCCGGCTCGGCAGGTACGAACGAAGACAGACCGTTGTAGGTGAGCGCGAACAGCGCTGCGGCGCCAGCCTGCTGGCAGCGCTCGGCCAGCGCGCGCAGCCACGACTCGGAGACCAGATCGAGAATTGCCGAGCCCGTCACCAGGTGCCGTCCGTCGAAGAGTGTGGGATCGAGCGGCAGGTTCAGGTCCATCTGACGCGTGGTCACGATGCAGTCGAGGCCGTTGCCTTCCAGCAGGAAGCCGTCGGGTATACCGGTCGCCGTGTAACCGCGGGCGGTCGCCCATGCGGCGGTGCGCTCGTAGACGAGGGACAGCAAGTCGGGGCTCCGATCCACCAGCAGCCAGCGTTGGCGCGGTGGCAGCCGCTCCACGAGATACCGCAGGTTCGAACCCGTGCCAGTGGCCAGGTCCAGCACGTGCACGATGTCGTGCGCCGCCAGTCGCTCCGCGATCTCGCGCGTGAGGCTGCCGGATCGCGAGGCCCAATCCGTTGCTTCACGGAGCCGCAGCCAGTGTGCCAGCGCTTCATCCATCACGTTGTCAATCCTTCCAGGGCCGCGCCGAATCGGCGGGCGGCCTGTGTCCACGACGGCAGTCGCTGGCGGACCCGAGCGGCGCCTGCCGCCAGCTGGTTCCGGAGCCGGGCGTCGCCGATCACCCGAGTCAGCGCTCCGGCGAGTGCGTCCACATCACCAGGCTTCACCAGCAGACCCGCCTCGTCGCCGACGAGCGACGGGATGGCTCCCGTCGTCGTGCAGACGACCGGCAAGCCGCGCGCCAGGGCCTCGGCCACCGCCATGCCGTAGGTCTCCTGCCAGGTGGCCAGCACGAAGACGTGGGCCGACGCATACGCACGATCGAGCGCGTCCGTGTCGAGCTCGCCGGTGAGGTGCACGCGATCCTCCAACCCCAGTGCACCCGCCAGAGCCTCCACACGTGAGGTTGTGGCCGGGTGGCGCGTGGTGTTGCCGGCGCAGGTCAGCCGCCATGCGCTACTCGCGACTCGCGCCAGTGCCTGCAGGAGAATCTCGTGACCTTTCCCCGGGTTCAGCGTCGCCACCGAGAGCAGCTGCACCGGCCCATCAGCCGCCGGCCGCGCGATCGGCGCGGGATCGGTGCCCGGCTCCACCACCACCAGTCGCTGCGGGACCAGCGAGTACGGCTCCAACAAGGCGAGCGTGGCGGCTCCGGTGACCACCACCAGCGACGCCGCTGCCAGCGCACGGCTCTCCCATTGCCGGAACAGCGCCACGGTCGCTTCGTCCAGTCCCACATCGGCCGCGATCGGCAGGTGCACGAGGGCGACGATCCGCAGGCGTGTCGCCTCCCGCTCGAGCAGGTCGGGCAGTGCACTCGCGGCGAGTCCGTCGACGACAACGACTCGACCCGCCGGGAGTTCGGCAAACACTCGCGCCGCGGCGTCGATGGCGCCGGGGCCGGGCCGCGGGTACTCCCCCGGCAGCTCGCGCACCGACACCGACCATCCCTGGTCGCCCAGCGCCTCCGCGACGCGGCGGTTGTAGACGGAGCCGCCCGTCCTGGCATCGAGCCGGCCTGCGACGGCGAACGTGACGTCGTGCGCCATCAAGCGGCGTCGCGCACGCGGCCTTCGTACGACGCGGAGGCCACGTGCGATTCGTGCAACGTCACCTTGAGGGACTCGACGGCGCTGGCACCCGCGCCGAGCTCACCCGCGCCGATCGCGGCGACGATGCCATCGAACACGTGCCGGGCCAGGAACTCGGTCGTCGTGTTCCTGCCGGCAAAGGCCGGCACCTCGTCGAGGTTCCGGTAGTTGATCTCGGCGAGCAGCCGCTTCAGCGTGTCGCCGGCACGGCCGATGTCCACCACGATGCTGTCGGCATCGAGCTCTGGACGCCTGAACTCCACGTCCACCACGAAGGTGGCGCCGTGCAGGCGCTGGGCGGGGCCGAACACTTCGCCCTTGAAGCTGTGGGCAATCATCATGTGGTCGCGGACGGTGACGGTATACATAGGTTTCAAAGTTCAAAGTTCAAAGTTCAACGTTCAACGTTCAGAGTTCTAGGGTTCGTAGCGGATACGGTGGCACAAAACGTTGCCGGGCGCGGCGGTCAGTTCGGCCATCACCTGCGGCAGTGACTCGAAGGTGCTCTCGCCGGAGATCAGCGCGTCGAGGGCGGGTTCGCGCAGCAGGCTCAGGGCCAGGTGCATCCGCCGGCGGTAGTCCCATCGTGTGCGCTGGGCAGGGGCGATGCGGCCGACCTGAGACGAGATGATCGAAAGCCTCCGCGCATGGAACGCGGCGCCCAGTTCCAGCGGCACGGTGCGGTCGCCGTACCAGCTCATCTCCACCACCGTCGATTCGTCACCCGCGAGGCGTAATGCCAGCGCGAGGCCATCGGGCGATCCGCTCGCGTGTACAACGAGGTCCGCATCGTGGGTGGCCTGCAAGGGCTCGGCGAAGGGCACCCCGAGAGCGTGGGCTACGCCGGATCGCGCCGGGTTCACGTCGACGAGCTGGACGGTGCAACCGACGATGTGCGCGGCGAGCCAGGCCACGAGACATCCCACGGTCCCCGCGCCGATCACCGTGATGCGATCGCCGATGTGCGGTCGCGCGTCCCACAGGCCGTTGATGGCGGTCTCGAGATTCGCGGCCAGCACGGCTCGGCCTGGAGGCACACCCTCGGGCAGGACGTGCGCGGCGGTCGCCGGTACGACGTAGCGCGTCTGGTGAGGATAGAGAACGAAGACCGCGCGCCCCTGCATCTCCTCGGGCCCGTGTTCGACGATGCCCACGTTGCAGTAGCCGTATTTCACCGGGCCGGGGAAGTCGCCGGACTGGAAGGGCGCGCGCATGCGTGACCATTCGCTGGCAGGAACATGTCCCAGGAACACGAGCGACTCGGTTCCTCGACTGACACCGCTGAAACTTGTCCGGACGACGATCTCGCCCCCAGCAGGTGCCGGCACGGCTTCGTCGCGGATTTCCCCGCGCCCTGGCTCGGCCACCCAGAACGCGCGCGCGGTGTCGATCATCTCGCTCCATTCTGTTTCCGTATCGCCGCAGTTACAATGGCCCGGCTTGGCCCCGCCAGTGATGCCCCTCCGTTCGCGCGTGGCCCTGACAGCGGCAATCGGCTTCGTCACCACCTTCGCATCGGCCACCTCGCTCGGCAACGCAGTTCACGCGTCGCCACGGTTCCCCGCGCTCTCGTCCGCGGTCTTCCTGGCTGGGATGGTGCTCGTTCTGAGGGCCGCCCCGGCGCATCCGTTCCCCCGATTCGGCGCGGCGAACCTCATCACCACCGTGCGACTGATCCTCGTCGCGCTGGTCGCGGGGCTGGTGCTAGAGCCCGCGTCCGCGAACGTGGCGTGGTTCATCGTCGCCCTCGCCATGGTCGGCGCCGTGCTCGACGGCGTGGACGGGTGGCTGGCGCGGCGCACTGGGCTGTCGAGTGCCCTCGGCGCGCGCTTCGACATGGAGACCGACGCGCTCTTCATCCTGCTGCTGTCGCTCCTGGTCTGGCGTCACGACAAAGCCGGCATCTGGGTGGTCGGGTGCGGACTGATGCGCTATGCGTTCGTGGCGGCGGGCTGGGTGCTGCCGTGGATGGCCGGACGGCTCACGCCGACCCTGAGAGGCAAGACCGTCGCGGTGATGCAACTGGCGGGGCTGGGCCTTGCGCTGACGCCGGTCGTGACCCCGCCGGCCAGCACGCTCGTTGCCGCCCTCACACTGGCCGCGCTCGCCTGGTCGTTCGCCGTTGACGTCGGCCGTCTATGGCGTCAGCGGGCCGATCGCGCGTAGCAGGATTGGCACCAGGCCGGGCATCGTGCCGAGCGCCGGCCGCCCGGGCTCGACACCGTCGACGAAGCCCGCGGCGCGCAGCCGATCCATCATCACCCCAGGCCGCGCCAGCACGTGGATCGGCACTTCGCGCGACGCGCCCGTGCCGCTCACGGCGGCGACCGGCTGATGATCGCCAATCAGGATCATCACGAGATTGTCGGCGGCGTGCTGACGGACGTAACCGGCAAAGGTGGTGAATTCGTACGCCATCGCCTTCGCGTAGCTCGGCGAGAGGTTGGTGAGGTCGGGATTGTCCGCCATCGCGCGTTCCACCTCGGCTGGCTCGAAGGGCTCGGCCGAAAGCAGTTTCGGCCAGTCCGGCTGATACGGCGCGACGGGGCCGAACGGCGCATGCGAGGTGCTGGTGGGGAACACTGCGAACACCGGCGCGCGGCCCGGGCGATTCAGCTCCAGCTGATCGAACTTCGCCAGCGTGAACTGGTCGGGGATGCTCCACCAGCCGAACTTCGGGCCGCCATAGGCCAGCCCGTCGCGCCCGTGAATCTCATCGAAGCCGTAGAACGCCCCTTCGGGCCAGGCCTGCCGCATCCCGGGCATCACCGCGACGCTGCGATATCCCTGACGCCGGAACGCCTTTGGCAGCGTGTCGCGCGCGGAGCTCATCACCGCCACGTATGCGTACTGATCGCGCACCTCGACACCGGTGAGCAGGCTCAGGTGCGCGAGCCACGATGACGCACCGAAGGTGGGCGACTCCACGTAAGCGGACAGCACGTCGCGGCCAGTCTCCCGCGCGGCCGCGACGAGGTCGCCTCGGCTCGAGGCGAGGGCCTGGGCGAAGACCGGATTGTCGTAGGTGACCGCGCCGTATGCCTCCACGAAGGCGAGGAGGACGTCGGCGCCACCGAGCCCGCCAACCGGGCCGTCCATGGTGGGGCTGTCCGCCAGGGCCGGCGCGGCCCGGTTGGGGCCCGCCATCGCCAGGACGAAGCGGGCCTGCCGCGCGTACGCGCTGATGGTCGGGTTGGCGAAGATGCGGGACGCTGGCAGCAAGCCCGTGAGGCTCGTCGCGGCGAAGAGCGCGATCACCACGCCCGACACGGCGATCATTGCCCGGCGTGCTCCCCGGTGCGCCACCGCGCCTGCGACCTGACGGAGCGCCACACGCGAGAGCATCCAGATCGTGGTGACGAGGGCAACGAAAGCGCCGGCCCCAAGCGCGATCAGCCAGGGTGGGACGGCACGCGCCAGCATGGCCGTGACGTTGCCGAGATGCTGCGAGTCCCAGTACAGGTTGAAGTCGCGCCCATACAACCCCGGAGCGGTCACGTCGAGATAGTGGCCGACGACGAGCAGCAACCAGAGGGTCGGCGCCCCACGGCGGGTGAGCCTGACGGCATGGCGATGGAGCAGCGCCAGTATCAGCACGCACACCGCGAGCTCCACCGACAGGGCGTTCTCCCAGCGGATCTTCGGCGTCGGCCACACGTTGGCGAACGTCACCGACGCATTCAGCAGGACGAGGGCAGCGGCCAGTGCAGGCCAGGCGGTCCAGAAGTGCACGTGTACCAACCGCGCAGGTGGGGTCCTAACCCCTCAATTCACTTCCGTTGAGTGTGCCATCAGCCCGAACCCCCATGATTTGTACCGGTTTCGAGCGGATCAGCGAGCTGTCGGATCGACCACTCAAGTGAGCTGAGGGGTTAGTGGACCGTCCACTAGACGGACTCGAGGAAATGACCGAGTTTGTCCTTCTTGGTCTTCA
>Ga0105103_10002280_pt1 | contig 10050 bp, 6 predicted proteins | sample PPLLaktember2015_2_FD_79107 | JGI IMG/M metagenome (GOLD analysis project Ga0105103, IMG submission 79107) | Freshwater sediment microbial communities from Prairie Pothole Lake near Jamestown, North Dakota, USA - PPLs Lake P7 Core (6) Depth... | ecosystem: Environmental > Aquatic > Freshwater >...
GCACACCATGGTCGGCGCCGGCAAGGCCGAAGGCGCCATCGACGCCGGCAACATGCTCAAGCCGGCGCTGGCGCGCGGCGAGTTGCACTGCATCGGCGCGACCACGCTCGACGAGTACCGCAAGTACGTCGAGAAGGACGCCGCGCTGGAGCGCCGTTTTCAGAAGGTGCTGGTCGACGAGCCCAGCGTTGAGGCTACCGTGGCCATCCTACGTGGCCTGCAGGAGAAGTACGAGGTGCACCACGGCGTGGAAATCACCGACCCGGCCATCGTCGCTGCGGCCGAGCTGAGCCACCGCTACATCACCGACCGCTTCCTGCCTGACAAGGCCATCGACCTGATCGACGAGGCCGCGGCCAAGATCAAGATCGAGATCGACTCCAAGCCTGAAGTGATGGACAAGCTGGACCGCCGGCTGATCCAGTTGCAGATCGAGCGCGAGGCGGTCAAGAAGGAAAAGGACGAGGCCTCGAAGAAGCGCCTCGGACTGATCGAGGACGAGATCACCAAGCTGCAGCGCGAGTACGCCGACCTGGACGAGCTCTGGAAGTCGGAGAAGGCGGCTGCGCAGGGCTCGGCCAACGTCAAGGAAGAGATCGAGCAGATCAAGTTCCAGATCGAGGAGCTCAAGCGCAAGGGTGACTTCAACAAGGTGGCCGAGTTGCAGTACGGCAAGCTGCCCGAGTTGGAGAAGACCTTGAAGGAGGCCCAGGCCAAGGAATCCGGCAAGGCCAAGGGCGCCAAGGAAGGCAAGGGCGGCCCGCACTTGCTGCGCACCATGGTCGGCGCCGAGGAAATTGCCGAGGTGGTGTCCCGCGCCACCGGCATCCCGGTAAGCAAGCTGATGCAGGGCGAACGCGACAAGCTGCTGCAGATGGAAGCCAAGCTGCACGAGCGTGTGGTGGGCCAGGATGAGGCCATCGTCGCGGTGGCCGACGCCATCCGCCGTAGCCGTGCCGGCCTGTCCGACCCGAACCGGCCGACCGGCTCCTTCCTGTTCCTCGGCCCCACCGGCGTGGGCAAGACCGAGCTGTGCAAGGCGCTGGCCGGCTTCCTGTTCGACAGCGAGGAACACATGATCCGCGTCGACATGAGCGAGTTCATGGAGAAGCACAGCGTCAGCCGCCTGATCGGCGCGCCGCCCGGCTATGTCGGTTACGAGGAGGGCGGGGCGCTGACCGAGGCCGTACGCCGCAAGCCCTACTGCGTGCTGTTGCTCGACGAGGTGGAAAAAGCCCACCCGGACGTGTTCAACGTGCTGCTGCAGGTGCTGGACGATGGCCGGCTGACCGACGGCCAGGGCCGTACCGTGGACTTCAAGAACGCTGTCATCGTCATGACCAGCAACCTTGGTTCGCACATGATCATGCAGATGGCCGGTCAGGACAGCGAGCTGATCCGCGAGGCGGTGATGGCCGAGGTCAAGGGCCACTTCCGACCGGAGTTCCTGAACCGCATCGACGAGACCGTGGTCTTCCACGCCCTCGATCGCGACAACATCGCGGCGATCGCCAAGATCCAGCTGAAGGTGCTGGAAGCGCGGCTGGAGAAGCTGGAGATGAAGCTCGAGGTGTCGCCGGCGGCGCTGGCCGAATTGGCGAAGGTCGGTTTCGATCCGGTGTTCGGTGCTCGGCCGCTGAAGCGGGCGATCCAGCATCGCATCGAGAACCCGGTGTCCAAGCTGATCCTGCAGGGCAAGTTCGGCCCGAAGGACGTGATCCCGGTGGATGTGGAGGGCGGTGAGTTCTCGTTCGCCCGGGTGGTGCACTGAAGCCAGCCGCGCCGGCTTCAGGCCGGGGCGGCTGGTTTAATGTGCGTCGGCCAGCAGCGCCTGGTCGATCTGGTGGAGTTGTGCCCGCGCCAGCCCGATGTTGCCATGGCTGCGGTCGATGACCATATGCAGCGCCACGCGCGGCCGGCCCGGCATGGGCCGCAGCAGCAGGTAGTGCTTGTCCAGCGTGATGGCCGCGTCCGGATTGGCCGAGCCGAGGCCCAGCACGTTGGCGCTGTCGGTCATCGACGCATGCAACATCGCGCCCTTGGCTGCCAGGCGGTCGGCCATGCGCTGGGTGCCCGAATGGGCCAGCGAGCGCTGCAGGTCGATATCGAACACGCAGCATTCGACCGTGCCCTTGATGGTGGCGCAGCGCTTCACGTACTCGGCCCACATCGCCGCACTGCTGGCACTTTGCGGCGGGGCGCTGTGCGCGCCTGTGCTGGGCATCGGGCTCAGTTCAAGCGGCTGGGTCGGCGCATACGCGGGTGCCATCGGTGGCGGCGCGAAGTTGTTCGCTTCCAGCGGCCGGGAGGCGCTTGAGGCCGGCTGCGCCGCCCGCGGTGCCGGTGGCTCGGCCGTGTTGCTGTTCAGCCGGTTCCAGGCGCCGCTGATGAAGGACCAGGCATCTGCCGGTCGGCCCACCTGCGGCGTCGTGCGCACCACCACGCCGCTGTTTCCGGCCAATGCGGTAGCGCGGGCGGGAAGGGTGCCTGCCTGGGCCAGCGGGACCATCAACATCTGGCGATTCGGCCAGGGGCCTGCGGCGATGGCGTCGCGCAGCGGCTGCAGGCTGCTGCCCAGCGCATGCGGCGGCAGATCGCCAATCATCACCACCGCCAGCCGGCTGTGCGCAAGCAGCACCTGGGCCAGTTGCTGTCGGGTCTGGGTATCGCCGTCGATCTGGGTGGTATAGACGCGCAGGTTGCGGCCGGGTTGCAGCGGCAACTCGACGAACTGCAGCGTCGCCAGCGCGACGCCATAACCCTGGCGGCGAATCACCAGCTTCTGCAGCTTGCGCGATGAGGCCGCGGCCACCGCCGCCAACAGCCGCGCCGACGAGGTGGTGCCGACGTCGTGGATGGCGATGAAGTCGGGCGCCAGCTGCGTGAACTGCTGCAACATGGCCTCGGCCGGGTGGCACACCACGAACAGCTCGAGCTGGTCGTCGGCGATGCGCCTGCCGATGTCGCTGGGCGCATTGCCGAGATAGGCATCCTTGTCGCCAACGATCTGCGTGGCCGGTGACAGCAGTTCGGTGTCGGGCTCGGCCGTGGGCCGGTGGGCGGAGGCAGCGGGTGCGCCCATCGGGCGGCGTTCTTGCAGGATGTCGGACATTGCGGGGCCTGGAAGTTTGCGGCAGCCTGTCGGTTGCGGGTCAGGGCACTTGCAGTGGCGCTGCCGAGTGTACGGCGCGGTGCAGGCTTGCGGGTGTGCGTTCCGGCACATGCACCCCCCTGCAAACGTGCAGCTGTTGGCGCCGTGGTGCTCCGTAGAATGGGCTCCAGCCACGCTGCAGTCGATCCATGATCCAGCCTTCCCGCCCCCCTGGCCCCGCGCCCATCGTCATCATCGGCGCCGGCTTGGCCGGCTTGGCCGTGGCGCTGCACGTCGCCCGGGATCGGACGGTGGTGGTACTGGCCAAGCGCCAGCTCGACGAAGGCGCCACCGCCTGGGCGCAGGGTGGTATCGTTGGCGTGCTCGGCGACGATGACAGTGTCGAATCGCACGTGCGCGACACGCAGGATGCCGGCGCCGGCTTGGTGGACGAACACACCGCTCGATTCATCGCCGAACGCAGCGCGCAGGCGGTGGAATGGCTGGTCGCGCAGGGCGTGCCCTTCTCGGCCGACCCTGCCGGCCCGCTGGGCCTGCACCTGACGCGCGAGGGCGGTCATGCGGTGCGGCGTATTGCCCATGCCGCCGACGCCACCGGCAAGGCCATCCATGACGCGCTGCTGGCCAAGGCTCGCGCGCACCCGAACATCACGCTTCGTGAACGCTGGATGGCGGTGGACCTGATCACCACCCGCCATCTGGGGCGCGAGCATGGCGCCGCGCCGCCGCGCTGCCATGGCGTGTATGCGCTGGACATGGACCGCAAGCGCGTGGAAACGCTGCGCGCCTCGGCGGTGGTACTGGCCACTGGGGGCGTGGGCAAGGTCTACCGCTACACCAGCAACCCCGACACCGCCACCGGCGACGGCATTGCCATGGCCTGGCGCGCCGGCTGCCGGGTGGGCAACATGGAGTTCATCCAGTTCCATCCGACCTGCCTGTACCACCCGCAGGAACGCAGCTTCCTGATCACCGAGGCGCTGCGCGGCGAAGGCGGCCAGCTGAAGCTACCCGACGGCACGCGCTTCATGCGCGCGCACGACGAGAGGCTGGAACTGGCGCCGCGCGACATCGTCGCCCGCGCCATCGACTTCGAGATGAAGAAGCATGGCCTAGATCATGTGTGGCTGGATGCCACGCACCTGGGCGAAGCTTTCCTGAAGGCACATTTCCCGACCGTCCATGCGCGCTGCCTGCAGCTGGGCATCGACATCGCGCGCCAGCCGATTCCGGTGGTGCCGGCGGCGCACTACACCTGCGGCGGCGTGGTCACCGACCTGGACGGCCGCACCGACTTGACCGGCCTGTACGCGGTGGGCGAGACCACCTATACCGGGCTGCATGGCGCCAACCGGCTGGCCAGCAACTCGCTGCTCGAGTGCGTGGTCGTCGGCACCTGCTGCGCCGAGCGCATCCTGCAAGACGAGGAGCCGCCGGCCGAAGGCCTGCCGGACTGGGACGAAAGCCAGGTCGAGGATGCCGACGAGCAGGTGGTCATCGCGCACAACTGGGACGAGCTGCGGCTGATGATGTGGAACTACGTCGGCATCGTGCGCACGACGCGGCGGTTGGAACGTGCGCTGCACCGCATCAAGCTGCTGAACAGCGAGATCGACGAGTACTACGCGCACTTCCGCGTCACGCGCGACCTGCTCGAGCTGCGCAACCTGGTGGTCTGCGCCGAGCTGATCGTGCGTTCGGCGCTGATGCGGCACGAAAGCCGCGGCCTGCACTACAGCCGCGATTTCCCGCAGACGCTGCCGGTCAGCTTCCCGACGGTGCTGACACGGCGCGCGCGCAGCGTGCAACTCGGCTCCAAGCCGCGCCGCGCCGAACCGAAGATCTGATCAGCCGAGCACGCGCATCGAGTAGTCGATGGCGCGAACGTCCTTGGTCAGGCCGCCGATGGAAATGCGGTCCACTCCGGTGGCGGCAATCTCGCGCAGCCGTTCCAGCGTGACGCCGCCGGACACCTCCAGCAGCGCGCGGCCCGCGGTCAGCGCCACCGCCTCGCGCACGCGTGGCAGCGGGAAGTTGTCCAGAAGCACACTGGTGGCCTCGCTATCCAGCGCCTGCCGCAGCTGATCCAGCGTCTCCACCTCGATCTGGATCTCGACGCCAGCCTTCAGCGCCAGCGCCTGCTGCATCACCTGCGGCACGCCGCCGGCCGCGGCGATGTGGTTCTCCTTGATCAGGATGCCTTGCCACAGCGCCAACCGCTGGTTCTGGCCGCCGCCCGCGCGCACTGCGTACTTCTGCGCCTGGCGCAGACCCGGCAGCGTCTTGCGCGTATCCAGGATGGCGCAGCCGCGCGGATTGGGCGACGCGCCCTCGATGGCGCGCACATGGCGTCGCGTCGCGGTCGCCGTGCCGCTGAGCAGCTGCAGGAAGTTCAATGCCGGCCGCTCTGCCGTCAGCAGCGCGCGCGACTCGGCCTGGATGCGGCAGACCACGCTGTCGGCCGACATGTCGGCGCCTTCGGCGAACGACCATTCGATGCGGGCGTTGCGGTCCAACGCTGCAAAGACGCCGTCGAACCAGTCGCGGCCGCACAGCACGGCGTCCTCGCGCACCACCACCTGGGCCTGCACTTCGCGGCCCGGCGGCACCAGCTGGGCGGTCCAGTCGCCGGTGCCGAGGTCCTCGCGCAGGGCGTCCTCGATGTTGCGCTGGCGCGCCTGCTCCAGCGACTCGTTATGCTCGAACTTCATCAGGCGACCCCGATGTTCGGCACGAAGCCGCTACGGGGCTGCGCGATGCTGTCGGGATGCGCCTTGACGAAATCGAGCATGCGCTCGATGCAGCCCAGCGCGCGGCGGCGAATCGGCTCGGGCACGTGAATCTCGCCACGGCCGCTTTCCAGGCAGTCCACCACGCCCTGGAGCGCGTTCATCGCCATCCATGGGCAGTGCGCGCAGCTCTTGCAGGTGGCGCTGTCGCCGGCGGTGGGGGCCTCGATCAGCGTCTTGCCCGGCGCCAGCTGGCGCATGCGGTGCATGAGGCCGTTGTCGGTGGCAACGATGTACTCCTGCGCCGTGCCGTCGATGACCGCCTTGAGCAGCTGCGAGGTCGAACCCACCACATGCGCCTGGCGCACCACGCCTTCGGGCGACTCGGGGTGCACCAGCACCATCGCCTGCGGGTGCTTCTCGCGCAGCAGCTGCAGTTCCACTGCCTTGAATTCGTCATGCACGATGCACTCGCCGTTCCAAAGCAGCATGTCGGCGCCGGTTTGTTCCTGGATGTAGCGGCCCAGGTGGCGGTCGGGCGCCCACAGGATCTTCTGGCCCTGGTCTTTCAGGTGCTGCACGATGGCCAGTGCGCAGGAACTGGTCACCATCCAGTCGGCACGCGCCTTCACCGCGGCGCTGGTGTTGGCGTACACGACCACCTGGCGGTCCGGGTGTGCGTCACAGAAGGCGCCGAATTCATCCGCCGGGCAACCCAGGTCCAGCGAGCAGGTGGCGTCCAGGTCGGGCATCAGCACGCGCTTGTGCGGCGACAGGATCTTGGCGCTTTCGCCCATGAAGCGCACGCCGGCGACGACCAGCGTGCGCGCCGCATGGTCGCGGCCGAAGCGCGCCATCTCCAGCGAATCGGCGACGATGCCGCCGGTGGCCAGCGCCAGGTCCTGCAGGTCGCCGTCGACGTAGTAGTGGGCCACCAGCACTGCGTCGTGGCGTTGCAGCAGCGCGCTGGCGCGCGTGATCGCTTCGGTGCGCTGGGCAGGGTTCAGCGGCGCAGGCACCTTGGCCCAGGCGTGGGCCGTGCAGGACGCACCGCTGGCGTCCTGGCGGGTGAAGTCGTACAAGACGGTGCTCATGGTGGCGTCCTTCAAGGCCGTGAACTGGCGGCGCTCGCCTGCGCGAAATCAGATGGGGTGGCTGCCGATGCTATCAAGGACAGGGCGGTCATCCACTACGATGGGCAGCATGACCACCTTGGCGATGCCGGGCACGCCGCTGCGCAACGACGCCACCGTCATTGGCCTGGTAGGCCTGGCACACGGCATCAGCCACTTCAGCCAGCTGTTGCTGGCGCCGCTGTTCCCCTGGCTGAAGGATGCGTTCCAGGTGAGCTATGCGCAGCTGGGCTTCCTGCTGACGATCTTCTTCGTCGTGTCCTGCGCGGTGCAGGCGCTGTCGGGCTTCTGGGTTGACCGCTATGGTCCGCGACCGATCCTGTTTGCCGGACTGGGTCTGTTGGGCTTGGCCGCGCTGGGATTTGCTTCCAGCAGCAGCTACGCGGTGCTGGCGCTGTGGTCGGTGGCTGCCGGCATCGGCAACGGCGTGTTCCATCCGGTGGACTACACGCTGCTGAACCGCAAGGTAGGCAAGGCGCGGCTGGGCCATGCCTACAGCGTGCACGGCATCACCGGCAGCCTGGGTTGGGCGCTGGCGCCAGCGCTGCTGGTGCCGATCACGCTGGCCTGGTCGTGGCGCGTGGCGCTGCTTTGCGCGGCGGCTCTGGTGTTCGCGGTGATGGCGCTGCTGGCCTGGAAGCGTGACGCGCTGCGCGTGATGCCGCCGCCGCTCGTATCGGCGGGCCTGGCGCAGCCTGTGGTCGGCGAGGGCAAGTTCGACTTCCTGAAGCTGCCGGCGGTGTGGGTCTGCTTCGGCTTCTTCTTCTTCTATGCCGGCGCGCTGTCCATCGTGCAGAGCTTCGCCCCTGAGGCGGCGCGGCAACTGCACCGCATGCCGGCCGGTTGGGTGGGCACCTGCCTGACGGTGTACATGGTCTGCGCGGCCGGCGGCATGGTGATCGGCGGCTTCCTGGTGTCGGACCCGCAGCGCAGCGAGCGCATCGTCGGTGCGGGCTTCGGCCTGGCGGCGCTGGTGGCGTTGGCCGTGGCGTTCGGTCACGTGCCGGCCTGGGCGGTGCCGGTGCTGTTCGGCGCGATGGGCTTCTTCACCGGCGTCGCCGGCCCGTCGCGCGACATGCTGGTCAAGGCCTCCGCGCCGGACCATGCTTCGGGCCGCGTCTATGGCGTGGTCTACGGTGGGCTGGACATCGGCCAGGCGGTGGTGCCGCTGTTCATCGGCACGATGATGGACCACGGTGCCTACCGCAACGTGTGGCTGGTGCTGGTGCTGCTGCAGGCCGTGCTGATCTTCACCGCCTTCAACGTGCGGCGCGCCCGCCGCACGGCGCTGCAACCGGCCTGAAATTCAGACGCAGCGGCGGTGCCGCTCGATGCAGACGTCGAGCGTCTCGCCCCCGTCACGCCGCCACCAGTTCGCGCTGGAGAAGATCTCCACCTCGCTATAGCCGGAAAAACCCTGCGCCTCCACCGCCGCGCGGATGCTGCGGATGTCGATGACGCCGTCGCCCATCATGCCGCGGTCTTCCAGCAGGTGGGTGGTGGGCGTGAGCCAGTCGCAGACGTGCAAGGCGAGCAGCCGTTCCTTGCCGGCGCGTTCGATCTGCGCATGAAGCTTCGGGTCCCACCACACGTGGTACAGGTCCACGGCCACGCCGAGCACTCCGCTTCGCGAGGGGTCGAGCGCATCGCAGACGTCCAGCGCCTGCTCCAGTGTGTTGATGCAGGCACGGTCGGCTGCGTACATCGGATGCAGTGGTTCGATGGCCAGCGGCATGCGGCGTTCGCGCGCATCGTCCAGCAGCGCGGCGATGCCTTCGCTGACCTGCGCACGTGCGCCGGCGATGTCACGGTGCGCCGCCTGGCCGGCCAGCGCGCCGGGCAGGCCGCCGACCACCAGCACCAAGCAGGGCGCGTTCAGCGTGCAGGCTTCGTCCAGCGCGCGCTGGTTGTCGTCGCGCACGGCCTGCCGCGACGCGGCGTCGGTGTAGGTGAACATGCCACCGCGGCAGTAGCCCGACAGTTCCAGGCCATGGTTCTTCAGCCGCTGCGCCGTGGCCTGCAGGCCCGCCGCGGCCACCTGGTCGCGCCAGGGCGACACCGCGCGGATGCCGCGCGCGGCACAGGCGTCCAGGATGTCGAGCAGCGGCCAGTCTTCGCCACGCTGCTTGCGCACCGTGGCGGTGTTGATCGACAGCCAGCGGTGGTCAGGCGCGAAATCGCGCATCAGCCGTCCTCGCCGGGCCGCCCCAATAGGACGACTCCCGTTGGGGGACGGCGCCGCAGGCGTCCAGGGGCTGTCATGACTCCACGCCGTGCAGCGCGAGCAGCGTGCGCATGCGTTGCACCGCCAGATCGGGCTTCTCGATCAGCCCGGCCGCGTCCGCCAGGCGGAACAGCTCGGCGAAGTGCGGCAGCGAACGTGTGCTCTGCTGCCCGCCGACCATGACGAAGTGGTCCTGGTGGCCGTTGATCCAGGCCATGAACACCACGCCGGTCTTGTAGAAGCGCGTCGGCGCACGGAAGATGTGGCGCGACAGCGGCACGGTCGGTTCCAGGATGGCGTGGAAGCGCGCTTTGTCGCCGGCACTCAGCGCGGCCAGCGCGGCACTGGCGGCAGGCGCGATGGCGTCGAAGATGCCCAGCAGTGCGTCGCTGTGCTGGTGCGTGGGCGCGGCGCCCACACCGTCGCCGGCGATCAGCTCGGCATAGTTGAAGTCGTCGCCGGTGTACATGCGCACGCCGGCAGGCAACCTGCGGCGCATCTCGATTTCCTTGTCCATGTCGAGTAGCGAGATCTTGATGCCGTCGACCTTGGACGCATGCGCCTCGATGATGCCTAGCGCAGTGTTCATCGCGGCACCGACGTCGGCGCTTCCCCAGTATCCGGCCAGGGCAGGATCGAACATGTCGCCCAGCCAGTGCAACACCACCGGCTGCTTGGCCTGGCTGAGCACGCGGTCGTAGACGCACTCGTAGTCGGCCGGGCTCCTGGCCACGCGCGCCAGTGCGCGGCTGGCCATGACGATGAGCTTGCCGCCGAGCTTCTCGATCGCCGCCATCTGCTCTTCATAGGCGCGGATCACGTCGTCGACCGACTTCGCATGCTCCGGCGCCA
>Ga0105103_10002282_pt1 | contig 10041 bp, 6 predicted proteins | sample PPLLaktember2015_2_FD_79107 | JGI IMG/M metagenome (GOLD analysis project Ga0105103, IMG submission 79107) | Freshwater sediment microbial communities from Prairie Pothole Lake near Jamestown, North Dakota, USA - PPLs Lake P7 Core (6) Depth... | ecosystem: Environmental > Aquatic > Freshwater >...
CCTGAAGCATCTTAGCTTGTCCTTTTTCTCGTTCTTTGCATAGTGAGCCTTGCCGAGCATGTACCATATCTCAGGATTCTCATCATCGAGCCTTACAGCCTTCCGCAGAAAAATCATGGCATCGTCGGGGGCGCCTGTTTCAAGCGCAATGATTCCAAGCCCGAACCACGGGTCAGCATATTCCGGAGCTATCTCGATTGCCTCATGATAATATTTTCTGGCAAGGACCAGATCATTTGTTTTTTCATAGCATTCAGCCAGGTAGGTCATCGCCTCGAAACTATCGGGCTCATTCTCGAGGTACTCGTGGTAAACCGGAATGGCGTCGGTATATTTTTCGAGATTGCAGAGGATATTGGCTTTGTTGAATATGGCAAAGGTGTTCTGGTTATTAATGGCAAGTGCAAAATCGTAGGCTTCCAGAGCCTTTTCATAATCCTCCTGCTTGTTGTATATTATACCAAGATTGTACCATGCGCTGTCGGAGAATGGTTCAACCTCGAGGTATTTAAGGTAATAGGAGATGCTGTTCTCAAAATCCTCGGTCTTTTCATATGCATATGCAAGGTCATAAAGATGTGCATAGAAGTCGGGCTCAAGGGTCAGGAGCTTTTTCATATATGGTATCAGATACTCGTAATAATTGAGGTTCTGAAGCACTGAAGTTATTGAGAACAGGATATTTCCCGGGTCATCAGAATCAAGGGTGAGGGCAAAGTCGAACATTTTCTTTGCACCCTGGATATCGCCGAGGATACCCATTCCGGTTCCCTTTGCCACATAAATCTCATGATTTCCCGGTTCAATATTTTCAAGTCTTTTTAGTATCCTCAAAGCTTCCACTGCACGTCCCTTATCCAAAAGAACCCTGGCTTTACGAAGCTGGATTGAAACAGAATTCGGATGCTGTTCAGATGCAAGAGTGGCAGCCTCAAATGCTTTTATTGAATTGTTGCTCTCAATATAATAGTCAATAATCGTCTCAAATTCAATAACATCGAAAAAATAACTTTCATTATTCTTCTTCATCCGTTCAAATTTCTGCACGGCATTCTTCAACTCCTCCTCATAGAAAAAACTGAACTTGTCTTCTTCCATCCCCTGTAAAATATTGAGTACAAATTTAATAACATTTTAAATAATCCGTTTTTGGCCATTGGTATATTATCAACATTTTAATTATTTTTTAAACAGCTGAGAGACAAGACAATAAGAAAATACTTGAAGTATCTTGGCATTTTTTGACTTTTCAACGCAACCTCCCGGCAGATTTTTCCATCTATTGATTTAGAAACAAGGACCAATAACCAATATACCTCATTTACCCTGGAATTAACCTAAATTCTACCTTCGAAGAACCGGGCATAAACCCGGTTTTTCATTTAATATTTACCGCCCCAATAATTTTTATTCTCCGGCGAGCGTTTACATAAAGCAATACTTTTCCGGTGTAAAATGAAAAAGAAACACTATCTGATCGCGGCACTGTTCCTGGTACTTCTGAATCCTCTGTATGTTTCATGCAAAAAAACTGAAAACCCCATCGTCTATGAAAAAGGGGTTTTCCCTGATACACTGTTGCCTCTAACGGGTTTAAACTCCGCATATGATGATTACAATCTTAACATTTACACCCTGAACAATTATTTGCCTGTTATTTTTTCGAGCAACCGGCTGAGCAGCGGAGGACAGTTTGATCTTGTACAGGGGGTGGTTACCTATATTTTTAACCAGACCACCGGAGAGTTCCTGCTACAGTCGGAGAACAGCAATAATCCTTTCTTTTCGGAGCTGACATCAAGGCTGAACACCGATGGGGACGATTTCGGCCCGTACAGGTTATACAGTGCCCTTGACGGTTACGAGTATACAATAGTCTCATCAGTAAACCAAAATGGAGATCTCGACTTTAATTACGTAATGAATCTTCCATACTTCGGAGCTGTAGTCCCGTCGGTTGCCGGTCCGTTTCCTGCACCAAAACTCAATTCCGGCTCCAATGATGCCTATTTTTGCCTTGACACAAACCAGGATTCAGCCTATTACACCTCTGATTCAGATGGTGATTTCAATATTTACGTCCTCAAAAGAGATCCTTCAGTAAAGATTGAAACCTGGCTGAATTCCACCTGGGAGGCTCCGGTGAAAATTAACCCTTTGAACAGTACCGGCAATGACAAGTGCCCGTGGATTTTCAGGAAAATAATGGTATTTGCATCCGACCGGGATGGAGGATTCGGAGGCTATGACCTTTATTATTCGCGGTTTACAAACGGTAACTGGGAGACTCCGGTGAACATGGGCCCGGAAATAAATACCTCTTCGGATGAATACAGACCAATTCTGGCAGGGGATGAAAATTTCACGAATATGTTCCTGATGTTCTCCTCTGACCGGCCCGGGGGCCTGGGAGGTTTCGACCTGTACTTTGCAGGGATTTCATTATGAAAAGGAAGCAGGTGCTGGGTGCTGGTTTCTAGTTGCTTGTTGCTTGTTGCTTGTTGCTTAATGTTAGCTGCAGTTCATTATCATGTATTTAGTAACCAGTAACCAGTAACCAGCAACCAGCAACATCTGCTATTTATTCCTAACCGCCATCATCGTGTTCCTCAGCAGTGCTACCCTTGTCATTGGACCAACTCCCCCCGGAACGGGAGTTATATATGAGCATAGAGGGGCAACATTCTCAAAATCAACGTCTCCGACGAGCCTCCATCCCGCTTTGCAACCCGGATCGGAAATCCGTGTTGTGCCCACATCGATAACGACCGCGCCCGGCTTGATCATTTCAGCTTTTACAAATCCGGGGGATCCAAGCGCTGCAACAATTATGTCGGCTCTCTTCAAATGAGTGCCGATATCCTTTGTCCTGCTGTGGACAACTGTAACCGTTGCGTCCATTCCCTTCTGCGACATCAGGATACTCAGAGGGCGCCCGACAATGCTGCTTCGCCCGATAATAACGCACTCCCTGCCTGAGGTTGGTATGTCATAACGGCGCAGAAGCTCAACAATTCCAAATGGAGTGGCTGGCAGGTATCCGGGAAGGCCGATTACCATCCTGCCAATGTTCACAGGATGAAAGCCGTCTGCATCTTTTTCAGGATAAATGGCTTCAATAATCCTGTTCTCCACGATGTGATCAGGCAGTGGGAGCTGAACGATAAAACCGTCAACATCCGGATCTTCATTAAGCTCATTTATCCTTCCGATAAGCTCTGCTTCAGTAACATCATCTTTAAGTCGTATAAGGGTTGATTTGAAACCGACCTCGGCACAATCCTTTACCTTGTTACTGACATATGTCTCGCTTGAACCGTTTGTTCCGACAAGGATGGCAGCAAGATGCGGAATCTTCCTGCCTGATTCCCTTCTCTTTGCAACATCTCCGGCAATTTCCTGCCGGATCAGGGCTGCCGTGCTTTTTCCGTTAATAAGGGTATACATGTTTCTGTTTATCTGCGGCCCATCATCCTGGCCGGATTCTTGCTTTTAGTCATCATTTTCATCATTCGGCGGGTTTCGTCAAACTGTTTAATAAGCTTGTTTACCTCCTGGACAGATGTCCCGCTTCCCAGGGCTATCCTTTTCCGGCGGCTGCCGTTAAGGACCACGGGATTTGTTCTTTCTTCGGGGGTCATGCTTCTGATTATCGCCTCGATACCCTTGAATGCATTGTCGTCGATGTCGAGGTCCTTGACAGCCTTCCCGACCCCCGGGATCATCGCCATAAGGTCCTTGACGTTTCCCATTTTCTTGATCTGCTGTATCTGGGAAATGAAATCATTAAAGTCGAACTGGTCTTTGGCGATCTTTTTCTGGAGTTTTCTTGCCTCTTCAGAATCAAACTGCTCCTGGGCTTTTTCGACGAGCGATACGATATCTCCCATTCCGAGAATCCTGTCGGCCATACGGGACGGATAGAATACATCGATGGCATCCATTTTCTCACCGGAACTTACGAACTTGATCGGCTTGTCAACGACCGACCGTATTGATAATGCAGCACCGCCGCGTGTATCTCCGTCAAGCTTTGTAAGTACAACGCCGTCGAAATTGAGTCTTTCGTTGAATTCCCTTGCTGTATTCACAGCATCCTGCCCTGTCATTGAATCGACCACAAAAAGTATCTCATGGGGGTTAACGGCATCCTTAATAGCAGCGATCTCATTCATCATCTCCTCATCGATTGCGAGGCGACCGGCTGTATCGATTATCACGACATCATGTCCCTTTAGCTTTGCCTCCCTTACGGAGTTTTTTGCGATCTGAACGGGATTCCTGCTCCCCTCCTCTGTATACACCGGCACCTCAATCTGACCGCCAATGACTTTCAGCTGTTCGATAGCCGCTGGCCTGTAAACGTCGCCTGCAACGAGGATTGGATTCTTTCCCCTTTTGGTCTTGACCATTCTGGCCAGTTTCCCGCTGAAGGTTGTCTTTCCTGATCCCTGCAGACCTGCTATCAGGATTATTGAAGGGTTTACCTTTATATTAATGTCGGTCCTGTCGCCTCCCATCAGATCAACAAGTTCATCGTGAACTATCTTGATCATCATCTGGGAGGGATTTACTGATTTAAGAACCTCCTGCCCCAGTGCCTTGGTTTTTACGGTATCGGTAAACTGCTTGGCAATCCTGAAGTTCACATCCGCATCAAGCAGAGCCCTTCTTACTTCCTTAAGTGTCTCAGCAATATTTATTTCGGATATCCGGCCCTGTCCCTTTAGTATCTTGAAGGATTTCTCGAGCCGTTCGCTAAGTGATTCAAACATGTCTTTATATAAGAAAATTAAAAAATTACATTCGTTCAGGCATTTCAATCCCAAGCAGCCACATACCTGAATATAAAACCTCGCTGGTGACCTTTGAAAGGAAGAGTCTGAAATTCCTTTTCGAATTATCTTCCTCTCCGAGAATGGAGAAATCGTGATAGAACTGGTTGAATTCCCTGGCAAGCTCATAGCAGTAATTTGCAATTACGGCAGGAGAATATTCCGATGCAGCTTCATTGACAGTATCAGAGAATTTCCTGAGCAGTTTTATCAGTTCAATCTCCTTTATCCCCGGCCTGGCCGTATGGACCGATCCCAGGTCGGGAGCTATGTTCATTAGTTCCGCCTTTCTGAAAACCGATTTGATCCTTGCATAGGTGTACTGGATAAAGGGCCCGGTGTTGCCGTTGAAGTCGATTGATTCGGAAGGATTGAAAGTCATGTTTTTATGCGGATCAACCTTAAGTATATAGTATTTGAGGGCGCCCAGGCCTATTTTTCTGAAGATATCATCTTTTTCCTCCTCAGGGTATTCGGTCAGTTTGCCAAGTTCCATTGAAACTGTTTTTGCAGTCTCCTTCATCTCGATTATCAGGTCATCGGCATCCACCACCGTTCCTTCGCGTGATTTCATCCTCCCTTCAGGAAGCTCGACCATGCCGTAGGAATAGTGGATAAGGCCGTCGGCCCATTCATAGCCCATCTTCTTCATCAGGGCCCTCAGTACCTGGAAGTGATAATTTTGCTCATTACCAACAACATACAGTGTTTTATTGAAATGAAAGTCATTTTGTCTTGCCACCGCGGTTCCAAGATCCTGGGTCATATAGACCGCAGTGCCATCGGATCGCTGCAGAAGCTTATGGTCGAGACCCTGGGAAGAAAGATCGACCCATATTGATTTATCTTCGGGCTGATAAAGGATATTCTTCCTGAGCCCCTCCATGACAATCTCCTTCCCGGTTAAATATGTTTCCGACTCATAGTAAATCTTGTCAAAATCGACACCAAGCATTTTATAGGTCTGGTCAAATCCGGTATAAACCCACGAATTCATTGTTTTCCAGAGATCAACAACTTCGGGGTCACCCTGCTCCCACTTCAGCAGCATTTCCCTTGCTTCAACCATCAGCGGTGCCGAATTTCTTGCCTCAGGTTCGTTCATCCCGCTTCTTACCAGCCCTTCGGCCTGGCTTTTATATTCCTGTTCAAACCTCACATAGTATTTACCGACAAGATGGTCGCCCTTGATTCCGCTTGACCCGGGTGTCTCACCGTTTGAATATTTCTTCCATGCAAGCATCGATTTGCAGATATGGATGCCTCGGTCGTTGACTATATTGGTTTTGATAACCCTGTGTCCGCAGGAGGAAAGGATCCTGTAAAGCGAAAAACCAAGAAGGTTGTTCCGGATATGCCCGAGATGCAATGGCTTGTTGGTGTTGGGTGAAGAATACTCCACAAGGATCACTTCCGGATTATTGGTCTGGCAGTTTGAGAACAGATTCTTTCCGGATGCAAGACCGGCAAAGTACTCGATCCACCACCTGTCGGAGATTTCAAGGTTCAGAAATCCCTTGATGACGTTAAATCCGGAAACGAAAGGGAATGATTCAAGAAGGTAATTGCCAATGTTTTCCCCGGTCCTTTCAGGGGTGTTTTTAGAATAGCGCAGAAGGGGAAATACAACAAGCGTAAAATCTCCCCTGAACTCTTTCCTTGTCTCCTGCAGCTGAACAAGATTTCCGGGCACCTCGCTATTATAAAGGACTTTTACAGCTTCTATTATTTTATCCTTTAGAATAATCTCCATTGAATTAAAAAAATTTGCGTCTGCAAATATAACATTTTAATAGGATCGGCGTATAAGCCATCAGAAGGCGGTATAATGGGCGGTGTTTTTATGTCAGGCTTCAGGATTTTATATCAACAAACAGTTTTATTTGACTACTGACCTTTTCTTTTTGATAAAAATTTCATTAAGAAATAAAAAGATGTTATACTTTTGAGTATGACATTAGAGTATTAAAGAAGGAATAAAAACCGAGCCTGTTATGAAGGAGCTAAAAAACCTGTTCGTCGAACAAAGTGATAAAACCCCGCTTATTGACCTGAACCATATGAGTGGAGAGCTTATATTGTCAGGTAAATCAATCCCGATCAACGCTCCCAGGATTTTCGAACCTATTCTTGACTGGGTCAACGAATACGTGAAAAATCCAAGGCAAACGACAAATTTAAGGTTAAATCTTGAATATTTCAATACCGCTTCTTCAATCTGGATCGCAAAAATTGTCAAGGCTCTTACCAGTATCAGCAAACCGGAGTGTGTTCTTATCCTTCATATATATTTCCCGGTCGAGGATTTCGATGATATCGATGACATTAAGGATGATCTGAGCCCGGTGATCGATGTTATAAGCAGCGCAACGGTAAGCGTCGGACTGAAGATATATGGAACCGATGAAAGCGGAAAAGTCCTGAAGGAATCCATGATATTTATTTAGTCTCCTCCGTTCAATTATCTTCCCCCCTTTAAAGTTTTCTTGTTTTTTTGCCCTAACTTTATTACGGTAAATTAATTGCATTACGCCATGCGCCGGGTATGTTTTGTACTGCTAACAATTTTTATCGCTATGGAGACATTTTCACAATCCAGGTCATCAGACAGGCAGCCTGTAGCTGCAGGAAGGTTTTATTCAGCCGATAAGGAGACACTGATGAACGACATCTCAGAGCTTTTTGAATCATGTGTAAAGACCCCTTCCGGCTCAGGAATTGCAAGGGCGGTAATAAGCCCTCATGCAGGCTATGTCTTTTCCGGAAAGGTCGCAGCCTCTGCCTTTTCTGCAACAGACAGGAATGCTTCATACAAGAATATCTTTATTATCGGTTCGAGCCACGTAATGGCCTTTGAGGGAGCTTCAGTCTATAACACCGGTGATTTTGTGACACCATTGGGCAGGGTAACTGTAAATAAGGAAATTGCCAATACGCTTAAGGACGAAAAGCTGTTCAGCTTTCCGGTAAATGCACATTTTCAGGAACACAGCCTCGAGGTTCAGCTGCCTCTGATCCAGTATTACTTCAGGAATAATCCGCAGGTTGTTCCGATAATAATCGCAACAAACAATGCGAATAATATCAGAAAGATAGCCGCAATATTAAAGCCCTGGTTCACTCCCGAGAATCTATTTGTTATAAGCAGTGATTTTTCGCATTACCCTTCTTATAAAACGGCTTATGAAGTTGACAATGCCACAGCCACAGCAATAGTATCGGGCGATCCGGAAAAGTTTCTGGATGTGCTTGAAAAGAACTCAAGGGCTGATCATCCGGGGCTCTCAACAAGCATGTGCGGGTGGACATCGGGACTGCTTCTTCTTTACCTGGCTGAGGGCACCGGCCTTGAGTTTAAAAGGATCGATTACTCCAATTCAGGTGACTCGCGCTACGGCAGCAAGGATGAAGTGGTCGGATACCATGCCATTGCCCTTTCCGGTAAGAACTCCGGAAGCAATGCATCCGGGAATCTGGCTGATAAGATAACCTTTACAGAAAATGAAAAGGATCTGCTGATTTCGATTGCCCGCGACAATATCAAATCCCTACTTTACGACAGAAAAAAAGTTACTGTCAATCCGGAACTGCTACCTTCAGTTTTCAGGGAACCGCTTGGGGCTTTTGTGACATTAAAGATCAATGGTGCACTCAGAGGCTGCATTGGAAGGTTTATCTCAAGCGATCCACTTTATGAGGTAGTAATGGAATCCTCCGCTTCTTCCGCATTTGAAGATCCGCGGTTCTCCCCGATTACAAAGGATGAACTTGCAAAGACAGATATCGAGATAACTGTTCTTGGCCCGATGAGGAAAATAAATTCAATAAGTGAGATTGTTCTGGGCCGGCATGGAATATACATCAAAAAGGATTCCCGGTCGGGCACAATGCTGCCCCAGGTGGCAACTGAAAATAAATGGAGCGTGGAGCAATTCCTGGGCTATACTTCGCGCGACAAGGCAGGGATTGGCTGGGACGGCTGGAAGGATGCTGAAATTTACGTATACGATGGCATAGTGCTTGAAGAAACGGAAAAGTAACAATGTATAATGTTATCGGCATAGGAATAACAACAATAGTCCTTTATTTCATCAGTTACTTTCTGTGCCGCTTCAACCTGTTTTCGCGGAAAACCCACTTAAGGCTATGGAATTACTTACTTGCCGCGGCATTCACTTTCACAGCCCTTGCAGGTATTTTTCTTGCCCTCCAGGTCAATCACAAGTGGAACATCCCGGTTCTTAAGACTATCCTCAGGTGGCACGTGGAAGTGGGTATCGGGATGACTGTTACAGGCTTTATTCATTTCCTCCGGCATTTTTCCTACTTCACGGGAAGATCACCGGAAAAGGAGGAACAGGCCTCCCGGCCTGCAGATATCGGTGTTTTATCAGGCTGGGACCTTCCGCTAAATCTTTTCATTACCGGGTTTATAAGTTCATCTGTTCAATTTCTCCTATTACGGGAGATGATGAATATTACAGGGGGCTATGAGCTTATCTCAGGCGCCTTTCTTTGCTCCTGGCTTATCGGTTCAGCTGCAGGATCAGGCTTGGCGCCAAAATCACAATTGACAGATATCAGGAGGATCAACCTTCTGTTTTCGGCAGGACCTTTCGCGTCTGTTTCCATTCTGCTGCTTTTGTCGCGGCTTTTCCTTGAACCGGGAGAGACTCCATCCTTTCTTGCAGGCATGGTCCTGACTTTTCTTGTCCTTCTCCCCTTCTGCCTGATATCGGGTTTCACCTTTATAAAGCTTGTAGCGGCAGGCCAGGAAAGGAATATTATTCCGGGAAAATCATTCTCCATAGAAACGGCAGGAGGAATTGCTGCAGGTATAATCGTATCAATTCTTAGTGCCGGAATACTGGATACATATCAAACCCTGCTGCTTATCGCCACACTGGGAATAACCTGGACGCTCCTTACCTTCTTCATCGACAATAAAAGTAAAAAGCTTGCATTAAAAAGCGTTGTTCTTGTCTTTTCAGTTATCCTGATACTTGGCTCACCTGACAGGATTTTACGTCAGGTGCTTCTCCGGGGTATTACCGTGACGGAGACTTTCGACACACCTTACGGAAACGTAACAAAGGGAGAATACCGGAATGAGCCAAGCATCTATTACAATCAGAGGCTGATGGTCTATAACAACGATGCCGCTGACAGTGAAGAAGATATTCACTATGGGATGCTTCAGACCGAA
>Ga0105103_10002285_pt1 | contig 10026 bp, 6 predicted proteins | sample PPLLaktember2015_2_FD_79107 | JGI IMG/M metagenome (GOLD analysis project Ga0105103, IMG submission 79107) | Freshwater sediment microbial communities from Prairie Pothole Lake near Jamestown, North Dakota, USA - PPLs Lake P7 Core (6) Depth... | ecosystem: Environmental > Aquatic > Freshwater >...
GCCAATGATGTCATCATCTTTTGCAACCGAAAAATCATTTCGCTCTAAATAGTTTTCCGGATAAATTGGAAATGGCGAGAGCTTCTCCTGAATGCTTTTTATTCCAGCACACCCATGGAAAGATAGGATGAATATAGATAGAACTATAAGACTAAGCCAATTGGATAAGAGTGACAGTTTAATAATTCGGCACATAGGTCAAATAAGGTACCTTTCTTAATAAAGAAAATTTAAAATCATTTTCAGTAAAACACTGAAGCAAGGATTCGATGGTCGTGTCCAAGGTTATTAGTTGATCCTTGTCCAAAATTGACCAATTCCTGAGAATATCAATACATACACCATTTGGAAGTTTTATTGCAATAAAATTGCTTTTGGCATGCGTATTGTTTGGGAAAAGAACAAATATGACTATAGCAGCAACTATTACGATTACAATTTTTTTTATGTGGGTGCCTCTCTCTCAGATAAAACAAAAAGGCCGAGTTCACCAAAGACTTAATCTCTGGCTACTCGGCCTATCAATTTGTTTGAGCAATACCCTACCCCCCTTGGTTAAGGATGCTCAAATCTTATTTAAATAGTTTATGCTCTCTTTGTATCAAAAGGGAATGGATTTGTGAACCCTGGATTAAAAAGAAAGCTGATCGCGTAGGATTCCCATCATACGATTTCTGGATTGCTTGCAAGAGCCTTGCCAGAAAGTATTCCTGAACACCATAATAGGTCAAATTACACGTAGCTGCAAATTTTGACGGTAATGAGCACTATGTATTAGGTCTCACCGAATTCGTCGATTGTGGATGAAATATGAGGCACCTTTTTTGTCTATTAATTCCTGCAAACTTTTGTCAAGAAACCTATGAAGTTCAACCCATTTTGATTTTGTGGGACTCTCATTCTCCGATGCTCATTCTCTTACTTTTTAACATTGCTAAAGATTTATTATGATATGTTGTCGAGTCATGACTACAGGTCGGTGTTTGCTTCTGTTTTGCTTCTATGTAATCTATAAACTCTATACTGACTTTAATGTTCGCGGATTCGATTCCCGCCACCTCCACCATTTCAACATTACCATTTTTTCATAATCCAGTGATGGTTTGACTTTTCACAATCAATTACATTATAATCAGATATGAAAAAATTACTTATACTACTCATTGCCTTATCCCTGATGTCGTGCTCTACATATCCTTTTGCCAAGAAAAAAGAAGCAGCTACCAACTCACCTGGTTCCGAGACAAAGCAAGGACAGACACAAAAAACAGCGCAAATTGGAGAAGAAGCACCAAAGCCTGGTGATATTAAGGTCCTTGATGGCGTTGAATACATTTACGCAAGAAACAAAAGATGGATGTTTACCCCCTATGAACCGGAATATATGTGGATAAGGAAAGACCAGTACTCTCCAGGGTTTGGGGAAAACTTGTTAACAAGAGGCAAGAGCAAGGAACAAAAAGAACTTGAAACTAGGCTGGCAAAAATCGAAGAAGAGATGAAAAAGAAGGGCCTTCCCCCACAGATGGCTTATCCTTCCCAAATGGCATATTTGCCTCCTGGTATGGGCTATATGTCACCAATGCCCTTAATAACATTCAATTATCCGTCTCCCAAAATGAAGCGACGCGTAATTGTTCTTCCCGTAACAGACCAGACGAACTATAAGGACGAACAATTGGGAGAGCTTGCAACAAAAAGACTCGTTTCACGACTCGAAAATAGCGGAACAATCATTTGTGTAGATCCCAATACGGTGAACCTGAAGGGAAACCTCATTGACAGGCAGACTTTAAAGGCATTGAATGAAACATACGGTATCCAGGCAGTCCTTAAAGGTTCGCTGGCTGATGTTTTTACAAGCACATCAAAAATAGAAGGAAAGGATGAACGCGAAACCTCTTTTGCAGTTTCAAAGATAGCCATTGATCTTTATAATACTGACACCGGAATCATCATGAAGCAGTTGTCTGGCCGAAACCCAGTGTTCCTTTCCAGAGAAAAGGGCGACTTGAGCTCTGAAAAAGCAAAAATAAAGGCTGTAGATCTATCTATTGAGATTATTGCTGATGACCTCCTCAAGGGTATTCTCTCACTCGACTGGCACGCTCGTATAGCCTCCATAGAGAAAGATAAGATTTATATAAATGCTGGTCGTCTTTCAGGTCTCGAGAAAGGCGGTACTATAGAGGTATACTCACCAGGAGAAGAAATTATTGACCCAAAGACCAATGTACCCCTCGGCAAGACAAAGGGTATCTATAAGGGAGACCTTGAAGTCATTGAGTTGTTCGGTGTAGATGCTAGCTGGGCAAGAATAAAAAACGGAACAAATTTTTCTGCTACTGACCTGGTATACCTCAAGCCCTCAGAGAGCGCAGCAACTCAGGGTTCATACTTCAAGCCCTTAGAGAGCGCTGAAACCCAGAGTTCATCAACAAAAAAACCTGAAACACCAAGAAAAAAATAAACCCTCTCGTTGTCAAGCTGTTAGTTAAATGCCTTGACTCCAAATCTTAGTGACCTTGCCTAACGGATGACATAAAAATTCTCAAGGCAATCATTGACCTGGTTGCATTTTCATTAGGGAAGGGGTTGCACGTTGTTAAGAAATCCTTCGAGTGATTGTGAACAAAGATGCTTGTGGACACTTGAGCACACATTGCTTCATTACTCACCTACTAAGCGATATTGAACCATCTTTGCATACCTGGAGTAACTTGCTTATATTTTAAGGTACATACAAGTCAAACTTTGAATGCTGTTATTCTACTCGGCCATAAAGTTTGACTTGTAGCGTGTAGGAAAAGTAAGAACGTGTGTTTCACGTGAAACACAATATTTGCTTCCTGCCCTAAAAGATAAAAAGAGCTACTTTGCGTGTTTAAGGTTTTTAGGGAGGTTGACTATTTTACGAGTTGAAGGGCAGCTTTAAATTTGTCAGTTCCAGCCCTCTGCAAGACTTCATATATGAACATCTCTGTGCTTGTAATGATAGCCCCTGCCTGTCGCATTCGTTCGATTGCGACATCCCGGTTATCTGCTGTCCGAGAGCCAATAGCATCTGCCACAATATGCACTTTAAATGATTGAAGTGCATGGAGGGCAGTTTGTGTTACACAGATATGGGCCTCTACCCCTGCGAGGATCAATATTTTACGTTCGAGTTGTTGTAAAGTACGTTCAAATTCTTCCGACATGAAACAGTTAAAGTGTACCTTTCCAATAGGGCGTATACCCACTGCTTCGGCCTTAACCTCTGAAAGTGTTGGTCCAAGCTTTTCCTGCTCAGTAATGACAATCGGAATATCGAGCAATTGGGAAAACTTTAGAAGACGTAGGGCGTTCTGTATCAATACTTCCCTGTGGGCTATGACTGGCATAAGCCTGTCTTGTTCGTCTATGATAATTAGCGCACAATCATCTTTTGTGACCAATCTGTGATTAAACCCTAATTCATTTTTCATACATACTCCTTTCATAGCTTTTTTAAGGGAACTATTCTCCCCGCTGTTAATAATCTTCGTAGCTTATGCCTTCAGGTACCCATGGCGTCGACACAGGCGTTGAAAACTATACGGCGCATGCCTGTGAAGGTGATGCTCCACTCCAACAATGCAGGAGTGGAGGGACGACACATGCCGCAGCAATATTAAACCATTGGGGTACCAATAAATCTACTATTTCCTTACTATAGTGTTGGGGGTTACTTAACTTAGTTATAAAACGGGAGGGTGCCCAGAAAATAGTTGAAAACTGATTTCCCCCGACTAGTTAATTCTTAAATTGAAGGGATATTTATCCATGACCTTGGAAAGAATATTGCTGGTAAAAATCACAAAGAAGCTACTGAGGCCAAGATCAAAAATAAGCAGGAAAAGGCTACCTTTCTAAGCGCCTGCAACAGCAAGGATATGGTCTGTACTCATTACGAGTTCCGCAACCATAATAGTAAAGATTGCCTGCCATAAGATTGTTGTAACCTTCTGAAATTTGTCCATCCATGCACAAAAAGCCTTCTTGCGATCTACGTTATGAGGAGCTCTCCGGAGAGCTTTATTCTACTTATTGAAAAGAGTTTTACCGCAAAAAAAGTGAGGACAACCCTTTAGCACAACATCACACCTGCACACCCGCCTGATCACAAGGGACAAGGGTTTAGGGCTCGAGGGAGGTTAGACCTTCACGAATAGCATATTTTGTAAGCTCTGCAATACTATGCATGCTCAGTTTTTCCATGATCTGCTGGCGATGAGTCTCAATGGTTTTTACGCTTACGTTCAGGACCGCGGCAATTTGCTTTGTGCTTTTACCTTCTGCAATGAGTTGCAACACTTCCCGCTCTCGTGAGGTCAAGACCGTAAATACGGTTGACTCATCCCTTGGCAGGTTTTGCAAATACTCCTGCACTACAACGTCGGTAATCTTCTGGCTCAAGTAATGTTGTCTTTGAATAACGGTATGAATTGCGGCAATAAGCTCCTCAAATGCGCTGTCCTTTAAGAGATAACCTGCTGCACCTGCCTTGAGCATCTGCATAACAAATCTTCGATCAGAATGCATTGAGAGGGCGATTACCTGCACACCCTTAAAATCTGTGGTTATTTTTGTTGTGGCGTCAATTCCATTCATCTCGGGCATGCCGATATCCATTATCACAACGTCAGGACGGTGTTTTTGAACCAAATTAACCGTTGTAAGTCCATCTTGTGCCTCGGCAATGACCTCCATGTCCGGCTGCTTTTCAAGAAGTGACCGGAGCCCCTCCCTTATAATTTTATGGTCGTCGGCCAAGATAATCTTAGTTCTCATATGATGTTCTCCCGGCTTTTTCCTTTCCCGTTGCAAGAGGCGCTGTCAGGATCACCCTTGTGCCTCTCCCCCGACCAGACCGAACATCCATTTGCCCACTTAGGTGACGAAGGCGCTCCCTGATGCTAAAGAGTCCAAAGCCTTTATTTTCATCAAGATAGAAGTTCATTTTTGAAACGGTAAAGCCAATACCATCGTCGGCCACGTGGACAACAATATTTTCATTAACACGACGTATTGTTACTTTGGCCGTGTGCGCCTCGGCGTGCTTTGCAATGTTCATGAGGAGCTCTCTCGTTGCACTGAACAGTACAATGCGGATTTCATCGCTGACAGGCTTAGGTGAGCTATCTGCTTCAAACATACAGTTTATCCCATGATGCTCTTTGATCTGCTCAGTTAACCATTCAAGGGCGGACTCAAGGCCCAGATCATAGAGAATGGGCGGACTCAACTCAAAGGTTAGGGAACGGGTATATTGTATCGCTTGTTCAACGTGTTCGCGTACCTCCTTTAATTGTTCCAGGAAACCCCCATTGTTTGCTGATTGAAGAAGTGCGCCAAGCTTAATCTTTGAGATGGCAAGGATTTGACCGATATGGTCATGAAGCATCGTTGCGATACGGCGCCTTTCCTGTTCTTCAGCCAGAGATAAATCTGAAGCCAACGATCTAAGCTGTTTCTGATATGATTGAATCTTTTCCTCAGCCTTCTTTTGCTCAGTGATGTCCTCTACTGTCCCTTCATAATAGAGGAGCGTTCCGTCAGGAGCATTGATTGCCTTGGCATTCTCCCGGACAAATATAATTGATTTATCACGCTTACTCCATTTTGTTTCAAATCCTCTAACTCTTCCTTCCTTCCCAAGCTTGTCTTTTATCTTCTTCCTCAGATACGATGGCTCGTAATCCCTCCTTTTTTGGCCTGTTGATGTCAGTTCATCAAACGATGAATATCCCAACATACGTATTAATGTTGGGTTTGCCATCAGAATACGGCCTTCGGCATTTACCCGGTAAATGCCCAACGGCGAATTGACGAAGAGGTTCCTGTACCTCTCCGAGCCTTTCTGTAACATATCCTCAATTCTTTTTCTCCTGTTAAGTTCTACCATTAAACGTTCATTCGCTTTCTGCAACTCCATTGTTCTTGCTGCAACTCGTACCTCAAGATCCTCTTTTGCTTTTTGCAACGCGATCTGTGCTTGTTTTCGTTCGGTAATATCGTTATTTATTTCCATAATAGCAATGGGCTTGTCTTGGAGATCGCATCGCAAAGCCCATCGGCTTGCGACCACAATCTTTTCTCCAGACCTCTTCTTTTGAACAAGTTCCCCCTCCCACCTTCCTTCATTTAGGAGTTTCGCTTTTATGTCACGCAAAGATTCAGGAAACGTCGTATGGAGAAGCTCGTATCCGACCCTGCTTCGAACTTCATCCTTATTCCACCCATATTTTTCTTCTGCACCATGGTTCCAAAAGACAATCCTGTCCTCCATGTCAAGAACAATGATCGCGTCGTCTGCAATATCGAGAAGCTCTGCCTGCTCCTGGAGCTGCGTCGCCTGAATCCTTAGTTGCTTTTCTGTCTTCCTTCTCTCCGTGACATTTCTCAGGTTCACCATCACTACCTTGGCTTCGCCGTATTGAATTAATGTTCCACTTATTTCTACATCTATCACGGAGCCGCCTTTGCACCGATAATGGCGCAAGCCATAAATGTATACTCCTTCAAGCAAAGCCTTTTTGATACTAGCATCCAGGGTCTCCTTGGCAAGGACAACAATGTCATACAGCGTCAACCCCGGAATCTCTTCTTCGGAGTACCCGAGCATCTTTTTAAACTGCTCATTGGCTTCGAGTATCTTAGCTGTCTTAGGATCGAAAATATACACACCGTCAGACGATTGTTTTACCAAGGAGCGGTATCGTTCTTCGCTCTCTCTTAGGGCCTTTTCGGTGCTGCGGTGTCTCTCCTCGGATGCCTTGAGTGTACTAATTCTAATTTCCATTCGTCTGAGTTCATCGATAAGCTCTTCTCTCGTCATATCCTGATAGTCCATAGGTAATTCCATTGCAAATATTTAAAGTGTAAACCAATTGATAATTAGTGTCCAGACTAATAAATGTGTTGTGTAATGAAGGTTTAATGATTGCGCTGATTCGTGCTCCCTTCTATGGCCCGAGGTTCACAAACCAAGAATGAGCGTTGAAAAATAGCTTAAATAAACGTATTTTTACTGTTATGTTTCACGTGAAACAGGTTTATAAAGCTATGGTATTCTCTTGATGGATTCTTTTCCGTTTAAATTCAAATGGTTATGATATATTAATGGGAGTGACCTTGTTTTAGTACGGTATGCCTCGCACAGTGTAGCCCTCTATCGATCTTTCTTTCCGAACCAACCGTGGCGAACCATTGTGGTCCTATTCAATCCTCCGTTACAACATAGATATCAGGAAGGTTTCTGTACATTTCGGCAAAGTCTATTCCATAGCCCACGACAAAGCCGTCTTCAAGGGCAAACCCAACATAGTCTCCTTCAATTTCTATTTTTCTCCTGGCTCTTTTATCAAGGAGAGCACAAATCTTGAGCGATTTTGGGTTCCTTTCGTGTAACAAGTCTCTTACACGCGCTAGGGTCAGTCCTGAGTCAATAATATCTTCGACGATAACAACATTTTCACCTTCGATGCCTTCTTCAATATCTTTCGTAATAGTCACTTCTCCCTTGGAGCTTGTTCCCCTTCCATAGGACGATACCCTGAGAAAGTCAACGCGTGAAGGGTTGTGAATCTGACGTATAAGATCAGAGGTAAACATAAAAGATCCTTTCAGGAGACATATAAAAACAATTTTCTCGTCACCATAATCGTTTTCGATTTGTGATGCAAGTCTCTTTACTGCATCATCAATCTCATCTCTCGAAAAAAGCCTCTTTAACATAGGATGTGCGCTACAAAGCATACTTCATAACTATAATCTCGGGCTCTTTTGGTAGACCGCCTTTTGTTACTTCAATTTCAGAGGCATCGACCATTTTGACTCCCTTTTTTCCTGCCGTAAACGTATCGACACCCGCAATGGGGAAGTCACATTTTGGTGTTTTGTAGTGCATAGGGATTGTGATTCTTGCATTGATATCCTGTGTTACTTTTCCTGCCTCGTCTGCGTCGATTGTATAAAAACCACCCACAGGCAATAAAACAATATCAACCTTTTCAATCTTTTTTATTATGTCTTGTGATAAGGCGTGTCCTAGGTCTCCCATATGCGCCAACCGCAGTCCATCGGCCTCTATCACAAATATAAGATTGCTGCCCCTTTCCTTTCCCTTAGATGGGTCATGGTAACAAGGAAATGCCTCAATGGTTATTCCATTTTCCTTATAGATCCCCTCTCTATTAAAATGCTTGTATGTTCCTTTTATGTCTTTTGTGTAGTTATGATCGTCATGATCGTGGCTTGTAAGAACAATATCAGTTGCCTCGGCGATCTTCCCATATAATAAAGCACCACCAAATGCACCCGACTGATAGGGATCAATGATTACCGTAACTCCACCATCTGTAGTTATTTTAAAGGCCGCATGGCCAAACCACTTAATCTTCATGATGAACACCTCCTCGTTTTTCTCCATATTACACCGCGAGCTATTGTGTGTCAACTACCGTGAAGGAGATTCCCACGGGTAAGCTCTTCGCACACCAATGTGTATAGTTTCGCGTTGATTTTGCATGCATTCATCTACGTTTGAAAGAAAGTGTGGCTCTCTACTCGTCTTGCGTTGCAGGGTACCTGTGGTTTTTACACGAGTGTTGTAATCTATACTGTGAGCAAGGAGAGGTTCTGACAGCGGGTACCCACCCAGTGTGTAGGTCGCGTGGAGGGGCGACGTGACCCCCGGAATAAATGCAGGATTAAAGGGTAAAGAGGTAGGGATTAATAACCAGCCCATTCTTGGGTGAGAAGGGGAGGCTCAGTCCCGCTTGGCGGGATGGAGGGGGCGACGTGAGCCCCAGGAATAGACCCGGGAACAATGGGTCACGGTTAAACACCTAAAGCCCTGGAACGTGAGGACGATAATATATTGTACACGGTATTCTCTTATATGTCTGAACACTTAAAAAAACTTCGGAACAACCATCAACACCCCGAAACTTCTTCTGAGAACGGGGAAGGCCTGCACGTTGAACTGGAACTCCTCCGCCAGCGCATTGCTGAATTGGAGCAATGTCAGACCGAGAATGCAGAGCTTGAGAAAAGATCTGGGCCCGGCGAGGATCATTATCGAAACCTTGTAGAAAACTCCCAGGATTTAATGTTTCTCTGTGACCACCATGGTCGCTTCATCTTTGTGAACAAAGCCTGGGAACAGGTCCTGGGATTTACCATGGATGAAGTAATGCGACACAGGATATCTGACCTTCAATCCCCGGATGTTGCTCAGCGGGACATGAAATTTTTTTCTAATAGGCTTTTGAATGGCCCGATTAATGGTTATGAGACCACCCTTATTTCCCGCACCGGGACAACCGTTCATCTTAGTTTCAATATTATTCCGCTGAAAGACTCCGGAGTGTCAGTGACAGGTATTCAAGGCACAGCTCACAACATCTCGGAACGAAAAAAAATGGAGGCAGAATACCTCAGAATCCAAAAATTGGAGTCAATAGGTACTCTTGCAGGAGGAATTGCCCATGACTTTAATAACTTGCTCCAGGCGATTCTTGGAAACATCCAGCTTGCAAAGAGGGCACTCAAACCAGAGGACAAATCATTTGCGTGGCTTACATCTGCAGAAAAAGCCAGTGACCTCGCCAAGGATCTCAGCTATCGCCTACTCACCTTTGCCAAAGGAGGTGAGCCTTTCAAGCAGGTGACGGCCATTACCAAACTACTCAGAGAGACTGTTCAACTTGCCCTGTCCGGATCGAATATATCGGCTGAATTCTTTCTCGATGAAAACCTCTATCCACTCGAAATCGATGAAGGACAAATGAAACAGGTTATCTCTAACATTGTGATCAATGCCAAAGAAGTTATGCCCAAGGGCGGGCACATAACCATAAACGCTCACAATGTCCTGGCGCATGAACTGGTTAACCCCTCACTCAGGGACAGGAATTATGTTCATATCTCCATTGAAGATCAGGGGATAGGTATAACGCCAAAAAATATTTCCAGAGTCTTTGATCCCTATTTCACCACAAA
>Ga0105103_10002286_pt1 | contig 10025 bp, 3 predicted proteins | sample PPLLaktember2015_2_FD_79107 | JGI IMG/M metagenome (GOLD analysis project Ga0105103, IMG submission 79107) | Freshwater sediment microbial communities from Prairie Pothole Lake near Jamestown, North Dakota, USA - PPLs Lake P7 Core (6) Depth... | ecosystem: Environmental > Aquatic > Freshwater >...
CGACATGAACATCATTGCTGAAACCGGCTCGCCCTATGTCTTTGGCAGAACCCCTGATGCCGGAGGAGCGGGAGATTCAGGACCCATCACCGCCCTGGGCGTCTTTGCCGGAATCCAGGTTGTTTGCGAACGCCTTTTTGGAAATCCTTCACTCAAGAATCGGCGCATCCTCGTTCAGGGAGCAGGCAGTGTGGGCAGGACCCTTATGGATTTGCTCCAGCATGCAGGATCTGACGTGTGGTTCACCGACCTCCTTGAATCTGTCATCTGCCGTTTCAGGGATGAGAAGGGCTTCCGCTGTGTTCCGAGTGAATCGGTCTATGGAACAGAATGTGACATCTTTTCGCCCTGTGCCCTGGGCGGAATTCTCAATGCCACCACCATCCCCCAACTGAAATGCAAAGCCGTTGTCGGCGGAGCCAACAACCAGTTTGCCCGTCCTGAGGATGCGGGACTCCTGAGCAAGAGGGGAATCCTCTATGCCCCTGACTACGTGATCAACGCAGGCGGAGCCATCGGCATACCCGGCATCGAAGCTTTGGGCTGGTCCAGGGAACGAGCGGAGAAGGAAGTCACCGGAAGTATCCAGAGAGCCCTGCGCCGGATCTTTGAGATGTCCGATTCCGAAGGGATTACAACGGATGTGGCTGCACGTCGTCTTGCCGAGGAAAGACTCGCGGCTAAAGCGGAGCGCTGAAGGGATTGGTTCTGCAAGGAACCGGCGCTTCGAAACGGGTGGATCCCTATAGAGCCACAAACACGCGCTCCGTTCGCGGTTCGATACCTCACCACGAACGGAGAATCAGACACTCCGGTTCCCTTTAAAGCGTTCGCCCTGAGGTTTACCCGCCTTCGGCGGCGCCAGAGGCGACCAGGGTATCGAAGGGCGAACGCAGCCTCCTACGATTTCATCAGTACTCCATCACTCCATTGAGTCCCCGGACTTTAGGCGAGCTTTATGGCATCCTTCCCCTTTTCTTTGACGTCGAACATGGCGCGATCGGCAAGAGCGAGAAGACCGGTCACGTCGCCGGCATCATCAGGAAACGTGGCGATGCCGAAGCTTGCGCTCAGACTCACCTGATGGCCGTGGTTGGCAAGGTAGACCGTCTGTTTCATCCTGGAGCGGATTTCCTCTGCTTTTTTCAGCGCCCGCGCCTTGTCAAACCCCTGCAACACGGCCACGAACTCATCCCCTCCATAGGCCACACCAAAGGCAGGTTGAGCGAGGCACTCCCGGATAGTTCTGGCGACCTCTTGAATCGCCTGGCTGCCTTTGAGATGGCCGTAGGTGTCCACGACTTTCTTGAATTGATCGATGTCCATAAAGATCAGGGAAAAGGGATCCTTGGTCTCCTCTGCCGTTCGCACGAGGCTGCCCAGAACCCTGTAAAGGTGCCGGGTGTTGTAAAGCCCGGTCAGATCATCATGGATGGCAAGATTCTGAATTTCCCTATACCGGCGCATGTTCTCGACGGCAATAGCGGCGTAGTCCGCGATGATGGAAAGAAGAGGAAGCGGATCGCCCTCGAGTTTCCTGGGATTCACCACTTCAATGACTCCCACGGTTCTTCCGCCGAAAACCAGGGGGACGCAGATGATGGACCTTGTGGGGCATCCTGAGATTCGATCCACCTGGCCGGAGAAAAATTCACATTTCGTCACATCCTCTATGACCAGGGGTTTTTGCTCCAGAGCCACTTTCCCCGCAATGCCTTGCCCCAGACGCAACCGCACCTCCCTGACCTGCTCGAGATCCAGGTCCACACTCACCTCGAAATGGAGTTCTCCTGTGACTTCATCGAGAAGGAGCAACGACCAATTCTCGGCAGGAAGAAGCTCGGAAATTTTGTGGAGGATTTTGCTGAAAAGTTCATCAGAGTGCAGTTCGGAAGTCAGGGCTTTACCCAGTTCCATGCACGAAAGCAGTTGAGTGGCGGTCAAGGTGTTGTGGTCTACCATAAGCTCCTCCAAAGCTTATAGAGAAGAATAGGGAAAGGAAGCGAAGGTGTCAACCTCTCACCTCAAAAGAGACGGAGTCCAAAACCTTCCCTTCCCGATCGGTCAAGGCGAGGACATACTTTCCTCTCTTCGGTTTCCAGGCCAAGGCCCCACCCGCAGACCCCAGCGTCTTCCCATTCAGGATCCAGTGGTGATCCATCGACCGTTCATGCGCTGAGAATATCACTCTCTGTTGGGCCCCCGGAATATCCGGATCCAGGGTGATGATGGTTCCCGGCGCAGGGTACTGGATTCGTTGAAAGGTTCTGCCGGTCAGCACAAGGGGTGCCGAGGGTTCCGTGCCCCGTATGAACCATTCGTTCCGCAGGGTTCCTGAAACCTCAACCGCGTGTCTTGTCATCCCGGGCGGAGGCTCCGGCATCAGGGATTTCTCCCCGGCGCAAAGCCGGTTCATTATTTCGGCCCACACCTGGGCCGCACCAGTGATTCCGCTCACGTCCCACATGGGCCGGCCTGAAAAATTCCCGAACCAGACCCCTACGGTGTAGCGGTCCGAATAGCCCAAGCACCAGTTGTCCCGCATGTCCTTGCTGGTTCCGGTTTTCACCGCTGACCAGGTCCTTGTGGCTAGGGGGTTTTCAAGGCCGAAGCCGAAACTCCTGGCTTCTCTGTCGGAGAGGATGTCCGACACCAGAAAAGACGCCTCTTGTGAGAAAATACGAACTGTTTTCCGGCTACCCTCTGCACCTTGGCTCATGCGAAGTTCTCGCCGAACTCCTCCGTTCGCAAGAGTCATGTACGCGCTGACCAGGTCCAGGAGGCTCACATCGGCTGTCCCGAGCGCAAGCGATGGCCCGTAGAAATCCCCTGACTCCTTGAGACCTTTGAACCCAAGCTCTCGGAGTCTAGCCAGAAAGGACTCCATCCCGACCAGAGACAGCGTCCTCACAGCCGGCACATTCAAGGAGGAGGCCAGGGCCACTCTTGCACTGACCCCTCCTCTAAACTGATGGTCATAGTTTGCGGGAGAGTAGATCCCGTTTGCAACCGCGATGTCGACCGGGGAGTCCTCCAGAACGGAAGCTTGCGTGAGCATTTTCTCATCAAAAGCCAGGGCATAGAGAAAGGGCTTCAAAGCGGAGCCTGCCTGTCTTCCGGCTTTGACTCCGTCGACATACGGGGCTTGCTCCGAGTAACTGACATAGGCCAGGATGTCTCCTGTGCTGTTCTCCCCCACGACCACTGCCCCTTCATGCACGTTCTGCGTCGTTAACGCCGTGAGGTAATGTTTCAACCTCTCCAGGGCAAACCGCTGTGTTTGTGCATTGAGCGTGCAAGAGATCGTGCCTTGGTCCACCCTGCCGGGCAGCAGTTGCCGGGCCACATGAGGAGCGAGAGCTGTTCGAGGCTCCAAGGGATTGGGCCCGAGAAAGATCTTGCGGACATGGAGATCTACTTCTGCGACTTCCACGGGCCACTGCAAGGCCTCGGAAAGAAGAACGCTTCTCCTCTTGGTTTCCTCAAAGGAGGCATTCGGCGCCCGGATCATGGAGGCCAGGATCAGGGACTCCGATTGAAGCAGACCATGGGGATTTTTTCCAAAGAGCGCTCTGGACGCTGCTGCAATTCCCTGCAGTTCACCACGATAGGTCACCAGGTTGAGGTAAGCTTCCAGGATCTGCTTCTTGGACCAGGTCTCCTCGATGTCACAAGCCGCCCCCATTTGGTTCCATTTCTGAGACAAGGATCTCTTCCCCTTGATGGGAAGAAGACGGCGATCGAGCATAGCGGCGAGCTGCATCGTAATGGTGCTGGCTCCCCTGAAACTCGCCGACGTCACGGCCCTGATCAGGGCGCCGGTCATGGCCAGGTAATCCACGCCGGCGTGATGGTAAAACCTCCTGTCCTCCGCCTGGACCACTGCCTCCTGCAAGGCAGGGGAAATGTCTTGAAGGGCTGTCCAGTCGAGCCGCCTCCCGCCGGAATTCACTCTCAACTCGTGAATGACCTCCCCGTGGCGATCAAGAAGAAGAGAATCGGATTTGCGATGGGACGATCGGACCTCTTCATAGGAAGGCACGGCAAGAGCCTCTCCGCAGAAAAAAACGCACAGAAAGAATGTAGCAACTAGCGTCTTAATCATGGTTGATAATCTCGCAAAAAACTGCGTTCACCCTCGTTCGTCCTTCGATACCCTGGTCGCCTTTTACCAGCCTCTGGCTGGCTGGCGCCGCCGAAGGCGGGTAAACCTCAGGGCGAACGGTCGAAAGCGATCGCAAGTATTTGTGATTCCGTTCGTGGTGAGGTATCGAACCATGAACGGAAATGTGGAGCATGACTTCTCGTGAAATCTTCATGGCTCAACCTCGAACGGGTGGTTTGGAATCTCACCCATCATCTCCGGGAAGTAGAGGGCCTCGACTCTCGTGGGAGGCAACTGGAATGTGCCTGACTGGTTGAGTCGAACAGTGTACTCCACACTCCATTTTCCTTTCGGCACATATTCATAGTAAGCCCTGAAGGCTTCAAAGGAGCGCTCTTCATAGGCCGGCCACACAACCCCTTTTCTTTCCTCTCCCTGGGTCAACAGTTGAGAATCCCTCCCGAGCCCGGTTCCGAGAATCGTCGCGCCTGCGGGGATAGGGTCGGAAACAACCACCCAGGTTTGATCCGACTGTGCTTCGAGGTCCAATCTCACCCTAACCAGGTCCCCACAACTCCACCGGTCCGCGTTCTTCTTCTCCAGGGGAATGACCTTTCTTTCTATCGTGTAGCCGCTCGAAAAGGGGTCCTTCAGAGGAATGGCTGCAAGGCTTTGAATGGTCATCCATGGCTTGCCTGTTCCCGAATGGGAGACGGTCAGGGCTTCCCGTCTCTCAGGCCATGGAAAAAGAAATGCACCGCCCTTTGACGATTCTCCCCAGTCTATGCTCTTGCTCCGGCCTGACACCCGGCCTGTAGAAATCCCTGAAACCGGTTCCGCTTCAAAAACCTTGGAAAACTTCTCCATGGCCAGCACACCCCAGGCGTTCGCAAGAGTGAGATCCCATCGGCCTTTCTTCTGTCTCCCCAGTGCTCCCTGAACCACTCTGACCATGTCTTCGCTCCAGTTTTTCAGGGGTAGGACCGTCAGGACCGTGCGAACCGCATTCACATCATTGGAAACCATGAGCCACCACAGGGTGTCTGTTCTTTCCGTGGAAAAGGTCATCGTGGCTCCTTGGAAATTGAGACGGGATCTGAGGATCTGCTCTGCCTCTTTCAGCCGGGACCCACGGTTGGGGATTTTCTCCTCCCTCAGAAGGAGGTTGAACCAGTCAATCAGCGCCGAGGTGGGCCACAGGTTCGGCTCAATCGCAATAGACCCGAGCAGCCTGGGCTCCATTTTGTCCACTCTGGATAAAGCTTCCATGGCCATGAGTTTCCGGACGGAAAGGTCAGCGGTTGGAAGGGGCGAGCCGCGGTTAATGTTTCCTTCCACAAAACCTCTGAGCCCTGTTTCCATTTTCTCCCTGAGCCCTTCGGGGATCTCCCACCCTGCCTCATGGGCAATGGCTACGATGTAAGAAGTGAGCACAGGGCTGCCCAAAGTCATGGAGGGGAAGTACTTGACCAGGCCGTCAGAGTCCATTTGAGAAGGAAGCTGCGCCATCAGGCGTTTCCAGAGGTTCTCATCCCGAAGGGCAATGGCCACGGAGATTTTCTGCTCCATGCACCCATAAGGGTAAGACATCATGTACTCTGTCACGCCGTTCAGGCTCTCAACGATGCCGGGTCGGAGGCTGACCCTGACCCCTCCGCGCTCCGGCAGAGCATCCTGAGGCCTTTCAACCTCCAGCCGCACCTCCTTCTCCATCTGAGCGATCGTGGCCTGAAAGATGCGGTCCGCTACAGCGGGTATGACTTTTTGAGAGACCTTGATGCGATCCCTCTTGGTCGAGCCCTTCTCGCCAACCTCCACCTCCCAGTGAATCGCCGAGAGGCCTACAGGGACGTGGCTGTCCCACCCGATCGTCTTGGCTTCCCCTGCTGCAAGAGGCACAACCAGAGGCCCAAGAGAATCGGAAATTCCTTGTGCTGTGGCGGAGGCCTCGAGTTCCACGCTCTTCTGCATCGTGTTCCGGATGGTGAACTCCGCCCGGAACCGGTCTCCTTCTCGGACCAGCGGAGCGAGGCCCGAAAAAATCATCAGGTCCTGCGTCGACTGGATCGATGCTGAGCCCGTGCCGAATAAACCCCGGCCCCCTGTTGCCACTGCAGCAATCCGAAAGCCGGTGATCGAGTCATTGAGAGGGATTTCCACCGAGGCTTCCCCGTTTGCATCCAGCGCTACCCGGCCCTTCCACAGGAGGAGCGTATCGAAGAGCTCACGGGTGATCTGCCGCCCCCCTCCCCCTCCGGACGGCAACGCCTTCAATCCGTAGTGTCTTTTACCTATGACCTGCATCTGGGCTGTGGCGGTCTGCACTTCATACCCTCTTCGACCCATCATGGCAGGAAGGATATCCCAGCTCTTGTTGGGCATCAGTTCCAAAAGCCCTTCGTCCACAGCCGCCAGGGCGACTTCACTCCCGGCAGGGGGGGCCTTGTCATCCACAGTTCTCGCTCTGATTTTCACCTGTGCCTTTTCCCTGACCTTGTACACCGGGCGGTCAGGGCTTACGTTCACCTTCAATTCATGCTCTTTCCACCCCACCCTGATCTCGGCAATGCCCAGCTTGTAGGCGGGCTTCCCAAGCTCCACAAGAGCCGTGGGCTGCACGTCACCCACACGCCCCCTAACGACCAGAGCGGAAACAAACACATTGGGAGCATAGGAACCCTTGACCGGAACCTCGATCACAGGCTTCTCACCTGAAAGCTTTCTGACCCAGCTCTCCACCACCCCTTCCCGTTCTATCGTGATCAGCGCGGTCGCTTCTTTGAAAGGCATTCTCGCCTGAAGGACAGCGGTCTCCCCGGGCTCATACCTTTTCTTCTCCGGAATGAGGTCCATCCGGTCGTGATCGGAGATGTCGAACCACCATCGCCCCTTGTCCGCGATCCACACCTCCCGGTACGCTGAAGTCCTGTTGCCTGAGCCGTCCACAGACTCTGCCTGAAGGATCACGTTCCCTGAAACGGGGGAACGGACTTCGCAGAGCAGCAGCCCCCTGGAATCGGTTTTGCCTTCGAAGACCGTTCCAACCCGTTTCACTTCCTGCGAGTGTTCGTAGGAGTAGAATCCGCCCACCATGCGCTTTCGGTGGCTGTAGTGTTTTTTCTGCAGAAGATCCACCTTCACCGATGCGCCCGAGACCGGCTTTCCGGCAAGGTCGAGCGCCGCCACATGAAACTTGAAGGCCTCCTGGGATGCAGCCCAGGAGTCCGGCCTGATGCCGATGAGAAGCTTGGAGTTCCAGAGAGGAATCCTTGAAGAGGCGGTTTGAATCTCTCCGTTCGGGTCGCGGTATTCCAGTTCAGCCGAGAGCTCTTTCGGGGCATCCATTTTGGGAAGATCAGGGATGAGGACTCGAGCCGATCCTGATGGATCCAGGGCGAGCTCCATGCTCTTCAACCTGCTCCCTCTGGTCTCCGGTCCGGCGCCTTCCTCTTCCTCCCATTCCCTTCCTCTTTCCTGGATGCCTTCCTTCACACGACCGTTTGCGAACACGAACCCGTCAAACCCCTCGAAGGCGGGCAAGGGTCTTGGCCGAACATCGCTTCTCACTTTGACCGGAAGCTCACCGGCGCCTCCTCCGCTAAGGTACTGAACCCCGAGGTCCAGGGTGACCTTGTCCGGATTGACCAGAGGCTCGCTAGGCGGTTTGATGAAAGCCTTCATCAGGGGGACACGGAACTCCTCCACCCTGAACGTTCCGGAACTCCGTGCTCCCGGCGTCTCATCGCCGTAAAACTCCGATTCTTCTTCACGCGCAACAGCCGGCAGCCTTTGTCCGGCAGAGGCCTCTTTCCTGACCAACGAAACACCGTAGGTCCCCAGTTTGGCTTCTCCGGGTATGGCCCACTCGGTTTCAGACACTCCGTTGGGATCCCATTTCAGCGGGAAATCGTAGGCCTGGAAGCTGCCGAAATGGGTGATCGACACGGTGTTGGGTTCCTGTGCTGAAGGAGCAAGGGCCATTCCGTTCATCGTGTGCCTGCGCAGAATGTGTTTCATGTGGATGGTTTCTCCGGCACGAAGGAGAGTCCGGTCGAATACCGTGTGCGCCATGACTCCATGGGGATAGGGATCATTGGGAAGCTTGAACCGGAAAGGCTCAATCCCGTTGTCCCAGCTTGAGTGGACAAAGGCCATGTCGCTCAAGGTTTGGGCCACGACAAAGAGCCCTTGCTGAAGCCCGGCCAGAGCGCCCATCTGAGGGTAATCATGGGAGTCCGGCTGGTATCGGCAGTTGGGAAGATTCACCAGAGAAGGGAGTTTCTCTTGGATGATTGCCATTCCGTTGCCATCCGTCTTTCCGCTCCAGATAACGGTTTCCCTGCAGTCCATGACCGTCACGGCGGCATTGCTCACAGGCTCTCCCTTGTCGAGGCTCGTCACCCAGACCAAAGAAGATTCCCGGCCCCATTTGAAGTGGACCGAGAGGTTGGTCACCAGCACTGCGGTGGGAACATACATGGGCTTTGGGCTAGCCAGAAGAGCCTGACCCAGAAGCGTGCTCTCGAGCTCCACGAGATAGAGGCCCGGATCATTGAAAGGGATCCCCACCACTTCGAACGCCTTGGAGCCTGACGGCTTGGGAACCTTAAACTCTTTAATGTCCTGATCCCACGTGAGCATGGAGCGTTCCCTGGAGGCTGAGGCCACTCTCCGAAGGGCTGCCTGGAGATTGGCCGGCCTTTCCAGGGGGACATTGCGAATTCTCGCAATGATGCGAGCCATCACCCCCTCTTCTTTACCCAGCTTCAGGGATTTAGCCTTGACCTCAGGCTCCACATTCCTGAGCGTGACAGGGAGCAACCTGTCTCCCTTCGATTCCACGATACCGAATCGAGCCGGGAACTTCGCAAGGGGCGGGTATCGGTCTGTCTTGATGGAAAGAGGGAACTTGCCCGCATTGGCGAGCGGCCTTTCCGCTTCGTCCTTCAGACCGGCCGGCAGCTCGATCGTGAAGGCGGTCTGCTCCGGAAAGGGTGACTTGAAGGACACACCGTAGACGACATTCTGCTCATCCTCCTGGGGCTTCCACGTTTTCCCGTCAGAACTCTTGAGCACAATGGCTCCGGCCTGGTCCTTTGAAATGGGCGCTGAAAAGCGCAGATGCATGGCTGAAAGGGGGGAACAGTCCGCCTTCGGGTTCTCCTTCTCGCACTGAAACACAGCCGTGAACTTGGGTCTCGTGGCAAAGGGCTGGATCTGGTCGCTTTCCGTGGGAATCAGGGTCTTGGACATCACCCCTTTTCCCCAGATGAGCCGCACCGGCGTCTCTGCAGGGAACCGCTGTCTGCACTGGAGGAGAATCAGGGGCACGTCAGGGCGCTTCGTCCACCGGTATCGTTCCTTGAGAATCCTCTCTCTATCCTCGCCTTCGATGAGTCGTATACCCACGAGATCCTCGATGCCCTGGATGGAAAAGGCGACGTGCTTGAGCAAGGATTCCTCATCAGGTTCCCCGTCGAGAGTCAGGATGAAAACCTGTTCCTCGTCTATCTGTTTGGTCCCCTCATAGGGATAGGACGCTTTAATGGCCGGGCCGCCGGTAGAAAAGGAAAAGCTTCTCTGGCCCTCAAGCTTCACTCCTGCAAGAGTCTTGGAGTCAGGCTTCAATTGGAACTCGCAGCGAACCCCTGCAAGCAGGTTCTTCTCGAAGTCGTAAACCCAGTTCCTGGTATCCGCCCACCGGCCTTCGCCTCTCACCGGGCAATGGACCTCAAAGGGCATGGTGATGCTTCGAGGATCGCCAAAAGCGACCATGGGCTGTGTGAAGCGCACCTTCACCTGGCGCACGTTTTTGACTGCCCCCTGTGGTGAGAAGGATTCCACCTTGGGCGCCTGCTGGCCGGAAGCCGCAGAGACAAAGAAAAGCAAGGAGCAAAGGCCGAACCATAAAACTTTCTTC
>Ga0105103_10002287_pt1 | contig 10025 bp, 4 predicted proteins | sample PPLLaktember2015_2_FD_79107 | JGI IMG/M metagenome (GOLD analysis project Ga0105103, IMG submission 79107) | Freshwater sediment microbial communities from Prairie Pothole Lake near Jamestown, North Dakota, USA - PPLs Lake P7 Core (6) Depth... | ecosystem: Environmental > Aquatic > Freshwater >...
GTTGCCACGCACCTCGACGCCGGCGACGATCGAGCGCAGCCCTTCGTCGACGAGCAGGGTGACACCGGCGCGCCCGGTCCCGCGGTTGGCGTCCACGTCGTAGCGGAGATGCACGTCGTTGTAGCCGCGCGCCCAGTAGAGTTGACGCACCCGGTCGAGCGAGCGTTCGGCCACTGCCGGCAGAAACGGATCCCCGGCGCGCAACGGCGCCTCCTCGATGATCTCCGCTTCAGTGACGGCGGCATTGCCGGTGGTTCTCATCTCGTCGACCACGAACCGCGGGCCCTCGTCCACGTTCACGACGATCCGGGCGGACACGCCATCGAACTGGAGCACCGGCTCGTCGAGCCTCGCGGCCAGATAGCCCTCCTCGCGGTAGTACCGCCGGAGAAGCTCGGTCACCACGGTTGGATCGAGGAAGAGATCCGTCTCGAGGTCCTGTTCGTCGACGATCGACTGCAACACGTCGGGGGGAACCCCGTTCGCCCCCTGAAAGGCCAGGGTGACACGCTCGAAGCGCACGCCGGGGCTGATGCTGAACACCACGCGCCGTTCCCCGGGCCGAACGTCTTCCACGCGATACGACAGGGTGGGGTTCAGATGACGGTCGCCGATGAGCCACTCGTCGATCTCCTCGAGGCCGTCGCCAGCACGCTGCGAATCGAAGACGCCGCGCTGCCAGCGCCAGGCGATGTCCTCGCGCACCTCCTTCGGAGGGGTGACGCCCTCGAACCGCATCTGGACGCGGGGCCCCCGGACGATGCCCACCGTAACGTCGACCGTCTGCTCGTCCGCGGAGACGGCCCGGGTGATGCGCACGCGCGACTGCAGATAACCGTCCTCACGGAGCGCCGCCTCGATGCGATCCACCCCTTCACGCACGCTGAAGAAGTCGTAGGAATCTCCTTCCTTCACTTCCAGGAGCCGCCGGGCCAGCGCCTCGTCGCGCGGATCGCCACCGGTGAAGCTGAGTCGGCCGACAACTGGACGGCTGCGGGGGATCCGCCGTGGCTCCGGGCGTCCTCCGAAGCGCACATCGTGTCGGAACTCCATCCGGTAGGTGTTGTCGCTCTGCCGGACGACCCGCGTTTCGAGCCGACGCGTGATGTCGTACTCGGCTACCCAGATCTGATCGCTGCTGTCAGCGAGATCCGTGGAGTAAACGAGCCGCAGTTCGTCGGTCAGTTCCTGCCCCACGGTGAGCCGGGCGCCTGGGTCGGCTTCGTTGGCGATGAGGTTGGGCTCGATGCGCACCTCGCTCAAGCCGGTCGCCCGTTCGATGCCGCGTCCCAGCGCCGAGCCGACTCGACCGGTGAGGTACGACAACACCTGCTCGCGCGCGACGTCGTACTCCTCCCCTCGCATCTCGTCCAGGGTTCGTCCGGTGACGAGCAGCGCCATCACATCGGGCTCTGGCAGCGACGGGTTCGACGTCAAGGTCGTCTCGGTCTCGCCGACCTCACCGGTCACTCCGAGTGTGATGTCGTAATTCGCCGCCTGGGTCGTCAGCCGCAAGTCGAACGACGGCGTGATGCGCCGCTGATCGGTGAATGTGATGAGACCACGCTCCACTTCGTAGCGCCGTTCGTTCAGTGTGACGGCCGAGCCCTCGAGCAGTTCCATGCGGCCCGACAGACCGAGCTCGTAGGGGCTTCCCAGGACGCGGAGATCGGTGGTCACCTCGGCCTTCGCCAGGTTGTTGTCCACCAGGATCGGTTGCCCGGTCTGGACCGCGACGTTGAAGCGGACGCGGTCGAGCAGCGGATTGCGCTCCTCGGTCAGGTCGAGACCTCTGGGGCGGCCGATCACGTCGAGAACGCCGGTATCGAAGTTGATATCACCGGTAAGGCCCGCCTCAGCGACGGCGACCTCCCCCTCGATCACGAACACGTCGTCCTGCCGCGAGATTCGAATTCCGACGTCCGAGAGGCTGCGCAGGTCGAGCGGGGCGGAGAAGGCGAGCTCGTCCACCGACATCTGCAGGTCCGCGTCCGCGATCAGTCCCTCGCCGAGCGTGAGGAACCCCGAGCCGTTCAGCGTGCCGCCGTTGACCAGGCCGTCGAGGCGCGACAGGGTGACGCGGCGGCCGGCCATGTCGAGTCGAGCGGCGAGGCTCTCGATGGCAACGTCGGCGGGATCCTCGACCTGCACGGTCGCATCGGCCAGTTCGAGATAGCCGTTCACCTGCGGGTTGCTGGCTGGACCCGTGGCGCGAATCTGGAATCGCGCCGGGCCTTCGGCATGGAACGCATCGGTGAACGCCGAGGCAGCGGCGATGTCGAGCGTGCCCTCGGTGGTCACATCGAGCGCGCGGTCACCGGCAAGATCCACCGTGCCGGCGGCGGTCACGGCGCCGACCGATCCCGTCAGCGCGAAGTGCTCGATCGTCGCCGCGCCCGCTCTGGCCGAGATCACCGACGGTTGCCGCTGCGCGAGCGTCAGGTCGCGGAACGTGAGCTCCAGTTCATCGAACGTGGCGCGCCCCTGCAGGGCAGCCATGTCGGCGCCCGGGGCAGAGGCCGCGACCGTGAGCCCCACGCGGCCGCTCACGCCCTCGGGCGCGCCCCGCACGGTGGCGGGATTGAGGCCGGAGAGCGTCGCCTCGAGAGACGTCCCGCCGCGCGAGGGCAGCGCCACCGGCAGCTCGCCGAGAACCCCGAGCGGTGCGCGTCCCGAGGCCCCGAGCTGCGCCTCGCCCCAGGTGGCGGCGAGTCGCTCCACCACCGCCGCGCCGTCCCGCACCCGCGCCTGCAGCTGCAGCCCGGTGATCGGCATGGTCAGCTCCGGCGACACCACCAAGGCGTTCTCCAGCGCAATGGCCAAATCGGGGTCGATGGCGCGAGCGGTGCCCCTCACCTGCCCGCCAACCGTGAGCAGGCCATCTGCGCTCAAGGCCATCCCGCGCGGCGCGTAGGCGGCGAGCGATGCCAGATCCAGCCGCGCCTCGAGATCCAGAGCGCCTGGAGAGGCATCCCCATCGACGGGCACGCGCCCGCTGAGCGATACATTGCTGTTCTGCGCCTTGACGCTCAGCTGGTCGATGGTGATGACGCGTCCCTCGTATCGGCCCGTCGCCGGTCCGTCGAGTGTCACCGGCTGATCGTTCCAGCGGGCATCGAGCGCCTCGATGGTCGCCGCAATCGTGGCGTTCGCCAGCGCGGCGCCGTCACCCTTGGCATCGACGCGGGCCCGCAGACGCCCCGTGAGCGGGGTCTCGAGCTGAAGTGGCAGCGCCTCCAGCGCGAGGCCGTTCACCAGCACTTCGGCACGGCCGGGATACGGCGCGCGGATGCCGGCCTCGGCGCGAACCGTGGTCGCAAACCGCTCCGCGGCCGCGTCGAGCACCGCCGCGCGGTTGGCGAGCGAGACGTTGGCGGACACGTCGCCCATTTCCCGGTCGGCCACGAGCAGGGAGCGGGCTGCGATGGTCAGGCTACCGCGAGGGTCGGCCACCGTTCCGCGACCGGAGCCTCGCAAGTCCAGAGCGCCGCGCACCGCCGTGCCATCCGGCAGCATCAGCTGCTCGAGCCGCAGGTCCTCGGAGCTCATGTCGTACGAGTAGGTGCGCGCCCGCAGATCGTAGCCCCCCGTCAGGCGCAGGAGCCCGCGGCCCTCCTGCTGTGGCTTGTCGAGCGTCAGCGCGCTGACACGAGCATGCTGATCGACGAGACTCGCTTGTACCGTGAGCGCGCCCAACGGCTCGGCGTACGCCGTCAGCTCGGCGGCCTGCAGCTGGAGGTCCGCGCGCGGCGTCGACAACGTGCCCGCAACGGTTGCCTGCGCGGTGACGACGCCGGACGCTGGCACGCCGGTCACCTCCATCGCGGCGAGGATGTCACTCACCGCCAGGCCGCCGGCGCTCATCCTCATCGCGATCCGACGAGGCCGGTCGAGGGACACGCGACCAGCCGCGTGAACGCTCGCCTCATGCCATCCGACAGTGAGGTCGTGCACCTGCACCTCGCGCCTCGACGCATCCGCCACCGCCGTCACCTGGACGCCGTCCAGCGTGCCCACCCCAAGTGAGGGCGCCGCGAGCTCCGCGCGCACCTCTGGCCACGCTGCGGTGCCAGACAGCGACGCGCGCAGCGTCACGGCACCGGAGACGGCGGCCGGCGCCAGCGTGCCTCGCCGTCGGCCAAGCACGGTCTCGACCTCACGCACCAGGTTCGCCGCATCGCTCGACCGCACCTCCAGGTTCCCTCCAAGCGCGGCCGCACCGCGCAAGGTCACGCTCCCCGCCGCCGAGGTCGCCGCCGCCGAGAGCCTCGGGATGTCGATCCGCAGATCACCGTTTGCCATGCCGGCGCGCAGCACCGCGTCGACCGGCAACACGTTCTTCGCCGCCGCGCCGTACGATGCCATCGTCACTGCCGCGCTTCCGGATGCACGCTGGTATGCCAGACCCGGCATCTCGGCCTGGAGGTCCGCGTTCACGCGAGACGCCAGCCGGTATGGCAACTCGAGCGCGGACATCAGGGCCTGGGCATCGAGCGCGTCGAGGCGGGCTGTGAGCGCGGTCTGTTTCGACTCCTCGATGGCCAGGCGCCCGCGCGCGGCCAACCGCCCCCATGGCGCGTCCAGTTGCAGACCGGAGATGGACACGACATTGCTGTTCCCGTTGTACTGCGCGTGGGCGACCAACGATGCGGGAGGAAGGCCTCGTGCGGCGAGGTTTGCGCTGTTCACCGTCGCATCGACCACGGCGGACCGGATCGCGCCCCTCATTCGCGCCTCGATCCGGAGTTGGCCCGCGATCGGTTCGGCCACGCCCAGCATCGCCAGCACTTGCGGCGTGTCGAGCTCGGCCTCGAGCGCGGCATCGACCGATGGCTCGGCGAAGTCCGAGAGACGCCCGGACAGCTCGAGCCGGGACTGCTGGGCAGTGAGCTCGAGGCTCTTGACGTTGACATCGTCCGGGCCGAGTTCCAGCTCGCCGCGAAGCTGGTCGATTGAGGCGCGGCCACCGGCCGCACGCACGCGACCGGGCCCGGCGGCGATCTCTATGTCGTGACGATCGGTGGTCGGTTGCCCATCCACGCGTAGGCGCTCGATCGGCATGACGACGTCGATCCCGTTGCGCCGATCTTCGTAGCGCACGCGACCGCGCTCGAACAGCGTGTCCTTGACGAGATACTCGATCGCCGCGGAAGGATCGCGTTTCGCGTCTCGAGCCGGCGGCGCCGGCACGTTGCTGCGGCCGTCATCCGTGACGATGTAGTGAAGGTCGACGCCGGTGAGGCTGGCGGAGTCGACCACATAACGTCCTCGCATCAGCTCGCGGATGCTGAGGTTCACCTGTGCCGAGGCAATGGAGACGAACGGCTCCAGGTCCGGCGTCTCGAGCGACCAGAGTCGCGCGTTCTGCAGCGATACCGACAGAGCGGCCGCGTTATAGCGGAGGCTGTCGGCGCTGAGCCCGATGTGCTGCGACTCGAGTCGGGCGATCATCTGCTGTAACACGTAGCGCCGAGCCGGGCTCGTGTGCAGGGCCGCGAGCGCCACCAGCAGCAGCACCGCCAGCACTGCTGCGCTGATCGCCGCGAACCTGAGGGCGCGGTGCAGACGAGAACGGCCGGGGCGGGACGGATTGTGCGGCACGGGTAATCCGCGTCCGGTTGCACGAGCCGTGCCGACCCGCGTCGAGTGTAGCGGTTGCCTACACCAGCACGTGCAGCGCCGCGGGCTCGATCTGGATCGAGACTCGCGCCTCTGGCGGCCAATCGAACACCATGTCGTCTATGTGCAGCAGGTCTCCGCATTCGATCTCGACACGACGCGCACGCCAGCACGCGACGCCAAGGCCGATGTCCCGCTCCGCCTCGCGATGCTGCAGGTGGCGGGCGATCGCATCCCGGTGCGCCTCGCCGGCCATCACCACCGAGAACTCGCCGTCGGTGGGATCCGCGTGAGGACACAGTTCCAGATTGGGACCGATGAAAGGGATGTTCAGCACGGCCACGAGCAGGAAGTCGCCGGAGACCTCCACGCCGTCGAGCGTCATCTTCCATGTGCTCGGCTTCAACTTGGAGAGCACCTCCGAGTGCATGCGTACGGCATCGATCAATTCCTCGTGCCTGGGCCGGTCGACGTCTGCCGGCTGCTGCTCGAAGGCTTCAATGCTCCTGGCGATGAGGCCTCCGCCGACGCACTCGATGAACCACCGCTCGCCCCACGGGCCGGAAGCGCGGCCGAGGTCGAAAGGACGCCGGGCGGCGGTGGCCCAGGCCGCGACGATCTCATCCGTCGTGCCCTTGATGGCCAGGCTGCGGGCGATGTTGTTGGCGGTTCCGTTGGGCAGGATCGCCAGCGGTGTCGGCTTCCCCGCCAACACCCGTGCCGCCGACGACACCGTGCCATCGCCGCCCGAGGCCGCCACCACATCCGACGCCGTCTCCAGAATGCGCGTGGCATCGTCACTGGTGCCCACGACGTCGACCACGGTGTGGCCGTGGCGCTCAATGGTTTCCTTCAGGTCGTGGGCGGAAGTGCCTTCGCCGGCATCCTCGTTGTGAAACAGCGTCACTCTCAAATGGCAACCTCCTATGGACAACCGCGACCGTCTGCAAGAGTTGGACCCGCGTTTGCACCGAGCGCAGCATGCGGATACTCGTGTCGAACGACGATGGCATCTACAGTCCAGGTATTGCAGCGCTCGCCCAGGTTGCGTCGGAGTTTGGTGACGTGCGGGTGGTCGCTCCGGACGTGGAGCGATCATCCGCAGGTCACTCGATCACGGCCTCGCGCCCGCTGTCGTACCGGCCCACGCACATCCAGGGATTGACGGCGTATCGGGTCAACGGCACCCCCGCAGACTGCGTGGCGCTCGGGGCCTACCACTGGGAAAAGGTGGATCTTGTCCTGTCGGGGCTCAACATCGGCTTGAACCTCGGCAACTCGATCTGGCACTCGGGGACGGTGGCGGCGGCGAAGCAGGCCACGTTGCTGGGTCTTCGGGGCATTGCCCTCAGCGCGCCCTCGGGCGCCGAGCCCGACTTCGAGCCGTTCAAGCCGTGGATCCGACGCGTGCTCCAGTTGCTGATCCACGATGTGTCGCTGCCGCTCGTCAACGTCAACTTCCCCCGGCACCCTCAGGGTCTCGTCTGGACCCGGGCGTCGGTCCGCAGGTACGACGGACAGATTGTGCCCATGAAGGATCCCCTCGGCCGGGAGCTCTACTGGTTCACGGTCACGCCGGTCGAGGGCGCGGAAGAGGGCACGGATCGGTGGGCGTTGGAACGGGGCTGGGTATCGATTACGCCCCTTCGGCTCGACCTCACGGATGAGAAGGACCTCCGCGACGTCCTGGCGAAGCACCCGCTGAACGAAGAGACGGCCATGGCGGTGTCGCCGGCACAGTCGTCGCCGACGGCAGTCGCCACGGTGCGCGAGGACGAAGCCGAGCCATCAGCGGCGGCGAGCCTTCCGACAGACGCAGACGTGTCGGCACGGCAGCGTTAGCCGGCGCGCAGCGGCGATGTGACGCGCGAAGGTCGTTCCACTGTTGGGCAGTCCCGTTCCCCTACGTGGTCGTACTGGCCACGTCATCCCGCGCACGGACCGCCTCCAGCCGGCTCGACGGCACATCGCGGCGGTGGTACCCTGTGCGCGCATGTCACTCGACGCACTGAACCGCAGCCTGGCCCGCGACGTGGCCGACCTCGAACGAGAAGGACGGGCCAAGGCGCCCGAGCGCGTGATCACGGGATACCTCCCCGCCACCGGCGCGCGCGGGCCCCGCTACCTGTTGCGCGACAGCCCGGGCGAGTACCTGCGCATGAACGCCAACAGCTATCTGTCCTTGTCACATCACCCGGCGCTGGTGCACGCCGCGGACGAGGCCTCACGCGTGTTCGGTACCGGCCCGGGCGCGGTGCGATTCATCGACGGCACCTCCATCCACCACGTGGCGCTCGAGGAGCGGATTGCCGCGTTCACGGGCCGGCCGGCGGCCAAGGCGTTCAACTCGGCCTACACCACCGTGCTGGGCACCGCGATCACGCTCACGGGGCCGGACACGTTCTGGATTGGCGATGCCCTGAATCACAACTGCATCATCCGGGCGATGCGCATCGCCAACGTGCCGAGCGAGCGCCGCTCCATCTTCAAGCACAACGACGTGGACGACCTGGCACGGCAACTCGAGAAGGTCCCCGCCGACGTCGGCCGGGTGGTTGTCATCTTCGACGGGATTTTCAGCATGCGGGGCGACGCCGCGCCGCTGACCGATCTGCTGCGAGTGACCGCCAGCCACGAGCACCGCTTCCGCGACGGCGTGGTGACGATGATGGACGACTCGCACGGCATCGGCGCGTATGGCGCCACCGGGCGCGGCACCGAGGAGCACGCGGGCGCGCACGTTGACATTCTGATCGGCACGTTCGGGAAGGCCTTCGGAGTGAACGGCGGGTTCATCGCGGGCAGCCCCGAGCTGGCCGAAGCCGTCAGGCAGAAGGCCGACACCTACATCTACACGAACCCGCTGAGCGCCGCCGACTGCGCCGCCGCCGTCACCGCCATCGACATCACCGACAGCGAGGAAGGCCGCGAACGGCTGGCCAACCTCGCGGCGCGCACGCTGCAGTTCCGCCATGGGCTGGACGCGCTCGGGCTGGAGTCCATCCCGGGGCCGCATCCCGTGGTGCCGCTGCTGGTGCGCAGCACCGACAAGGTCAAGGCGATGGTGCGGGGGCTGTTCGAACGGCACATCCTCACCGTGGGGCTCACCTTCCCGGTGGTGCCACAGGGTGATGAGACCATCCGCTTCCAGATCAATGCCGCGCATACCGAGGCCGACATCCACGAGGTGCTGCAGGCGCTCCGTGAGCTCGTCCGCTAAGGCAGGCGCAACGGCGCGACTCCTGGCGGTGTGGCTGTGTCTGCTGGCCCCCTCCCCTGCGTTCGCGCAGGCCCCGGCGCCCGCCCCGGCCAAGCCGTCGAGCGCCCCGACATGGTCGTGGTCAGCGGCGGCCGCCTTCTATGCGGTGCCCGACGACCCGAACTACGTGCAACCGACGGTCGCCGCCGATCGCGGCCGGCTGCACCTCGAGGCGCGCTACAACTACGAGGCGCAGAAGACGCTGTCGGCGTGGGCGGGCGTGAACTTCGAGGTGGGCGACACGGTGAGCCTGGCGTTCACGCCGATGTTCGGGGTGATCACCGGCGATCTCGATGGTGTGGCCCCGGGGTTCCTGCTGACGCTGAGCGGCTGGAAGCTGGAGCTCTACAGCGAGGGCGAGCACGTCTACGATGCCGGCGACGAGACGGGCAACTTCTTCTACAACTGGACCGAGTTCACCATCCAGGCCACGGAGTGGCTCCGGGCCGGCCTGGTCACCCAGCGCACGCGTGCCTACCAGACCGAGCGCGACATCCAGCGCGGCCTGCTCGTCAGCGTCGACGTGTGGAAGGGCTCTTTGACGACCAGCGTCTTCGAGCCGTTCTCGGGGTCAGCGACGGTGGTCGTCTCGTTCGGCGTGGAGTTTTAGACCGGTACCCGGTGTCCGGTGTCCGACTCCCGGCTCAGTCTGGCGTGTGCCGGTTCTTCCGTCCGGATACCGGAAACCGGAGACTGGACACCGGAGACCCGCCGTTACTCCCCCGGTTTGGCGGCCGGCTTCGACAGCGCCTCACCCGGCTTGCCGAGAATGACCACCGCGATTTTCGCCGGCTCGGTGGCGCTGGCGTTGGCCGACGTGCTGTGCACCGATCCCATCGGCTCGAAGAACGACTGCCCGGCTTCGAGCACGCGCGCCGGTTCGCCGTTGATCGCCCAGCGGATCTTTCCGCTCACGACGTAGCCGAACGTCGGTCCCGGGTGCTGGTGAGCGGCCGATTCGACGCCCGGCGGATACGTCACTTCCAGAATCGTGCCCTGCCACCCCTCCATGGCGGTGCCCAGCGGGTGTGCGCCCAGCGGTTTTGCCTGCGTGGCGGTAGGCGTCTGCCCACCCAGTTCGGCAGTGAAGCCGGTCGGGATGTCGCCCGAGGTGACAGCGCCGGCCAGCGCGGTCAGCCCTGCCTGA
>Ga0105103_10002289_pt1 | contig 10021 bp, 4 predicted proteins | sample PPLLaktember2015_2_FD_79107 | JGI IMG/M metagenome (GOLD analysis project Ga0105103, IMG submission 79107) | Freshwater sediment microbial communities from Prairie Pothole Lake near Jamestown, North Dakota, USA - PPLs Lake P7 Core (6) Depth... | ecosystem: Environmental > Aquatic > Freshwater >...
CTGGTCATCCACGCCGCGGATGACGTGCGGCGCGTGCTGGTCACCAATCGCGCCAATTACGTCAAGGGCGCGGGCTTCGATCGCGTGCGGGTCCTGCTCGGCCACGGCCTGATCACGAGCGACGGCGAGCTGTGGGCACGGCAGCGGGCCATGATGCAGCCGATGTTCCACCGCCGCATCCTGGCGCAGTTCGCGTCGAGCATTGCCGTCTCGAACGATGCGCTGCTGGCACGCTGGGAGGCCAGCGCAGACCAGGGCGTGCCCGTCAACGTCACCGAGGACATGAGCACGATGACGCTCGACATCGTGCTGCGCGCCATCCTCGGCCGCGACCTCGACCGGCTGGTGGCCGAGACCGGCTCGAATCCTTTCGATTTCGTCGCACAGGACTCGGCGCGAGACCTGCGTTTCGCTTACCGCTTCAGGTCACTGCACCGGCTGGTGGCCCAATTGATCGGGCGCCGCCGTCGTGAGGCCGGGGATCACTTCGACTTCGTCGCCATGATGATGGCGGCTCGCGATCCCAGGACCGGCGCGCCGATGAGCGAGCGCGAGCTGATCGACGAGATCATGACGCTCATCGTGGCGGGCCACGAGACCACGGCGACCGGACTCAACTGGACCTGGTACCTGCTGTCCCAGCATCCGGATACCGAGGCGCGCCTGCACGCCGAGCTGGACGCCACGACGGAACATCACCCGCTCGGGCTCGCGGCCAGCGGCGAACTGCCGTTCGCGCGCGCGATCGTGGACGAAGCCCTGCGGCTCTATCCGCCGGTGTGGGTGTTCACGCGCCGGGCGCTCGAAGCCGACACGCTCGGCGGCTTTGCGGTGCCGGCCGGCACCGACGTCCTGCTGCCGACCTACGTCATCCACCGCCACCCGCGGTACTGGCACGAGCCTGAGGCCTTCCGCCCGGAGCGTTTTGCGCCGGGTGGCGAGGACAAGGGCGCGAGCTTCGCCTACATCCCGTTCGGTGCCGGGCCGCGTCGCTGCACGGGCGACGGCTTCGCGATCTACGAGATGCTCGCACACCTGTCGCGGTTCGCCCGGCGCTTTCGCCTGCGGTTCGTGCCCGGCCAGAGTGTGGCACTGGAGGCGCGGATCAACCTGCGCCCCGCGCAACCGTTGCTCATGACGCTCGAACGACGCTGACCGGCGGCATCAGCAGGAGCGACGCGCCGGCATGGATTGCAGCATGTCTCGCGACGGGGAAAAGCCGTCGCGACGCAGCTCAATCCTTTGCCGCGAGGTCCGCGCCGTCCCGGTTCTGCGACAACTCCGCGCGCAGCGCGAGGTTCTGCCGCCGCAACTCGTCGACGAAGGCCAGGAACAGCCGCTCGCTCCGCCATCGCGCGAACACCGGATCCTTGACGAGGATCCAGTCGGTGCGGAAGCCGCGCTCCACCGCCTCGCGCAGTGCATCGAGCATCGCTTCGCGGTCGCCGCGGATACTCGCGATGCGGGCCGCGAGCAGGTGCCCGGCCTTGCTGCCGGGCGCGGAGGCGAGCGAGGCGTCACGGAAGTCCTCGAGCCTGCCGAGCCAGCGCTCGGCCTCCGCGGGCTCGCTACGAAGCTGGTGGATCAGGGCCAGGTCCGTGGCGGGTCCCACGGCTCCTCGAACCAGCGACCGGTCCGGATCGTCCCTCAGCAACTCGAGCTGGCGCCGGGTCGTCTGCTCCGCCCGGTCGAGTTCCCCGGTCTCGATCTGCAGGTTCGCGAGCTGTGCCAGCGCGGGCAGCGAGTCCGGGTTCAGGCGCAGGTACCGTCGCAGCAGCGCGTCCCGGGTGGCGGCGTCGCCTTCGTACAGGGCGACCGAGTACTCCGCACGCGTCGTGAAGAATGTATCCGGGCCGCGCTCCCGCGCCTTCTCGAGCCAGAGCCTGGCGGACGGCAGGTCGTGGAGCTCGAGGAACGCCGCGACGATCCTGGCCGCCATGTACGTGTCGCCCGGCCGCAGGTCGTGCGCCTTCGCGTAGGGTGCGACGGCGCGCTGCGGCTGCCCCAGGTCCGTGTAGTAGGCGTCGCCCAGCGCCTCGAACGGGAAAGGGTTCTGCGGATCTTTCGCGGCCCACGCCGACGCGCGCTGCAGGGCCTCGGTGCCGCGGCCCGCCTGCCCCACGTGCCTGAGGTGCTGCTGCCGGATGAAATCCGACATCGGGTCGAGCTCCAGCGCCCGGCTGGACGACTCCACGGCCTCCTGGCTGCGGGCCAGGTTGGCGTAGGCGTCCGCGAGCCCGAGCAGCGCGGTCGCCGAGTTCGGATTCAGGGCGAGCGCCTTCTGCAGGTACTCGAGCGTGTCGTGCGACCGCAGCTCGGCCTCCGCGAGCAGGCCCTTCGAGGTCCATGCCTCGGCGAGCGTCGGATCGAGCGCCAGCGCCCGTTCGATCGCCTGCTCCGCGGCGGCATAGGCCTCGGCCACCGGCATGTCGCCGTAGTTGGACAGCAGGACATAGGCGTCCGCGAGCCCGCTGTGCGCCGGGGCAAACTGCGGGTCGGCGTCGATGGCACGCTGGAAGTAGTCGATGGCTTCGCGGAACGAGGCCGATCGGGTCTCGCGCATCCGGTGCCTTCCGAGCAGGTAGAGGTCGTACGCCTCGGGGCTCGTGGCGGAATGCCCGCTCGCGGGCACGGCCGTGGCCCCCATCAGTGGCAGCTTGAGCGCCTCGACGATCGCGCCGGCAATCTCGTCCTGGACCTCGAAGATGTTGTCGAGACTGCGGTCGTAGGTCGCCGACCAGAGGTGGAAGCCGTCCTCGACGTTGATCAGCTGGGCCGTGATGCGGATCTGGTCGGCGCTCCTGCGCACGCTGCCCTCGAGCACCGTGGCGACGCCGAGCGCCGTGCCGATCTCGGTGATGTCGGCCTTCGTGTCCTTGAACTTGAACGACGAGGTACGGGCCGCGACCTTGAGGCCGTCCACCCTGGCGAGCAGGTTAAGCAGTTCCTCGGAGATGCCGTCGGAGAAGTACTCGTTGTCGGGGTCCGGGCTCATGTTGACGAAGGGCATCACGGCGATGGATTTCCCCTGTCGCTCCTGCGCCGCCGGCGATCGCTCCGGTTCCTCTCCCGGCCTGCGCAACCGGTCGTAGGCGAGCAGCGCCACGGCGAGCACGAGGATCGCGATGATCGCGTGGTTCAGCCGGCGGCCCGTTTCCTGAGTGATCGACCGGGACTGGTCGACTTCGCTCTGGCGCCGGAGTCCGTCGGGTGTCAACTCGAACACCCAGGCGACCACGAGCGCGAGCGGAAGCCCGAGCAGGAGCAGCAGCAGCACGCCCTTCATGGCCCAGGCGGGCGCCTCGATCGCCTCGAGCACGACGTCCGCCACCTGCAGTACCAGCCATGCCGTCACGAGGTAGGCGGCGGCCACGCGCACGACGTTTCGTCGCCGCAGTTCGCCGAAGAAGGTTTTCAACGCGCGATCGACCCCTCTTCTTGTGTCCGGCAGGGTTCGGCTGGGGCCCTGTATACGACAGGTCATGCCGGATAGCCACAATGCGGAACCTGATGCGGTTCGAAAGCACCGCGGCGGCAGGAACTGCGCGTGCGACTGCCGCGCACAGCCTTGCTTCCGGGGGGCGGGACAGGCGACCATCCCGCTCCGCGTTGAGCGTGCCCGCCGGCGGGCTGCACAACGAGGCTGCCGAGACCAAGAACCAAGAATAGAGGAATCCCCGAAATGCACCCTGCCCCGTGCCGTGCGCCCGGCTTCGTCCGTGGCGCCATTGCCGTCCTCGTGCTCGCCGCGCCGCTCGCTGCCGGCGCCTCCGTCGTCGGCTTCGACCTCGCCGCGACCGTGAACACCCGCAGCGCCTCGCCCGCGAACCCCGCGCTCGACCTGCCGCCCGAGGTCGCGCTCGGTGCCGAAGTCACGGCCCGGATCCGCTACGAGACCGTCGCGGTCGACACGAACCCGAGCCCGGGCCGGGGCGAATACAACGGCGTGATCCGCGAGTTCCTGGTGCGCGTGGACGGCCTCGAGTTCTTCCTCGTGCCCGAGCTGCCGGGCGCGTCGAACTTCGCGGTGGTGCGCAACGACTACCTGCCGCCCGGCAGCAGCACGCCCGCCGATTCCTTCGGCCTGTTCGGTCTCAACGGCTGGCCGCCATTCGCGCCGCCGGGCGCGACCTTCCAGTTGAGCCTGACCGGAATGGCACCGTCCACCGCGCTCGACTCTGACGCGCTGGTGGACGACATGCGCCGCATCGACAACTGGCTGGTCTTCTGGGCGATCTACACGGGGCCGACGCTGCACAGCAGCGCCACGGCGATCGTGACCTCGCTGCGTCCCGTCACCGACGTCGTGCCCGTGCCCGAGCCCGCTGCGCCGGCACTGCTGCTGGTGGCCGCCGCCGCGCTGCTCGGCAAACGGAGGAAGCCGCGGGTAACACGGTCGTCGTCTCGCTCGTAGACACCCGTGAACCGCCCGGGCCGCGTCCGCCGAGGGGCCGGACGCACCGGGCGGCGGCCCGGCCACGCGGATTCCCGGCCTTCCTGATCTGGCAGACTCTGCCGGATGCCGCTACGCGTGCCGTACACCGCCGAGGCCGCCGTCGCCGCGCTGGTCCTGCTCGGCGGGTTGACCGTCGTGCCGGAGGCCGCTGCAACCGGCGACCCGCTCGGCCAGCACCACAGTGCCGCGCGACAGGTCACGCCCGCCAACGTTGGCGAGCTCGAGGTCGCGTGGACGCACCGCAATGGCGACATGGCCGCCGCCAGCGGCGAGCCCTCGAGCGTGTCGGCACAGTCCACGCCGATCCTGCTGCCGCGCTCAGCCGGCGGGCACCTCGTCTACTGCACGCCATTCAACCGCATCATCGCGCTCGACCCGCAGACCGGCGTCGAGCGCTGGCAGTTCGATCCACGGGTGCCGCGCACCAGCAGCCGTCCGTATCGTTGCCGCGGCGTCGCCTACGCCGAGGTGCCTGAACCGGACGAGCGGGGCGCCTGCCGGCATCGCCTCTACACGGCCACTGCGGACCGACGACTGCTTGCGGTCGACGCGCGCACCGGTCTGCGATGCGAGGGGTTCGGTCGCGACGGCGAAGTGGACCTCGTCGAGCGCGAGCGTTACGCCCTGGAGGAAGTCGGCACCAGCTCGGCGCCGGTCATCGCCAACGGCGTGGTGGTGGTCGGCTCCTCGGTGATCGACTTCGTCTTCGCCGAGGCGCCGCGTGGAGTAGTCGCCGCCTACGACGCGATCACCGGGGCGCCGCGCTGGAGTTTCGATCCGCTCGAGGGCGAGACGAGGACCGGGGCCGCCAACGCGTGGGCGCCGCTCGCGGTGGATGCGGACGCGGATCTCGTGTTCGTGCCCACCGGTGCACCATCGCCCGACTATTACGGCGGGCTGCGGCCGGGGCGCAACGGCCACGCGAACTCGGTCGTGGCATTGCGCCTCTCGACGGGCGAGGTCGCCTGGGCGTTCCAGCTCGTGCACCACGATCTCTGGGACTACGACACGCCAGCCCAGCCGACGCTGTTCGACTGGCACGGTCCCGACGGGCAGTCGGTGCCCGCGCTCGCGCAGGTGAGCAAGCAGGGCTTCGTGTTCGTGCTCGATCGGCGCACCGGTGAGCCGCTGCTCCCGGTCGAGGAGCGCAAGGTGCCGGCCAGCACGATTCCGAGCGAACAGGCGTGGCCGACGCAACCGTTCCCCGTGCGACCCGAGCCACTTCTGCCCACGCGCATCGGGCCCGAGGACGCGTGGGGCCTGACGTTCTGGGATCGCCGGGAGTGCCGCGACGTGATCGCGGGCCTGCACAACGAGGGCATCTTCACGCCGCTCGCCGAGCGACCGACGCTGCTCTTCCCCGGCAGCCTCGGCGGCGCGAACTGGGGCGGCGGCGCGTATTCGCCGCAGTCGCGGCGGCTGGTCGTCAACGTGAACGCGGCGCCGTTCGTCGCGCAGCTGATCCCGGGCGCCGCGGGCGGACAGACCCGGCAGGACCACCCGGTCGCGGGCCAGCGCACCATGTACGTCACCATGCAGGGCACGCCGTACACGCTCGCGGTGGGGCCGCTGCTGTCGCCGCTCGGCATCCCGTGCACCGCGCCGCCCTGGGGCAAGCTGGTCGCCATCGACCTCGACACGGGCCGCGTCGCCTGGCAGGCGCCGCTCGGCTCGGTCCACGAGATGGGCCCGTTCCCGCTGCCCTGGCACATCGACTGGGGCACGCCGAACCTCGGCGGCGGGCTCGCCACGGACGGCGGGCTCTACTTCATCGCCGCGACCATGGACCGGCAGTTTCGCGCCTTCGACCTGCGCGACGGCCGCAAGCTGTGGCACCACACGCTGCCGGTCGACGCCACCGCCACGCCGATGAGCTACACGCATCTCGGCCGCCAGTTCGTCGTGCTCAACGCCGGCGGCCACGCGATGTACGGCCGCGGCACGGGCGACTACCTGATCGCCTTCGCGCTGCCGGTGAACCCGAAGCACGATGCGCCGCGCGACCTGCCCTGGCCGCTGCGCGACGTGGTCGAGGCGCGGGCGGGACACGAGGTGCTGCCCGACGGTCGCATCCGCCTCACGATCGAGCACCGCCCGTTGCCGGGCGTGACGCCGGAGATGCTCGAGTGGTGGTACCGCGTGCTGCCGCTCGGGCAGGTCGAGTTCGCCGGCCGGACGCACCCGCTCTATCACGTGTTCCATCCCTTCGAACACGGTCGCATCTGGGTCGAAGCGCCAGCCGAGGACGGCCGGCCCGGCGTCGGCGCGGGTGGCATCGTCGCGCGCTACGAGTGGTTCGGGCCCTACGAAAGCGAAGGGTCCGCCCGGGTGATCGAGTTGTCGCCGCGGCGCTTCGTGAGCCGGCCCCGGGCGGCCGGCCTCACCATCGGCGAGTTCCGGCACGAGTGGAGCGTCTCTCCCGAGGGCGCCACCTACCGGGTGGAGAACCTCATCGGCGTGGACTGGCCGGTCGTCGGTCCGTGGGTGAACGCGCTGCTGCGACGTTACGTGTTCAGCGAGGGCATGCTGGAAGAATGGACGCGCCACCAGGTCGAGGAGGTCGGGCTGCTGCCGCACTTCCTGCCCCTGCTGCACGCCCAGCGCAACGATGAAAACGTCTACCATCTGCCGGAGTCGGGGACCACCGCGCCGGCTCACCCGGGGGAAACATGAGGGACTGGACGCTGATCGCGCTGGCGGGCGCGCAACTCGTGCTCGCGACGCCGGCCTCGGCCATCGTCGTGCAGGTGACGGGCCCGGCCGGCGAGCCGCTGCACCCAGTGATGGTGCGCGAGCGGCCGGCCGCGGGCCCCGGCCTCGATACTTCGGACGACGGCTATCCGGCGCCCGGCGTCGCGCATACCGTGGCCCGCGAGATCACGCGCTTCTCGGATCCCGCCGGCCGAATCGAGTTCGCCGGGCGCGACGTGCCGGCGACCTACGTGGTGCGCAAGCCGGGCTACCAGGACCAGATGGTCGTTCCGGTGCCCGGCAGCACAGAGCTCGCGGTGACGCTCCAGCCCGAGACCGATCCGCTCAGGCTCGCCGAGGCGCGGCCCGCGAACGCCTGGCTCGGCGCGCTCGAACTCGGCGATCGCGACACCAAGCTGCACTTCCAGCTGCAGTGCGCGTTCTGCCACCAGCAGGGCAACCAGTTCATCCGCATCGAGCGCACGCCCGACGAGTGGAGCGCGATCATCCGCCGCATGGTGCGCTACGGCTCGCGGCTCGCCACGCAGGACCAGCGGGCGCTGCCGGAGCTGCTCTCGACCGGGTTCCGCAAGCTGCGCGAGAACCCCGAACTGGTCCCCGAGCCGATGCCGTGGAGCCCCACGCTCGCCAGCACCACGATCAGCGAATGGCCCATCGGCGATATCTTCAGCCAGGTGCACGACATGCTGGTCGGGCGCAACGGCCTCGTTTACGTCGCGGACAACATCCAGGACCGCCTCTACGAGGTCGACCCACGGACCGACCAGGTGACGGTCTACCGGATCCCGCACCGACCGGGCGAGCGCAACGGCGGCCTGATCGCCGGGCGCCTCAGGGATTTCCCGAAGCACGACAGCACCTCGAACGCGCACTCGCTCGCCGAATCGCACGTGGACGGGCACATCTTCATCACGCCCTCCGCGCAGCGGCGCCTGGTGGAGTTCGATCCGGACAGCAAGCAGTTCACGCTCCACGAGATGCCGGGAGGCCTCTACCCGCACACCATCCGCGTGGACCCGAAGGACCGCGTGTGGTTCACCGTGGCGCTGTCGAACCAGGTCGCGATGTTCGACCGCGGCACCGGCAAGTTCACGCTGTACGACCTGCCGACACGCGGCTTCCGCGAGTGGCTGAACGTGCGACTGATCGGCTTCATCTTCAAGCTGATCGGCTGGGGCGTGCCGCTCACGAACTGGCTGCCGATCGATCGCGCGGCGACCGGTACGCCGCTGCCCTACGGCATCGACATCACCCCCGACGGCAAGGTCTGGTTCGCGCGCCTGCACACCGACGAGATCGGGTCGATCGATCCCGACACGGGCACGGTGACGATGGTCGCGACACCCTTCAAGGGCCCGCGCCGGCTGCGCACCGACGACCATGGCAACCTGTGGATCGCGGCCTTCCCCGAGTCGGCGATCGCGCGTTACGAGCCGGCGACCGGCCGGTTCACGCGCTTCGACCTTCCGGTGAATCCCAAAGGCAGCGACACGCCGTATTCCCTCAACGTCGATCGTCCGCGCGGCATCGTGTGGGTGAACGGCAACCAGAGCGACTCGCTCTACACCTACGACATCGCGGCGGGGACGTGGTCCGTGATTCCGCTGCCGCGTCGCGTGAGCTTCACTCGCGACGTGGAGTTCGACCCGCAGGGCACGGCCTACACCTCGATCTCGAACTTCCCGAGCTGGCACGTCGAGGACGCGCAGCCCACGCTGATCGAGGTGCGGTTGAACTAGCGCCGCGCCGGTTTGCCGTACACCAGCAGCATGTTGCCGGGCATCTGGCCGAACATGCCGTAACCGGACAGCACGAACACCTGGTCGCCGGCCACGACCGTTCCCCCCGCATCGACCGCGCCGCCGTGTCCATCGACGCCGTTGGTCGCATGGAACGGCTGGCTGGTCTCGATGATGCGCAGGATCTCGCCGCTGGCGGCGTCGAAGATGCGCAGCCGGCCGTCGAGCGCGCCCGCGTACACGACGCTGTTCGCCACCACTGCGGCTGCCGACTGGCCGTAGTAGTAGCTGCAGGCCGGCCACGGCGAGCGGCCGGACTTGCCCTTCGCCATCTCCGCGAGGCCGACCAGGGGCGCATCCGCCGGGTCGAACGTGCAGCCGCGCTGCACAGGCTGCGACCACAGCACCTTGCCGTCGTTCACGTCGAGGGCGTGCACGCCGGGCCTCGGCACGTAGCCCGGGATCTTGCGCTCCGGGTCGGCGATCGGCACGTAGACCCGCACGCCGTCGCTCGCCATGCCGTGGTGCACGCCGCCGTTCGAGCTGCCGGCGCCGACGCGATTGCGCCACACCACCGCGCCCTTGCGGTCGGGGTCGAGCGCGAACACCTCGCCCGACTTCTGCCCGGCGAGCAGCAGGTCGCCCTGCTCGCGCTCGAGCAGGATCACGGACGCGCCGAAGTCGAAGTCCGGTCCGTTCTCCTTCGGGCAGCTCGCGCCGCCGCCGAGGCACGCTGCGTTCCATGCGTCGTCCGCCAGCGCCTGGAACACCCAGCGCCGCGCACCGGTCTTGAGGTCGAGCGCGATGATCGCGTCGCTGGTGTCGGTGGCTGGCGAGGACGAGTTCTGCCCGGTGCCGAAGTAGAGCGCGCCGCGCTTCGCGTCCACGGTCGGGCTGTTCCACACGACCGCGCCGCTCGGGCCCCACATCTGCACGCCGTCCCGGTTGACGTAGGTCGGCGCGGCATGCGGCGTGGTCTCGAAGCGCCAGACCTGCTTGCCGCTCGTGGCATCGAGCGCGGCGATGCCGCCGTGCGAGCGGCAACACTGGTGCGTCGGCAGGCCTGCCGCCGCCACCTCGAAGGACGAGATCGGCACGTAGAGCAGGCCGTCGA
>Ga0105103_10002290_pt1 | contig 10020 bp, 9 predicted proteins | sample PPLLaktember2015_2_FD_79107 | JGI IMG/M metagenome (GOLD analysis project Ga0105103, IMG submission 79107) | Freshwater sediment microbial communities from Prairie Pothole Lake near Jamestown, North Dakota, USA - PPLs Lake P7 Core (6) Depth... | ecosystem: Environmental > Aquatic > Freshwater >...
GCGGGTCTTGTCGATTTCATTCGGGGGAGCGGAAAAGATCGCGGTTGCCATGTCGACATAGAGATCGCGACCGCCTCGAATGATCCCGAGGGCGCGGTCGTCCCCTGCTAACCAGAACAAAACCCGAGCCTCGATCGAGGCGAAATCGGCAGCGATAAACTCCCGCCCCGGAGCCGCGACAAGGCAACCCCGGAGACACGATGACAAGACCGACATAGGATCCGACCACAGGATCCGGAGGAGGTCGAGGTCGCGATCTCGAATCGCGTCGAGGGCGATCTCGACCATGTCGGGCTTGAGGCTCCCACGAGGGTAGTTTTGGATCTGGATCCCCGACCCCGAGAAGCGGCCCGTCCGCTCCGCCCCGCAATAGACCAACGTCGATCGGACTCTCCCGTCTCGACTCGTCCGGTCTTTCATGGCTCTAAATTTCCGGGTCGAGCTCCGCGACATGCTCAAGCGGAGCCCGAGAATCTCGCGGACATCGTCGGGGAGCTCGCCCGCGATAAGCTCCTCGACTATCCCCCGGGTCAAATCGGGGGCCGCGATTCCGCGGGACTGGATCCAAGCGAGGAGGGCTTTAACTTGGAGGGGGGAGTCAATCGCGCCCCCGGTGATCTCTCGGGTCCGCTGGATCGCGAGCTCGTCGAGGCGGGCGATTATGTCGAGCGCCCCGTCGACCGCGTCGAGGTCGACCAAGATCCCCCTCACATTGATCGCGTGTTCTAATCGGAGGACCGAAAGCTCGGTCTTGGATAGCTCCCCGAGCGTCTCGGAGACCGCCCGCTCCGCGAGAACGTCTTTTTGACAGTAGTCATAAAGCCCCGCGAGCTCGGGGGCGCTCGGGTCTTTTCCGCCCGCCTTGCATAGCTTGAGCATGAGCCGCCGCCCCTTGGGGTCTTTTTGATCTCCGAGCCCGAGGGCGCGGCCCGCGTTTTCGAGAGAGCCCGGGAGCCCAAAAAACCGGGAGAGAGCGGCGGAGCATTTCCAACGGTTCGGGCGAATTGGGGGCCAATTGAAACGCCTAACAAGGATCTTTTCATAGATCGCCCGCTCGAAAAGGACGTTATGAGCTTCGATCGGTTCGATCCCCTGGATCGCCGCTCGGAGGCCCCAAGGGGCCGCGGAAAAAGGCCCCATCGGTTCGCAGATTTCGACGGGGTTGTCGTTTATCTGATATGCAAGGCAGAGGATCGAGGTCGATTCATGCTCCGAATAGACCCAAGCCCCGGAGGTCTTAAGGTCAATCGCTGATCGGGTCTCGAAATCTATTCGGAGCATAATCGCCGCCTTTCGCTAGAAACCGAAATCGTCGTCGGGATCCGCGACCTCGGGCTCGGGCTCGGGCTCGGGTTTCGACTTGCGGGCCGGTTTGCGCTCCGGTTTGCGCTCCGGTTTGCGCTCCGGGGGATCCGCGTCGAGGTTCTCGGGGGCGTCGACCTCGACGTCCTCGAAATCCTCCTCCGCGGTCGCTCCGCCCTCGAAAGGCTCCCCGTCGCGGATCTTCATAATGTTTCTCAAGCCGAACGAAACCCCGGGAGACCAGGGCGATCCCTTCCCCCCGTAGGGGAAAGCGACCACGGTCGCGATCGCGTAGCAACCCGAGTAAAAATCCTCCTCCGAAATGATCTTTGTCCCGTCCCGATCGACGAGCCCCGGGCGGCGATCCGAAACAGCCTTGACCGAGATATGACCGGCGAAACCGTCATAGTCTTTTTCGTCCCCGTCTTTGAACGGGCTCCGGAGGTTTTTCGGCGGGTTATCGCCCCATTTTTCCGAGATCGCGAGTTTCGCAACCCGTTTCAATTCCTTGAGATCCGAGCCCTTGGGGAAAAGCATCGTAATCTCGAATTTCGGATCCTGATCCTCGGAAAACGCTTTGGCTTTAAACACGCTTTGAAACGCGACCCGGAAAACCGGGGTCAAGCATTTAGCCCCTTGAAACTGTTTTTTCGTCCCCATAGTTACCGCCTTTCGTCGAGGAGCGCAACGTCGACGCCCTCGAAATCCCGGGCCGCGGATTCTATCCCGGGCCTCGGGTCTGTTATGGCCGCGAGAGTCGTCCCCGCGTCCGGTTTTGTGGTCAACTTGTCAACCGTCTCTTTCCCAAGTAGCTTTTCGATCTCTTTTAAGCCTTTGAGCTTTTGATCGAAATAGTCGGTTTGTTTGAACCCCCGCGACTTGAGCCTCCGGACTGTGACCTCCTCGTCCGCCCATACTCTCCGCGAGCGTTTCGCTACCAATTTCCAACCGGGGACCGGGAGCCCGTTTTCGAGCAGACCGATCGCCGCCTCGCGACAAGCCGCGAGAAAAGCCTCGACCCGCTCGGCTTGGTCGAGAACACGGGCGAGCCTTTCGACCTCCTCCGGGGGCGGACCGTCCGCGACCCGGGCGATCGCTTTGGTCGCGAATGTCAACGCGGGACAAATCGAGGCGGCGGGACAAAAGCGACAATGGGGCCCGGGTTTGATTCTCCCGAGCGGTTTCGACGCCTCTCCGATCGCCGCGTCGATCTGCTCGCCCCATTTCGAGACCTCCTCGGGGCTCATGGTATGCACGCGGACCGGCCCGGAGCTATGGGGGGCCCGGGGCTGTATGATCACAAGGTCGACCCGGTCGAAATCGGGCTCGACCATATTGAGCGCCCCGAGAGCATAAGCGATCAATTGAGGGTTGTCGGTTGCCTCGACGGGGACTCCCGCCCCATGTTTGAAATCGACGATGAGGATCCGGTCAAAAGGAAAATGAGCAAGAAAATCGACCCGACCGAAAACGATCTCCTCTCCGACCTTGCGGATCTCGACGGTCTGCTCCGCAAAACAAATCGCGTCGTCGATCCCCGGATAGCCCCGGATCTCGCTCAAAGCGAGGTTGACCGAGTCGACGATCTCGTCCCCGATCAGAAAATCCCCCTCGGTTGGGCTAAAGGCAACGCCCCCGGACTCCAAGACCGAGCCCCACCGATCGCGAAACCGATCCGCGGTTCCCCCGTCTCGGAGACAGCGATCGAGGGCGGCATGTGCGATCGTCCCCTCGTCCGCGTATTTTGACCGGGGCCGATCCGCTATCTGTTCCGAGAGCAAAACCGACCCCGGGCAAGCGATCCAGCGGGCCGCGGAGGACGGCGCGAAACGGGAATGACCCTCGCGTTTTGGCTCTTTGGCTATGGTGTTTTGTACTTGCATCAAACAAGCTCCGCCAAAAGAGCCGAATAGTCGCTCGGGTCAAGCTGATCGACGCGGGAGACCGCAAAGATCGCGAGCTTCTCGCGGGCCGCGGTGATCCCGTATTCGTTTTTATACGCGACGAGGGCTTTCCGGACGTCGTCCGCGGTCAAGGGTCCGGGCTCGGGCTTGGTCTCCGGGGCCGGTTTCGCTTTCGGAGGCCTCCCCGCCTTTTTGGGGGCCTCGGGCGCGGACGCGGAGGTCTGCTCGGGCTCCGCCGCTTTCGGAGCGCTCGGGGTCTTGGGGGCGCTCGCGGCGGGCTTTTCGACCCGGAGCCGCGATCCGTCGGGATATGTCTTTATCCCGGGGGTTTCGGTCTGCTCGGTCGCGAGCCCGGGGGTTTCGGTCTGCTCGGTCGCGAGCCCGGGGGTCATGGTCTGCTCGGGCGGGCGGGAGAGCTTGTTAAGCTCCTCGATCTTCTCCCGCCATTTGACAAACTGATCCTTCTCGACCGCCCGGAGAGTCGCGACGAGCTCGGGTGTCAAGACCTCTAACTCCAATTCGATTAAAATTTTCACGCTTTTGCCTTTCGTTTTGGCCGCGACTTGGTCGGGCCGGGTTTTGGTTTTATCGTTATTGTAATTGACTCCCCGACCGTCTCGACCCGGAGCGCAACCGCCCCGAGCTCGATCGAGAACGTCGATCCGGCTTGTCGATTCTGTTTCAAAAGGGTAGCTCCTCGGGCTCGATTCCGACGAAATCGCCGCCCGGAAAATGATCCGCGTCGACCATGAGATCGCAGATCATAGTTTTATTTCCTCCCGCCTTGACGATCTCGAAACCGAGATCCAAAAGCCCGTTGACAAAGCCCCTCTTTCCAAAGACCCGACGCTGATCGACGCCCTCGTCGACCGTCCACAACTTATAGATCGCCCAAAGCTCCGAGAGCTTGACGCGAGCGCCCCGCGATCGCTTGCATGTCGAGGTCACAAAAGCGGAGAGTTGACTCGCCTCGTCGATCCAAGCCTCCGACGCGGCCCGACAGTCTACAGGGGGATCGAAATTGCCTCGGGCTCGGAGCCGCTCAAGACCCGCGAGAGCCTTATTGAGAATCCCCGGGAGCTCGGTCGCAATAATGCGGCTCGCCCTGGATCGGTCCATTTCGGAGGCTTTGAAAGTCCGTTTGAACGGTATCACGTGCGCCCGCCGCCTCATGCCGAGCGAAAAGTCGCGGGTTTGAGGCCATGAGTTGCCCGCCATGACAACCGAGCAAACCGCCTTAAAACGGAACGGGGTTTTAAATTTCGGGTTGGCGGTCAAGTGTTTGACCTCGGAGACCTTTTTTAAAAAGTCCTCCGGTAACAGCGTACCAACCCGGAGATCCTCGTCGATTATCGCCAGCTTGCCGACAATGTCCGCGAAACAATGGGGAGAGCGGCGGAGGTCGAATTCCCCGATTGACCGCTCGATCACCGCGTCCCCGAGAAGCGCAGTAACTATATTGAGCAAGCACGTTTTCCCATTCGCCCCCTTGCCATGAAAGAGCCAGTAAGAGGCGATATCTTTTCGAGGCTGGATCAGATAACCGAAAAACTCGAAAAAATGTCGGGTCATGTCCGCGGGGTCGGGCGAATTCGCGAATATCTCGCGGAGCGTCCGGTCGAATAGCGGACACCGGGCCCGGGGATCGTAGACTATCGGGAGGACCGTCGAGAGATAGCTCTCGGGCCTATGACCTCGCGGGGTCGCGACTCCGGTCTCGGGGTCGATCCATAGCTCTGCATTTTGGGTGTTGATCACGCTCGGGAGCCCCGTCTCCCATTTGAAAACGTCCTCCTCTTTCGCGCAACGGGCGATCAAAACGGTCTCCGCGGAGAACATGATCGCGGAGGTCGAAAACTTGAGCTTGGGCGTCTTGGTCCGGATCTCGTCGCAAGCCGAAAGCAAAACCTGCTTGATCAAGTTTTGCGGGCGGGGTTTCCAATGCGTCTCGTCGAAAGCAAAAAACTCTTGATTCATGGCATGAAGTAACCGCCCGCCCGGATAATACTCGGAGAGAATGAGCTCCGCGACTCTTTGACCCAGATCCGCGATCTCTTCCTCGGTCGCGTTTCGCGTCGTTTCCTTTTTTTGCATCGTCGAGAGTTGACCCTTGATCGCAGTCAACCCGAGCCCCGTCCGCGATCGGATCGCTTTCATAACCCGCTCAAGGTCGAGCGGGTCGAGGCTCCGGGCCTTTTTCAAGGTCTTGACGATCTCGACACTGGACGAGGTCGGGGTCAACCGCTGGATCGATTTCAGGATAGCGGAGAGCGCCTCGTCGTCCTCGATCTCGACGGGCTCGGGGTCTAGGGTGATCCGGTTCGGCCCGGTCTTGCGCCCGATCTTGACGTCGTCGGGGATTGTCTCCCCGACCCCGACAAAATCGTCCTCGGGGGTCGGGCCTACAAAGCGGACCGCGACATATTTCCGGAGCTCGCGAATCAGGCTCCCGGTTCTCCGGAGCCCCTCCCCCGTAGTCTTGAGTGATTGCCAGCGGGCGCGGATCTTGTGACCATGATCGTTATAAGGGGGATCGGCGGTCGACCATTTGACAAAGACCTCGCGCCCGCCGCCTTTGGTCGCGGAATGAGCGGAGGCGAGCAGGTTAAACCATTTTTCATGATCTCGATAGTTTTTGACCGGGAGTTTTGAAAGGATCTCTCGGAGCTTGGAGGGGTCGATCTTTGTCCCGTCCGGGTCTATGTCAACGACAATCGAGTCGTCGGGCTCGTCGACGGTCGCTCCGGTCTCCGCCTCGGGCTCTCCGGGCTTTTTCGTGATCCACTCGACGAGCTCCGCGGGAATTTCCGGGGGCTCATATTCAAAGGGGGACCGCTGATCCCAAGTGTAAAAGGCCCCGCTTGGGTGCACGGATCCAGGGATCACAACTTGACGCCCGCGGCTCTTGAATTCGACCCCCGGATATGCCGCGAGGCTATTCGAGACCGTGATCTCCGCGGACAGTTTCCCATAGTAATGACGCCCGCCGCCGCCGGTTAAGACGGTCGGAAAATACTCCTCGAAAGCCTCGCGCCCGAGGTCAAAGAGCAAGCGGCGGAGCCCGTCCTCTCCCCCGTTTCGCGGGTCGACGTCGATCACAAGGTCGAGCGGCCCGAGCCGCCAACCGAGGTTAAAGCCGCGTTTTGCATATTTTTCGATCTCGGTTCTTACATAGGGGTTTGAATTCCAATTCTTATGAAGCGGCTTTTTATATTGAGCGGGCCCCGGGCTCATATCCAAGGGGATCAGCGTCCGCCCAAAAGAGTAATGGAGATCGAGCTCGTCGGGCTCGATCTTAGATGTCATTTTTTCCAATCGAAACCCCGATCCCCTCCAAAGCCCGGAGAGGCGATCGATCGTCGCTTTTTAGTTCCGTTTCGTTTCGCTTTTGCTCTGCTCGGGCGTCTTTGTAGCGTTTCGACTTTTTGAGAAACGCCCAAAGCCCGACGCGGAGCTCGGGCCGCAAGTCCGCCGCTTTGAACAGCGGACCAAGCTCGCGACTTGATTCGACGAGGAGCGCCCCGACGGGGCTTATTTGACCCGACCGGGCGAAAGAGTAAATGGTCTTGACCGGGAGCCCGAGGAGCTCCGCGAGCCTACCAGGGGAACCCGCAATCGCGACAAGGCGGCGGAGGTCGACGAGCTTCTTTTCCCATTGGGGATCGACGCCCCGGAGCGTCTCATAATATCGGATCATGTTTCGCCTCTTTCCTATGGGCTCTTTGGATCGCCATTTCGATCATGGCCGCGCCCTTGCGGATCGCTTTCCGATCGGCTCGGAGTTTCGACGGGGACTTATGCGATCGGATTTCGACGTCGAGATCGAGTCGCTCGGTTTTCCATAGACCAAAGACGCAAAACTTCGATCCCCTGTAATAGTCGGGAGTGGCGCAAAAATAGCGGCTCGACCCGGTCCAGTGATCGGGCGTGTTTGCGTCCGGGTTGTAAAGCTCCGACCAATCGCGGATCACACTATGCAAGAAACTAAAGTCTTGCGACTGGACGAGGAGGAGCGCCCGGAAATAGGATCGGGAGAGCCCGTCGACGAGCCGACAGATTAGGATCTCTTTGGTCCCCTCGACCTCGACGAGCCCGTCGACCTTTCCCCCCGCGTATTCAATCGAGACGAGAGCGGGATCATATTTTGGTTTTTTGGTCATTCGGGGGCCCCCTCGTCTTTGGGCCGCGTTAACGGGCACCACGCCGGAAAATATCCCTCCGGTATCTGTTCAAACGGATCACCCCAAACCCGTTCAAAATTGGAAACAGTACAGATCCGATCATGAATAAGCCGCTTAAAAAACGGGCACCATTCGCCACAACTTAGGATCTCATATTGAACTATTCGCCTTTCCATATCTCAATCCCTCTCTTTCGGATCGGAGTCTTGGATCTCCTCCAAAGCCTTTGAAAGTCGAGCCGCGGCGATTTCGCAGTAATGCGGATCGATCTCTATTCCAATGAAGCTAAAGCCCTCCGCTATTGCGGCTTTTCCGGTCGACCCGGATCCCATAAAGGGATCGCAGATTGTCCCGCCCGGGGGACAGATCAACCGGCAAAGATAGCGGAGGAGATCAGTCGGTTTAACCGTAGGATGATCATTTCCGGGGCCACGATCCGATCGGCTCGCCTTTGAGCAGTAGAAGAAACGGGCCGCGGATCCGGAATCCCCGAGGCCCCCGGCATTGGCCCCGACTCCCGACGATCGCCCCATACGCAAGGCCCGATCATGTTGTGGAGTTTTGACGCCCCCGGTCGACGAGCTCTCCGGAAAGACCGCGAGGACTTCGGGCGATCCGTCATGGATCAGATTTGCGGGAAATCGGCCCGACCCGTTAAAATCTCCCCGCGCCCCCGCTTTCAAAGCCCCCAAAAAGCGGGGCGATTCTGGAAAATCATAGACTCTTTGCCCGTGCCGACTATTGGGATCGTCCGGATTTATTTCGATCCTACACCGATCGATATTGAGGCCCCCGGTCCCGTATTCGAGGACGTTCTCCGCGACCGTCCCCGAGAGCGGCTTTCGGGCAAGGATCACAGGTTCCCAAGCGGGTTTTAAGGCGGTCCCGAAACCCGACCATTTCGCCGCCTCGGGGGTTAAGGCGGGGCCGCTCATTTCAGATACGTTACAGGCATTAAACGCGGCCCCCTTTTGTCCGGTTAGCTTGCCGTCGGGCCGGATCCGGGGGATTTTTTCCCGCTCTTTCCCCGCCGCCTTGTCGATCGCCTTGCTTATGTCGAGCGACTTTGGAAACCCGGAGCCATAGATCCAGCCGAGACAATCGCGGATCTCGAATCCAGCCGAGACAATCGCGGATCTCGAATCCCGCCTCCTCGATCGCAACGGTCAAGCGGTGATATGTCCGCGTCCCGCCGAACGCGAGCATATGGGCCCCGGGCTTTAAGACGCGGAGAGCCTCGACCCAAAAGGGCGATCCAGGGACACCATGATCCCAAGTCCGCCCCATGAATGACAGCCCATACGGGGGATCCGAGACAATCGCGTCGATCGAGCTCTCCGACAGTTTCGGCATTTCGGTCAAGCAATCGCCCTCTTTGATCGTGATCTCCATTACTCCATAAACCCCGCTCGCGACCAATTCTCCGACATTTCGCGGAGGACATCGGAGCCCGAGCGCCCGACGACAACCGCCTTAACCCCGAAACCGGGGGCGTAATGGTTGCCCGCTGCATCATATATCCGCCCGACGGTTTGATCGTCCCGCATTTTAAGCGGATCGGCGCTCCTTTCGAGCTTGATCAGAACCGATCCGGGGGCCGCGACCGCTTTCGGGTCAAGGTCTCCGGGCGAGAGCGCCCTCCTCAAGCGGAGCTTTTCAACTTCCGCCCGGAGCTCCGCGATCTCATGGTCACTGTCCGCGATCGATTTTTCGTGTTGTTCGTCCTCGACGACTAACTTCCGGATCCTCCGATCCGCGTCCGCGAGCTCCGCCCGGAGGCTCGCGATCAACTCGTCTTTGGAGTCGAGAGCCGCCTCGACCTGATCGCGGGCCCCGATCAACCGCTGGATCGTCTTGTCGCGGTCCGCAAGGTCTCGCCCGAGCTGCGCGACTCGATCCGCATCCCGCCGCCCGCTGGCGATCTCTTTGAGCTCCGCAATCTCTTTGTCGCGGGCCTCTATTATCTCATGCAAAGAGTTAATCCGGATGATCGCGTCTTTCAAGGTCTCGTCGTTTTTCGAGAGGGCCGCGACCTCCGCCCGGAGGCTCGCGATCGTTTCTGCGTCCATTTCGCGGGCCTTGCGGAAACCGTCGAGCCCGTCACTATTGGGCAGACACCGGACCGCGTTGTCGCGGGCCTCCTCGTCCCGCTGGACTGTTAGGATCCGGTCGATCCCCGGGCGGAGGAGCTCCGCGATCTCTTTGTCGCGGCCCTCTATGTTTGCGATCAGTGTTTTCGAGAGGGCTTTAAGGCCCTCGACCTCGTCCACCGCGCCGCCGGGATAAAACTCCGCGCCCGTGAGGTCCGCTCCCTGAAATCGGGCGTTTTCGAGGTTGGCCGCATGAAAGACCGACCCGACCAAGCAAGCCCCCGAAAAGTCACAATCGCGGAGGTCGAGGTCGCGAAAGTCAAAGCCCCGCCAGTCAAAAAACTTGACCAACCCCGGGGCCTCGCGGAGCATTGTCGAGAGCGCTTTCGCGGTCGCGATCTTGAACCGTCGAGCGTCCTCCAAAAATTCTTTATCGGTTTTCATGTTCTCCCCTTTCGTTTTTTGTCCGGAATTTGGCCTCGATCTCGGTTTTGCCACAAATCGCCGCCGCGTGTCAAGAAAAAAACAGCCTTTTTTTCTTAA
>Ga0105103_10002292_pt1 | contig 10013 bp, 11 predicted proteins | sample PPLLaktember2015_2_FD_79107 | JGI IMG/M metagenome (GOLD analysis project Ga0105103, IMG submission 79107) | Freshwater sediment microbial communities from Prairie Pothole Lake near Jamestown, North Dakota, USA - PPLs Lake P7 Core (6) Depth... | ecosystem: Environmental > Aquatic > Freshwater >...
GTTTGTTGGGCGACACCGCCAGCCACCGTCCGGTCGTCTTGTCCTGGTTGCGGCGTAGCCAGTCAAGGCCCCGGCTCACGTGTGGCTCCGACGCGGGCACCCCCGCCGCCTGCAACGCCAGCGTGGCCAGGGCGGTTGCGTATCCATCGGTGCGCGTGTCGCTGTCACTGTTGTCCATGCGCGCGTATGAGCCGAGCGCGACCGTGTTCCACCCGCCATCGGGTTGTTGCAGGGCGAACGCGGCATCGATGGTTGACCGGCGCTGCTCCGCCGTCAGGAGACCGGGCACACGGCTGGAGGCCCACAGCCCCGTGAGCTGATTCAGCAGCGAGACGTGGCCGTGCTGGCGCTGGAAGTATTCGCGAAGAGCCTTCACGCGCTCTGCGATCTCGGGCGAATCGACGTAGCCCCCGGGCGCCGAACCCACCGCAAGGGCCGCCATCGACGCGCCGAAGTACGGCGAGTTCGGCGATTCCCACGGCTCCATCTTGAAGTTCAACCAGGTCCAGGCGCCGGCTTCCGGCCCGGTCTTCATCTGGAGGGCCCACATCACGCCCAGCGCGGTCCGCGTGTCATCGGTCAGCGTCCCGGCCACTGCGTCGCGGCGACTGAGCACCAGCGCGTTCATCACGGCCTCGATGGCCCGGGACTCGCTCGTCTTCGGAATCCCCCGGGTCTGGTCGGGATACCACGGCTCCACCTCGCGCCAGTTCCTCGCGCGGGTCAGCAGGTTGCCAACGATCTTCTCCTCGGCCGCAGATGGGGCGCGTTCGTTCAGCAGCCCCCGCAGTTCGGGACGGGCGAGGGCGTATGGCAGCGTGGTGTGGCACGACATGCAGTAGGTGCCGCGGTCGCGCGCGGCGTTGGGCCAGGTCGTCCACCAGTTGGCGCGGCCGTCGAGGTAGGTCGCCGCGGCCTTCGCATCCCATCCCGCCGCATCGGCGGACGCGCGGGCGTTCAGTCGGCCGCCGATGGTGATGAGGACCACGAGCGCCAGGCCTGCCGGAACGACGATGCGAAGCGAAGACGTCATGTTGACCTCATGTTGCCCGATCAGGCTCTTTGTCGTCTGTACCTTACAGAATCACTTGTCACGGTTGCCGTCAATGCCGGTCGATGCGGCACGGCACGCCGGGCTTCGGTCGGTGTCGGGGCCTGCCGACGCTGCGCGTACCAGCGCTTGCCGTCAACAGATCCGATGATCAAATATGCTTTTGATTACTTGAACAATGCCTGCCAAGACACGCCCCGCCTCACTCAAAGCGGCGATCTACGAACAGATCGCCCGGATTGGCCGAGCCACTGGCAGCCCGAACCGTCTCGAGCTCATCGACCTCCTGTCGCAGGGCCCACGGACGGTCGAGGCACTCGCCAGTCAGACCGGCCAGAGTGTCGCGACGACCTCCCACCATCTGCAGGTGCTGCGACGCGCGCGTCTGGTCGAGGCCCGGAAGGCGGGCCTGTACGTGACGTACAGCCTCGCGGACCCGCAGGTCGGTGAGTTCTTCCTCCAACTGAGAGGCCTGGCCGAGTCTCGACTGGCGGAGGTCCAGCATGTCACCCGCCAGTACCTGGAAGGGCGTGGCGCGCTGGAGCCGGTGAGCAATGACGAACTCGTGCGGCGTGTCCGCGCCGGCGAGGTCACGCTCATCGACGTCCGGCCCCGCGAGGAGTACGTGGCGGCTCATCTTCCCGGCGCGATCTCCGTGCCGCTCGCCGACCTCGGGAAGCGCGTGGGCACGTTGCGGAAACGCCGCGACATCGTGGCCTATTGCCGCGGCCCGTACTGCGTGATGGCGCTCGATGCCGTCGACCTCCTCCGCCGGAGGGGCTTCCGCGCCCACCGCCTGGAACACGGCGTACCCGAATGGCGGGCGCAGGGATGGCGCGTGGACACGGGTGAGGACCGCCGCGCGGGTGGACGGCCATGACTTCACCCGCGCCGCAGCCCGGCGCGACTGCCGTGCGCCTGGGTTTGCGCGAGAACCTCGCACAGTTTGCCCTGCTGGTGGTCGTCAACGCGTTCGTCGGCGCCATGGTCGGCCTGGAACGCAGCATCCTGCCAGCGATGGCCGAGCAGGAGTTCCACCTCGCCGCGCGCACCGCCGTGCTGTCGTTCATCGTGGTGTTCGGTGTCGCGAAGGCGCTGACCAACTACGGCGCAGGTCGCCTGTCAGATCGTCTCGGTCGCAAGCACGTGCTGGTCGCCGGGTGGCTGGTCGCCATCCCGGTGCCCTACCTCCTCATGTGGGCGCCGAGCTGGAACTGGGTCCTGTTCGCGAATCTCCTGCTCGGCATCAGCCAGGGTCTCACCTGGTCGACCACCGTCATCATGAAGATCGACCTGGTCGGCGCGAGACAGCGTGGGCTGGCCATGGGGTTGAACGAGTTCGCCGGATACCTGGCGGTTGCCGCCAGCGCGCTGGCGACGGGCTGGATTGCCGCACGCTATGGCATCCGTCCGCAACCGTTCTATCTCGGTGTGGTATTCGTCGCCTTCGGGCTCGCGCTCTCCGTATTCCTCGTGCGCGAGACACGTCATCACGTCTCGCATGAATCGGCGCTGCTCGGGACACTGCCTGCCGATGGCATCCCCACTGCCCGCGAGGTCTTCTGGCGGACCACCCTGTTCAACCCCACGCTGTCGAGCGTCAGTCAGGCGGGGCTCGTCAACAACCTGAACGACGGGATGGCCTGGGGCCTGTTCCCACTGGTGTTCGCCGCCGCCGGGATGAATCTGGCGCAGGTGGGACTGCTCGCGGCCATTTATCCGGCCACGTGGGGCCTTGCGCAGTTGGTGACCGGAGCCCTGTCGGACCGCACCGGTCGGAAGCCGCTGATCGTCTGGGGCATGTGGACCCAGGCCGTCGGCATCGCCGCGGTAACCGTCGCGGACGAATTCGCAGGGTTTGTGGTGGGAGCGGTATTGCTCGGCCTCGGCACGGCCATGGTGTATCCCACGCTCCTCGCCGCCATCGGCGATGTCGCCCACCCGTCGTGGCGCGGGTCGGCAGTCGGTGTCTATCGCCTGTGGCGCGACATGGGATATGCGATCGGCGCGTTGCTCGCCGGTGTCACGGCAGACGCGTTCGGACTGAACGTCGCGATGTGGGTCATCGCCGCGCTGACCTTTGGGTCCGGCGTCGTGTCGGCGACTCGGATGGCAGAAACACAACCCCGCATTGCCGCCGACACGCACAGGCCGGAGTAACGACATGCCGAAAACACTCTTGATCTTGAACGACCCGCCGTACGGTACCGAGCGCAGCTACAACGCCCTCCGCCTCGCGGGGTCGTTGTCCAAACGCGAGGGCGAGGAGTTGAAGGTGTTCCTCATGGGCGATGCCGCAAGCTGCGCGAAACAGGGGCAGAAGGTGCCGCAGGGCTACTACAACACCGAGGTGATGCTGCGAAATGTCGAGCGGCACGGAGGCGAGATCGGCGTGTGCGGCTCGTGCATGGACGCGCGAGGCATTGCCGACACCGAGCTGGCGGACACGACGCATCGGAGTTCGCTCGAGGAACTCACCAGCTGGGTGCAGTGGGCTGATCGCACGCTGGTGTTCTAGCGAAAGGCACAGAAGCCGCCCCGCACGCACCCAGGCGCTGGCGCCGTTCCTCAACCCGGTCGAACAGGCGCTGCCCGACGCGAAGGCCGTGGTGGACCGCGTGTGCGGCGGCTCTTACGCGGCCCTCTTCAAGCAAATCTGGGGAGCCGCGACCTGCGAGGATACCGATGGCGCGCCTCCGCTCTTCACCGACTTCACGTTCGACAACCTGGACCTGCCGAGAAACCCCGAGAACCCTCAGTACACCCCGCCCGCCAACCCGCAAGGCGCCTCCTGGGTGGACGAAGGGCTTGGCGGATTTCTCGCCAGCAGGGCCGAGTACCGGCAAGTACGCGGCCGGCAACATGGGCAAGCACCGCGTGCCGACGCTCCGCCACGTCGACCTGCGGCCCTCACCCAACTTCGTCAAGTGTTACGGGCACAACTGCTACTTCAAGGACCTCAAGACGTTCGTGCACTTCTACAACACGCGGCTGGTGCTGCCGGTGTGCACGGCGTCCGGGCAGCGTCCGGGTGAGGACTGCTGGCCCAGCCCCGAGGTCGAGGCCAACGTCAATATCGAGGAGCTCGGGGATCTGGAACTGACGAGCGCGGACGAGGACGCGATTGTCGCGTTCATGGCCGCTCTGTCGGACGGGTTCGTGCCGCCGGGCGGTAGCTGATGCCCTCGCCCCCGTGAGCGGCTATCCCGCCGCTTCCTTGCGCGGCCGAACCACCTCCACCGAGCATGGTGCGTGGAGGACCACCGAGTGGGCAACCGATCCGAGGATGAAGCGGCCCGCGGGCCCATGGCCGTGGGTGCCGAGGACGATGAGGTCGGCGCCAAAGCGCTCGGCTTCCTCGACGATCAGATGCTTGGGGGCACCTTCGAGAACCTGCGTCGTCACGGTCAGCCCCGGGCGTCTGATGCGGGCGGCCGCGTTCTCGACGAGCTCCGGTGCGTGCTTGCGCCCCTTCTCCAACTGGTCCATGTGGATGAAAATGATGGAATAGGTCGGCTCGAGAAGGAACGGCACGACAGTATGGATGACCGTGAGCACTTCGATCTCGGTTCCCTCGGGCCACGGCTGCGCGGCCACGGAGGCGATGGCTGCGCCGCTCGAGGGCGAACCGTCGGTTGCTACCAGAATCTTCATCGTCTTCTCCCTCTGCGGGGACCAACGAACTGAAGTCTAGCAGGTCTTCTGTACCGAGCCGTCTCCGGGTGACGCGTGGGCTACGAAGGCTCCCCCACTCCGGTTAACCGACGAAGGTAGAAGGTCCGGTCCCGGTATGTCACGGGGCGCAGCAGGCCGTCCGCAACCAGGCGATCGAGGACTCCCCGGTCGGCCTGGTTCTTCGTCAGCAGCGCGAATACCGCATCGTCCCGCATGGGATGAACCGCCGTGATTCCCAGGAGGTCTTGCACGACATCACCCGTGGTACCAAAGCCGGTGACCTCGAACCCGGTGAGCAGTTCCACACGCGGCAGCCGTTCCGCGAAACGTTGGAACGCGCGATTCGTGGACTCCTCGCTGGCGGGCAGGACCCACGGCTCGGCGGGCGGACGAGTGGGCGCCGCCACGTAGGCGATGCGGGGATGGAGGCGTTCCACCAACCCGGCAGCGGCGTCGATGGCCGCATCGGTATCGTTGACACCCCGGATCAGCATCGTCTCGGTCGCCAGCTCGCCGTGAAACTCGGCAGCGAACTGGAGCATGCCCTCGAGGACGGTGGCGAATGTGAGCGATGCCTGCGGACGATTGACCTTCCGCCACGTGGCCTCGTCAGCCGCATCGACCTTCAACGACACCCAATCTGCCTTGCCGAGCGCCGCGCGCGCGTCAGCGCGCCAGGCCAGTGAACTATTCGAAATCACCGCAATCGGGATGTCGAGCGACCGGAGCCCGTCGATTTCTGCACCGAGATCGCGATCGAGTGTCGGCTCGCCGTCGGGCACGAAGGTCAGATAGTCGACGCGCTCGTTGCGGGCACGAAGCTTGCCCACGTGACTCCTGACGGCCTCGACGACCGTACCGGGCGACCAGAACGAACGGGGCTCGATCTCCGTGGCAGGCGTCGGGCCCACCTGGCAATAGACGCAGGAGTAGGAGCAGGTTTTCGGCGGCACGTTGCCGATCCCCACGCTCTGTCCAAGCCGACGCGACGGCACGGGGCCGAAGATCGTCAATGCGCTCGCGTTCATGACTGATGCTCCTCTCGGCCGGTGATGCGGCCTGTCTCTGCAAGGCCGGGACAACGGCAACCCACGGCGGGCTTGCCGTCCTCGATGGACTCACCGTCCCCTACGATTGGTGCGCGGTCACCTCGGGCTCGACACTCGGTCCTGCACAGATCACGTGCATGGCGCTCAGGAAGTCCGCCGGCGCAATGCCGTCTTTTTCGCCGACCGCGCGAAGGAGAATGTCGTCAATCGACAGGATGCCGGCAAGACCACCGTTCGCGTCGAGAACGGGCAGCCGGCGAACACGTGCATCCTGCATCAGTCTGAGGGCTGCGGCAACGTCGTCATAGGCAAGGCAGCCGCGGACACGGCCACTCATGGCCTCGTGAACCGCGATGTCCGCGGCGTGCCGCGCGCGGAGACCGGTCGCCATCGCAATGTCTCGATCGGTGAGCATCCCGGTCACGTGTCCACGAGCGTCGACGACCGGCAGCGTCCCGACACGGCCATTCAGCATGATTCGCGCGGCCGACGCCAGGTCCGAGTCGGTCTGACACGAGAGCGCATCCCCCGTCATGATGTCGTGGACTTTCATGGCCTACCCCCGGTTGATCTGGATGCAAGTCTCATGCTCAGGCTGGGCGCCGTTTGTCCGGCATCAGCCGCTTGATGTCGCCAATCGCGCGCGCTGTGCTGATGTGAACTGGCGGGAATCCGTCATGTGAGAAACCGAGACGCTTGTTCCCACGAACGACAGGATTCAGATGATGGCTTCACTCCTGTCGTTCGCGACCGGTCCCGGCTTGTGGCACCCAAGCGGCCATGCCGTCGATATCGATCACGCCGGGCGGCCACCCAGTCGCCGCTCGCGTGTTGCCGAACACGATGGCGCAAGTCACGCTTCGCCGCACAGACGACCGCACCAAAGAACTGGGCGACGTCGTCTCCAGGCTGCTCAGCATGGTCGCCCCCGCGGGGAGGAGTCACACGAAATACTCCTCCCGCGCCGTCTGGCAGATGGCGACCGCACCTGGGTGCCTCAAGCGTTGCTCGACCGAGATGGCGTAAAAGCGCTGACGCAACGTAGGGATCGCGCCCACCGGCCGGAGTCCGTAGCGGGCACGCGCATCGGCTTCCATCACACTGGGGCCGGCGAACACGCCGTGACCGCCGGCGGCAAGCTCCTGCAGCAGACAGCTGTCGTCGACTTCCGCGACCACCTGCGGTCGGATGCCCTGGGCATCGAACCATTGCTCGATCTCACGCCGCAGCGCGGCGTTGGCGCCAGGTGACAGAAATCGCGTCCCGTCCAGTGAGCGCGGGAAGCCGCGTTTCAGTGACGCGGCGTGCTGCGCCGATCCGTAGATCGTCGTGCCACAGTCGCCGAGGACGTGATTGAACAGCTTCAGCGGCGAACCGACGCCCGCCGGCGCGTCGGCCAGCACCAGGTCGAGGGCGTGCATCGACAGCTCGCCGAGGAAGTCGGCCAGCGAGCGGTCCTCACGGCAGATCAATCGCAGCGGTCCGTCCATCCGGAGCGCGGGCTCGAGGAGCCGTTGCACGATCGATTTCGGGAGGCAGTCGGTGACGCCGATGGCGAGCCGCATGACCTGGGGGGGCGACCGTCGCTTGACGACGTCCATGAACTCCCGCCCGAGTCCGAAGATGTCGTTGGCGTAGCGAAATGCCACTTGCCCAACGTCAGTCAGCGCCAGTCCTCGACCGGCGCGTCGGAACAGCTTCTCCCCGATGATGTCTTCGAGCTGGTGGATCTGCGCGCTGATGGTCGGGTGCGTCAAGCGCAACTCGCGACTCGCGGCGGCGACGCTGCCGGTTCGGGCCACCACCCAGAAGTAATACAGGTGGTGGTAGTTCAGCCACTCCATGGTGCGGTCACTATATGCCGATCACGCTCGGTTCTTGATCAGCATGGCATCGACCAGGGACCCTCCGGCTCCCTCGGACAACTGGAGATCGGCACGCAGGCGGTCCAGAAAGCGGCGCTCCGCCCTCTCGATCGTGCCATCCGCCAGGAGCAGGTCCGCCGTCAGGGCAAACGCGGACAGCCGCAAGGGGCGTGGGATGGCCCGGGCTGCGGCCGTGATGACGCCGGTTGACCCGTGGGACTCGACGAGCCGCTTCATCCGCTCGATGCCGCGGCCGACTGTCTCACCCGACTTGCGGCGAAATCGCTTCATCGACCAGATCAAGTGGTGGGCACGCGCGCCCTCGGCAGCCGACACGTGGTCATTGGCGTTCATCGCCGCGATGAACAGTGCGATGAAGGCGTCGTCGACGGTCAGCGCTGGGACGCGGACACCGCCCCGGTCCCCCGCTGCTCGGATCCGGCTGGTTGATTTCTGGCTCTTTCGCACGACACCCTCCTCGGCACCATCATGTCGCGGTCGGACCGCGCACGACCAGCACGGGGCAGGTCGCGTCCCGGACGACGGGCGGCGTCGTGGATCCGAAGAACGCGAGACTGACCCCACCCCGGCCCTGCGCGCCCATCACAATCAGGTCGCTCTGCTTCTCGGCCGCGAGCCGCAGCACCTCGCGGTGCGCCCGCCCGAGCCTGACCACCTCGTCGATGTCGCACCACGTGCGCGACTGGTCGGAGAGAAGGCCCCTCAGGCGCGTGCGCGTGTCCTCGATCAGATGCTGGCGGTACTTCCTCCGCCAGCCATTCGATCACCGTGGCGGCCGTGAGCACGCCGTTCGCCTGCCGCGCCAGGTCGAGCGCCACGTCGAGCGCCCGCTCGGACGAGGGAGAGAAATCCACCGGGCAGAGGATCCGGCGGAACACCGCCTCGGGTCCGCCTGCGGACGCCGCCTGCGGTGGCACCGCCAGCACGGGGCACGGCGCGAGCTGGAATACCCGCTCCGTGACCGATCCGCTCAGCAGCCGGTCAAGACCGCTTCGCCCGTGCGCGCCCATCACGACGAGGTCCGCCGCAGCGGCATGCTCGACGATGACCCGCACCGGGTCGCCCGCGGCCGCGACCACCGCCACCTCGAGACCGTCGACTTCGTCCGAGAGCAGAGTGCCGCGCACCTCGGCTTCGACGGCCTCCCTCGTCGGCGGATGGATCAGGGTCGTGGCCGCGCCGAAGCGATCGGAAGGCACGCTGATCGGGTCGAACGTCGGCACGACGTGCAGCACCGTCAGCCGCGCACCTTACCAGCGCGCGATCGTCGCCGCGTAGCGGATAGCAGGCCGGGAGGCCTCGCTCAGATCCGTCGGGTAGAGCACATGCGTGAACGTCACCATCGGGTTATCCTCCCTCATGGGCGCCGACCAGACCGGCGCCCGCTCATCGTCGCATCACATCCCGCAACCGCTCGGCCGGTCCGCCGAGCACCAGCACGTCGTCGGGGGCGAGCGGTCGGCGGGCCTCCGGCGCTGACAGCACCTGGTCGGGGCCAACCACGGCCAGGACCGACACGCCCAGTCGCGTCGACGGCTCGAGCGTCGCGAGCGTGTGGCCCGCCCACTCGTGGAGAGCCGCCACGCAGACGGTCTCGATCTGGAAATCGTCCGGCTCCTCGGCCTCTCCGTCTTCCACGAGGCTCAGGTAACCCACCGCGTCATCGATGCCGGGCGATTCGCCCGACACGATGAGGCGGTCGCCGGGGAACAACTGGTAAGACGGTCCCGGATTGAACGTGGTCCGTCCGCCGCGGCTGACTGCGAGGATGCTGGCACCAAACTGGTCGCGCACCGGCACATCGCCGATGCGCTGCCCTGCCCATCGCGACGCCGACCCGAGCCGGAGCTCGCGCAAACCCGGGGAGGCGTCGGCCAGAGCACTCAGGCGACTCGTCGACGACGTCAGGGCGTCTGCCGCCTGTTCGGCGGCGTCGGCAAAAGGACGCAGCAGCAGGTCCGCGCCCTCCACCTGAAGTCGGTCCCCATCGTCAGCTGATCGGCACGCGACGGCTGTCCGTCCCGTGAAGCCGCGCTGTCGCAGGTGGTGCAGCAGCGTCCGGCTCGTATCCAGGTCGGGCGTGGTGCTGACGATCCAGTCGGTGTGCTCGAGCGGCACGTGATCGAACAAGTCCGGGTCAGCGGCATCGCCGTAGACCACGGGCAGGCCTTCGGCGCGCCAGCGCGCCAACGCTTCCGGATCGAAGTCGACCCCGACCACCGACCGGCGTCTCAGTAACAGATAACCCACGATGCCGCTGCCGTAGCGGCCCAGACCGAAGACGACGACGTCGACTCTGGCCAGGCTGGGCAGGTCCGCCACGGCTTCTCGATGAGGCGTAGACCGCTCGAA
>Ga0105103_10002293_pt1 | contig 10012 bp, 10 predicted proteins | sample PPLLaktember2015_2_FD_79107 | JGI IMG/M metagenome (GOLD analysis project Ga0105103, IMG submission 79107) | Freshwater sediment microbial communities from Prairie Pothole Lake near Jamestown, North Dakota, USA - PPLs Lake P7 Core (6) Depth... | ecosystem: Environmental > Aquatic > Freshwater >...
CCGCGCCTGCACGGTGCGACCGTCATCTCGCAGCCATTGGGCGAGCTGGGCCTGACTGGATCGTCCAGCTTCGATGCGGCGCTGTTCCAGGCGGCGGTGCAGCGCCACCAGCCGCACAGCCTGATCCTGTTGCCGCAGATGCTGCGTGCCTGGTGCGGCCATTTGATGCAGACCGCTCAGCGTGCGCCGGCCTCGCTGAAGCTGGTGGCGGTGGGCGGCGCGGCGGTTGGTGCGCCGCTGATCCGCGCCGCGCAGGCGCTGGGCATTCCGGCCTGCGAGGGCTATGGCCTGTCCGAAGCTGCGTCAGTGCAGACGCTCAACCTGCCCGGCGCCGAGCGCCCCGGCAGCGCCGGACGGCCGTTGCCGCATGCGCGGCTGCGCATTGCCGACGACGGCGAGATCCTGATCGCAGGCAGCTTGTTCAGCGGCTACCTCGGCGATGCCACAGCCGTGGGCGCGTGGTGGCCCAGCGGTGACCTGGGTCATGTCGATGGCGACGGCTTCCTGCATGTCTCCGGCCGCAAGAAGAACCTGTTGATCACCGCCTTCGGCCGCAACGTCTCGCCCGAATGGGTGGAGACCGCGCTACGCGGCCACCCGGCCGTGCTGCAGGCGGTGGTCTTCGGTGACGGCGAGCCGGCGCTGTCGGCCGTGCTGTGGCCCACCCAGCCCGATGGCACCGATGCAGCGCTGCAGGCGGCCGTCGACGCCGCCAATGCCACGCTGCCCGACTACGCCCGCGTCGCGCGCTGGACGCGCGGGCGGGCGGCCTTCGACGCGCGCACCGGCCTGGCCACGGCCAACGGCCGGCCGCAGCGCAGCGCCATCCAACAACGCCATGCCGGCGCGCTCGGCCTGGCTCTCGAATCCACCCTCTGAACCCGACCATGAGCTTTCATCAAACATTGCTGCAACAAAGTGCCCAGGCGCGCCAGGGCCTGCTGGCCACGCCGATCATCCAGGGCTGCCTGCGCGGCGAGGTCTCGCTGCCCAGCTACGTGGCCTTCCTGCGCGAGGCCTACCACCATGTGCGCCACACCGTGCCGCTGCTGCAGGCGACAGGGGCCGCGCTTCCCGCCCACCACGCCTGGCTGCGCGGCCCGCTGGACGAATACATCGAAGAGGAAGCCGGCCACGACGAGTGGATCCTCAACGACATCGCCGCCTGCGGCGCCGATGCGCAGGCCGTGCGCCACGGCAGTCCCGGGCATGCCACCGAGGTGATGGTGGCCTACGCCTACGACACCATCGCGCGCGGCAATCCGCTGGGTTTCTTCGGCATGGTGCATGTGCTGGAAGGCACCAGCGTGTCGCTGGCGCTGATGGCGGCCGACGCCATCCAGGCGCCGCTGCAGCTGCCCGACGCGGCCTTCAGCTACCTGCGCTCGCACGGCACGCTCGACCTCGAGCACACCGCGCATTTCGCGCGGCTGATGGACCGCATCGACGACCCGCGCGACCAGGCCGACATCGTGCACGCGGCGCGCGCCTTCTTCCGCCTGTACGGCGACGTCTTCCGCAGCCTGCCGCTGCCGCAGACCCAGGCGGTGGCGGCATGAAGGCGGCAGATGCCCGCGTGCTGCTCACCGGTGCCAGCGGCGGCATCGGCCAAGCCATGGCACGCGCGCTGCGCCAGGCCGGTGCGCAGGTGATGGGCGTGGGCCGCGGCGTGGCCGGGCCCGCCGGCCTGGCTTGGCATCGTGCCGACCTGAGCGAGGCGACCGGCCCGGCCAGCGTGGCCCAGGCCGCAGCCGAATGGCGAGCCAACGTCGTGGTGCATGCCTCCGGCGTGCCCGGCTTCGGCGCGCTGCAGTCGATCTCGCCGAAGCAGATGGAGCAGGTGCTGCAGGCCAACCTGCTGGCGCCGATGCGTCTGACGCAGGCGTTGCTGCCGCAGCTGCTGCGCCAGCCGCGCGCGCAGGTGGTGTTCGTCGGCTCGGCACTGGGCCGCATCGGCCTGCCCGGCTTCAGCGTGTACGGCGCCAGCAAGGCCGGCCTGCACGGCTTTGCCGAGGCCTTGCGCCGCGAACTAGGCGACACGTCCGTGCGCGTGCAGATCCTCGGCCCGCGCAGCACGCGCACCGGCTTCAACGGCGCCGCGGTCGAGGCCTACAACCGGGCCACCGGCACGGCGATGGACACACCCGAGACCGTGGCCGCCGCGCTGCTGGCACTGATCGAGAGCGAGGCCGCCGAATCCTTCGTTGGCTTCCCCGAGCGTCTGGGCGTGCGCCTGAACGGCCTGCTCGGCGCGCGCATGGACGGCAGCTTCGTCAAGCACCGGCGCAGCCTCGGCACCGCTGCGATCGACCCAACCCCAACCCCTGGAACCACGACATGAAGAAGACCCTGCTCACCCTGGCCCTGTGGCCGCTGGCCGTCTGGGCCGCGCCGATGGACGATGCCGTCGCCGAACTGCAGCGCGACTGGGAGGTGATCCGCTACCAGGCGCCGGCCGGTGAACGCGAGAAGCGCTTCGAGTCGCTCAGCGCCAAGGCCCACAAGGTGGCCGAGACCTACCCCGGGCGCAGCGAGCCGCTGATCTGGGAAGGCATCATCGTCAGCTCCTGGGCCGGCGAAAAGGGCGGCGTCGGTGCGCTGAGCCTGGTCAAGCAAGCCAAGGCCGACTACGAGCAGGCCATCCAGATCGACGGCAAGGCGCTGGACGGCTCGGCCTACAACAGCCTGGGCGTGCTGTACTACAAGGTGCCGGGTTGGCCGCTGGGCTTCGGCGACAAGGCCAAGGCCAAGGAGCTGCTGCAGAAGGCGCTGGCGCTCAACCCCCACGGCATCGATCCGAACTTCTTCTACGCCGAATACCTGGTCGAGACCAAGAAGGCCGATGAGGCCGTACCCTACCTGGAAAAGGCGCTGCAGGCGCCGCCTCGGCCGGGGCGACAGATCGCCGATGCTGGCCGGCGCGAGGAGGTCCGCGTCCTGCTGGCGAAGATCAAGTCGAACTGAGCACGATCAACGCCTGTCCGGCGCGATCGTCATCGCACGATGCGCGCCTGGCCCGAGACGACAGCTCAGTTTCAGGCGCCTTCGGCAAGGCATGGCCTCACAACGGCGTCCCGAAGGCCACGTAGGCTCGAACAAACGGGGGCTTGATGGCGGCAGCGGCCTTCAGCACGTCGGCATCGCTGCCGGTGTCCAAGGCTTGAGAGAGCGCGCTCAGGGCGTTCGACTCGTCGGCTCGAGCCTGGGCCAACTGTCGTGCGCGCGCCTCGCTGAGTCCGTAGGTGGCAGGATCGAAACTCATCATCTCGATCTGGCGCCAAAGTGCGCGCGCAGCGGCGAAGTCCACTTCGAACGCGGGACGCTGCACGCGGGTCGCGTTGGCCAGGGTTTCCATGACTTCGTGGTACGCCGTGAACTTGTCGAGTGCATAGTCGATACCCAGGGCCCGGCGCGTCTCGAACAGGACCTCGCGCACTTTTTCGAGCGCCTCGTGGGCCTGCGCCCACTGGGTCTTGGCAGCCAGGGTATCCGCCTCACGCATGTGGGCCTGCGCGGTCTGCACCGCCTTCAACCAGCTTCGCTGGCCCGGGACTGCGGCGCTCAATTCGGGCTTCAGTGTCGGCCATTGTTCGCTGAGTCGCTTTGTCGCTGCCAGGGCCCTGGCCGGCCCGTCTGGGGTCTTGCTGGCGTTGCCGGTGAGAAACAGCGCCGGGATGAACACCGCATCAAAGCGCAGGAAGGTGGCGGCCGCGGGACTGGGCAGGCCGGCGCCCCGACCCCTGCCCGGCAAGACACACAGTACCCCGATCACCATCAGCCGACGACGTGTCTCCGACGGATTCATCCGGCCTCCCTCGACATGGCTTGCATCTTCGCAAGGACTCGCCAGCCACGATTGACGAAGATCAGTTCGCGCCCATCTGAGGTGGAGGCATGCCGGCTCAACCCGTCGTGTCGCCCATCAGCGTGTTGAACCAGGTTCCCATGTCCTTGAAGTTGTCGCTGTTGATCGATGCCGCTTCCGTGGCGGTGGCCGGCAACCCGTTGACGACGGTCTTTCCGCCGCTTGACGCAACCTTCATCTTGCGATCGGTCGGGTCGTACTGGTAAACCGCCGTCAGCCACGATGCGGTGCTGGACGTGATGGGTGAGAAGCACGCCGAGTTGGCCACCGGCTGCGGATCGGGCTGACCATTGAGGAACAGGCGCACGATGGCGTCGGCACAGATCTTGGCCTCCTGGTTGGCCACATGCCCGGCCTTGGGCATGCCGCAACTGGACGCATCACCGATCACATGGATACCGCTGCCCGGGAGCGCAGTCGACTCGTAACTCAAGACGTCGACATTGGCCCAACGTCCGTCGGCGCCGTTGTTCAGGCCGGCCTGCGCCAGCCAGCCCCCTGGGGCGCTGCCGGTGGCACGGTGCGGCGCAATCGGATTGACCACCCTGGCCTGCACCGTCTGCGCAGCCTTCAGTTGATCAACATAGGCGACCTGCTTGGTGCTTGCGTCGATCCTGATATCGCTGACACCCGGCACATAGCGGATGACACCACCGTGGATCTGCGTGAAGGCCAGTTCGAAGGTGTGCCGCTCGGCCTGGATGGACAGGTTCTCGTCGAGTACCACCACGCTGCAGTTCGGGCCCTTGGATTTCTTCAGATAGTCGGCCACCACACAGGCACGCTCGTAGGGCCCGGGTGGGCAGCGATAGGGCGCCTTGGGAATGCTCATCACGAAGGTGTCGCCGTTGCGCATGGCGGCCACCTGGTTGCGCAGCAAGGTGGTCTGAGCACCGGCTCGCCATGCATGCGGCGTGCGGGCGTCATAGTCGGCCTGCGTCAGTCCATAGGCATTGTCGAAGCTCACGCCAGGTGCCAGCACCAGGCGGTCATAGGCCAACACGGTCTTGTCCGCCAGCGTCACCGTATGCGCGCCGGGGTTGATGGCGACCACGCTGCCGGAGACTCGAGTCACGCCGTACCTGGAGCTCAGCGCATCGCGCGTGAACTGCAGCGATGCCAGGGTGCGGCTGCCATTGAGCACCAGATTGCTCATGATGCTGGAGGTGTAGACCGCGTCGGGTTCCACCAGCGTGACCTGCAAGCCGCTGCCGCCCCACAGGCGCAGGTACTTGGCCACGGTCATGCCGGCCATGCCGCCACCGACCACCACCACCTTCTTGCCCACGACGCCGCTGCTGGCCAGCGCGAGGGATGAACTGCTCTTGCTCGATGCGGATTCATCGTCGTCGGCCCAACCTGCAACGGGCAGCAAGCCCGTGGCCAAGGCACCTGTGGCCCAGCCGATGACTTGACGTCGGGAAACTGCGTTTGCAAAGCGTTTGTTGTTCATGGAGTTCTCCTTCGCCTACTGCTTCAAGTACGCCGCGATCTTGCTCAACTGCTCCGGCGTGTAGCCCTGGGCATGAGCTGCCATGATGTTGCCGCCGGCGGGCTTGCGCTGGAACTCCAGAAGTTCGTTGGCGCTCTTGCCGCGTATCTCCTCGAAGCCCCCCTTGCCAAGCGTGCCGTGGCACTGGAAGCAGTTCGATGCGAGCAACCTGCCCTCGGTATTGGTCGGCTGCGCAATCAGCGTGGTGCTCGTGCTGCGGCCAGAAGCTTGTTCGGTGTTGGCCGACGTCGCCGCAGCTTCCGTGCCGGTCAGATCGCCGCCGCCGCAAGCGGCCAAGCCCAGCACGATGATCAGGGCGCCCAGCGGCGCGAACGTGAACCGCCGTCTTGGTCTTCGCTTCAAGCTCATGGTCTCTCCCGTCGTTTCGAATCACGCAAATCGCGTGGTGGGGAGAGTGCTCGGCGTGCCTTAAGGAATCCTTAATATCAGCAGGGGCGAATGTGTCGGCCCCGTAACAACCGTGTCGCTTGTCCTGCGGCTGTGTCCGGATGGACCGGCCGGATGAACTGGTCGCGGCCAGTGCCTGAGCCGGCATGCTCCGCGGAACTCCGAGGCCGCGTTTCGGCCAATTGGCCTGCGGGCCGACGCCGGCCCGCAGCGGCTACGCAGCGATTTGTTTCAGATTGCCAGCCTCCTGCCCACCCGCCAAGGCGAGCTCCGCGACCACGCCGCGGCCCTCGGCGCCTGCGTGGTAGTGCAAGCGCAAGCCATGCAGTGCGGCGATGCGCTGTGCGATGGACACGCCCAGGCCGCTGCCGCTTTCGTGCTGCCCGTCGACGCGGCGGAAGCGTTCACCCAGGTGGACCAGCATTTCGTGCGGCAACGGCGGGCCGTCGTTCTCGACCTGCAGCGTGCTCGCGCCGAAGCGCAGCAGCACGTTGCTGCCCTCGGGCGCATAGCGCACGGCGTTGTCCAGCAGGTTGCGCAGCAGCACGGACATCAGCGCCGCGTCGCCGCGCAGCGGTAGTGCCGGCGTGCCATCGGGCGGCCATTCGCAGTCGAGCTCGATGCGGCGGCGCTCGGCCAGCGGCAGCACGTCGCTGACTGCCTGTTCGACGATCGGTTCCCATTGCAGCGCGGCGGCCTGCGGCAGCCGCTCGGTGGCCTCCAGCCGCGACAGCGCCAGCATCTGCGTGACCAGCCGGTCCACGCGATCCATGCCGGCGTCCAGCCGCGCGGAGGCCTGCGCGCGCTCGGCCTCGCCGCTGCTGCGCTTGAGCACGTCCCACTGCGCGCGCAGCACGGCCAGCGGAGTGCGCAATTCGTGCGCCGCATCGGCGGTGAAGCGGCGCTCGCGCTCCAATGTCGATTCGATGCGCGAGAACAGCCCATTCATGGCCTGCAACATAGGCTGCAGCTCGTGCGGCGCATGGTTCACCGGCACCGGCCGCAGATCGTCGGCGCTGCGGCTCTGCAGTTCGCGAGTGAGCGCGCGCACCGGTTGCAGTGCGCGCTTCACGGCCCAGGCCATGGTCAGCAGCAGCACTGGCAGCACCAGCAGCCAGGGCACCAGTTGACCGACCACCAGGTCGCGCACCAGTTCGTCGCGTTCGTCGCCGCGCTGCCCGGCGGCCACCAGCGATTCGCCGCTGGGCGACTGCAGGTAGTACACGCGCCAGGGCTCGCCGCCAAGCTGCATGTCGACGAAGCCGCTGGCATCGGCGCGGCGCGGCAGCTGCACGCCTTCGCGGTCGACCAGCAGCAACTGGCCCTGCCGGTTCCACACCGCAATGGCCAGGTCGCGCAGGTCGGCCTCGCCGGCCGAAGGTGGCGTTGGCAGCATCTGGCCCGGCGCGGCGGCAGCCGCCAGCGTGGACTGCACCTGCAGGGCCAGGCGGATGATCTGGGTGTCGAATAGCTCGTTGACCTCGTGCCGCGCGCGCTGCGCCGACACCAGCAACGCCACGCCCCAGACGACCGGCGCGCAGATCAGCAGGTACAGCAGCAGTCGTCGTTGCAAGCTCATGAGAACGTGTCGGCGGCGCCGAGCGCGTAGCCGACGCCGCGCACGGTGCGCACGATGCCCGGGTGGATCTTGCGCCGCAGGTGGTGCACGTAGACCTCCAGCGCATTGCTTTCGGGTTCGCCGCCGCTCCAGTCATAGAGCTTCTCCTGCAGCTGCGTGCGCGACAGCACCCGCTGCGGGTGCAGCAGCAGCATTTCCAGCAGCGCCAGCTCGCGTCCGGTCAGCTCCACCGGCTGGCCCAGCCACTGCACCTGCCTGGCCGCCGGGTCGTAGCGCAGTGCACCGTGGCTCCACACCGCCTGCGTATGGCCAGCCGTGCGACGCAGCATGGCACGCAGCCGCGCCGCCAGCTCGTCGAGCGAGATCGGCTTGATCAGGTAGTCGTCGGCGCCGGCGTCCAGACCGTCGATTCGCTGTTCGACCGCGTCGCGCGCTGTCAGCACCAGCACCGGCAGCTCGCGCCCGGCCTGGCGCCAGCGGCGCAGCCAGGTCATGCCGTCGATGCCCGGCAGGCCCAGGTCGAGCACCACCGCGTCGTAGGGCGCGCCAGCCAACGCGGCATCGGCCTGCGTGCCGTCGCGGAACCAGTCGACGGCATGGTCGAGCTGGCGCAGCCCGGTGGCCAACGCCTCGCCGAGCTGTGGGTCGTCTTCGAGGATCAGCAGGCGCATGCGGGCAAAGGGTGTGGTAGTTGCGGTGCCGGAAGCAGGCGCCCGCTCGGCTTGCAGCATAGGGCTGCGAGCTTAATCGGCCCTTAAGGCAGCGGGTGCTCGAACAACAGTGTTGCCGCCTTGACGCCCGCGAGGATCACGACCGAGACGACGCCGGCCGAGAACTGGGCCACGCCCAGGCCGGCCGGCACAAAGGCGCTTGCAGGCACCGTCAGTCGGCAGCTCTGGCGCGCGGCACCGGGCGCTGCATGCTGCCGCGGCCGGCTCAGGACGTCGTCGGCCGCCTCGCGCTCAGGCCTTCAGGCGCTCGTTCTGCGGGAACATGGCACGCCGCGCTTCGTCGTCCATGTCGGTCTTGAAGGCATACCGGTCCTTCAGCGCAGCGGCACGTTGCGCCGCGGGCCGCTCGTTCACCGTATCGAGCAGGCGCTTCACGTTCGGCAACTGCTGCCAGGCGTCGGCGCCCAGCGCAAAGGGCACGGCGCGCGCCCAGCCCCACACCGCCATGTCGAGAAGCGTGTAGCGCTCGCCCAGCATCCAGGCGCGCTGCTCCAACTGTGCGTCGAGCAGCTTCCAGTGCCGCCAGGCTTCGAAGTCGTAGCGATTGATCGCATATGGATTGGGTTGCGGCGCGTAATGCTTGAAGTGCACGCACTGGCCGGTGAACGGCCCGATGCCCGAGGCCACGAACATCAGCCAGGACAGCATCTGTCCGCGGTCCTTCGGCTCGGGCAGGAACTGCCCGGTCTTCTCGGCCAGGTAGAGCAGGATCGCGTTGCTGTCGAACACCGTGCTGGTGCCGTCGACGATCACCGGCACCTTGGCATTCGGGTTCAGCGCCATGAAGGCGGGCGCGTGCTGTTCACCCTTGCGCGTGTCCACCGGTACGGCCTGGTAGGGCAGAGCGGTCTCCTCCAGCATCAAGGCCACCTTCATGGGGTTGGGGGCGAGCGAGTAGTAGAAGGTCAGCATGGCGTGCGTGGTCGAGGGTTGATCGGCTGCAGCGCATTGTGGCCCGGTGCCGCGATCGTTGCTGGCCCGCCTGCGCGTCGGGTTCACGCATTCATGGAAAGAGCCTGGATGCGGCAAACACCAACGCCTTCACCGCCGCCAGGATCACGCCCGAGACCACGCCGGTGGCCACCACCGACAGTGCCAGGCCGTACAGCACCCACAGGCCGTCGCGCTGCAGCAGCGCCAGCGACAGCATGCTGATGGCCAGCGCCGGCAGCACGTTGCCCAGCGGGATCGGCAATGCCAGCACCAGCGCCAGAAGCAGGCACACCGCACCCAGCAGGTACTCCACCGGCGGCTGCGACAGCCAGACCAGGCGCGGCCGCAGCAGACGCTCGCCGCGGCGCAGCCAGGGGGCGATGCGCCGCACCAGCAGCGCGAAGTCGGCATGCGACATCGAGCGCCGCGCCATCAGCGCAGGCAGCCAGGGCCGGCGCCCGCACATCAGCTGCACCGCCAGGAAGACCAGCGGCGTGCCGAGCACGGCCGAGACGCCGGGCGGCATCGGCAGCACGTTGGGGAAGGCGAAGAAGAACATCAATGCGCCCAGCGCCCGGTCGCCGAGCACATCGATCAGGTCGCGCATGGTGATGCGCTCGCGCCCCGGCTCGTGCGCCAGCCACTGCAGCACGTCGGACAGCGTGCCCTGCGGCGGCGCCGTGCCAGGGGACATCAGGCGGCGGCGAAGCGTGCCAGGCGCTGGTGGATGATGGCGTCGGCCTCGGCCATGATGCGGTCGATCAGCTGTTTACAGGTGGGCACGTCGTGGATCAGCCCGGCCACCATGCCGCAGGACCAGGCTCCCGCGTCCATCGTGCCTTCGAGCATGATCTTCGGGTACACGCCCGCCACCTGCTCGATGATGTCCTCGAACCTGAGGCCGGCACCCAGGGCCTTCTCCTTCTCGAGCAGGCGGTCGACCGCCGCATTGCGCAGCACGCGCTCGGTGTTGCGCAGCGGGCGCATCACCAGGCGGGTGTCCA
>Ga0105103_10002294_pt1 | contig 10011 bp, 8 predicted proteins | sample PPLLaktember2015_2_FD_79107 | JGI IMG/M metagenome (GOLD analysis project Ga0105103, IMG submission 79107) | Freshwater sediment microbial communities from Prairie Pothole Lake near Jamestown, North Dakota, USA - PPLs Lake P7 Core (6) Depth... | ecosystem: Environmental > Aquatic > Freshwater >...
CGAAGAACATGCGCAGCATGTTCGCGCAGTAGTCCATGTCGTTGCGCGGGTAGACGAACGGCTGGCCGAGCATGTGCTTGTAGGCGGCCGCCGAGATCGTCGGGATCTTGGCGAGGATGCGGTGCGCGAAGATCTCGCGGTGCCGCGGGTTATGGATGTCCATCGAGTCGTGGTAGAAGGCCGCCATCGACGAGACCACCGCAGACACCATCGCCATCGGATGGGCGTCGTAGTGGAAGCCGTTGAAGAACCGCAGCAGCGACTCGTTGATCATCGTGTGGTAGCGGATCGCGTTGTCGAACCGCTCGAGCTGGGCGGCGGTCGGCAGCTCGCCGTGGATCAGCAGGTAGGCGACCTCGATGAAGCTCGACTTGGTCGCGATCTGCTCGATCGGGTAGCCGCGGTAGAGCAGGATCCCGGCGTCGCCGTCGATGTAGGTGATGCGGCTCTCGCACGCGGCGGTCGCCATGAAGCCGGGATCGAACGTGAAAATCCCGTGGTCTTTCATAAGGTTGCCGACGCTCATGCAGTCGGGACCCACGGTGCCGGCGTGTGCTTCGAGGACGGATTTCTTGCCGGTATCGAGGCTTACCAGCTCGTATTTCTTGGTGCTCATGATGACTACCCGTTTTGAACCCCGCGAATGCCCCGGGGCAGCCACGGAGCCTTGCACGACCCGCAGGCCCGATCAAGCCGTGGCTAATGCACGACCTTGATCAGCTCGCCGGCAACGGGCTCCTTGTTGGGGTAGAGGTCGTTGAGGAGCCGCAACCGCTCGGCCGGGTACTTCTCAATGGGCGATGTGGCCGCGAGGGCGGCGATGCGGGTCTGGGGGGTGGCCTTGATCAAGCGGATCCTGTTCGGCTCGGCGAGCTTGAACTCGTTGTCGCGCAACCGGCGGAACGTCTTGATGCTGGACATGAACAGCGGGTCGCTCGCGCCGAGCGCCGAGCTCAGGCGCGTTGCCCCCGTGAACACGTAGGCGAGGCCGTTGTAGTAGACGACGGCATAGCGCGCCGGTCCCCGGTTGCCCCACGGCAGCGCGACGTCGCGGGCGATCGCGGTGTAGCCAGTGAGACCGTTGATTTCCAGCGGCTCTCCAGCGGACAGGGGTACGCCGGGCAGGCTGCGCGCGAGCAGTTCGCGCGGCTTGACGTCCGGCGGCGGTGGCACGGCCGTCAATTGCAGCATCGCGTCCTTCTGCGGCGAGGTGGCCACGACCTTGCGCGGCAGGTTCTGCACCGCCCAGCCCGACGGGAACGCCACCGTCATCCCGAGCGTGCCGTGGTAGAACCGGCTGCCGCGGACCACCCCCTGCTCCCTGCTCGGCCCCAGGGGCAGCCCCTCGATGCGCCTCAGGTAGGCCTCGCGGCCGTCCGGTCGCACTTCGCCCGTGCTCGTCTTGGCCGCCGACGCCACGACCTCCTTCAGGCGGGTGTCGTTGTCCGGGTGCGTTGAGAACACGCCGTGGTACACGCGCGGCTCGCGTCCCTCCTGCCGGGCGATCTGGATTTCCAGCATTTCCTGGTTCTTGAGCAGGCGCACGACATCGATCATGGCCTCCGGGTCGTAGCCGAGCCGGCTCAGGTACTCGGCGCCGATGGAGTCGGCTTCAAGCTCCATGTCGCGCCCATAGCCGCGCACCAGCGCCGTGCCCGCCATGTTGGCGATGTTCGCGAGGTCGCCGCTGCCCGTGAGCACGCCGATCAGCGTCGCGCCGACCCCGGTGGCCGCCGCTCCCGTCTGCTGGCGCACGGCGTGACGGGCGGTCACGTGGCCGACCTCGTGACCCAGGACCGCCACGAGTTCGGCCTCGGAGTTGAGGTAGGCCATGATGCCGCGAGTGACGTACACGTACCCGCCCGGCAGCGCGAAGGCGTTGACCTCCTCGCTGTCGAGCACGGTGAAGGTGAACTGGAGGTTCGGCAGGTGGCTCGCCCTGGCGATGCGCTGGCCGGTCTCGTTGACGTAGGCCTGCAGGGCCTCGTCGGAGTAGCGCCCGTACTGCTGCAGGATCTGCGGGTGCATCTTGCGCCCGATCTCCACCTCCTGCGCGGCACTCATCGTGACCACATCGGCCTTGCCCGTGACCGGGTTGGTCGCGCAGCCCGTCATCGCGATCGCAGCGATCGCAACGGCGGCAAGCAGCGTGCGCGTCGTCATCTGGGCGGTCTCCGGGACGATGTCATCTCAGTCTAGAGGCCCGGTCGCGGGGCGGAAAGTTCCGCAGTCCGGCGTGCGGCCGTTGTGCGATGGGCCGGTCGGGCCGGCAGGCGTTGCGAGTCGCTCCCCGATACTCGCTTGGTCGCCGCGGGCCCCGGTCGGACGGGCACCGCCATCGCCACCGCCGCAAAACGAAACGGGGCGCCGAAGCGCCCCGTCTGCTGAACCTTGGGAGGTCGCCGCGGCTCAGCCGCGCGCGTACTTCTTGCGGAAGCGGTCGACGCGACCGCCGGTGTCGACGATCTTCTGCTTGCCCGTGTAGAAGGGATGGCAGCTCGAGCACACCTCGATCTGCAGGTCCTCCCCGAGCGTCGAACGCGTCTCGAAGGTGTTGCCGCAGCTGCAGGTGACCGTGATCGCCTTGTAATCGGGATGAATTCCGCTCTTCATGGCCGCGGTCCTTGGGGAGGCTGGGGAGGAAAAGGGCGCGAAGTATAGGAGCCCGGCCGGGTCGTTACAAGGCCGCCCGCCAGGGACCGTCTCGCGGGCGTGCCGGTTATCCACAAAAGCTGTGGATAAATCTGTGGACCGAAGTCGGTGCCGATGACTCAGACGGGAGCCGCAATGCAGCCTTTTCGCTTTGATCAAAATTTGACCAGGTATTTTTGTCCATAAAAATCAATAGTTTCTGACCTCCGCCTAACATGTCACTTCGACTACAGGACGTAACATGTCGAATCTGCGTCATCGCACCGGAGGTGTGAATAACTGCCTCGGCGCCTAGCCGATCCGACCCGCCAATGCAAGGCCTTCACGATCGGTGTTTGCCGCCAGCGCGGTCGACTCGGGCAGGAAGACGGCCTGAAGGTCGTTCAGGAAACGCCTCCCGAGCGCGGTTGGCACCCAGCGGTCCGGCAGTTCCGCCCGCAGCAGGCCGCGCGAACCGGCCTCGGCCACCCGCCGGGCGACCGACGACCAGGACAGTCCAGTGCGAAACTCGAAATTGCTGACGCTGAATCCGTCCGCCAGACGCAGCGCGTTCAGGAAGAACTCGAAGGCGAGATCCTCTGCACCGACCTGCCGCGAGTCCTCGATGCGTGCTTCTGGCGCCGTAGCCGAGAGATAGCGGCCAGGATTGCGCACGCGGGCCGTCCGCACGACGGCGCCGGCGAGCGGATCGGTGAGCTTGCCGTGCGCGCCGGCGCCAATGCCGAGGTAGTCCCCGAAGTGCCAGTAGTTGAGGTTGTGCCGGCACTCCCGCCCGGGCGGCGCCCAGGCCGATACTTCGTACTGCCGCAGGCCCGCCGCGGCCAGGCGCGATGCACAGGCTTCCTGCATGGCGAACGCGGTCTCGTCGTCCGGCAGCGTCGGCGGCCGCCGCTCGAATGCGGTGCCGGGCTCCAGCGTGAGCTGGTAGTGCGACACGTGCGCGGGCCCGAGGCCGAGCGCCTGCTCGAGGTCAGCAACAGCGCCCTCGAGCGTCTGCTGCGGCAGCGCGTACATGAGATCGAGGTTGAAGTTATCGAGGCCCGCGGCGCGCAGTTCCTCGACCGCCGCACGCGTCTCGCGGCTCGAGTGGATGCGCCCGAGCGCCTCCAGACGTTCGTCGTCGAAGCTCTGGGCCCCGAGCGAAACGCGGGTGATGCCTGCGGCGCGGTAATCGGCGAAACGGCCGCGCTCCACGGTGCCGGGATTGGCTTCGAGCGTCGCTTCGAGGTCGATCGCAGGGCGGAACAGGCGCCGTGCCCGCTCGAGAATCCGGCCAATGGACTCCGCCGCGAACAGGCTCGGCGTGCCTCCACCGAAGAACACTGAAACGAGCTCGCGTCCCGCGCAATCCCGGGCCGCAAAGTCGAGGTCATCGAGCAGCGCCGCGACGTACGTCAGCTCCGGCAGGCCGGCGGATGGCACCGCGTGCGAGTTGAAGTCGCAATAGGGGCACTTGCGCACGCACCACGGCAGGTGCACGTAGAGCGCCAGCGGCGGCGCGCGCAGGGTCACGCGGCTGACCCGGGGCGGCCGGCGAGGGCGGCCACGAGTGCCCGCAAGGCCTGGCCGCGGTGGCTCACACGGTTCTTGTGCACCGGATCGAGTTCGGCCGCCGTCAACGGCCCCGCGCCGACGAGGAACAGCGGGTCGTAGCCGAAGCCGCCCGTGCCTCTGGGCAGGCGAGCGACGTGGCCTTCCCAGCTCGCCTCGCAGATGACCGGCGCCGCATCGAGCGGGCCGTGCAGGTAAACCATGGCACAGCGGTACCTCGCGCCGCGGGCGGTGTCTGGCACCACCTCGAGCTCGCGCAGCAGGCGCGTGTTGTTCGCCGCGTCGTCGGCGCCGGGGCCGGCGTAGCGCGCGGAGTAGATGCCGGGCGCACCGCCCAGCGCGTCGACCTCGAGCCCGGAGTCGTCCGCGATCGCGGGGAGCCCGGCGGCCTCGGCGGCGAAACGCGCCTTCAGGAGGGCGTTCTCGACGAAGCTCGCCCCGGTCTCGTCGGCCGCGCCGCGAGTGAATTCGGACAGCGGACGCACATCCACCTGCCAGGGCGCGAGGATCTCGCGCATCTCGCGCAGCTTGCCGGGGTTGCCGGTCGCAAGGACCAGCCGCGGCGGCAGTCCGCCGCCGCGCCGGCTCATCGGCGTGGACGGGCCGGCACGTCCGGCCACTGAGTCAGCAGCGCCTCGGATTGGGCCGCGAACAGCCGCTGGCAGGCCGCGGAGGCGAGATTGAGCAACTCATCGAGCTCGTGGCGACGGAAGGCGTGGCCCTCGGCCGTGCCCTGCACCTCGACGAAGCCGCCGCCGTTGTTCATGACGACGTTCATGTCCGTCTCGGCGCCGGAGTCCTCGACGTAGTCGAGATCCACCACCGGCACGCCGCCGACGATGCCGACCGACACGGCCGCCACCTGACCGTGCAGGGGGCTGGCCGCGATGGCACGGCGGCGCTGCAGGGACTCCATCGCATCGGCGAGCGCGACGTAGGCGCCCGTGATCGCGGCAGTGCGCGTGCCGCCGTCGGCCTGCAGCACGTCGCAGTCGAGCGTCACCGTGCGCTCGCCCAGCGCTCGCAGGTCCACCACGGCGCGCAGCGAGCGGCCGATGAGCCGCTGGATCTCGAGAGTGCGGCCGCTCTGCTTGCCTCGTGCCGCCTCCCGCGCCGAGCGCGTGTGAGTGGCGCGCGGCAGCATCCCGTATTCCGCGGTGACCCAGCCGCCGCCCTTGCCTCGCAGGAAGGAGGGCACGCCGTCCTCGACGCTCGCAGTCACGAGCACCCTCGTCTCGCCGAACTCGACCAGCACCGATCCCTCGGCGTGGCGGGTGAATCCGCGGGTGATGCGGATCGGGCGCAGCTCGTCCGGCGCGCGGCCGCTGGGTCTCACGTCGGGGATCTCCTCGATGACGGTCAGGGGCCGTGCCAGCGCAACGCGGCGGCCGTGGTGTTGTCGGCGAACGGCGCAGTCGTCTGCACTGCGCTCGCGCCGAGTTCCGAGAGCGCATCCCGCAGGTTGCGATCGCGCGCGCCGGCGAGCGCGGCGATCTGCGTCTCGGTCACGCCGGACCACAGCCCGTCGGAGCACAACAGCAGCACGTCGCCCGGCAGCAGCGTGCGACGGCCAGCGAGCGTCATCTCCGGCAGGGCCGGGTCGCCGCCGAGGCAGCTTTCGACGTAATTGCGCATCGGGTGGTCGAGCGCCTGCCCCTCGGTGATCCGCCCGGTGCGCAGCAGCAACTCGACGTGGCTGTGGTCGCGCGTGCGCTCCGCCACGCGGCCCGAACGCAGCAGGTAGACGCGGCTGTCGCCAACGTGCGCCCAGAACGCGCTCGAGCCCTGCACCAGGCAGACGGCGCAGGTCGCGCGCGGCCGGCTCTCGGGCGGCAGGCCGCGGCCGAGCGCCACTACCGCCTCGTGAGCACGGCCCATGGTGAGGTGCAGGAGTCCGTCGGGATCGAACAACGGGCGGCTCGCCCCTCCGAACTCGGCCAGCATCGTGCGCACGGCTTCTTCGGCGGCGCGTGCGCCGTCTGCGTGCCCTCCCATGCCGTCCACCACGGCGATGAACGCCGCGTCCTCGTCGGCAGCGATGACTACCCGGTCCTGGTTTTCTTCGCGATTCCCGAGGAGACTCAGCTCCGCGTGCTCGATCTGCAAGTGACGCTCCGGCACGCCTGTTCTCATGTAAACTCAGTCGCGTTTTATAGCATCCGCGCCCGCGCTGCGTAAGTGGCGCACCGCTCCAGCGCAGCACGAGCAGCCCCGGTAGACATCCATGATCCGCAGCATGACCGGCTTCGCGCGCCGCGAGCGCCAGGGTCCGTGGGGAACCCTTACCTGCGAGCTGCGCTCGGTGAACCACCGTTACCTCGAGCTCTCCCTGCGGCTTCCCGAGGACCTTCGCGGCCTCGAGACCGACGCTCGCCAGCTGCTCTCGGGAAACCTGCGCCGCGGCAAGGTGGATGCCGGCATGTACCTGCGCGGCGGGCCGGCCACCGCTGCGGCGCTCGACATCAACCGGCCGCTGGCAGAGCAGCTCATCGCGCGCGCCGGCGAGGTGAAGGCGATGGCCGGCGCGGCCGCCGCACCGATCGATCCGCTCGAGGTGCTGCGCTGGCCGGGCGTGATCCGCGACGTCGAGCGGGACATCACCCCGCTCGCTGCAACAGCGATGGAACTGCTGCTCGAGACCGCGGGCGAGCTGAACGCTGCTCGCGCCCGCGAGGGCGCACGCATCCGCGAAATGCTGGTGCAGCGCTGCGAGGCGCTGCGCGACTCGGTCGCGACGGTGCGGGCGCGCTTGCCGGAGGTCGCCGCACGCATTCGCGCCCGCGTGATCGAGCGCGTGGCCCAGCTCGGCACGCCGGTCGATGCCGAGCGGCTCGAGCAGGAAGTGGCGCTGATCGCCTACAAGATGGACGTCGAGGAAGAGCTCGACCGGCTCGGCAGTCACATCGCCGAGACGCTGCAGGTGCTCGACTCGAAGGAGCCGGCCGGCCGCCGCCTCGACTTCCTGATGCAGGAATTCAACCGTGAGGCCAACACGCTCTCCTCGAAGTCGCAGGACACCGAGACCACGCGCGCGGCCGTGGACATGAAGGTGCTGATCGAGCAGATGCGGGAGCAGGTCCAGAATGTCGAGTGACGCGGCGGGCCGCCGCGGCCGGCTGTTCGTGATCGCCGCGCCCTCCGGCGCCGGCAAGACCTCGCTGGTCCGGGCCCTGATGGAGCGCGAGCCGCACCTGCGCTTCTCGATCTCCTACACGACCCGCCGGCAGCGGCCTGCCGAGGTGCACGGGCGCGACTACTTCTTCGTGGACCGGCCAACCTTCGAGGGGATGGTGGCGCGGGACGAGTTTCTCGAGCACGCGCTGGTCTTCGACAACTATTACGGGACTTCCCGCCGGCAGGTCGAAGACGCCCTCGCAGCGGGCCGTGACCTCATTCTCGAGATCGACTGGCAGGGTGCCCGCCAGGTGCGCCGCGCCCTGCCCGAGTGCCACTCCGTGTTCATCCTGCCGCCGTCGCGGACCGAGCTCGAGAGGCGGCTGCGGGGCCGCGCCACCGATGCCGAGGACGTCGTCCAGCGCCGGCTGCGAGATGCCGCGGCCGACATGACTCATTGGAGCGAGTTCGACTACGTCGTGGTCAACGACGATTTCGAGCAGGCGGTCGAGGAACTGCGGTCGATCGTGGCCGGCCGCGGCGAGGCGTCGAGGAGCGACGCGCCACGGTTCGAACGGCTGGCGAGCCAGCTGACTGACGGCGAGCCGGCCGGGGCATAGGCGGATCGCCCGCTCGGGCGATCGCCGTCGGTTCCTGCCCCGCCGGCGCGCGTCAGAAGATCTCCTTCCAGCCGACCCGGCGCAGGACCGCGCCCGCCCCCGGGCCGACCGGCACACTCATCGCCTTGACGGTCGTGTCCGCCAGCGTGACGAGCGCGATCAGCTTGTCGGACGGCAATCGGATCAACGTCAGGCCCGTCGCCAGCGACAAGCCGATCGACGTGCCCACCACCGCGTCCCTGGAGGTGACGACCGCGGCGCCCGATCGGTAGTCGAGCGTGTACATCCAGCTGCGGCCACCGACCTCGCAATAGTCGTCCTTGGGCACGTTGGAGACGACCACGAGCGTCCCGAGCTGCACGCGCGGATCGACGTTCATGCGCTCGCCGACCGGCGTGTTCATGAACCAGCCGTTGCGTGTGGCCCAGTCCACTGGGACAGGGTCCGGGATCGAGCGCGGGGAGACGGCGGTCGGGTCCGGGTCGTAATCCAGCGTCTGCTCGACGAGGTTGCCCCCGACGGGATCCGCGAACACGCCCACGTTGAGGCCGGAATCCTTCACGGCGTAGACCGCCTGGGCCACCTTGCTCGACGGCGACAGCGGCGAGAGGTCGGTGAAGCCGAGATAGCGGCCGGTCGCGAAATACACCACGCGGTAGTAGCCTCCCGCGCCGTCCGGCACGCGCGCGAGTTCCGGTCGCACCGTGATCGGCTGGTCGCCTGCCGTTGCGGACGTCCTGCCGAGGCGCAGCGACGTTCCCGTGGTCAGGTCGAAGCGCCACAGGCTGCCGCCGAGGTCGCCGCCGTAGACGTACTGCGAGGTGTTGTCGAGCAGCGAATTCGGCACGAAGTTGTTGATCTTCGCGATGCCGCTGACGTCCGGATTGACGACGGCGCCGTCGGTGATGATCTCCTGCAGCCTCGCCCCGGTGAAAGCGTCGACCACGTACAGGCGGCCCCGGGAGTCGCCGGGTCCGGTGTTGTTGTAACCCGAGGCGAACAGCACGACCCACCGGCCATCGGAGCTGCGCTTGGTGAGTATCGGATTGCCGTAAGAGTAGCCGAGGTCGGCGTCCTCGGCCGTACCGAATTCCCAGAGGGCCTTTGGACTGTCGGGGTCCGTGACGTCGAGGGCATAGTAGGCACGCCCGCCACGGCCGAGCCCGCCGATCAGGATCGTCTTCCACTCCGAGCCATCGTAGGCATCGCCGACGGTGATCGGACCGTCCACGAAATACTCGTGGTTGTTCGCGTAGCTCGCGTCCGCGAGCTTGTACATGCGCGGAATCACCGCCGATGGCACGAACGCCCATTTCTCGACGCCGGTCTCGGCGTCGAAGGCATGCAGCATGCCGTCGTTGGCACCGACGTAGACGACCGGCGTGCGATCGCTGTTGTCGCTGGCGAAGTCGGAGTAGCCTGGGTCGCCGTAGTTGAACGGCGGCTTCTTCACGAACACGGGCGAGGTGTTGACGATGTCGCCGAGGGCAAAGGAGCGATCGCGGAACAGCCGGGTCGCGCTGGCCGCCTCGTCCTCGTCGGCGAAGCGGCCGCGCAGGAACGCGATCATGGCCTCGCTGGTGGCCGCCGCCTGCTGGTCCACGTCCCACAGCACGAACTGGGTCAGTGCGCCGTTCGGGTTCGACGCATCGGACTCGAAATAACCGGCCGCGATCTCGTCGGCGAGTTCATCGACGGTGAAGTCCTTGAGCTTGTCGCCGCCGCCGTCATCGAACGTCTTGATGACCCTCGCGTCGTCGTCGGCTTCGATCTTGGCGGACAGCAGATCTCGTGCCGACCACTTCGGGTCGAGCGACAGCGTGCCGGCGACCAGGTCGATGTCGCGCGCCTGCAGGTCGCCGAACCACTGGCCCGTGGTGTACTGGGCGACGTAGGCAAAATTGTCGCCGGCCACGGGCTCGAGGGTGCTGGTCGCCGCAGCAGCCGCCGAGGCGTTGCGGATGGCGATCGCCGCGAGTGTCTTCTGGAGTTCCTCGACGACCTTGTCCGGACTGGAGGCGCTCAGGTACTTGCCGCGACCGTTCACCGCCGCGTGCCACAGGTCGTCGATGCG
>Ga0105103_10002295_pt1 | contig 10010 bp, 9 predicted proteins | sample PPLLaktember2015_2_FD_79107 | JGI IMG/M metagenome (GOLD analysis project Ga0105103, IMG submission 79107) | Freshwater sediment microbial communities from Prairie Pothole Lake near Jamestown, North Dakota, USA - PPLs Lake P7 Core (6) Depth... | ecosystem: Environmental > Aquatic > Freshwater >...
CCCGTGGTGCTGGGCGTGGCGGGGATGGCCTTCCTCGCCACCTGGGGGATGCTGGAGTACGAGCAGCGGCAGGCGCCGGGGCTGGGTGGGCGCGTGTCGGTGCTGGCGCCGGCATCCGCCCCCGCGCACTACCGCACGATCTGCGAATGGGTCCGGTGCGCCGTGGCCCTGAGCGAGATCCGGTGGTACACCGTGGCGGCTGACACGCTGCCCACGGTGGTGTGCCCGGCAGGCGGGGCGGCGCTGATCGGCTGCTACGAGCGGGAGACGAAGGCGCTGACGCTGGTGGCCGCGCGCGTCGAGGACGATGTGCTGGTCCGGCATGAGTTGATGCACGCGGCGCTGGGCGGCGGGTCGGAGGCCGAGCGGCACGACTGCCGGTGGTTCAACAGCCTGCGCGGGACCTGGTGGGCACACATGGGGTGCGGATGACGGTCGTCGGCGAGATCCTGTGGCCCGTGGCGCTGTGCTGGGCGGTGTCGCGCATGGCCGAAGCGGTGGAGCGGTTCGCGCCCCAGGCAGACGAGGCGCGGCAGGACGAGGACGTGGAGATCCCGGAGGATCTGGTCGCGCTGGCCATGACGCACTCCGAGGGGTGGGCGCAGGAGGACACGATCAAGGCGATCCGTGAGCGGTACGAGCAGCTGCGCGACTGGAACCGTGTCCGGTCGGCGTTCGGCATCGGTCACATTGCAGACTAAGGGGATACCGGCATGACCATGCCACCGCTGGACTTTGACGCTGGCTTTGACGAGCCGATGGACCCGCTGGGCGGCGTGCAGGGCGAGGAGGCGCTGGGCGTGGACTTCGACGCGCTGGTGCGTGAGGCGCTGGGCGAGTCCACCAACCCGCTCTCGCCCAACGAGCAGGTCGCGCCGAACCCGCCGGACAAGGACGGGCGCACCAAGGCCGAGCGGATGGACGCGCTCCGCAAGGCGCTCTACGGCGCTGACTTCCCGCTGGCCGACAAGACGACCGCGCGCGACATGGATGCGTGGGCGTCGTGGACGCGCGGGCTGTGGGAGTCGCGCCGGGAATCGGTGCAGCAGCACCTGCACCTGGTCGAGCGCAACCGGCTGTTCCGCGCCGGGCAGCAGTGGATCTCGTCCCGGGGGATGGGGCAGTGGAACGCGCCGGACCGCCCGCGTGACGCCGCTCGGGTCGTGTACAACATGATCGACAAGGCGCTGGACCAGCGGATGCAGATCATCATGGATCAGCGGCCGGGGTTCAGCGTCACGCCGACCACGCAGGACCCCGAGGACCGGCGCAAGGCGCAGGCGCAGCAGGTCGCGCTGGAGTACCAGCACGAGCAGCAGCAGATGATACGGATCGGGCGGGAGGCCGTGTTCTGGGCGCAGACGGACGGCGTGGCGTTCTGGCACCAGGGGTGGGACCCCGACCGGGGGCCGTGGGACGAGCGCATGGGGGACCAGCCTGGCGAGCGCAAGCCGCTGGGCGATCTGGTCACGCAGACGTTGCGGGTCGAGCAGGTGCGGGTGTCGCCGAACGCCACGGCGAGCATCCCACCCTACTGGGTCATCATCCGGGAGGTGATCTCGCGTTCCGAGGCGGCGTATCGCTACGGGGTGACGGGGCTGGACGCGGCCGACACCACGCTGGCGACGGGCAATGCGCCCACCTACAACGGGTCGGAAGGGATCGGCGCGTGGGTGCTGACCCAGACCACCATCGGGGAGGGGCAGCGGCTGCGGGACGAGGACGTGACCGAGCGGTTCACGGTCTACGTGGCGCCCCATGCCGACGCGCTCCCCGAGGGGCTGCACCTGGTCGTGGTGGGGGACAAGGTCGTGTTCGGGCCGGACCGGCTCATGTGGGGCGTGATCCCCGTGGTGCCGGTGCGCGATGGGTCCAGCGACCCGTCGTACTTCCCGCGCCCGGTGATGGAGCAGTGGCTGGACCACCAGATGCGGGTCAACGCGCTGCTCTCCAAGTGGGTCGAGAACATCCGCGTCAACGCAGGCGGGCGCTTCCTGACGCGCCCCAACGCCATCGCCACCGAGACGTTCATGGGCGGGGTCACGTCCATGATCGAAATCCGGGGCGCGGGCCCGATGAACGACACGATCCAGCCAGTGCAGGGGTTCAGCGTCGGCAACGACGTGAAGGAGGCGCTGGCGCTGGAAAAGACGGCCTTCGAGGACGCCAGCGGCTGGAACGCCGTCTCGCGCGGGCAGGTGACGGGCGAGTCGGGCCGGGCCATCATCGCCTCCCGCGAGCAGCTGGAGCGCGTGTTCAGCCCCGCCGTGAGCGCGCTGGCAATGGCGTTCACGGACTGGGCCAAGGTGACGCTGGCCGGCATGGCGTGGGGGTACGACGTGCCCCGGGCGCTGGGCGCGGTGGGCAAGGGGCGCCCGGACCTCGCGCGCGCGGTGTCGGCCACGGACTTCGACGGCGTGTCGGACGTGAAGGTCGATCCGGCCACGATGATGCCGATGCCGATGGCGTTCCGGATGTACCTGCTGGACAACTGGCTGCAGACGGGCGTGATCGACCTCAAGGAGTACCGGCGCCGGCAGATGTTCGCCGTGGCAAAGGACTTGGGGACGCCCGACGAGGACCAGGAGGCGCGGGCCATGCGGGTGGCCGAGGCCATTCGGATGGGGTACGCGCCCCCCGAGATGCGATGGCAGGACAACGAGGCGATCCACCAGGACGTGCTGGAGCGCCAGATCCTGCTGCAGGACGACTTGTCGCCTGAGATCATCGCCGCCGCGCAGGAACGGTGGACGGCGCTGGCCAATCAGGCGGCCCAGAAGCAGGGTGGGATGCCCCCCGGTGCCCCCGCTGGCCCGCCGCAAGGTGGCCCCGGCGAGGGCCCGCAGGCGGCATCCGTGCCTGCCCTCCCGCCGGGCCAGCTGCCCTTGGCGAGCGGCAATCCCCCCATCGGTGTGGCCAATCTCATGCAGCAGACGATGGCCGGCACCGACGAGGCCGAGCAAGCCGCTCAGCAAGCGGACGCCTTATCCCGGCAGACCTAGTTCCCCCCAGTCCTTCCCTTTATGGAAACCGTAGTCGCAACACCCACCGCTTCCGCCGAAGCGCCGTCCGACATCAGCGCCGCGATGGACAACGCGGTCGAGTCGGCCATCGCCGAGTTCACGCAGGAGCAGGCGGCCGAACAGGCAGAGGCGCAGCCTACCGAGGGCGCCGAGGAATCGGACCAGCCGGTCCTAGAGGCGGAGGAGGGCGAGGAGGCGGCCACCGAGGAGGTGGCGCTCCCCGAGGGTTTCGTCATGGTCGAGCCGGTGGCCGATACGCTGGCGACCGACTTCGTCCTCAAGGACGCCGAGGGCGAGGAGTTGGAGGTGCCGGCCCTCATGGTCGAGTACAAGGCCAACGGCAAGGTGCGGAAGGACCGGCTGGACCAGGTGGTCAAGCTGGCCCAGTTCGGGGTGTACAACCAGGAGCGGGAGGAGCGGGTTCAGCTGGTCGAGCAGGAGGCGCAGGCCATCGCCCAGCAGCGCGAGGAGCTGGCCGAGATGCTGGCCGAGCGGGAGGCGCAGCTGGAGCGCCTGTTGACCGACGACGAGTTCTTCCTCGCCGTGCAGGAGCAGTACGGCCGCGAGAACAGCCCGGAGCGCCGGGCGGAACGGGCCGAGCAGGAAGTGGCCAACTTGCGGATCCAGCAGCAGATGGAGCAGATTTCAACAGCGGGAACCCAGTTCTACCAAGGGGAAGTGGAGCCAGCCCTGAGCATCATCGCGCAGGCACTGCCCACCATCGACAAGGCGGAACTGGACGAACGATTTGCACTCGCCATGCAGGCGCACATGGTGCAGGCCCCCGACGGGAGTGCCTACGTCCCCATGTCACGCTACGATGCTGTGCGAAAGTACGTCGTTGATGACTTGGCAATCTGGGCGAAGATGATGCACCAGTACCGCAGTGAGTCGGCTACCGATCCCGTCAGGGACCAGGCGCTGGCCGAGCGGGACCGGGCGCGAGTCGAAGCACAGAAGGCCAAGCGACAGATCGGTCAGGCGCTCAAGCCCGTCTCGAACGCCGCCGCCCCGGCTCGCAGCACGCCGAAGGCCAAGCCGATCACAACGGTTGACGAGGCAATGGAAAGTGCCATTGCCAGCGTCCTTTCCACGATTCGCTAGCGTCCCATAGGAGGGACTCCCATGCCTTCACCGACAGTCATCACCGATACGGAACTGACGGGGCTGCTCAAGAACGTCTACAGCCAGTTCCGCGAGAAGGTCCAGAACCAGGTCACCCCGCTCCTCGCCCAGCTGGAGAAGGCCAAGGCGGGCGGCATCCGCAACATGCGCTGGGGCGGCAACAACGTGTTCTTCGACGTGGTCACCGGCCGCTCGTCGGGCGCCACGTTCTCCAGCGCCGGGTACTTCCCGAACGACACCGCCGCGCAGGAAGTCCAGGCGAACGTGGGCGTCGTCCGCGCCTACACCACCCGTCAGGTGGACGGCCTCGCCTTCGTCGGGACGCAGTCGAAGGAGGCCGCGTTCACCACGATCCTCCGCAAGACGATGGAGGAGATCAAGGACGCCTCCAAGCTGCTCATGCAGCAGGCGCTCCACAACAAGCCTGACGGCATCATCGCGCTGGTGTCCAGCTACTCCGCTGGCCCGCCGGTCACCGTCGTGGTCAACAGCCCCTACGGGCTGGCCAACGCCGGGCAGGGCTCGCTGCTCATCTCGGTGGGCGACACCATCGCCATCCTCAACCCCACGGGCCCCGTGGTGCGCGGACGGGCGCAGGTGACGGCGATCAGCGTCTCGGGTGACAACTCCACCCTGACCCTGTCGGCCGCGATCTCCGGCACCACCGGGTCGGACTGGGTCGTCAAGGCGACTGCCAACGACACGTCGAATGGCGCCGCCATGAACGGGCTGATCAACATCACCAACCGTGGCGGCTCCTACGGGACGCTGCACGGCGTGGCGGCCTCGACCTACCCGATCTGGAACACGGTGCGTCTGACCGCCGGGACCGACACCCCGGACGCGAACCAGCCGACCGAGTCGGACCTCTGGGATCTCATCCAGCGGGTCAACGGGCTGTCCGGCAAGGACGCCATGACCCGCCCGCAGGAGTTCCTGCTCATGTCCACCCCGGGCGTGACCAAGCGCCTCATGGAGTCGATGGTGGCCCAGCGCCGGTTCACGGCGGGCGAGTTCTCGCGCACCATCAAGGGCGGCTACCGCGCCGTCGAGGTCTGCGGGATCAACATGGTGCAGGACTACTACGTCCCCGCCGGCACCATCTACCTCCTGCACATCCCCTCGCTCGCGTGGGTGGATGCGAAGGACTGGGGCTTCGTGGAGTTCGAGGGCGCCGGGCCGTGGCGGTGGCTGCAGGGCCGCGATGCGTTCGAGACGACCTACGGGTGGTACGGGAACCTGGCCTGCCTTGCGCGCAACGCGCACGGGATCATCACCGGGTACACCGACACGCAGCGGTACTCGCACGTCATCTAAGCGTGAACGGTGGGGGGTGGCGCGGTGCCGCCCCCCGCTGACGCGCTGGTCCTTCTTCTTCGGAGTCATTCATGAGCGTTGGCAACGCTTTCATGCCTCGGCCCGGTCGGTTCGGGACGCTGCCGGTGCCGCTGACCAGCGGGCGCATCAACACCGGCACGCTGGCCGCTGGCACGCAGAACCACAACATCGGGGCGATGGCGGCAACGTGCGTCGTCTCGCGCTTCACCGTCGTGGCGGAGACGTTCCCCACAGCGGCCACCAGCTGCACCCTGCAGCTCATCAAGATGACCGGCGGCACGGCGCTGGCGCTGACGGCGGCGGTGGACGTCAACGCCAAGACGGCGAACGTGCCGATCACGGTGAGCGTCACCGGCACGCTGACCGCTGCCGAGCGCACGCTGCTCCCCGGCGACAGTCTGCGGCTGGCGCTGGTGACGGTCGGTGCGGTGTCGGTGCAGCCCGACGACCTGGTCGGTGTGGCCGAACTGCTGGTGCAGGACTAAGCCGTGTCCGTGCTGGTGAACGCGCTGGGTCGTCCCGAGCCGTCGCCGGAGGTCCAGCGGCGGCTTCGGGCGGTCCACCCGAACCTGTTCCTGCGCTTCATCGACCATCTCGGGACGCACTGGGCGATCTGCTGGCAGTGGCCGGAGAACGACCGGCGCTGGGAGACGGTGCAGAGCGGGGAGGTCGATCCCGCGCGCGCGCATGACATCGTCGGCTACCTGCCGATGGACTGCTCGCTGGACGACGCCCCGGCGCACCTGCACCGCGTGATGCGGACGTTCCCGAAGGAGGAAGTGGCGCAGCTGGCGGATCGCATCCTCCGGTTCAACGAGACGGAGGCGCTGAACGAGCAGGTGAACGAGGTGTTGAAGGAACTGACGGACAGCCCGGACCCTACGGGGCTGACCAAGACGCGGCGGGGCAAGAAGGTCCAGGTCACCCCGGCGCTGTAGTCCCACTTTTCCTGAGAGGCGTTCGTGCCGGCCATCACCCGTGCCCAGTTGGTGAGCGACACGCGGGAGTACATGGACGCGGTCGGTTCGGATCGCTGGTCCGACTCGTTTATCAAGACCGTGCTGGACGCGGTCTATGACGCCGAGTGGTCGAACATCCTGAACGCCGCGCCGTACTATCGGTTTGCGATGCGGCAGGTGGCCACCGACGTGAACGGGCAGGTGGCGCTGACGGCCCTCAACAGCGGCAGCGGCAACGCCCAGGAGAACTTCTACCGCGTGATGTCGGTGTCGGACGGCAACGTCCTGTACTCCGAGACGCGGTTCCAAGACGTGCCGCTGGCCACCACGACGAACTACCTGCCGAACTACGCCCGGATGTACTACATGACCGGGTCGTACCTGCAGGCGTTGCCGGTGGCCACGGGCGTCGGGCTGTACGTCGGCGTCAACTACAAGCCCACGGCGCTGCTGGACCTGTCGGCCGACACCATCACCATCGACTGGCCGCCCAGCAGCCACCTGGTGCTGGTGTACCAGGGCGCCTACCAGCTGCTGCAGAAGGGTGGCGCGGAGGCGTCAGCAGCGGCCAACCTGCGCCGGATCGCGGACGAGGAGCGGCAGACGCTGCTGGACGACCTGCGCCGGCAGACGATTAACCCGACGCGCATGGCGTACCCGGATGTCCGGTTCGACTGGGCTGGCGGCTGATGACCAGCCCGTTCCGTCCCGCCGCGCCGCCCCGTGAGCGCCTGCTGGATGAGCAGCCGTCCATGCAGGGCGGGCTCAACACGGTGTCCGACGAGGCCTCGCTGCTCCCCACGCAGCTGCGCCGGGCGACGAACGCGCGCCTGACGGACTTCGGCGCCGTGACCAAGCGCGGGGGCACGCGGCGCACGTCGTCGTCGGTGCTGGGCGGCGACATCCTGAACGGCTACACCTGGCGCCGGGACGGGGGCACGCAGCAGATCCTCGTCGTGGCCGATAACGGCACGCTGTACACGGCGACCTACGGCAGCTTCCCGTGGACCTACACGGCGCAGACCGGCGCGCTCTCGACCACCATCGCGCCAGCGTTTGCCCAGTTCCGGGATGCGAGCGCCGATGTGGTCTACATCGCGGACGGGTCCAGCCTCAACAAGTGGAACGCATCGACGCTGACCACGACGGGCATCGGCGGCGCGTTCAACGTCAGCACGCTGGCCGTCCACAACCAGAGACTCTGGGGCGCCGGGGACAGCGGGGCGCCGGACTCCATCTTCTACTCCGGGCTCAACAACGGCGACTCGTTCAGCGATGCCAGCTACAGCGGCAGCGGCGGGCCGGGCGGGCAGATCGTCGTGCGGACGTTTGCCGACGAGACGGTGGTGGGATTGGCCAGCGTCAACACCTCGCTGCTGATCTTTCACCGCCGAGGCATCTCACGCCTGACGGGGTTCGGGCAGGACGACATCACCGTGGCGCCCCAGGGCGTGACGGCCGACGTGGGCACCATCGCGCCCAAGAGCATCGTGTCCATCGGCAACGTGGCGTACTTCATCTCCGAGCGCGGCCTGTACCGCTGCAACGAGGCGGAGGTGGCGCCGGTGGCCACAGTGGAGACGCCGGACCCGATCCTGCCGCTGATCCGCACGCTGTCCTCGGCGCAGTTCGGTGGCATCCGGGCGGAGTTCAACCGGGGGACGCGGGAGCTGTGGATCAGCCTGCCGACCATCGGCGTGTTTCAGTACCACACGCTGCTGGGCGCGTGGAGCGGGCCGTGGGACACGGGCTACATCAGCCCGGCGACGACCACGCTGTTCGAGACGCTGGACAGCAACGGGCTGCCGGTGGTGCTGCGCGGGGACGTGGACGGGTGGGTGTCGCTGTGCGATGCGCCGGGGTACAACCAGGACAACGTGGCCGCCAACGGCACGGGCGGCACGACGGTCAGCATGAGCGTGCAGCTGCACCGGATGTACTGCGGGGACGACAGCGTGGCGAAGGCGCTGCGCTTCGGCTACGTCACGGCCTCGCTCAACGGCACCAAGTCCTGCGATGTCACCTATCGGTCGGACGACACCTCGGGTGGCTTCACGCTGCCGGTGTCGTTTGCGAGCGTGTGGGGCAGCGGAACGTGGACGGGCAGCACGCAGTGGGGCGGCGCGGGCGGCAAGAACTACCGCGTGCAGATGGGCGGCACGGGGTACTACATCGACATCACGATCATTGACTCCGGCACGGCGCTGCCGGTGTTCAGCCGGTTCAAGCTGGAAACCTTTGCGTTGGGGAGGCGCTAATGCCGGAAACCGTAGGGCAGCATGGGGTGGCAGCGTTCACGAACCCCAGCAACGGCGACCCACTGGACGCGACGGTGGTGAAGGGGAACGACAACACCCTGCGCGTGGCGTATGTCAACCATGACGACGACCCAGGTATCCACGTCCAGTCGTCGCTGCTGGCCTCGCGTCCTCCTGCCGGCACGGCGGGGCGCAAGTGGCTGACGACGGACACGGGTGCGGTGCGCCTGTGGTACGACAACGGATCGGTGTGGGCCGAGATCGCCTATCTCACGTCGGCCTCGCTGAACAACCTGAACGCCAGCAACCTGACCAGCGGCACGGTGCCGGATGCGCGGTTCCCGGCGGTGCTGCCAGCGGTGAGCGGGGCCAACCTGACGAGCCTGCCGGCAGCGGCGGCCGGGACGCTGACAGGCGCCACGCTGGCGGCTGGCGTCACGGCGTCCAGCCTGACAAGCGTCGGGACGCTGTCGAGCCTGACGATGGGCGGACAGGTGGCGATGGCCGACAACATCCTGCTGCGCCCGGTCATCAAGGACTACGGCGAGACGCGGACCACGCCGTCCATTAGCTCCGGCACCCTGACGCTCAACCTGGAGAACGGCAACGTCTTTGGCGTGTCGCTCAACGCCAACATCACGACGCTGACGATCCAGAACCCCAGCGCGTCGGGGACGGCGTGCAGCTTCACGCTGGCCTTCACCGCCGATGGCACACTCCGCACCGTGACGTGGGGCGCCAGCGTGAAGTGGGCCGGTGGCAACGCGCCGACGCTGACCAGCACCAACGGCAAGGTGGACATCTTCACGTTTGCGACGTGGGACGCAGGCACGACGTGGTATGCCTTCGTCTCTGGGCAGAACTTCTGATGCTGGCCACGCGCATGATGATGTCGGGGGGCAACCTCCTGTACGAGTACGGGGTGGCCGGCACCTACACCTTGGTGCTGCCGTCCAACGCCGTGCGCGTGCGCGTGACGATGGTGGGCGCTGGGGGCGGTGGCGCTGGCAACGTGGCACTTAACGCATACGGCGGTGGCGGCGGGAGCGGGCTTGGCTTGCGCGCCACCCGTGTAGTGTCCGGCGGTGATTCGCTTAGTATCGTCGTTGGCGCTGGCGGTGGTTTAAACGGGGCCAACGGTGATCCCGGCGGGCTGTCGTCGGTGACGCATTCCGCCAGCGGCAATGTCGCGTCGGCCAATGGTGGTGGTGGTGGTCAAGGCGCAACGGGTGGCTCGACTGCCTTTGGCGGTTCTGGCGGCAGCAGTTATACGCTAGGCGGATCGTGGGTTCTGGTGACCAGTCAGA
>Ga0105103_10002297_pt1 | contig 10008 bp, 6 predicted proteins | sample PPLLaktember2015_2_FD_79107 | JGI IMG/M metagenome (GOLD analysis project Ga0105103, IMG submission 79107) | Freshwater sediment microbial communities from Prairie Pothole Lake near Jamestown, North Dakota, USA - PPLs Lake P7 Core (6) Depth... | ecosystem: Environmental > Aquatic > Freshwater >...
GGCGGCCCCGTCGCCAACGTGATGCTGACCGACGGCTGTTCGGAACGCTCGGCGTCGTTCCCGTGCACCGACTCGGCGGCGTCCAGACGGTGTGCACCGCCACGCGCCATTCGAATCGCACGATCGAACTCGCGCGGCGAGGATGCCAGCAGCACCGCCGTCGCGATGGCGATGCACACTGCGGCGGAGGCCGAGACGCGGGTTGAAGACAGGCGCATGGACAACGTCGTTATACGGAACCCGGAACCCCTACGATACGAGCCAACCATCAATGGGGTCAACGTTCACGCTAAGGCCGAGGTAGACTCGAACAGGTGACGTTCATCAGAACCTGGCTGATTCGGGCGGTTGCCGCGGTGCTGTTGATTGCCGCCACGCTCGTGATCGGCGGAGCGCTTGACGCCCGGCGGCGCCATCCCGATCTGAAGCCCTGGCACAAGATGGTGCCGAACGATCTGACGGCTGCGGAGATGGATGATGCCTTCGACTTCAGCCGGCTGCTGGCGCGGGAAGCAGAGGTGTTCTCGACGGTCGACGAGGTCGAAACGGCCGTCGCGGCCGAGGACCGCACGCCCGTGAATCGCTTCGCGGCCGGGAGCCGCGCGCACCACTCTCAGGCCGGCCAGAACTGGAACCGCACCTTCGAACTGCGGCCGGACACCATCTCTGGCGGCGCCCTGCTGATTCATGGGCTGACGGACTCGCCCTACAGCATGCGAGCGGTGGCCGAGACGCTCAGGCAGCAGGGGTACTACTCGGTGGCGCTGCGGATGCCGGGCCACGGCACCGTGCCGGGTGGGCTGACCACCGTTGATTGGCAGGACTGGCTCGCGGCGGTGCGCGTCGGCGCGCGCCACGTGCGGAAGCAGATCGGGCCGGACCAGCCGCTCGTGATGGTCGGCTACTCGAATGGCGGCGCGCTGGCGGTGAAGTACGCGCTCGAGTCCCTGGACCGGCCCCAGGATCCCCGCGTGACGAGCCTGGTGCTGCTGTCTCCGATGATCGGCGTCACGCCAGCCGCCAGACTGGCGTGGTGGATCAGCCGCCTCGGATTCGTTCCGTACTTCGAGAAGGCCAAATGGCTGGACGTGATTCCCGAGTACAACCCCTTCAAGTACAACTCGTTTCCTGCCAACGCGGCGTTCCAGACCTCGTCCATCACCCTGTCCCTGCAGCGCGATCTCGCACGCGTCGGCAAGGCGGGGCGCCTGAAGAATCTGCCACCAATCCTCACGTTCCAGTCCATCGTGGATGCCACCGTGAGCACGACGGCGGTGTTGCGCACGCTCTACGACCAGCTGCCGGCGAATGGCAGCACGCTCGTGATGTTCGACGTGAATCATCGCTCGGGGATCGAGGTCTTCATGCGGGCGGAGGATCGCTCGCACGTGGCTCGACTGTTCGATCGCGAGCCACGACCGTTCCGGCGCGTGCTGGTCACCAATAGCTCACCGTCCACGAACGACGTGATCGCGCGCACGGTGGACGCCGGCCAGCTGTCGATCGTCGATACCCCGCTCGGGCTGGCCTGGCCGCCGGACGTCTATTCGCTCACGCACATCGCGCTGCCCTTCACGCCAGATGACCTCCTCTACGGGAGCGACGGGGAGCCGTCCACGGCCGGCCTGGTGCGGTTGGGTCGTCTGAGCCCACGAGGGGAACGGTCGGTGCTGACCGTGAGCACGGACACGCTGATGCGGCTGTCCTCGAATCCCTTCTTCCCCTATCTCGCCGACACGATCCGAGCCTGGACGGCCACGCCCGCGGCGCGCTAACTCACAGGCGGAAGGTTGCTGAGGAAGGCATCTGCCGGGCCGAGGAGCACTCCGGGCGCGAATCCGAGGAGCAGGAGCAGGAGCAGGAGCAGCACCACCACGACACGCTCGCGCGGATACAAGTCCGGCGCCAGCGACGGCGTCGTCCGCCCGAGAAAGACACGGGAGAACGCGATCAGGGTGGCCACGGCCAGGAGCGCGCTCGACAGGATGACCGTCACCGTACTGGTGGGGCTCTCCATCCAGAGCGTGTGCAGCAGCAGGTCATCGGCGACGAACCCGGCGGTCCCCGGCAACCCGACGCCGGCCCCTCCGAACAGCGCGAAGGCGGCGGCGAGCTTCGGCAGGGTGCCGGCGCGGCCGCCAGGCCCCTGAAAACTGACCGGCCCCACGCGCTCTTCCAGAGACGTGATCATGATGCCAAGGCCGCCGAGGGCCAGTCCCATGGCCACCGCCACGAGCAGCGCCGCCGCAAAATTGTCGAGGCTCGCGGCGCCGACGGCGGCCAGCAGCATGCCTCCGTGCATCGCCGTCGTGCCGCGATACAAGCCCCGGAGGTCCCGCTGCACCAGCGTCATCAGCGCGGCGGTGATGGTGGCCGCTGCCCCGTATCGCACCAGCAATGGCGCGAGTGCCACGGCCGCGGCATGGTGATCGACGAATCGCAGGTGAACGAAGACGAGGGCGATGGTTGATGAAAGCTGCTGCGTCTGCACCACTGGAAGCCGGTCGCAGATGCTCGCCACACCGACATGGAGCGGCATGACCCCGGCCCGCAAGGCAATGCACAGGCACGACAGCCCGAAGGCGACGGCCATGTGATCCTGACGGATCGCCAGGGCGACGCCCACCGCCGCCAGCGCCGAAACCGCCAGCGTTGCGGCGCCCGTGCGGGTCGCGCGCACCACCGTCAACGCATGCACCATCGCACCAACCGCGACGGCCAGGTAGGCCAACTCTCCGGTGGAGGCGAACAGGGCCACCACCAGAGCACCCGCCAGTCCCAGCAGGTGCCACGCCCGAAACACGTGCTGCGAGACGACGGCCGGCGCAACCAGCAGCAGCAGGCACACCGCCAGCGTTTCCCAGGGTGCGGTCTGGGCCGACTCGACGTTCGTCACGAGGTTTGCCCGTCCAGCGTCACCGCGCGCCGGAGCCAGCGGTCCGCACGGTCGATGCCGCGAGCCAACGCGAGGACCGGCGAGAATGCGACGTCGATCCGATCGTCGAGCCTGAGCCGATGCAACGAGGCGGCGTAGATCCGGGCCGAGAGATCCGGTGACCACCGTTCGATCCAACCGGGGTGCCCTGCGTGCGCATGGCCCAACCTGTGACTGTCGTGAATGGTGTTCGGCGCTTTCAGGTACTGGCCGAGGCGCAGGAACGCGTGACAGACCAGGTGCGTCAGCGCCAGGGTCGTCCATCCCAGGCAGATCTCTGCGAGGATCAGGCCGACCTGCGCCAGCGTCGCGTGGGCCAACGCGCCCTTCGCATCCGTGTGCACCCGAACGACCGCCGATGCGTAGACCGCGGTCGACAGACCGATCAGCACGCCCACTGCCCGGGCCACCAGCGAGACCTCCAGCACCGGCCACACGCGCAACAACAGGAACAGGCCGGCGTGGATCGACACCGCGCCATAGAAAAGCGCGCTCGAAGGCGTCGGCCCCTCCATCGCGCGAGGCAGCCAGCCCGAAAACGGCAGTTGTGCCGATTTGCCCATGGCTGAGACGAGAAACAGGAGCGCGATCGCCGTGGCCTCTGCAGCCGGCAGGGTTGCGGCGCCCGCGAATGCCGAGAAGCGAGCGGAGCCGAGCAGTTCGAAGGTGGTGACCGTGGCGATCAGCAGGCCGGCATCGGAGAACCGATAAGTGGCAAATGCCCGGACCGACGACCGCACCGGTTCGTCGCGCTCGTGGAAGAAACCGATGAAGAACGCCGACGAAATGCCGATCATCTCCCAGCCGGCGAAGAACAGCTCGAGGGCCCCAGCCAGTGCGACCAGTTGCGTGCCCGTGGCGAACACGCCCAGCAGCGTGAAGAATCGGACGAAGCCCGCTTCCTTGTGTAGATAGGTCACGGAGAAGCGCGCGACGAGCGCGGTGAGAATGGCCGCGAACAGCGAGATGGTGACGGAGATGCCATCGACCAGGAACACGGTCGGGATCACGAAATTCCCGATGCGCAACCAGTTGGCGAACTCGACGTCGCCTCGCACCGGCTCGCCGAAGACGCCGCCATAACCGCACAGGACCACGACGCTGGCGACCACCGAGGCCATCAGGCCCGTGCCGATCAGCCGAGAGGCCATCCGCTCGGAAGGATGATCATCCGCGAGCAGCGCGAGCAGACCCACAGCGGCGACGCTGACGAGGGGCGCCAGCACCGCCAGCACAATTGCTGCCGAAAATACATCGCTCACGCGTGCGTCGCTCCCGCCACGGGACGGGCGGCGTAATGCCCTGGTCCGACGGCGGCTTCGGGCAGTGCACATCGAACGAGGGCAGGTGTGATGTGATCACGAGTGCGCATGTGCCACTCGGCGGACCGTTCCACGACGGGTAGCAGCGCCGGTCTGGGCTCGTAAGGCACGAAGCGTCCGCCCTCGAACACCGCCATCGCTCCCGTGTCGGGATCCGCGGAAACCAGCTGCACCCACTCGTTGACCACGAGCTCCGCCACCTCAGGCTGCCGGCTGGCAACCGCCAGGAGCGCATCCGGTGTGGCGTCCACGATCAACAGCAGCCGCATGGGCTCGTGCAGTTCAACCATCTGCAGCGGCAATCCGGTGCGCAGGTCACTTTGATGCCCGTTCATCACGCCAATCAGACCAGTGACGTTGTGCGGCAGCTTGGTCCCGCAGCCGAACGTCTCGTTGTCAACCGAGGAGAAGTAGTACTCGAGGCTGATCCCGGCGCCGACCGGACCAACCGCGGCCAGAATGCGCTCCAGCACCACGTGGTTGTTGTCGATGCCCGGGTCGTAGCTCACGAGAAAGGCCCTCCGATCCAGGTGAAGGCCACGGGTCAGCGGGCGCCGGCCCACGATGCAGATGGCGTTGGTGCAGTGGCCATACTCCGGTCTCGGTTGGGCGAGGTGCGAGGACCGTTCTTCCACGTGCCTCAGAGCTTCGTCCGGCGTGAGGTCGAGCGGCGCGTCATCGAATCGACGACTGCGCTCGAGCGCGTTGTCGCGCCTGGCTTGTTCGAGCGCCGCATACGCCTCCTCGAAGCAGCCGGCCTGCGACGCCGGCAGCGATTCGAGGTCGTAGAACTTGACCGCATCACTGGCGGTATCGTGAAGGGCTCCGATGAACCAGCTATCCGCCGGTATGTCGATGCCGCGGTGGCGCAACCCCTCGCGCACATCGGCGCGGTTGGCCATATCGGCGAACAGCCGCGCATTCGCGCCGCCCCGTCGGCCTCCGCATGCGCCACAATCGTGGGCCGACTCATGCGGGTTGTTCAGGCTGGTGGAGCCATGGCCGAGCACGACGATGACCGGCGCGAAGTCACGGATCATGCCGAGGTTGGTGAGCACCGACGCGACCCGATCAATGGACTCGCTCAGCGCAAAGCCCACCGGCTTGCGGCTGTGCGTGATTCGTGAAGCGTCGTCGACCCGGATGGTCGAGAGCCGGGTGACCGGCAGCGGTGCGAAACGCGACAGCAGTCGCTCACCAACGAGAATCGACGTCCGCGGCGCCATCACGCGGAGCAGGGTCTTCACTGCGGAAAAGGGTCCCAGCAGGAACGACATCCCTGCCCCGCCGGTCAGCGTCCGGGATGCGGCCGCCGCACGTCGTTCCCATGCGTGCCAGCGATCACGCATCTGGCGGCGCAGGGCATGCCAGCCGAGCTCGGTGTACACCGGCTGCTCGTGCACTTCGTGCGCGGGCGTGACCACGACCGGGCAGTGCGCGGCGGGCTCCGTGTCGTACAACCCCTGGTAGTCGATGGCCACGCCGAAGAACCCGGCTGCCCCGTAGGTGACGTACCCCGGGTGCTGCTCCTCGAGTGCGCGCCGAATCGATTCTTCCCGCTCATCGATGCAGAACACGAACTGCGCCCTGGGCCGCGTCGGGCCATCATCTACGGGCAGAGCACGTCGGGCGGCCAACGCATCCAGAATCGTGCGTCGATAGGTGCGTTCATACGCATCCTGGAACAGTTGACGGCGGTGAATCTCGCCGAAGTCGCTCCACTCGCGCCACACTCCTGCCAGCGAGTGGTCATCAATCGCAGCAACATCGTCAGGTGACAGTCGTGCAGTACTGGCCACCCCCCACAGCAGGGAGGCATTGAGGATGGCGGGGCGATCCGCGACCGGTGGCACGAGACCGCGGAGCGTCTGCCAGCTCACATCGACGCCCGCCTCGCGACAGGCACGAGAGACGGCAGCCCGCTCGAGCAGGAGCCGAACGGCGATGAACTCGCTCAGGGACGCGGGCGGCCCCCCGGGGTGTTCGTCGGGGTGGCGTTCGAGCCGCGAGAACATGCCGCTCCAGCCAGGCAGCGCAAGGGCGGTGGCAAGCAAGTAGGGCTCGATGTCCTCACCATCAACCCCGAGCGCACGCAACGTCTCCCGGATGATCTCCCGAGCCTCGGTCTTCTTTTCGCACACGCGCCGCATGTCCGCTTCGGCGCCGCGGCAGTCCACCGGGGCCGAGGCCCCGCGGGCATAGAGCTCAGTGACCGCTCGCAAGTAGCCATCGTGCCGCCCGGGGAGGGTGGCATGCGCCTGCCCCTGGTCCAGGTAGCCGGCGCCCAGCCGTATCAGTTCCCCATGCACGGACGGGTCGGTATCGAAGGCGCCGAGCGCCACCAATGCATCCCGGTGACGGCGAATGCGCCGGGTGTCGGGAGCAACCGGGGCAGGACCTCGAGACACCCGCCTGACGCAGGCATCCCACAGGGGCAGATCTCTGCACTCCGGAGCGATGCCAGCGCGCAGCGTGTAAGCGAGTCCCGCGGCGTCGTCAGTGTCGAAGTCCGACACCAGGAGCTGATGCCACAAGGTGGCCCGGGACAATCCAGGCAGGATCTGTTGCGGCGCTCGTTCGCCGAGCGCGTGTTCAACGACATCCCGCACATCGAGGTCGGCCACCCTTCCCGACCGCAGGGCGGTTCGAAACTCCCGGAGTGCGAAGTAGGGCCGCGCGCCCAGTGCGTCGGCGCCAGCCTGCACCCCCTGATGGAAAGGCAGATGCTGAAACGCGTGAAGCGTGTTGTGGTGGATGAACACCCCGATGGGCCCCTGATCCGGCAACACCTGCCGCGCGGTCTCGAGTGCCCGCTCGACCGGATCGGTGGAAGCGCCGTGATCGGGATGTGACGACAACGTCAGTGTCCTCCACCGGCCTTGGCGTGCGTCAGGTCGATGCCAACCACCGTCACCTTGATGTCGCGATGATGGGCGTCTTCCATGAACGTCGCCAGCACCTCCTTGACGTCATGGTCGATGTACTCACCGGTTCCGTCGATCACCACCCGGTCGCCGTCCTCGACTTCGTCGAGCGTGGCCACAATTCCAGGCTTGGACACGAACGTGCCGTCTCGCCTGAAGCGCATCCGCCAGACACCGTCATCGTCCCGGAGCGCGACGACGGCGCGCTTCGAGTTCTCATAGAGCACAAAGCCGATACCCACCACGATGCCGACGATCACGCCTTTCAGCAGATCAAGTGCGAGAACCGACACGATCGTGATGGCGAAGGGCAGCAGCTGCGTGATCCCGAGTTTGACCTGAGTGGAAAACAGGGCCGGCTTGCAGAGGTTGAGGCCGACCTGGATCAGGACTGCCGCCAGGGTCGCCAGGGGTATGGCGTTGAGCAGCGAGCCGGCGAACACCACAGCAACCAGCAGGAGCACACCGTGAACCAGCGCCGACATCCGCTCCCGGCCTCCGGCCGCGACGTTGGCACCGCTGCGGACAATCACCGCCGTCACCGGCAGGCCGCCCAGGAAGCCGGAGACGGCATTGGCCGTTCCCTGAGCCAGCAACTCGCGGTCTGGGGGGCTGTGACGCTTCAGGGGGTCGAGGCGATCGACGGCCTGAAGGGAGAGGAGGGTTTCGATGCTCGCGACAATGGCGATCGTGGCACCGGCAATCCAGGTGGCGCTGTTCGAGAACGCCGCCAGATCCGGCCTCGGCAGCGCGGCCCACAGGGCATTGATCCCTCCCAATGGGACGTCGACGTAATGGGTGGCGGAGAGGGCCAGTGCCGGTGAGCCGCGGAAAGCTGCGGCCAGGGCGCTGGCCACGACCACAACCACGAGGGCTGGCGACACCATCGGGTAGCGCCGCATCGGCGTGTGCTTCCACCCATAGAGCAGCACGAGCGATATGACGGCGATCATCAGTGCTCCGAGGTGGAGGTCAGCTGGGATGTCCATGAGCCCCCGGCTCGAGCCGAACGCCACGGGCAACTGCTTCAAGATGATTGTGATGCCAATGGCAGCCAGCATCCCCTTGATGACGGACGAGGGGACCAACGCCGAGAAACGCCCGGATTTCAGCACACCCAGCAGCAACTGAAAAAGGCCGGCGATGATCACCGCCGACAGGAAGGGACTGAGTCCGCCGAGGTGCTGGACCTCAACGAGCACGATGGATGTGAGGCCCGCCGCCGGTCCGGTCACCGAAAGGGGTGAGCGTGAGATGAACGGCACGACCAGGCCGCCGACAATTCCCGCGACCAGACCCGAGACCGGCGGCACGCCGCATGCGATGGCAATCCCAAGGCAAAGGGGGAGAGCGACCAGGAACACGACCACGCCAGCAACGGCGTCCCCCCTGGCGTGACCGAACATCGACGGATGGTGGTGCATAGGCCTCGTTGACGAAATGTAGGTAGAACGGATTCCGCTCTCGTTCCAAGCGCGGCCGTTGGTGGGGCGCACGCAGACCGATTCCGAGATGCGGCTGCAGAAACTGTGAGGGGTAGAGCTAGAGAGCGGGGGGAGCGCGGCCGGTCAGCCGCGGAATGGCACTTGAACCAAGGGCTGCTACTCGTGACGCCCGCACGTATATCAGGCGATAGGCGGGAGCGCCGCCATTCACCACCCGCGCCGGCGTCGCGCCATCATCATTCGGGTCGAGATCGGAGATTGCGGCGGTCGCGACGGCTGGCTCGCTGGATGCGTCGATGAGAAATGACGGCTGAACTTCGTGGCTGTGGAGAACGGCCTCTCCGGAATCGAGCCGTTGTCCGCCGCCCCGTGTCATGCGGACCGCTCGTTCCCGTTCGCGCGGCGCCCCTGGCCGGACGGTCGTAATTCCCACGGCCGTGACGGACGCCAGGCACACAGCAACGAGAGCTGTCGCGAAGATTGGTAGACGCATTGGGCGCAAAGGAGGTCCGGAGCCCGGGGGCCGTGGACACGACTTGTTAGGATACGTCACGAAGCCGCCCTGGTCAAAGGCTGGAGTGGGGAGAAGGCGCTGTACAAGCAAAAAGGCCCGAGGGTGTAAGCCCTCGAGCCCTTGCATTGTTGAGAATCCCGGCAGCGACCTACTCTCCCACGCACCTACGCACGCAGTACCATCGGCGGAAACAGGCTTAACTTCCGTGTTCGGAATGGGAACGGGTGTGACCCTGCTCCTATGACCACCGGGAAACTTATTGTCTGGGGTCCCACCTGCGCTCGCGTCAGCGAACTGCGGTGTGCGGGCCTCGTGAGGCCCGTCCACCGAGCGCCTGGAGAGGCGCGTAGGGGGGTCGTCCCAGAGCATCTTGATTTCAAAGAGCGCTCTTTGGCGACTGAATACTCTGCAATGCCCGATAGTTCTTTGACCACACACCCGCAACGCGGGAAATGAATGATCAAGCCTCACGACTGATTAGTATCGGTTAGCTGAACGTGTTGCCACGCTTGCACACCCGACCTATCGACCAAGTGGTCTACTTGGAGTCTTCAGGGACTTACGTCCGGGAGATCTCATCTTGAGGTGGGTTTCACGCTTAGATGCATTCAGCGTTTCTCCCTTCCGGACTTAGCTACTCAGCACTGCCACTGGCGTGACAACTGATACACTAGCGGTCCGTCCAACCCGGTCCTCTCGTACTAAGGTCAGATCCTCTCAAATCTCCTGCGCCCACCATAGATAGAGACCGAACTGTCTCGCGACGTTCTAAACCCAGCTCACGTACCGCTTTAACCGGCGAACAGCCGGACCCTTGGAACCTGCTACAGCTCCAGGATGCGATGAGCCGACATCGAGGTGCCAAACC
>Ga0105103_10002299_pt1 | contig 10004 bp, 13 predicted proteins | sample PPLLaktember2015_2_FD_79107 | JGI IMG/M metagenome (GOLD analysis project Ga0105103, IMG submission 79107) | Freshwater sediment microbial communities from Prairie Pothole Lake near Jamestown, North Dakota, USA - PPLs Lake P7 Core (6) Depth... | ecosystem: Environmental > Aquatic > Freshwater >...
AGTTGGAGGCGCAGCTATTGATGCGGCGCTACGAGGGCTTCCTTAAGTGATATTTGAGGGGGATCAATGAAACTGATTCTTTTGGGCGCTCCGGGTTCAGGCAAAGGTACTCAGGCAGAGAAGATCGCGGAGATGACCGGCGTGATGCACGTGTCGTCGGGCGATCTGTTTCGCAAGGCCGAGAAGGATGGGACCGATCTGGGCAAGCTGGCCAAGTCGTACATGGAAAAGGGGCAACTCGTGCCCGACGAAGTCGTAGTCAAGATGGTTCTGGAGCACATAGCGGGAAACAAGAAGGGGTTCATTCTGGATGGTTTTCCCAGAACGATTGAGCAGGCGAAGGCCTTGGACAAAGCCTTTGTGAAGGATGGGATAGACAAGGCCGTTTTGATCGATGTCACTCGGGATGAACTCCTGCGCCGGCTGACGGGGCGATGGATATGCCGCAAATGCCAGAAGCCATTTCACATGGTCTCTTCGCCGCCGAAGGTGGCTGGCAAGTGTGATGCCTGTGGAGGTGAACTCTATCAGCGCGCGGACGATACGATGGAAACGGCGAAGAACCGGCTTGAGGTCTACAATACACAGACTGCCCCGCTGATAGATTACTATCGAAAGCAGGGAAAGCTGCTGGAACTGAACGGCGAGAGGCCGATCGACGAGGTGAGCAAGGAACTCCTGAAGAAGCTTGGCTGGAGAGGGGATGGGCATAGTCATTAAGTCCCCTGACGAAATTGCAGTTATGAGAGAAGCGGGGAGGATATTGGCCAAAGTGCTGCAGACTCTGGCTGGCGAGGTCAAACCTGGCGTGAAGACTCGCGAGCTAGATGCTGTCTGTGCCCAGGAGTTGGCCAAGTGTGGAGCGCAGTCTTCGTTCAAGAACTATCATGGGTACCCGGCGCACATATGTACCTCCATCAACGATGAAGTGGTGCATGGGATTCCGGGCGAGCGCACGCTTCGTGAGGGAGACATAGTGTCGATTGATGTGGGCGTCAAGTTCAAGGGTTTTCAGGGTGACGCTGCTGTAACTGTGGGGGTTGGGAAGATCAGCCCGGAAGCGAAGAAGTTGATCGAGGTGACGGAAGCCGCACTACATGCTGGCATAGCGGCCGCGAAACAGGATGTCCATCTGGGAGAGATATCGGCGGCTGTCCAGTCGTATGTCGAGGCCAACGGATTCTCGGTGGTGCGGGAGTATACCGGTCATGGTATTGGGAGGGAGATGCACGAGGATCCGCAGATCCCGAACTTTGGTGACCGAAGTGAGGGCCCTGTGCTGCGAAGAGGCATGACGCTGGCCATCGAGCCCATGGTGAATGCGGGGAACTGGAGAACCAAGGTGTGTGACGATCAATGGACGGTGGTCACTGCCGATGGTAGTCTATCGGCGCATTTTGAACATACCATTGCAGTGACCAACGGCAGGGCTGAGATTCTAACGGTTGTTTGAATGGTGGGTATGGCAAAAAAGGAAAGGATAGAGGTTGAGGGGAAGGTGCAGGAGTGTCTGCCCAACGCCATGTTCCGCGTGGAATTGTCCAACGGGCATATGGTACTGGCCCATATTTCGGGGCGCATGAGACGTCATTTTATTAAGATTCTCCCCGGCGACACGGTCAGGGTTGAACTCTCACCGTATGATCTGGCTCGGGGCAGGGTGGTCTATCGTTTCAAGTAGATTCTGTCTGGAGATGGGAACGTGAAGGTTAAAGCTTCGGTTAAACCGCGTTGTAATAAGTGCAAGATCGTGAAGCGAAAGGGTGCCGTGAGAGTCATCTGCTCCAATCCCAGACATAAGCAGAGACAAGGCTAGAGCGGAGGTCTGAGTGGCTCGTATATCAGGTGTCGATATTCCCGCAAACAAGCGAATAGAGGTGAGCCTCTGCTACATCTACGGCATCGGGCCTGCGGTGAGCAGGAAGATACTGGCTCAGACCGGGATCGATGTTGCCAAGAAGGCGAAGGATCTGACGGAAGAAGAGATATCCCGTCTTCGTGAGGTCATTGACAAAGGGTACAGGGTTGAGGGCGATCTGAGGAAGGAGATAGGCACCAACATCAGTCGACTCACGGAGATTGGTTCCTATCGAGGCATGAGACACCGGCGCAGATTGCCGGTGCGCGGACAGCGCACTCGGACCAATGCCAGAACCCGACGTGGACCGCGCCAGACAGTGGCTGGTAGAGGCAGACGCCGTGGGACGGCCAAGAAGTAGCGGTTTGGTGCTGGGGTTTCGTGTGGCGAGAAGGAGAATCTGATGGCTAGGAAGAAAGAGAAGAAGTCGGTACCACAGGGCAGGGCATATATCCACTCCACATTCAATAATGTGATAGTCACGCTGACGGACCCGGCTGGGAACGTTCTCTCTTGGGGCAGCTCGGGCACAGCTGGCTTCAAAGGTTCCAGGAAGGGAACGCCATATGCCGCCCAGATGGCGGCGGAGTCGGCGGCCAAGAAGGCCAAGGAGTATGGGCTGCGTCAGGTGGATGTGTTCGTCAGGGGGCCGGGCGGTGGACGTGAAGCCGCCATACGTTCCCTGCAGATTGCCGGACTCACCATCACGAGTATCAGGGATGTTACACCGATACCGCATAACGGGTGTCGGCCTCCAAAGAGAAGGAGAGTCTAGAAAACGATGGGACGCTATACTGGACCGGTTTGCAGACTGTGTCGCCGGGTGGGCGAGAAGCTGATGCTGAAGGGCGATAGGTGTGAGTCCGCGAAGTGTGCCATAGAGAAGAAGGCGGCAGCATCCGGGCCACGCGGTCGCGGGAGGCGTCCACCTAAGTTTTCTGATTATGGGCTGAGGCTGCGGGAGAAACAGAAGGCCAGATACAGCTACGGAGTCTTGGAGCGCCAGTTCAGGCGAACCTTTGCCGAGGCTGAGAAGGCTACTGGGATGACGGGTGAAACACTGGCGCAATTGCTGGAGAGACGATTGGACAACACAGTCTATCGTCTGGGCTATTCGGAGTCCCGGAATCAGGCCAGACAGCTTGTCAGACATGGCCATGTACTGGTCAACGGGAAGAAGGTTGACATCCCATCGTACATAGTGAAACCTGGCGACGTTGTGACTTGGAAGGGAAGCAGCGTCAACAAGGCTCTCTACAACAAGGCCATGGAGAGAATCGAAGCCAGGGTCATCCCCAGTTGGCTGAGCTTGGACAAGAAAGATATGTCTGGCCGGGTATTGAGCCTGCCTGTTGCCGAAGAGATCACGACCAAGTTCGACAAGAAGATGGTCGTAGAACACTACTCCCGGTAGCCTTGAAAGGAGGCGGTGGCTTTGTCGCACTTGGTGACACCAAAAGTTGAATGCGTTGAGAGCGAAGGCAGCCACGGGCGTTTCGTGGCCGAGCCGCTTGATAGAGGATTTGGCATTACTGTGGGCAACGCCTTGCGGCGTGTGCTTCTAGGTTCGCTGCAGGGAGCTGCGGTGACCTGGATAAGGATCGAGGGGATTCAGCATGAATTCTCGACCATTGGTCATATGAAAGAGGATGCCACCGAGTTTCTGCTGAATGTGAAGGGTCTGCGGTTTCGCCCGCTGACTGGGCAGGAGGGGAGGCTGGTTCTCGAGGTCGAGGGCGAGAAGGTGGTCCATGCCGGAGATATTAAGCCGTCGACTGACTTTGAGATTGCCAATCCCGATCTCTATCTGGCGACGCTTGATGCGCCCAAGGCCAAGCTGTACGTCGAGTTCAATGTGGCGCTGGGCAAGGGCTATGTTCCGGCTAGCCATGGAGATGGCTTGCCTATCGGCACGATACCAGTGGACGCCATATTCACGCCGATACAGAAGGTGAGCTACGCTGTGGAGCCGGTGCGCACGGGACAGTACATCGGCTACGAGAAGCTGTTGCTGGATATCTGGACAGATGGGACTATTTCGGCGGCAGAGGCGCTGAGTCAGAGTTCTCAAATTCTGAAGGAGCAGTTTTCCACGTTTCTGTCTGTTGTGCAGGCTGGCGCCAGAGAGGCTGGCGGACCGCCGGCGGTGGCTCTGGGAGTGTCTTCAGAGCAATATGAGATGCCGTTGGAGAAATTGGGGCTTTCGCCGCGTGTGTTTAACTGCTTGAGAAGGAACAAGATCACGAAGGTAGGGGAGCTTCTGGAGAAGAGTGAACGAGACCTCATGGCTATGAAGAAACTGGGGAAGAAGTCGCTGGAAGAGTTGAAGCAGCAACTGCAGGAAAAGGGACTGTCTTTGATGGCGGAAGAAGGCGATGAGACATAAAGTAGCGGGACGGAAGCTGTCAAGGCCCACCGGCCACAGGATGTCGCTTTACCACAACTTGACCACTGAGCTGTTGTGGCATGAGCGCATTGTCACCACGGTGACCAAGGCGAAGGAATTAAGGGGCATGGCGGACAAAGTGATCACCCTGGGCAAGGAGGGGAGTCTGCATTCTCGGAGGCAGGCTCTGGTACTGGTCAATGACAAGAAAGTGGTAGACAAGGCGTTTGATGAGCTGGCTAAGAGAGTCGCGGATCGCAGTGGCGGGTACACACGTGTTCTCAAGCTGGGGCCGCGCAAGGGTGATGCGGCCCCGATGGCGATAATCGAGCTGGTGAAGTAGGACAGCTTGGAGGGTGGCATATCCAGGATTTCGGCACACCGACCAGAATTGTATTGATCATGGAGTACGACGGCACGAGATATCATGGTTCGCAGTTTCAGACCAACGCGCCGAGCATCCAGGGCGAGACGGAGTCTGCTTTGCACAAGCTCACCGGTGAGGAGATCCGTATCTCGATGGCCAGTCGCACCGATGCCGGCGTTCATGCCAAGGGACAAGTGGTAAGCTTCAGGCCCCAAGCGTCCTTCCCTCCCAAGACATGGGTTGAGGCTATGAATCACTACCTTCCCAAGGATATTTCAATTCGAGCAGCCTACGAGGTGGATGGGGGTTTCGACGTGCGGCGTCATGCCTTGTGCCGCGATTACCGCTATCACATACTGAACAGACGCACGCCATCCCCGCTGTGGCGGCATTTCAGCGAATTCGTGCCGCAACCGCTGGATGTTGAAGCTATGAACAGCGCCTGCGCGGTTCTTGTTGGAGAGCGTGACTTCGCCCCATTCGCGCCGGCGACTTACACTCGTTCCACGCGGCGCCGGGCGTTTAAGGCGGAGGTGAGCCGGAGACGAGACATGGTGCTTTTCGATACACAGGCGACCTCCTTCCTGCCCCATCAGGTTCGCAACACCGTTGGCGGACTGGTCAAAGTGGGTCTGCACAAGATGACAGTCGAAGCCTTCCGGGAGAAGGCTTCTTCAGGGAAAGCAGGGACGATAGGTCCAACTGCTCCAGCTCGTGGTCTGTGCCTGGTGAATATCAAGTATCCCGATTTTCCCCCGTCTGAGGAGATATCATGACATATAGCGCAAAAGCTTCTGAAGTGAAACGCCGATGGGTTGTTATTGATGCTGCGGGTAAGACCCTGGGCAGTGTGGCCACAGATGCGGCCAAACTGTTGGAGGGCAAGCACAAGACGATGTACTCGCCTCATGGTGATGTGGGAGACTTCGTGGTGGTGATCAATGCGGCCAAGGTCCGCGTTACGGGCAAGAAGGTTGAAGACAAGATATACCATCATCATACTAACTACCCCGGGGGATTGAGGAGTATCGCTTTTGGCGATATGCTGGCGCGTCATCCAAGCCGGCCAATCGAGATTGCGGTCAAGGGGATGCTTCCTCACAACAGCAGGGGGCGCGCCATGGGCAGAAGGCTCAAGGTTTACGCTGGTAGTACTCATCCGCACGAGGCTCAGGTAAAGGGCACAACGGAGGCGTCAAGTGGCTGAACGGAAGCATTACTACGGGACTGGGAAAAGGAAGACCGCGATTGCCAGAGTGAAGCTGCTGCCTGGTGGCGGTAGCGTCGTAGTGAATGATAAGCCGTTGCAAGAAGCGTTCCCGGATGAGCCTCTGCGAGAGGTCATCTTCCAGGCTTTCAAGGTTACAAACACACTGGACAAGTTCAGTGTGGCGGTGAAGGTGGCGGGGGGAGGAATATCGGGGCAGGCGGAGGCAATTCGCCACGGTATTGCCCGGGCCCTGGTCGAGTCCGACGAGGGATTGAAGCCCGTCTTGCGCAAACATGGCTTGCTCACCAGAGATGCCAGGATCAAAGAGCGCAAGAAGTACGGTCTCAAGCGCGCGCGCAAGGCACCACAGTACACCAAGCGATAGGTCGGCTGTCGGGTTCTTGGCGACGATTCCCACGGGGCCGTGTGCTTCTAACTGGTTTCTTGTCCCCAAAGGTATTGGGCTGGCTCTGCTTTGGCTTTGCCCAAATGGGACAGCAGGCGTTTGCCGAGAAGACGGCTACAGTGACTCGGCGAGGCGAGATTTCAGAGTGTCGATCACTGGAACCGGCATCGGGTCAGTGCGGTTCAGCATGGCCAGGTAGAAGCTGACATAGTCTCCCAGAAGCACCAGACCGATCATCTGCGCCAGAGGGCTCTTTCCGGTTGCCTCGACCTTCTTGTACTTGATTCCGGCTTTGGAGAGGATCTCACTGGTGACCTGGTAGCGGATGGAAGTCCGTGGGTGAAGCGAGGCCGAATGCAGCAGCACTACCATGACCTTCTGTCGCGTCTCGGCAGGCAGCGGATAGCCTACTACGGCGTTGTGATTCAGTTCCGGGAAGACCTCATGGAAAGCCCAGGCCTTGCTGTTCTCGTTGACCTGGGTCTTCCAGCGGAACGCCACGTCTGACAGCAGTCCCGCGCCGTAGATCACAGCCAGGCGCCCGAAAAGATCGGCGGCGAGTTGCTTCGCCAGATTGGAGTCGAGGGGCGTCTTCTCCGAGGCGCTGTCTTCAATCCTCTTCATGACCCCCAGGGATTCCTTCATGTCGGCCGACTTGTCTTGGAGGAAACGCAGGCTGTGGAAGATGCCGAGAAGAGACACAAAGCTGTGGGAGAAGGCTGCTCTTGGCGGTGCCTCATAGTCGATGGTGAGGACGGGTATGCGCTCTTTGTCGGCGAGTGCCTTGAGCTTCCCGCCGGTGGTCAGCACCATCTTTTTCGCCTGGGTTCGCAGAGAGTCATTGAAACAAGACAGGGTTTCTTCAGTGTTACCCGAATAGCTGGAGAAGATGAGAAGGGTGTTGCGGTCGACAAAAGGTGGCAAACCATAGTCACGATGGACCCAGACCGGCAGGGTGTTCTCCAGCATGGCGAGGCGGCGGACCAAGTCTGCCCCAATGGCAGAACCCCCCATGCCGGCGATGACTACCTTCTCTGCTTTGACGTAGTCTCTCGGATAGCCGAAGTCAGTGGCGTTATGCCAGGCTCGCTGGCATTGTTCTGGGAACTGGCGAAGGTGCCCAAGCATACCTGATGGGTCAAGTTGGCGATAGGTCTCCGGGCTCTCCAGTATGCTCATAGTTCACACCCCCAGCAGTCTTTTCCCCTCGGCGATCATTAGGTTGGCTCGGTCCAGGCTGCCAGCTTCAGCATAGATGCGAAGGATGGGCTCTGTTCCGGAGAAGCGGAACAGCAGCCAGGAACCGTCTACCAGAGTAAAGTGGAAGCCGTCTGCGGTATTCACCTTGATGACCTTTGCGCCGCCAATCTCAGAGGGCGTCTTTCCGGCGATGCGGCCAATAATCTTCTCTCGATCAGCAGGAGGGAATTCCAGATCAACGCGGTTGTAGTGGTGGGGACCGACTTTGCTGTAGAGATGCTCAATAAGCTGAGATGGAGTCTTGTTGAGCTTGTTCATCAAGTCCAGCAGGTAGAGGCCGGCGAGGATGCCGTCGCGCTCCGGTATGTGTCCCCTGAAACCGAATCCGCTGCTTTCTTCGCCTCCAATGAGGGCATTCTCAGCCATCATGATCGGTGCCACGTACTTGAAGCCAACCTTCGTTTCGTAGACAGGCACGTTGTAGATCTTCCCCAACTTATCCAGCATGCTGGTGGTGGTCACGGTCTTGACGATAGGTCCACGTTCCCCACGCACCTCGAACAGGTAGAGCGCGAGCAGGGCAAATATCTGCAACGGAGTCAGGGGATTGCCCTTTTCATCCACGACACCGATACGGTCAGCATCGCCATCGGTAGCCAATCCGACAGCGGCGCCGTTCTGCCTGATCGTGGCGGACAGCTTAGTCAGATGTCGGGCAATCGGCTCCGGCTGGATTCCCGGGAAGATGGGATTCCGCTCTCCGTTGATCTCGATGACTTCGGTTTTGCCGCCTTGAAGGACTCTTTTGAAGCAGCCGGATCCGGCACCGAACATGGAGTCCACCGTTATCTTGAGTCCGGATTGGCGCAGGCTCTGCAGGTCGACCAAGTGGGCGATGTGGTCGAAGTAGGTGGGTGCCAAGTCAAGGTATCGGATGATGCCCCTGGCCAACCCCTCTTCTAAATCCAGCCGTTTGATCCTGTCCTGGGTCATGATCTGCGGCAACCGCGATTCTATCTCCGCCTCGACCTGGGTGGGGGCGCTGGAGCCATCGGGAGACTTGATCTTGAAGCCGTTCCACTGACCAGGATTGTGGCTGGCGGTAATGATGACGGCGCCTGCGGCTTTCTCGCGGGTAACCCCGTAGCTCACTATCGGCGTGGGGGTGGCTTGAGTACAGAGGGCTGTCTTGATGTCGTTGGCCGCGAACACTTCGGCGACCGCTGCGGCGAAGCGCTCGGAGGCGAAACGGGTGTCGTAGCCCACCACCATGCCACGGGAGGCTAGGCCCTTGTCCCAGAGATACTCGGCCATGCTCTGGGCGCAGTATCTCACGTTGGCGAAGGTGAAATCCTCCGCAATGATGCCGCGCCAGCCGTCTGTGCCGAACTTGATCTTCGGAATCATCGTTTTCGGTGAGCCCCCTGGCTCCTAGGATAGACCGGCGTCAGCCTTGATGGCGGCTGCCTTGTCCGTTTTCTCCCAGGGCAGATCCAGGTCGTCCCGGCCAAAGTGGCCATAGGCAGCCGTCTGCTTGTAGATGGGCCGTCGCAGCCTCAGGGTTTCGATTATGGCGCCGGGGCGAAAATCGAAGTGCTTGTTTATCAGCTTCAATATGAGCGCCTCGTCCACCTTGGCCGTGCCAAATGTCTCGATGGAGATGGAAAGAGGACACGCTATTCCGATGGCGTACGCGACCTGGATCTCCAGGCGATCGGCCAGTCCAGCCGCGACGACGTTCTTGGCAGCATAGCGGGCGAAGTAGGCAGCGGAACGGTCCACCTTGGTGGGGTCTTTGCCGGAGAAAGCGCCGCCGCCGTGACGGGCAACGCCTCCGTAAGTGTCAACCAGAATCTTGCGCCCGGTCAGGCCGGTGTCTCCCATGGGCCCGCCGATGACAAAACGACCGGTCGCGTTGACGTAGAACTTGGTCTTCTTATCCAGTAGCTTGGCCGGAATGATCTTGTTGATCACCACCTCACGGATGTCGCGGTGGATGACGTCGTTGCCCACTGTCTCGCTGTGCTGGGCGCCGATGACCACGGCTTCGATTCGCTTTGGTACTCCGTATTCGTACTCTACTGTGACTTGCGACTTGCCATCGGGGCGAAGGTACGGGAGAGTCCCGTCCTTTCTCACTTCGGCAAGACGTCGGCATAGCTTGTGCGACAGCATGATGGGCATCGGCATGAACTCCGGCGTCTCGTTGCAGGCAAACCCGATCATCATTCCCTGATCGCCCGCTCCCAGACATTCCTTCTCATTTGCGTTGTTGGCCTTCTCACGCGTTTCCATGGAGTGGTCCACACCCATGGCGATGTCTGACGATTGCTCCTTGATGGCCGTGATGACACCGCAGGTTTCACCGTCGAAACCGTACTTGGCGCGGGTATATCCGATTTCCCAGACAGTCTCGCGGACTATCTGGGGTATCTCAACATAGCAATTGGTGGTTATCTCGCCCATCACCACCACAAGGCCGGTGGTCACCGATGTCTCGCAGGCGACTCTGGCCATGGGGTCCTTCGACAAGATGGAGTCCAGGACGGAATCCGAAATCATGTCGCACATCTTGTC
>Ga0105103_10002301_pt1 | contig 9999 bp, 10 predicted proteins | sample PPLLaktember2015_2_FD_79107 | JGI IMG/M metagenome (GOLD analysis project Ga0105103, IMG submission 79107) | Freshwater sediment microbial communities from Prairie Pothole Lake near Jamestown, North Dakota, USA - PPLs Lake P7 Core (6) Depth... | ecosystem: Environmental > Aquatic > Freshwater >...
CTCCATACCCAGACTATAAATTTTAAGATAAAATCTGGAAATTTAATAAGAAGGTCAATTTCTTTTTCTTCGTGCTTTTTTTCATCTCCCCTGCCATATTCAAGAGAAGTGGCCATTTTTTGGATTACCCTATCTAAAGTATCCCTTGGGTCAAAAGTAACTTTAATATTAGAATAACCTGCATCCTCATCCATTTTTTTCTTGACAATCATGGAGATCTGTATTTTATTTCTTTGAAATATTCTTCTCCCCATGACAAATCTATTCAATTGTGGCCTCATTGCAACAGTTCGGACCAAAGAAGCAATGAAAATATGAAAAAACTTAACTTTCTTTTCACTTAGTCCTTCATTGACCTTTTCCATATATTCCAAAGTTTTCTCAACTTCAAACTCAAAGTCTGCATATATTGCTGATTCTGTCCTTGTTTTCATTACGAATGGATAAATTCGCTTATAATTAGGCAATGTTCTTATTTGCTTACCATCGCATCTATCGCCAAAGGCCATAAATTATCACCAATTGTTGATACAATATTAGACATTTGACGTTTATATTTATAATCTTTTCCTTTTTATAATAGAACGAGAATTATCAATTAGTATTTAATTCTAATTTAATAATTTTTAGTGCTTCAAACCATATTATGCTAACAATTCCTAATACTAGGCAAATTAAGAGGTCATTTATATGGAGTATCGATAAAAGAAATAGATTTCTAAGGAACGGTATATATAATACCATACCTAAAAATAGTAATGCTCCAAATGTAACATACCAAAGTGCTGGATTTGGAGATTTCAGTGTCTTTAATATCGGTCTTGTCCAAGATCTATTGGTGAATATTAATGCCAAGTTTGCAATTATTAGAGTTGTAAATGTAAAGGCTCGGGCTTCCATTTCTCCTTGCCCCCTACTTAATACAATAATATAAGTTACTAAAACGATAACTAAAACGCTAAGTCCTTGTAAGAAACTCAATAAAGCCGTCGATCTTCCGAAAATATTTTCTTTTGGATTTCTTGGTGGTCTATTCATGACATTGGCTTCTTCAGGTTCAGCTTCAAAGACAACTGAACAGGCCGGGTCTATTATCAATTCAAGGAATACTATATGTACTGGCAATAGAACTAAAGGCATCTTAAGAAGAACTGGTATAAGTGACATACCCGCTATAGGAACATGTATAGCCAAAATGTATGCCATAGCTTTCTTTAAATTATCATAAATTCTTCTTCCCATTCTAACGGACTTAACGATTGAGGAGAAATCGTCATCAAGCAGGACAAGATCTGCAGACTCTCTAGCAACATCTGTACCTCTTCCCCCCATGGCTATTCCGATATTTGAAGATTTTAGAGCAGGTGCATCATTCACACCGTCCCCAGTCATGGCGACAACTTCACCGTTGAATTTCAGGGCATTGACTATCCTTAGTTTTTGTTCGGGAACTACTCTAGCAAAAATGCTGATATCCTTAATTATTTTTTGAAGCTCGGTATCTGTCATTTTATCCAGTTCTGACCCAGTGATAATTTTTTCTGGATTTTTCAATCCAATCTGACTGCCAATGTTTTGTGCAGTACTTGGATAGTCGCCAGTAATCATTATGATTTTAATACCTGCCTCATAACATTCTTTGACTGCATTAGGTACAGATTGTCGGAGAGGATCCATTAGTCCTATTAGGCCTAAGAAATCAAATTTAAAATCATGTTGTTTAGTTGGTAAATCAATATCTTTAAAATCTGACCTTGCTACACCCAACACCCTTAGTCCCTCTTTAGCAAGTTTGTCAACATCTGAAAGAATCTGATTTTTTCTTTCTTCTTCAAGATGGCATAAATCAATAATTGCTTCAGGGGCCCCTTTGGCAGATATTATATAGTCTTTTCCATCAGGAGATTTCCATACGTGGGACATAGCTAATAAATCTTCAGACAATGGGTACTCTCTCATTAGCTTCCAATCGTTATGGATATGCTCAGTACCACAAAGATAATTATTTCCCAGCTCCTTGAACGCCTTCTCCATTGGATCAAATGGCTCTTTTTGACTAGCTAAAATACTAAACTCGACCATTTCGTGAAATTCTTCTGGTATAGATTGCTTTGAATCATAATTTACTTCGTATTCGCTTCTATCGCATACTATTTTCTTGACGGTCATACGATTTTGGGTTAAAGTCCCTGTTTTATCTACACAAAGTACTGTTGCAGAACCAAGAGTTTCTACTGCAGGTACTCTCCTAGTAAGGACTCTATTTTGTGATATCCTCCACGCACCAAGAGCTAAGAATACTGTCAAGACAACTGGAAATTCCTCCGGAAGTATAGCCATAGCTAGAGTGATACCTGCTAGAAATCCTTGGATCCAGTTTCCTCTTGAGAATCCATAGAAAATAATAATAATTAAACAAAGTAAAAAACCAGCAGTTGAAAAATATTTGATAATATTTTTTGTTTCTTTTTGCAAATGAGTTCCTTCTTGATCTAAGGATTGTAAGGCTTTACCGATTTTACCCATTTCAGTTTTAATGCCCGTAGCTTGTACTTGAGCAACTACTTGTCCTTTAACTACTAGTGTTCCAGAATAGATGAAAGGTAATCCATCGCCTCCCGGTGATATCATTTGAGCTATTTCTTTACATTCGGATTTTCTTACGGGCACAGATTCACCAGTCAATAATGATTCGTCTGTAAAAAAATTACTGCAATTTAAGAGGATAGCATCTGCAGGTACACGGTCTCCTTCAGAAAGAATTAATATATCGCCCCTTACAACTTCTCTTCCGGCAATACGTTTTTGTTCTCCGTTTCTTATTACTGAGGCACGTGGACTTGATAGATCTCTTAAAGCTTCTAAAGCTCTTTCCGTTTTTCTTTCCTGATAAAAAGTAATTCCAATTATGACAAACACGAAAAAAAGTAACATAATTCCTTCTTGGATATCGCCAAGAATAAAATATATTGTACCACATGCAACAAGTAGGAGGAACATCGGTTCACGAATGACTTCAAAAGCTATATTTAGCCCCGTCTTTTTCTTTTTTGACGGAATTTCATTGTAACCTTCTTCTTCTAATCGTTGGGCAACTTCTTCGTCAGATAAGCCTTTTAGTTTTGTAGCGTCAAAGTCTTTCATTTATTATTTATTAAAACATTTCCTTAAAAGCTTAATACTAGAATAAAATAATTAAATTTAATAGTAGGTAAAATCAATAACTGTGTGTGACAAATCAGCATTCTAATCCTCTAAGAAAATCTATCCTGACGAAATTAAGTGGTGTATTCTTAATTTTCTTAATATTGGCGATACTAAATCTCATTTCAGCCTTAGTTTCTTATTTATTTTTTAATAAAATAATAGGAGTTTTAAACAGGAACTTTATTCTACTCACATTTCTTCTAATAACTGTATTCATTGGATCAATCTTAAAAGATATTAACTCTCGTCTAAAGTATGTTTCTCCGATTTTTTATGCTTTAAGTGGATTGTTAATTCTAATAACTGCAATTAATGCAATAGTAGATTTAGATTTTGTTATAGGCAGCGAATATCTAATTTTAGTTCAGAGTAATATAATATTTAGTTACTCACTAGCATTTATTACAATTCTCCTAGTTGGGTACTATATGGTTTTCACTGGAATGTCTCAAAGGGAAATAACAGGCTCCGTGTGTAAATTTAATATGTTTAGTTTTTGTCTTTTTATGGACGCAGTTATGCTCTTTGAAAGAATATTTGAAAAAATTAGTAATGATATTGCTAAATTCTTTTCATATGTGGGACATCTTCTCATGAAGAAATAATCACTTGTCAATCATACTAGAGTTGTAATAAGGAGACCGGTAAATATTAACAATTCCCACCTTATCTTTGAAAGTAACTAATGGTTCCAATTCTTCAAAAAAGTCTCTTGCATATTGGGGAGTTGTTTTTTCATATGAGTCGATAACTACATATTCTATTTGGTATATTTCCAGAGTTTCTTGTAAAAGTGAAGGATCCTGGGGTATTTGATAAATATTTCTATGAGAAAAAAAGTGAATTTGTCTAAATGATTGTGTCATCACTGTTGAATTTTCATCTGTATTATCCCTAAGCCAATGCCCTGCTTCATCAAGAAGTCCATATGAAACAACACTTGTTTGTAACACAGATACAGTTGCGCCAAACTGAAATAATACTGCTATCACCATGAAAGCTACAGCTATATTTTTTCGCTTGTCTTTAAGATATAACAGTGCAAAATAGACTAAGAGGAAATACCCTGCAAGCAAGTATCTTGCTTCTTGGACAGGCCATAAAAATGCAGATAAAAATACAAAGAATCCAAGTAATAGCAATGTTTTCTCAGATTTTTTTATTCCAAGTATCGACAGAGGCAATATAGGTAAAAACGATCCAAGAAAGAATATTGGTAAAGTTCTAGTGAAAAAACTAATAATATTCGATCCCATTTGAGGCAAAAGATACGCAGAATGTGAAACAAAAGGAGTTTGGAAATGGGTATAAGACCATATTGCCCATGGGAGTACTATTAATACTGTGCATAAGATATTAACTGCAACTTTTTTGTTCATTTTAATCAAATAATAAAGAATGATTGGAAATGTATATAAGATTCCCACTGATTTTGTTAGGAAGGATATTCCAATCAGAACGCCCAATAACGCATGTTTCTTATATGAATCATCTTTCCATAAAAATACTAGATAAGAAGCCATGACAAAGGTTACCAGAGGAATCTCACGAATTACATTAATTGAATCGTAAAAAATAATGGGGGTAAAAAAAACATACAATGACCCTAAAAACGCCAATCCACTAGACACTCTTTTTTCTAAAATAAGAAAACAAAGAATTACATGAATCACTGAGAATACAGGCACTACTAGATATATCCCCTTTTCTCCAAAAATGCCTATAAAAAGTGCAAGAAAAAGTGGTAATATTGGGGGGACATCGCCCGGGTACCCACTAAATGTATACCCATTTCCACTGACTAAAGAGTAGCCTAAAGAGGCATATAAACCTCCGTCATATATGAGCCCATAGTGTGGAACATAATAAGCAAGAGAAATAACTGATACAATTATTAAAATCAGTATGTAACGATTTCTAGTCATTGTAAAGTTCATTATTCAAAAAAAGTAAAATATCTATTTATATGGTTAATGTGGAACTTAAGAATACGTTTAGGGTAATTAAGGCTGCAATAATTCCTTATATTTAAAAATAACGATTTAAATAATTTTTATATATCAAGAATTCGTAACTTATGCTCTGTCTAATCTTATAATCCACCCAAAAAGATTCTATTCATGGCAAATGAATTTGATCAAGCCTATGGATTTATTATTAAATCTTGTAATTATTTGGGTAGCATGCGCTCAGTTAAAGGAGAAATTGAAGTTTGGGAGATAAAGGAACAAGATAAAATCTTTCTAATAGATAAAAACTCTGAAAGATTCTTATCGCGCACAAAGCAAGACGACCCAGAGTGGTACGAGAACTCAAGGGATATGCTGACTTCCCTTATTGAAACTAATTGTAGTCTACCTCCTCTTTTGTGTATGTGCTGACTTTTATTTATTTTTCTATATATTTTTACCAAATAATATATACTCTCTAGTAGAAATATTTATAAATAAAATTTATTTGAGTAATGCTATGAGCTATAGGGCAATTATTTACAATTCTGTTACTCTTAATGCCCCAAAGAATATTCTTCAATTTTTATTTGGAGTTGTTATATATGTCAGTGTTACTGGTGACTATATCTTACTAAAAATTATACTTGCGGCATCAGGATTATCTTTTGGCCTCGGGGCGATTTATCTGTTCAATGATCTCACGGATTACGAAGATGATAAAAAGAATCAGATGAAAATATCCTGGAAAGCCATAGCTAATGGAAGCATTTCGATTCCAACAGCAAAATATCTTATCGTGATTTTGTCTGTTTTGGGAACATTGTTTTCTTTCTTAGCAGGGATAAACTTTTTTGTTATATTTGCATGCATAGTAGCATTAAATTTACTATACTCATATCCAGCTATACGGCTCAAAAGTCACAAAAATTCATCTCTGGTAGTTATCACGATTATACAGATATTGAAATTTTCAAGCGGCTGGTTTCTCTTTACAAGCAGTTTTAAAGGATTTCCATTTCCCTTTGTTGTTTCATTATCCGTAGGATACTCACTTCTTTTCTTATACTATAAGAATAACACAACAAATGCTAAAAAAATGATAAAAGAAAATAGATTAAGGGTATACCCACTTTCATTATTGTTAATAATTTTCCTATTGATCTCCTTCTTCATGTATGCTTTTCCTGTTGTATTCCTATTAATTCTCGGGATGTCAATACCAACAATTTTATTCTACGCTTTATCTAAGGATTACCTTGGAACAAAAGTAAACTTTGCTTTCATGTATGCTGGACTTATTATTATACTATTATCATTCCTTTTACTTTCAGTTCCGATGGTTACAGCGACAAACGATACTTTATTGGGGTACTCAAGCCACCTCAAAGAAATATTAAAGCATGCCTATTTGAACAAGTGAATCATGCTAGTCTTTAAATGAGGTCTTATTCCAGTTTGCCTGCCATAAATAGATATTTTTCCTTCTTTTATACTTTTGAATATCGAGTTCGTTGTTTTTTTTGATTCTACCATAAAATAAGAAGATCCTAGCTCTTCAGAAAAATGAGAATCTGATCCTGCTATTCCGGGGATATTATTACTTTTTGCATAAGTCTCTGCGAGTTTATTGTGGGCAGATAAAAGAGTTCTACTATTAAAAACTTCAATAGCATTAATTTTATCTTTAATTGAATCTATCTCTTCTCCAATGCCTTTCCTAAATTTATCAAAGGGGTGTGGTGCAATGATAAATCCTTTTTGCCCATAAGAAATAGTTTCTTCTAAAGTCATATCCCTAGGAATCTCTTCGTCAAGATTCAATACTATAATCTCCCCTGAAATTGTTTTAACTTCTTGGCCAACTATCACTGTTATAGCCAGATCTTTTTTTTCTGCATAATCTCTTGTTTCAATACCGCCTTTTGTAGAATTGTGGTCAGTAACAGAAATGACATCAAGTCCCTTCGACATTGCAGTTTCAAGAATATCTTTAGGCTTCATGTTTCCATCGGGAGAATAATAAGAATGTATATGGAAATCAAGCTTTATTCGTTCCATAATCCAATCTTTTTTGCCATGCTTAAAAAATTAACTTATCACCCAAAAATCTAAACTAGAAAGAGTTTTAAACAACAAAATTCTAATAGAAGATAATGCTTAAATTGCTTGTCGTTGAAGATGAGGTTGAACTTCTAGAACTATATAACTTAATTTTGAGTAAAGACTATATTGTTTTCACTACTGAAAGCGGCAGAGAAGCCATTGAGATTTTTGATAGAGAAAATCCAGAGGTATTAATTGTTGACATAAGGCTCCCAGACGTATCCGGCATTGAAGTTATTAAACATGCTAAATCAAAAAATCCAAATGTAGCTGTGATGGGTGTATCTGCATATAGAGAAAGATTTAAAGAAGCCCTTGACGCCGGTGCGGCCACAGTAATTCAAAAACCTTTCCTTGTTAAGCAGATTCATAAAGTAATACAAGACGTTCTTGAAAATAAACAGTAATCTTTTTATACCTTAGATTTTTCCCTTAAATCGGTTATTATGTCAGAAAAAATTGCGAATCCAGGCCCTCTAGGGCTTGCTGCGTTTGGGCTAACAACCCTTATTTTGAACTTTGTCAATGCAGAGATTATTCCTGCAGAAAGCATAGGAATGGTTCTACCGATGGGTATATTCTACGGTGGTGCATGCCAAGTATTTGCTGGTATGTGGGAAATGAAAAAAGGTAACACATTTGGTGCTACCGCATTCACCTCATACGGTGCTTTTTGGCTTGGTCTAGCGCTGATGTTTTTATTTCAATATGCAGGATTAATAGCGCCTGTACCAAAGGCAGGGCTTGCTGTTTTTCTAGGTGCATGGGGTCTTTTTACGGCCTATATGACCATTGCAACTCTAAAGAAGTCAAAAGCATTACAAGCAGTGTTCATATCCTTAACAATTCTGTTCTTCCTTTTAGCTATAGGGCAGTTTAATCACACTGTGCACAGGATAGCAGGATATGAAGGTATATTTACAGCATTGACTGCGTTATATCTATCTGCAGCAGAAGTAATCAATGAGACTTATGGTAGAGAGATTCTCCCAATAGGTCAATAAATTTATATATTATTTTTTCTATTTTTTTATAGGTGCTTAATTATGGGATGTAATAGCGAACTCAAATCAAGAATTCTTACCCTTATTTACCAGAGAGGCGAGATATCTCCTGAAAAAATATCGGACATGACTAAAGCGTCTATTGATGATGTTAAAGCTTGTGGTAAAGAACTAAAATCAGAAAAGTTAATTGAAGAATGCTGCGGAAAATACTCTACCCCAGGAATTGTTGGCGTGAAAGCGGAATATAATTCTGGCGATGACGGTTGTTCTGGTGCAGGGTAGTACTCCAATAGATAATTTTATTATACTTAATACCTAATTTATTTTATGGATTATTATATCTTAATTCCTTCATTATTACTAGGATTATTGTTTGGGCGTTTTATTCTAAATAGATTCAGTAAACCAAATGAACTAGTTTGGTTTATAATAATTACATTTTTTGCGATAAATATCTTGATTGTTGTATTGGATAGATATGTTATCCCAGGATATTACCTACTCGATGAGGTAAAAGCATTTGTTCCGGGTGTTCTAATAGGGGTTTACCTATATCTTATTTTGGCGGCTTTGGGTGTCTTTAAACCATCGAGGAGATAACTATCCAAAAAACATTTAAAAAAGTGATATATCTTTGATACAGTGAATATATGTTTATTTGTGTTAATGTAAATGGCATTTACCTTCTTGATAATAAAGGCAAAATTAATGATTTTGAAGCTTTTTCCAAAGGAACTAAACCTTCAGTTAAATCGATTATAAAACTTGAAAAGGGCAAAATCCCCTATGAATTAAAAAGAATCATGGAAAGAAATCCAGATCTGTCTTTTTTCTCAGAATACGAATTAAACGATAAAACTAAATTTCAGTTTATTTTTCCAAATGAAGGCGGAAACTTATTCAGAGAAAATAATACGAATAACCTAGAAAAAGCGCTAATTAGTGAAGAGGAATACCGGAAAAAGCAAAAGGCCATCCTCCAAGAGTTGGCTAGAATAAAAGTTACAAGCTTATTGGGAGAAAAAGACAAACTCATAATCCATTCTGTATATTCACTTAACGAATTCGATGAAACAATTAATCTATTTCTTGAAAGAATTAGAGAATGGTACTCAATACATTTTCCTGAATCAGTAGCAGCTATCCCGGAAAACAAGAATTTCATTGAATTTATACTTAAGATAGGTAATAAGGCCAATTATCAAGAAAAAAAGAATTTACTATCTTATGAATCCAATCTCAATAATGAAATAATTGAGAGATCGCTTGGTGTTGAATTAACTAGTGATGACCTATCACAAATTCAAGAAATAGCAGATTTAATTGACATACTGTACAAAAAGAAGGAATTTTTAGAAAATTACATTACAAATATTGTAAATGAAGTTGCCCCAAATACTTCTATAGTCGCTACACCAATTATTGCTGCAAAACTAATATCTCATGCCGGTGGGCTCAAAAACTTAGCAGTTAAACCCTCTTCAACTATCCAGTTGATGGGCGCAGAAAAAGCTCTTTTTAGACATATAAAGACTGGTGCCGATCCTCCTAAATATGGCTTAATACTACAATATCCAGAGATTGGTAAAGCCCCGTGGTGGCAAAAAGGAAAAATAGCAAGAACCCTTGCAGCAACAATAGCTATTGCGGCTAGAGTTGATAACGTCAGCGGAGAGTTTCTTGGTGATGCATTGAAAGATGATCTAATGAAAAGGATAGCGGAAATTGAA
>Ga0105103_10002303_pt1 | contig 9980 bp, 12 predicted proteins | sample PPLLaktember2015_2_FD_79107 | JGI IMG/M metagenome (GOLD analysis project Ga0105103, IMG submission 79107) | Freshwater sediment microbial communities from Prairie Pothole Lake near Jamestown, North Dakota, USA - PPLs Lake P7 Core (6) Depth... | ecosystem: Environmental > Aquatic > Freshwater >...
AGCCATACTCATGGATATCAACGAGGAATGGCTGACCGGTAGAAAGTATTTATCTATGGATGGGGAGTAAATGGGTCTGGATACGGGGCCGGAAATTTACAGAAAACATGGCACGCAACCGACAAAAACTAAAATACAATGAAGATATTCCCCCCTGAGGTGAAAAAATGAATAAGATACTGGCAATTCTGCTCGCGGGCCTGCTCATGATCATGGCCACCGCAACCATTGTCTATGCCGAAGATGAGGAAGAGGACGGAGTCGAGATGGACGAGGAGAGCGAAACCGAGGAGAATGAAACCGGTGAGGAAGAAAATAGCGTTCCCGGCTTCGAGATAGCATTTGCAGCAGCCGGTCTGGGTGCCGCCCGCCTGCTCAGATATCGAAACAATTAAGGTCTATTTGCCGCATAAAGTAGCGCATGGATTTTGCTTTCTTTCCTGCGGTTGATCTGCGCGGCGGCAAATGCGTACAGCTTGTGGGGGGTGTTCCGGGCACCGAGGTGGTGGCCCTGGATGATCCCCTATTCCAGGCTGAGCGCTGGGTGGCAGAGGGGGCAGACCATCTGCATATCATCGATCTGGATGGAGCTATTTTAGGAAAAAGAATCAATGCCCCTATATTGAGCCAGATTGTCAAAAAGCTAGACCTGTTCATCCAGGTTGGCGGAGGGATAAGAAGCGAGATGGATGTCTCGCATATTCTCGATTTAGGGGTGGACCGGGTCATCCTGGGAACGGCAGCTCTCCATGAGCCGGATATGATCACCCGTCTGGCCGACAGGCACGGAAAGGAGCAGATCATGGTGGCCCTGGATGTGAAAAAGGGCGATGTGACCACAGAGGGCTGGCAGAGGCAGGTGGGAAAAAAGGCCATTGATCTGGGCCGACTCTTTGAGCAGAAGGGAGCCGGATCGATCCTTTTCACCAATATCGATGTGGAGGGTCAGCAGAAGGGTATCGACCTCAGACCCACTCGCGATCTGGTCTCGGCGGTGGGAATACCGGTAGTTGCAGCAGGCGGCGTGACGGAGATCGAGGATGTCCTGGCTCTGCGGGACGCTGGAGCTGCAGGGGCAGTTGCAGGCACGGCCATCTACACCGGAAAGCTCAGCGTGCGTCAGACCCTGGAATCCCTGAGGTGAAAATATGAGAAAAGGATATGCAGAATTCATCTATCGAGATTGCCGGGCTGAGGCCGAGCTGGATCTGGACGGAGAGGGATCGGCTGCGGTCAGCTCCGGATCGGGTTTTTTGGACCACATGCTCACAGCCCTGGCCAGGACTTCGGGATGGGATCTCACCGCCAGGGCTGAGCCGGGCTTCTATAAGATAGAGGCCCTGGGCTCTGCCATTGGCCGGGCACTGGACAGGAGCCTGGGCGAGCGGCGGGGTATCAGGCGCTACGGATCGGCCTCGGTTCCCATGGACGAAGCCCTTGCCGATGTGAGCCTGGACTTCAGCGGCCGTCCCTACCTGGTCCTATGCGGACAACTTGAGAGAGCCGGGATAGGCGACTTCGACTCAGATCTCCTGGCACCCTTCCTGGAGGCTCTGGTCCAGGGTGGCAGGCTGACGCTCCATATCCGCTTTTATGGAGAGAATGATCATCACAAAATAGAGAGCATCTTCAAGGCCCTGGGCCTGGCCCTCCGCCAGGCAGCCGGGCCGGAAGGGACTGGAGTTCCCAGCACCAAGGGCCTGATCTAATCTTTTTCCGGTTTTGCGGCCATCTTCTCCAGCTCCTCCTTGAGGGCATCATACATCTCCATGCAGTATCCGTGCGTGGCACAGCCCACAGTGTGCAGCCTTTTGGGCTCTCTGCCAAGGGCATAGGTCTGCTCTGCCAGATGGTATGGTATGACCGTATCATTGCGGGAGTGGATCATGACCAAGGGCCTGGGGGAGATCTCCTTGAGGTAGCTCTCCGGATCGATGGACAGGTAAAATCGGGCTGAATCAGCGTCTATAGCTCCTGCCGCCGAGGCCAGGGCGGATGCGGCGCCGTAGCCGCAGGTGCTCATGGCCAGGACGCCCCTGGCCTCCTTATCCAGAGCACAGGCTATGACCGCAAAGCGGCCTCCATTGCTCTCGCCGGCATAGATGATCCGCTCCCTGTCGATCTCAGGCAGGGCTCTGAGTATCATGGCCGCGGCCAGGGCATCATAGACCATCTTGTGCTCCGCCGGCTCATCGCCCTGGAGATAGAGCTGCAGATCGCCCTGAGGATCAACCATCCCCAGGTTTCTCTGGTCCAGGGTGATGCTGGCGTATCCCAGATCAGCCAGTCGCCTGGCCAGGCCCTGCTCCGCCTCTTTAGTAACCGTGGCCCCGGGCAGGAGAACAATGCCGGGAATACTTCTTTTTTCGGCGATTCCTCTCTTTATTTCAGGACCCGGCATCTCAGGTCCTGGAATCCTTAGGATGGCAGCGATCTCTGCTCCCCGGCTTTCAAACCTCACCTCTGAGAAGCTGCTGTTCCCCTCCAGCTTCCCTGGGCCGATGTTGTAGGGCGGAGATGCCATCCTGTACTCCAGCAAGCCCTCCTGGGATACAGCATAGTCCCTGTTGTCTGGGGTGTGCCCCCCTGCGGAGAGAAAATGCCATCCTATGAGCAAAGCAGCTATAGATGCCGCCAGCAGCAAAGCCGTGCCATTCCTTCGATCCATTTTCAGAATCAGCACCCCTTCAAATGGAGGGCTTCCACTCGTCGCCGGTCAGTCTGGTCAGGGTGCCATTCTCATTCAACTCATAGCCTACAGGGATCTTTCCCCAGCTCCACAGGCCGGTGGAAGTCTGGTTAAGCCGGCTCTGGTTCTGATTGTCCTGATTCTGATTGCTCAGAACCTGATCGCTCAGATTTACAACGGTGGCGTTTTGACCGGATTGATTGGCCGAAACGTCGGAAAGGTTGGCCAGAACTGCCAGTCCCCTCTCCTGGCTGATCACAATGGGCTCAAGCGAATGACAAATGCCTGTCAGTGTAATCAAAACAATAAATAAAATTATAAGCGATCTCATAGGCAAATCACCTTTATCTCTTCTCCACCATGACCTCTCGGATGCTGCTCTGCAATTATGCAATTGCTGCTGCCGATCGGAGAGTTCCCCTCTGTGCTCCGCATATCCGCCCTATCCAATCAATATATACCTTGAGCCGGCTCGCCAGATGAGCTTTAATTGATCTGTCCATCTAGTCATGCCGATTGAGGCCAGGTGGTTGGAAAAAAATTTTATTTGTATAGCACCCGGCTCGCCGCCTCCACTCCAGCGCCGCAGGAGGCGATCTTGCCCTCCTGGGCCAGTATCAACTCCAGAGTCTGGATGGTGCGCAGGATATCTCCCGAGGAGCACATGCCCATGGTACCGATTCGGAAGATCTTGCCCTTGATCAGATCCTGCCCCCCGGAGACAATGACTCCACGCTTCTTCATGCCGCCGCGCAGCTTATCGTCGCTGACGCCCTCGGGCATCTTCATGGCGGTCACAGTATTGGAGTAGTGGGAATGCTGGTTTACCCTGGGGAAGAGATCTATTCCCAGCGCCTTGGCCGCCTCGCGGACCGATTCTGCCTGCTGGGCGGTCCTGGCCCGGCGGGCGGCAAAGCCCTCCTCCTCTGCCATATGCAGGGCTTCCTGGAGGGCAAAGAAGAGAGAGACGGCGGGGGTAAAGGGCGTCTGGGCCTGGCTCTTCCTGGCGGACTTGAGATGAGCCTTCAGGTCGGCATAGTAGCTGCCGCTCTTGGACAGGAAGCGCTCCTCGGCTCTGGGGGAGACGGAAACCACAGCCAGGCCAGGGGGCACAGCCAGGGCTTTCTGCGAGCCGGTTATGGCGATGTCTATTCCCCATTTATCGGTCTGAAACTCGTTGCCGCCGATGGAGGATATTCCGTCCACAATGAATAGGGCGTCATGCTTCCTGGCGATCTCACCCACCTCCTTGGCAGGGTTGGTCAGGCCAACGGATGTCTCATTATGGACCATGGCCACAGCTTTGGCTCCGCCTTCCACTGCCGCCTCCACCTTTTCCAGATCGAAGGGGGTGCCCCAGTCGAATTTTACCGGAACAACCTGGCCATATCTCTCTCCGATCTCGGCGAACCTCTCACCGAACTTTCCATTGGATATGGTCACAATCTTATCATCATGGCCTATGGTGCTGGCCACGGCCGCATCCATGCCCACTGTGCCGCTGCCGGTCATTATCACCACATCGTTTGCCGTCTCAAAGAATGGCCTGAGCAAGGCACAGCAGTCGCTGTAAATGGCACTGAAATCGCCGCTCCGGTGGCTGATCATGGGTCGGGACATGGCCCGCAAGACGCGAGGCGCGACCTTGACCGGTCCCGGAATCATAAGCAATGTATCCTCAATATCCATGAGATCCCTTCTTCTTCTTCTTTCTGCTGCCTTAGCTTTGAGGCGGCCTATATAAAACTAGCTTTTATGCGCTGCGCCGTGGCCCAGCTATGCCTGGCGCAATTTGGCAGGTCATGGTTCTCGCTCACCCACCGGCTTAAAAAGTCCAGTGTTATCCGGTCGTGAGGATAGCCGCTCCCGATCTTGCAGTTCATCGCCCTCTCAAGCTCCCTCATGGAGGCGTCCCGGCTTACCTTGGCCAGTATGGAGGCGGCCGATACCACGGTATGGCGCTGGTCTGCCTTATGCTCGGCTCGAACCACCATCTCGGTTTTGCTGGCGGACCTGACCCGCTCCGCAAATCTTTTAGCATCCACGTCGGCGGCATCGAGCATGGCACGATCGGCATGCAGTTTGGAGATGACCTGGGAGAAGCTCCTGACCATGATCTCGTTCATGGTCATGACGGTGCGAAGCTCGTCTATCACCTGCGGCCCGACCTCCAGGATATATTGGTCGGCGGCAATGGTGCTGATCTTTCTGGCCAGGATCTCCCTTTTTGCAGCAGAGAGAAGCTTGGAGTCCCTGACCCCCCATCCGGCCAGGTCGAAGAGCCGATCCTCCTCTACCACCAGGCCGGCCACGAACATGGAGCCGATGACCGGGCCCTTGCCGGCCTCGTCTGCGCCGAGGAGCAACATAATGTGGTGTCTGGCGATTTGGGCTATATCAATTATTCTAGGAATTGTGCCGCTATAGCCCTGCGATGCCCAGAGCCATCTCCAGCAGAATGATAATCAGCGGGATGATGATAATCACAGATATGTAAAGCAATTCTCTCCAGCCGAATGGCCATTCGCTCATTTTATTTAATTTATCTTGAACCATGAGCATATCTTTTAGCTGGGATACATTCTCATCAGTTGGAACTTCAAGAGGGCCATCCATTGCTGCCCTCAACTGGGATGAGAAGAACTCGAATCTCTCTTTCCTGGTGGAGATCATCATCTTGTGTATGCTGTACTGGGGCAAGAGAAAATAGGCGAAGAGAATGATGGCAAAGCCTGAAAACCAGGCGATCATCTGAAAGGATGAAAATTGGAGCGGTATGACGATCTGGAAGATGCCCCACACGATATAGACCATTGCGGCACATATGGTGAACTTGGAATAGATCATCCCTATGGAGTGAAATTCCGAATACAGGGCATCAACGCGCAACGGCAATAAGCCAATATTGTGCACCGCCAGAGCAGTCATGATCAGGATATACAATCCGGCTCCTTCCAGATAGACCGCCAGGTAATATGCAGACATAAAGGCAAAATAGGAAATATCAGAACCAAAGGATAAACCATGATAATCAACTCCGACTAAATGGACCAAGAGGATAAAAAGCAAAGCAAAGGCGATCATCTTCGGATCATTGAATATCTCTGCTGCTTGCTTCTGGCTCAACTTGACGATATCCTCTCTGGGCAGGTCGACAATGCCAAGAAGGATATCCTGGAACAAATCCCATTTGTCATGTGCCCAGCTTATGATTAAACCCTCCATGGCGATGATGATAGATATGATGCCGAATAAATCAAGATAGAGCAATGACTTTTCAAACCACAACAGAATAAGAAATGAAACCAACAATACTGCAGTTGATATGAGGGCCCATCCCAGATAATAGGGACCAGGGATCATGGAAATCAGCCTGACCAGATTCATCTGATTAATATTCTCAACTGCTGAACTGCGGCCAGTCATGGACTGAGGCTACCTCTTCCCTAAATGATGCAAAGCAGGTATAATATATATTGTTTTCTGCAAGTGATAATATGCATTTTCAAAGCTGGTTTACAACTATTGAAGAACATTTAAGCATTTAGCAGCAATGGATAGATGTCCTATCATTTTATCCATAAGGGAATATGGCAATCAAGAGGGGCATATAATTCATCCTCTTTAGGCAAGCCCAAATCGTCATTTAGCACAATTTTCAGCAAAGTTCAGCCTCGTCCCTGCTTGGCCCTGGAATTATCCGACGATGAGATGGCCTCATCATCCTCGGAAAAGACATTTTGAGTTGCAGTGACATTGTAAAATGTCCTGATCCTGCCCCCTGGATAGACTACAGAAAATCGGGGGATACCAACCATAACAGGCTCGTCTTTGTTTCCGAAAGGAGTGGCATCAAAGAGATAATAGCCGCTGTTATACTTGCCTGCTCCGCTCACATATAAGGTTGCTTCAGATATATTTGCCTTTATCAGTTCAACATGATCATAAAATCCCAGGAAGGACATCAGCTCCGACTCCAGCGATCTGCACCCAAGAATCATGACATATATACGGGTAAAAGTGTCCAGGCTGTATTTCATATCGAAGCTGGCATTCTCTTCTTCAAGATGCATGCTCACTTCATCGATCTGAATGTAATCGCTGGCCAAGGCTGAGGGGACACAGATAAACCAGGCAAGAGCAAGAATGATCAGCATCCCAGAAGCAAGACGCATCTTTCACCCAGAAATCTTCAATATTGACGGCAGGAATAAGATCAATCCCATTATCACCAGAAAAACCAGGAAAAGGAGTTGCTGCTTTCTTTGAGCTGATTTAAACTTGGATTCGCACAGCTCATCACAGAAGTTCTCATCCGGGCGCACAGCATTGCCGCAGACCAGGCAATGTTTATGCTGCTCGATTTCTGTCATCAAATCACCGTGAGGCGTCTTTCATTGGCGAGTAAATAAGGTTTTCCCGGCTGGTGGGAGCATGCGCAAGGTAGCTGCTTCGATTCTTCCTCTCCATGCCTGCGCTCAGGGCGTCTTTGATGATTATAAAAATAATGAACGATAAAAAGCAGATGCCCATCAGCACCTCAAGGCCGGGATTTGTTTTGGGCAATAGCACCGTATGTATTTTTTATTCGATAATTTCATATATTCAGCATGCTAAAATAAGTTCCAGGTGTTGGGACATGAAGCCGGTTCTGATAGCATTGATCTTGTGCTTGCTGCTGCTCTCCTCTGGATGCATACAGCGGCAGGAAGGTCCAGAGGTTAAGGAAACAAAGGCCACCGAGGTATGGGAGGCAGACGGCATTGTTGGCGCTGGCGAGTACTCTCGCAGCATGATCCTGCAGGGCTCAGCCAGACAGGGATACAGCGGCGGGGACATGGAGGTCTCCTGGAAGAACGACCAAGATCACCTCTACCTGGCCCTGAACGGCAGCACCGAGGCCTGGCTGGCCATAGGTTTTGAGCCGTTGGAATGGATGAAGAATGCGGATATGATCCTGGCCTCGGTGCAGGACGGCAAGGCGGTGGTGCTGGACGAGTGGTGCACCGGCAATTATGGACCGCATATCGAGGACACCATGCTGGGTGGCTCCGACGATATCCTGGAATCCGGTGCAAGCAAGTCGGCAGGAAGGACAGTAATCGAGCTGAAGAGAAAGCTTGATACCGGCGATCGCTTCGACAAGCCCCTGTCGCCCGGGGGAACTGTGTCCATCATCTGGGCTCTCTCCGGCAATCCCGACATCAGCACCAAGCACAATATTGCCTATGGCGAGGGAATTCTCACTTTGACCGGCAAAGAGACCTCAACAGCCGGGGCCTCCCTGGCAACCCTCTCCTCGAGAGAGAAGGAGGGACTGCCGTTCATCTGGGAGGAGGAGAAGGCAGCCCGGGATCTGTACACCGGGCTATATGAGAAAAACAACCTCACCATCTTCCTGGATCTGGTGAGATCTGAGAGCAGCCACATGGACCAGGCCCAGGCGGTCATTGAAAAGCACGGCCTGCCTGTCCCTCCGGACGAGCCGGGAATATTCCAAAACCAGACCTTGCAGGATATCCATGATCGCCTTCTGGCAGAAGGGCTGCAGTCGGACCAGGATGCTCTGACGACTGCTGCCACCTTCGAGGAGATCAGCATCATGGACCTGGAGAAAGAGATCTCCGCCAGCCAGGCGGAGGATGTGAGAACCGCCTACCAGGGATTGCTGGCCGGCTCCAGAAAGCATCTTCGCTCTTATGTCAGCGACCTGGAGGATCTGGGAATAGAATACCAGCCGCGGTATCTCGACCAGACAGAGTTTCAGAAGATGGTCAAGAGCTGAAGCTGGAAGGACTGCATCACAGAGTTCTGCTCATAAAATAGATCAAATCATCGTGAAATATCAGGGAGCCAGAGGGGCTCCCATTTTTTTGGCAGCTTGCTGATCTTTATCCGTCCTTCCCTGCAAGACCCCGTACCAGGCCCGGCCCCCGAGCATCATAGGCACTGAGGCTGCGGGACAGGAGATCATTGCTCATGGTCAGTGCGCATCGATAGAGGATAGCAATGAGATAAAAGTTAATCGAGTCTCAGGCGGATCAGCACCGATCCACAGCGCCCTTTTGGAAGGAACCAAGCACCGAAGTGATGGCCTGACCCCGCCCCGAGCCCGACTCAAAGCCGGACCAGATAGGCAAACACAGCACTGGACTATCGCACAGCGTCCTTTTTGAGGGAACCTGAAAGCATCGCCAGATGCCAGGCCTGTTGATTGCACTGTCCTCGGCTTTGTGCCGCGCTTTTTCGCCGGGCGAGAACTCCAGATCTGGCTAATTTAAGCTATACTACGCCTGTTATGGCGTGCATATCTCTGACCTTTTTCGGCCTTTAGCTTTTTCTGGTTGCGTTACCGAAATGCTGCCCAAGGCAGCATCTCTCAGGTCTTTGAGGGCTCGTGGCGCATCTACGGTGGGATACGTCGACCTCGTTTCCTGGGAGATTGTCGGCAATCCTGTCCTCGTTCTTGCAGCGCAAAACGCGGCAAACTACATATAATATCATTATAGATACTTGTACCTGGCGGTTGATCTCATACATAATTAACTATATCAGAGATCACAATCCGACAGTAGAGGGATGTTCAATGCAGGCTAATCCGTTCCAGTATGACGACTCATGCAAGCATTGCGGTGTCTGGCCCATCTCCGAGGGGCCGCACCACGATGAGGACTGTCCCAGGCATCAATCCCAGATGGCTTACGAGTCAGAGTTGAGCCGCAAATATCCCTGCAAGTTCTGCGGGGCTCTTCCCTTTATTGCCGGACCTCATCACAAAAAGGATTGTCTGCGCCGGGTTGAGGTGTAGACATCATAGTTTTGGCCACCATCCAGCGCTTCAAGAGCGATGCTATTGCGAATTTTTCCGGGGAGAATTTTATTTCCCGTCCCACACCCCATCCTTTCTCAGCCATAGGTCCATATCCGCCGAGGCTATCTTGCCCGCCCCCATGGCGCTGATGACTGTGGCTCCTCCGGTGGTGATGTCCCCTCCGGCCCAGACGCCTTCCATGGTGGTACGGCCCCGCTCGTCCACCACCAGAGTGCCCCACTTGGTGGTCTTCAGCTCCGGGGTGCTGGAGGCGATGAGGGGATTGGGCACTGTGCCCACGGCTATGACCGCCGTGTCCACATCCACAATATGCTCCGAGCCCTTTTTGGTTCGCGGGCTGCGCCTTCCCGAGGCATCAGGCTCCCCCAGCTCCATCTCCACCACTTCCATGCTCTTGACCATGCCTCTTTCGTCTCCCAGGAACCTGGTGGGATTGGTGAGGAAGTCGAAGATCACACC
>Ga0105103_10002305_pt1 | contig 9977 bp, 8 predicted proteins | sample PPLLaktember2015_2_FD_79107 | JGI IMG/M metagenome (GOLD analysis project Ga0105103, IMG submission 79107) | Freshwater sediment microbial communities from Prairie Pothole Lake near Jamestown, North Dakota, USA - PPLs Lake P7 Core (6) Depth... | ecosystem: Environmental > Aquatic > Freshwater >...
AAGCAGGGCATCATCGGCGGCATCATAGTCTCCGCGGCATGGATACTGGCCTCCTTCGTCACCGGGTCGACCAGCGAGAGTGTCGCGTTGCTTGTGCTCACGTACGGCGTCATCGGTGGGATCGGCGTGGGGCTGTGCTACATCGCCCCCATCCAGGTGGCCACCCGGTGGTTTCCGGACAAGAAGGGCCTGGCCACCGGCCTGACCGTGGCCGGCTTCGGCGGCTCGCCGTTCGTCAGCACCTACATCGGCCAGGAGCTGATCAAGATGAACAACCACGTGGCCGATGCCTTCCTTTATATGGGCATAGCGTTTCTGGTGATACTCATTCTGGCCTTCATGTTGATGCGCTTCCCCGAGGCTGGCTGGACCCCGGCCGGCTGGAAGCCCAAGGCCACCACCGGGGCGGCAGCCACCAGCGCGGTCAACTACAACCGCAACGAGATCGTGAAGACCGGAACCTTCTGGGTACTCTTCGCCTGTTTCGCCATCGGGTCGCTGGCGGGCCTGATGGCCATCGGCGTATATGCCGGTGTCTTCGGTGACACCAGGGTCGCCGTGGCAATAACCGCAGGGAGCTTGGCTACAGCCACCATCGTGCAGTTCATCCTGTCCCCGTTCAACGCTGGCGGTCGACCAGTCCTGGGGTGGGTCACGGACAGGCTGGGTCCGCGGGTAGCGGCGATGATCACCTTCGTCCTCATCGCGGCGGCGGCCGCCGGCATGATCGTCGTCGGCCAGGCCGATGCCGCCAGCACATTGACCAAGACCCTGTACTTCGTCTGCTTTGCCGCCTTCTATGCGGGATTGGGCGGTTGGCTGGCCATCGCCCCGACGGCTACAGCGCAGTACTTCGGCGCCAAGTTCTCCTCCCGCAACTATGGCATAGTCTTCTTGGCCTACGGCATTGGCGGCCTCATCGCCACCTTCGTGGCCGCCTACTCCAAGGACATATTCGGCGATGTGCTCGATATGTTCATTCCGGTCGCCATACTGGCGGTGCTCGGTTTCCTGATGGCGGCGTTCTTCATGAAGCCGCCCAAGCAGGTGGCGGCACCCAAGAAGTAAGCCGACTCAACCTGAGACACGTGACTTAGACCGAAGGCCTGTGGGTACCCCACAGGCCTTCACTACAAAGAAAGCAGATCCCTACTGTTGGGAGGTTGGGGGTATCTACGCATCACGAGCAGGTTCTGCCTTGCCCGCACCAACCATCGGGGTGGAGGGGCTGGGATTGTCTCCTGGGCGCATACAATGCGCCCATACAGGCTTGCCCCGTCACGGTGCAGCAAAATGCTGCCAGGTGTTTGAGGGTGTCCCTCAATTCCCCTCTTTCTTCATCCCCCATGATTGGGAGATCAAAGGGGTTGAAAGAAGGAGTCCAACAGGTCCATCATGAACAGAACATGGAAGGAGAGGTGTCATGGACAAACAACAGAAACCCAGAGGCAAGACCCCTACCTGGCCGTCCATCAGCCGTGCGACTGCCCCAACCCCGGCAGAGAGCCATGAGCAGGCGCATCATGGCAAATTCGCCACTGCCATCAACTGCATGGATGGAAGAGTCCAGTTGCCGGTCATCAATTGGCTGAGGGAGAACCTCTCAGTCGACTACGTGGACATGATAACCGAGCCTGGGCCAGACAAGATCCTAGCCGAGGGCAGCGCCGCCACTCAGGATTCGATCAAGGCTCGCGTTCTGATCTCGGTCAACAAACATGGCTCAGACACGATTCTGCTGGCCGCCCATCACGATTGCGCCGGGAATCCAGTCGCCAGGGCGCAGCATGAGGAACACATTCGCCAGAGCATTATCAGGATTCACTCCTGGAACTTGCCTGTGAAGCGAATCTTCGGAGCCTGGATCGGTGAGAACTGGAAGATCGAGATCATCGAAGCATCTCAACATTAGACTATTTCAGGGATCTGCAAAGATTTGTGACAAAAAAGAGGCCCAAATCTATTGACATGGGTTCGTCCTGGTGCTATATATCTGCAACAAGATTTGTTACACTATTCGTAAGAATGCAGAGAGTCAATGTTGGTGGCAACCAACAGTCGAATAAAGGGAGGTGCATCGAAACAAAATGAAGAAGTCGCCAGCAACCATGGAAGGCCGAACAGAGGAGGAACCCCCAGGTACCACAGCCGTTACAAGAGAGGTAGAAGAAGAAGAGCCTCCAAGTAGAGTAGCCCTGAGGAACAGAGCCAGGTTCTTCGGGCATGTATCTGACGAAAGCTGGAACGACTGGAAGTGGCATTTTCGCAACCGCATTAGCTCTGTTGACGAACTGATAAGGTATATTCCTCTATCAGCCAAGGATCAAGAGCAGATCCGGCTGGTCACAACCAAATATCCCCTTTCAGTAACTCCATACTATTTCTCTCTTATTGACTGGGCCAACCCCGATGACCCCGTCAGGATCCAGGCTGTGCCATCATTCAAGGAGATCGGCTTGGCTGGCATGGGCACGGAAGACCCGCTGGATGAGAAGGGGCATTCCCCCGTCCCAGGATTGGTCCACAGGTATCCAGACAGGGTCCTGATGGTGCTGACCGACATCTGCCCCATGCTGTGCCGTCACTGCACCCGAAAGAGGGAATGGCGCCATGGGGGATGGGTGCACAACGCCGAAGAGATCGAGCGGATGCTGGACTACATTCGGAAGACCGAGGTTGTCCGCGATGTGGTGATCTCCGGTGGTGACCCATTGACCCTGTCCGCACGACGCCTGGAAGAGGTCCTGGCTGGTTTGAGACAGATAAAGCACGTGGAGATAATCCGAATTGGGACCAGGTTCCCGGTGGTATTGCCGCAGCGTATTGATGACGAGATCTGTTCGATGCTGTCGAAGTACGGGCCGATATGGGTGAATACCCATTTCAACCACCCGCGCGAGATAACACCGGAGGCAGCTCATGCCTGCGACAGACTGCTGCGGGCGGGCATCCCGGTGAATAACCAGTCCGTGCTCCTCCGCGGCGTAAACGACAGCGTGGAGACGCAGTTGAAGCTGTGCCACGAGCTCCTGAGGATCAAGGTGCGCCCGTACTATCTCTTCCAGTGTGATGAGGTACAAGGAACGGAGCACCTTCGGACGCCTGTGGAAACCGGTATCAAGATCATCGAGGGCATGCGTGGTCACACGTCCGGATTGGCAGTGCCATCGTATGTGATTGACCTGCCTCAGGGTGGCGGTAAGGTTCCCGTGCAGCCGAACTACGTGGTGCTCCAGACATCGGAGGAACTGCTGATAAGGAACTACCAAGGACGGCTGTTCCAGTACCGCAACCCTCGGGGTCCAAAAGCAGGGTCCGGCAAAGCCAACGGACAGAACGGCCGCCGCAACGGGAATGTCAATCAACTGACATTCCCCAACTTGGCGTCGCCAGCGAAGGTAGGGACTTAGATCTGTAGGAATAAGACCTGCTAAGGAGCCAGGATTTGACATGCACCTGCAGGGCGCTAGCTCGAACAGAGATAGCCCCTGCAGTTTCTTTACTGTGCGGTGGTGAGGTTGGCGTTGTCTGAAACAACGAGAATCCAGTTGCTGCCGAGAAGCTAGGAATTGCCGCGAATGAGAATAGGCCTGTCGTACGATCTCAAGGACAAGGTCCCAGAGCCCCAGGGCAAGCCCGAAGATGCTCTTGAGGAATATGATTCCCTGGAGACGGTGGATGCCATCTCCAGGGCGATCGAGGCCCAGCATCACTCCGTGGTCAAGCTGGGCGGCGGGCGGGAGTTCCTCAACAACGTCCTGGGCCAGAAAATCGACCTGGTGTTCAACATCGCCGAAGGCTTGGGAAACTATCGGAGCCGGGAGGCCCAGGTGCCCTCTGTTCTGGAGATGCTCGGCATACCATACTCGGGTTCAGATCCCCTGTGTCTAGCAGTGTCGTTGGATAAGCCGCTGACCAAAAGGTTGGTTTCTTTTTCCGGCGTGGCCACACCAAGGTGGCAAGTAGTTAGTGACACCAGGCGGTTGAAGGAAGTAGAATGGAGCCAGTTCCCGTTGCCGGCTTTTGCCAAGCCGGCTCACGAAGGATCAAGCAAAGGCATCCGTATAACGTCGAGGCTTGAGAACTCGCAGCAGATAGTTGAAGCAGTGACTGAACTTCTGGAATACTACAAGCAACCGGTGATGGTGGAAGAGTTCATAAACGGAGAGGAAGTGACTGTGGGGTTGGTTGGGAACTCGCCACCCAAGGTAGTGGGGATCATGCGAGTTGTTCCCCGAAAGAAGGCGGACTATTTTGTCTACTCTCTCGAGGTGAAGAGAGACTGGGAATCTCTCTTGACATACGAGTGTCCTGCTCTGTTGGGAAAAGGCGTTCTTCAGGATATTGCTGACTCCAGCCTGAGGGCTTTCGAGGCCCTGGGCTGCCGAGATTTCGCCAGGATGGACTTCAGGATCAGCCCCGAAGGAACCCCTTACTTTCTGGAGACAAATCCCCTTCCGGGACTGAACCCTAAGTCAGGCGACTTGCCCATCATGGCTGGGAAGATGGGCTGGACCTACGAGGCCCTCATATCAGCTATCCTCAACGCTGCCCTGCAGAGATACAACGGTGCTTCGTAAGATAGCCGTCATCTACAACAAACCTGGTCCTCGGCGCTACGCCGATATGGGCGAGAATAAGGCGATTCTAGCCGTACTCGAAGGCGTGGTGGCAGTTCATCAAGCGCTGGGCGAGTTGGGGTACGAAGTCACCACAGTGCCCCTGTTACCACCGTATGATCGGGCCAAGGATACTCTCAAGGCGATTGACGCGGACCTGTTGTTCAACCTTTTCGAGGGTTTCGATGGCCGTCCAAAGACAGAGGCGACGGTGGCCAAGATGCTGTCTGAACTGGGCTTGGTGCACACGGGGTGCTCCAGCACCGCTCTTGCCCTGGCCCTAGACAAGGCCAAGGCCAAGGATCTCATGCAGTCCCATGGAATCAGTACCCCAAAGTACCAACTGGTGACGCCGGAGACTGTCTCTCAGTTCCAATTGAGATTCCCTTGCATTGTGAAACCGTGTGGCGAAGATGCCAGCCATGGCCTGTCTGCGGACAGCGTCGTTCAAGACCAAGCCTCCCTGGAGCGACAGGTGATCACAGTGAGTCGAGCCTTCGGTGGGAAGGCTCTAGTGGAGGAGTTCGTGGGGGGGCGTGAGTTCAACGTCACAGTGATGGGCAATGATGAAGTCACAGTCCTGCCGGTGTCAGAGATAGTGTTTTCTCTACCCCCTGGCATGCCCCCAATTCTCACCTACGCCGCCAAGTGGGAGGAGGGCACCCTGTACTTTGATGGTACCAAAGTGGTCTGTCCGGCGGAGGTGGGAGAGGAAGACAGAGCGCGGTTGGCACAAACGGCCACGGCGGTATACAAGCTGCTCATTCAGCAAGGGTATGCTCGTGTGGACATGAGACTGGACCTGGAGGGTAATATTCACGTGCTGGAGGCCAACCCGAATCCCGACATAACCCCCGGGTCTGGAGCAGCCCGCCAAGCCACGGCTGCTGGCATGACTTATGCCCAGTTCGTCGAAAGGATCGTGTCGCTGGCGTTACACAGGAAGACAACTTGAAAACCTCTATCAGGCCGATGGTCCACAAGGACAAATCGACCATCATGGACATACTCAGGACTATCCGCGAGTTCACGCCTGAAGAAGTAGTGGTGGCGGAGGAACTGATCGACGCCTATCTGGAGGCTCCCTCCAGTTCCGGATATCTGGTCTTCGTGGCTGAGGTCGATTCGGCGGTGACGGGCTACGTCTGCTACGGAGCAACACCGCTCACCAAGGGCACTTGGGACGTGTACTGGGTGGCGGTGGATCCTGGTGGGCAAGGGCAGGGGGTGGGCAGGGCGCTGATGGCCTTCACTGAGGGCAAGATCAAAGAAAGCCAAGGGCGGCTGGTAATCGTGGAGACTTCCGGCAGACCGGATTATGCGAAAACCAGGCGCTTCTACAACTCGATTGACTATAAGGAGGCCGCACGCATAGCCGATTTCTACTCACCTGGGGACGACAAGTTGATCCTGGAGAAACGACTGCAGTAGCCAAGCCGGCTGTGCGCCCCTTTTGCAGCTAGCTTGAGTCATGCTATAATGAAGCGTTTGAAAGAAAAAGTGGAGTAGAAGGTGGAGACGGAGAAAAAGAGCGCAATCATCGAGCAATTCAGGTCCAATGAGAAGGACACCGGCTCGACAGAGGTCCAGGTAGCCATCCTCACTGAGAGAATAAACCGTCTGACTGAGCACTTGAAACTGCACAGTCACGATTTTCATTCTCAGCGGGGACTCATGATGCTCGTGGGGCAGAGGCGAAGGTTGCTGGGTCACCTGAGACGGCACAACGTGGCACGCTATCAGGCGCTCATAGCCAAGCTCGGTCTGCGGAGATAGACCCTTCTCGGCAGTCCATCCAGAAGCATCCCCACTGTTACCCCAACAGGAGGCTGGTTCATTTATGCTACACAAGGTTGAGACAACAATTGGCGGAAAGCCTCTCACTGTAAAGACAGGGGAGTTGGCCATGCAAGCCGGTAGCGCTGTCACCGTGAGCTATGGGGACACCGTGATACTGGCGACAGCCTGTATGGAGAAGGATCCCAACCAGAACGTTGATTTCCTGCCGTTGACCATAGACTATGAAGAGAAACTCTATGCGGCCGGCAAGATTCCGGGGAGTTTCTTCAGAAGGGAAGGCCGCCCTGGGCAGCAGGCCGTCTTAGCCAGTCGACTGGCAGACCGACCCATACGCCCCCTTTTCCCCAAGGGATTCCGGAATGAAACACAGATCATCATAACCGTTCTCTCTGCAGACCAGGAGAACTCGCCGGACGTGCTGGGCCTTGTCGGTGCTTCTTCGGCACTGTCCATATCCGAGATCCCCTTCGAAGGGCCCATCGGCGCGATTCGCATTGGCTACGCCAACGGGGAGTTCCTGGTAAATCCCACCTTCACTGAGCTTCAAGACAGCCTGCTCGACCTTGTTGTCGTCAGTACCAAAGATAAGGTAGCCATGGTAGAGGCCGGAGCAAAAGAGGCCGCCGAGAAACTCATCATGGAGGGCATCAAGTTCGGCCATCGGATCAACCAGGAACTTATTGCGATGCAGGAAGAGTTGATCGCTTTGTGCGGCAAGCCCAAGGCCGAGTTCAAACCCTCTCAGATGACCCCCGGAGTAGAGGCGGATGTCACCGCCGCTCTAGGCAGTGGAGTCGCCAAATTGATAGGGCAAGGAAGAATAGAGAGGGACCAGGCGATAGCAGTTTTGAGAGAAGAACTGCTGAAGAATCTGGGCGAAAAGTATCCCAAGCAGGAAATAGTCTCGGTGCTGGAAGCCAAAGTGAAGGCTGAGATAAGATCTGCCATACTCAAGAAGGGGATCCGCCCGGACGGGCGACGCATGATGGAGATCCGTCCATTGAGTTGCGCAGTGGGGCTGCTTCCCCGCACCCACGGCTCAGGCTTGTTCACACGAGGTCTCACCCAGGTATTGAACATCGCCACCCTCGGTTCCGCGCGGGAGGAACAGAAGCTGGACGGTCTCACGCTGGAGGAGAGCAGGCGCTTCATGCATCACTACAACTTCCCGCCTTACTCGACCGGGGAGGTGAAGCGCATGGGTACGCCGGGGCGACGAGAAGTAGGACATGGCGCCTTGGTAGAGAGAGCCCTTACGCCAGTGGTCCCGACAGAGAATGATTTCCCTTACACCATAAGGCTGGTCTCCGAGGTGCTCAGCTCCAATGGCAGCACCTCCATGGCGTCGGTTTGTGCCGCCACGCTGTCACTGATGGACGCCGGGATTCCAATCAAGGCCCCGGTGGCCGGCATTGCCATGGGCTTGGTCACAGGACCGGACGGAGAGTTTGAGGTCCTCACCGATCTTGAAGGCATGGAAGACTTCTACGGCGACATGGACTTCAAGGTGGCCGGCACGGCTGCTGGCGTGACCGCCGTGCAGCTAGACACCAAACTGAAAGGGCTGACCTTTGAAATCCTGGAGAAAGCGCTTACTGACGCTCACCAGGCTCGTCTCCAAGTCCTGACGGTCATGCAGGATACCCTTGCCGCCAGCCGCCCGGAGTTGAGCAAGTACGCGCCTAGAATGATAAAGATCAGCATCAACCCCAGCAAGATCGGGAGCGTTATCGGCCCCGGTGGAAAGACCATAAGGTCCATTGTTGAACAGACGAAGGCAACTGTGGATATCGAGGATGACGGGACCGTACTCATCGGGTCAGTAGACCCTGAGGCGGCTCAAAAGGCCATAGCCATCATAGAGAGCCTCACCAGAGATGTTGAGGTCAACAGTGTCTACACGGGGAAAGTGGTCAAGATTCTGCCCTTCGGCGCCGTGGTGGAGATCATGCCAGGGAAAGAGGGCTTGGTTCACATCAGTGAACTCGCCGACTACAGGGTGCCCAGTGTCGAGGAAGTGGTCAAACTGGGCGACGAGATCATGGTCATGGTGACCGATGTCGACCGCACCGGCAAGGTAAGCCTGTCTCGGAAGGCCGTGTTCCAAGCCCAGAACGCGGCTTCGGCCGCCGGCAAGGAACCGGGCGCTGAGGCGCCCCCACCCCGACCTCACACCCCCAGGAGACATCCCGAGGGGCCACGAGGCGACAGAAGGCCAACGGACAGCCGCCCCCACAGTCGTGGCCGGGGCGACTTTGGCCGGCCAAAGCAAACCTAGATGAAGAGGGCCATATGTCCACTCCGATCAGAGTCGTAGTCCACGGCGCTTTAGGCAGGGTGGGCAGGGAGGTGGTCAGTGCCGCCTGCAAGGACCCTGACCTCCAGCCGGTCGGCGCAGTGGACGCCAAAGCCGATGGGAATGTCCTTTCGTTGCCTGTTGGATCAGGCACCGTACCGCTGTCCGGAAACCTGGATTCCATCCTGACGCAGACGAAACCCCAGGTCATCGTAGACTTCACCATAGCCGAGGTGAGCATGGCCATGGTCAGACTGGCCACAAAGCGTAAGGTCAACCTGGTCATCGGCACCACGGGCCTCTCGACGGAGAACCTCGAGGAGATTGACCGGCTGGCCAAGGCCAACGGAGTGGGTGCGGTAGTGGCCTCCAACTTCGCCCTGGGAGCGGTGTTGATGATTCATCTGGCCAAGATCGCGGCGAAGTATTTCGACAACGTTGAGATCATCGAGCTACACCACGATCAGAAGCTTGATGCTCCTTCGGGGACAGCCGTCTCCACCGCCAAGGCGATCTCGGAAGCGAGAGGGAAGCCGTTTGTGCATCCCAAGGTGCAAAAGGAAACGGTCCCGGGGGCAAGAGGGGCAGAGCTGCAAGGAGTGGCTCTCCATAGTGTTCGCCTGCCCGGCCTGATGGCCCACCAGGAGGTCATCTTCGGGACGTCAGGGCAGACTCTGATCATTCGGCATGACACCATCAATCGAGAGTGCTATATGCCCGGAGTGGTCATGGCCGTGAAGAAAGTGGTCGAACTCAAGGGGTTGACCGTCGGCTTGGACCGACTGCTGGGGCTTCAGTAACGAGGATAGAGAAAAGATGAAAGGGACAAATGTTGCTATAGTCGGCGCCACCGGAATGGTGGGTCAGGAGTTCATCAAGGTCTTGGAACAGCGGAGCTTCCCCATGACCTCGGTGAAGCTGTATGCCTCTGACCGTTCCCACGGTCGGAAGATGAAGGTGCGCGGGGAAGAGCTGGAGGTCAAAGAGACCACACCCGACTCCTTCAAAGGCATCGACATCGCCCTTTTCTCTGCTGGTGCTGATATCAGCAAGCAGTTCTCTCCGATTGCGGCGAGAACCGGCGCGGTTGTCGTGGACAACAGCGCCGCCTTCAGGATGGATCCGGAGGTTCCCCTGGTAGTGCCCGAGGTCAATCCGGAGGACATCAAGAAACACAAAGGCATCATCGCCAACCCGAATTGCTCGACAATTCAGATGGTGGTGGCGCTCTACCCTCTGCACAAGGTCAATCCGATCAAGCG
>Ga0105103_10002306_pt1 | contig 9976 bp, 10 predicted proteins | sample PPLLaktember2015_2_FD_79107 | JGI IMG/M metagenome (GOLD analysis project Ga0105103, IMG submission 79107) | Freshwater sediment microbial communities from Prairie Pothole Lake near Jamestown, North Dakota, USA - PPLs Lake P7 Core (6) Depth... | ecosystem: Environmental > Aquatic > Freshwater >...
CGACGACGCCACGGGCGAGGCGTGGCTGCACGGGCGGTTCACCTACGTGCTGTATCGGAAGCCCGGAGCGTAGGACGGGGAGCCGGGATCCGGTCTCCGGTACCCGGCACCCGGCACCCGGTCGGATGCTCCACTCGAGTGAGTTGTGGGGCTAGGGGGTGGACGGCCCGCCGAACAGCCACGTCAGCACCGCGCCCGAGCGGTCGGCCCAGGCCTGCTCGCTGTGGGTGCCGCCCTCGTACTCCGCGTAGTGCAGGTCCCGGCCCATCACCCAGCCGGAGCCGACCAGGGCGGCCTTCAGCAGCCGGGCGTCATCGAGCGCACGCCGCCCTTCCGCGGTGCCCATGTCCACCCACACCCGCAGGTCCGGCTTCGGCCGCGCCGCGCGGACGGTCGTCAGGATGACCCGCCGGTCCCACCACACCGAAGGCGACATCACCGCCAGTGCCCCGAACACGTCAGGCCGGCTGAGCCCGATGTGCAGCGTGACCAGCCCCCCGAGCGACGAGCCCGCAAGCCCCGTGTCCCCCGGCTCCGTGCGGGTCCGGTAGGTGGCATCGATGAACGGCTTCAACTCCTCCACCAGAAATCGCCCGTAGTCGTCGGCCAGCCCGCCGCCCAGGCGGGCATCGGCGGTGGGGGTGTACTCGTGAATCCGCTCCGCGCCCGTGTTGGCCACCCCCACCACGATCAGCGGCGGGATCGTGCCGGCCGCGATCAGCGCGTCCGCGGTCTCGCCCACCCGCCAGTGCTGTCCCGGCACGTGCGCGGTTTCCGGCTCGAACAGATTCTGCCCGTCGTGCATGTACAAGACGGGACAGGGTTTGTCGTCGGCGTCGTACCCCGGAGGCAGGTAGACGACGACATCGCGTTCGTGCGCAAGGATGCTGGACGGAAACCGCGGGTGGCGGCGCAGAGTCGGGGCCAGCGCGGTCATGACGTCATCGGGGTGAGGCTTCAGTATAGGATGGCAGGCACGGTCGAGCCCGGCGGCGCGGCCATCATCATTCCATGCATCGCGAATATCACCGCTGGTTCTCCCGATCGCTGCAACGCGACATGGACCTCCTCGTGTTCGGCCACGGCGGACCGCCGGTGGTCGTCTTTCCGACGTCCCAGGGGGCGTTCTTCGAGTACGAGGACCGCGGCATGGTGTCCGCGCTCTCGTCGAAGCTGGATCACGGGCAGCTCCGGCTGTTCTGCGTGTCGTCGGTGGATAGCGAAAGCTGGTACAACCGGCGGATTCACCCGCGTCACCGGGTGCTGCGGCACCTGCACTACGAAGACTACCTGCTGAACGACCTGGTGCCGCTCGTGCGGCACCTCACGGGCTGGGACACGGTGGGCGTCACCGGGTGCAGTTTCGGCGCCTATCACGCGATGGCGATCGCGCTGCGCCACCCCTACGTCTTCACGTCGTGCACGACGATAGGCGGCGCCTTCGATATCTCGAGATTTCTGGACGGCTACTTCGACGAGGACTGCTACTTCCTGAACCCGCCGGCATTCCTGCCCGGGATGTCGGACTCGTACTATCTGGACCAGTACCGCCGCAACAAGTGGGTGCTGGTGACGGGCGACGCGGACATCTGCCGCGGCGACAACGAGCAGTTCTCGGGCCTCCTCCACGCCAAGGGCATCCCCCACAGCCTGCACGTGTGGAACCACTCGAAGCACGACTGGCCGGACTGGCGGCCCATGGCGCAGGCGTACCTTCCTTAGAGGCTCTAGGCTATGAAGAAAATCGGTGTCCTGTTCGGGATGGAGAACACGTTCCCCGGCGCCCTTGTCGATCGGATCAACGACATGGAGGTGCCGGACGTCAGCGCCGAGTTCGTACAGACGGGCGCGGCGTGGATGGCGGAGCCGTGCGGCTATGACGTCATCATCGACCGCATTTCCCACGACATCCCCTTCTACCGGGCGTGGCTGAAGAACGCGGTGCTGACCGGCACGCGGGTGATCAACAACCCGTTCTGGTGGAGCGCGGACGACAAGTTCTTCAACTACGCGCTCGCCCACAAGCTCGGCGTGGCCGTACCGCCGACCGTGGCGCTGCCGCACAAGGAGCACCCGACCGGGACGACGGATCGGTCGATGCGCAACCTACACTACCCGCTCGACTGGGCCGGCATCTTCAAGTACATCGGCTTCCCTGCCTTCCTGAAGCCCTTCGATGGCGGCGGCTGGCGCGACGTCCACAAGGTGGACTCGCCCGAGGAGTTCTTCAAGGCCTACGATCAGACGCGCGACCTGTGCATGACGCTGCAGCGCGGCGTCAAGTTCAACGAGTACTTCCGCTGCTATGTCGTCGGGCAGGAGAAGGTGCACATCATGCCCTACGACCCGCGGCAGCCGTTCCACGAGCGATACCTGAAGGAACCGCCGCCCTACGACCAGGCGCTGCTCGACCGCGTGGAGCGCGACGCGCTCACCTTGTGCCGCGCGCTCGGCTACGACCTCAACACGGTGGAGTTCGCCGTCGAGGACGGCATCCCCTACGCAATCGACTTCATGAACCCGGCGCCGGATGCCGACCTGCACTCGGTGGGCGCGGTCAACTTCGAGTGGGTGGTCAACGCGGTTGCGGAGCTGGCGGTCAAGAAGGCCGTGGAGCCGCCGCAGGCGCCGGACTATCGCTGGGCGAGTTATCTGAAGGGCTGACGTCATGAAACCGTCTCTGAGCATCGGGATCGAGGAGGAGTACCAGACCATCGATCCGGTCACGCTCGACCTGCGCTCGCACATCAACGTCGAGATGATCGCGCAGGGCAAGCGCCAGCTCGACGAGCGCGTGAAGTCCGAGATGCACCAGTCCGTCGTCGAGGTGGGCACCGGCGTCTGCAAGACGATGAGCGAGGCGCGCGCCGACATCGTGAACCTGCGACGGTCGATGGTCGAGCTCGCCGAGGCCAACGGGCTGCTGCTGGTGGCCGGCGCCACGCATCCGTTCGCCGACTGGCGCGTGCAGGACATCTACCCGGATGAACGCTACCTGCAGGTCGTCGAGGACATGCAGCTGGTGGCGCGGTCGAACCTCATCTTCGGGCTCCACGTGCACGTCGGGATCGAGGATCGCGATACCGCGATCCACCTGATGAACCAGATCCGCTACTTCCTGCCGCACCTGCTCGCGCTCTCCAGCAACTCACCGTTCTGGCTGGGCATGAACACGGGGCTGCGCTCGTACCGGTGCAAGGTGTTCGACAAGTTCCCGCGCACCAACATTCCGGACACGTTCGCGAGCTGGGCGGAGTTCGACACCTTCGTCAATCTGCTGATCCGCACCCACTGCATCGACAACGCCAAGAAGATCTGGTGGGACGTCCGGCCGCATCCGTTCTTCCCGACGCTGGAAGTGCGGATCTGCGACATCCCGATGCGCGTCGACGAAACGCTGGCGATCGCCGCGCTCATCCAGGCCACGGTGGCGAAGCTCTACAAGCTGCACTCCAGGAACCAGGGCTACCGGATGTACAGCCGCTCCCTGATCATGGAGAACAAGTGGCGCGCGGCCCGCTACGGCATCAACGGATCGATGATCGACTTCGGCCTCGAGCAGGAGGTCCCGACCAAAGAACTCATCCGCGAGTACCTGGAGTTCGTCGACGACGTGCTGGACGAACTGGGTTCGCGCAAGGAGGTGGCTTATATCGAGACGATGCTCGAGCGAGGCACCGGCGCCGACCGGCAGCTGAAGGTGTTCGAAGAAACCGGGGATCTCCGCCAGGTGGTTGCCTACATGGTGGACGAGACCAAGGCCGGGTTGTAGCCCGCGATGCTTCCGTCCTACCGGCAGGCCTTCAACGCCGCGTGGACCGCCGCCGGTCACCAGCGGCTGCTCGATACGCTGGCCAGGGCGTGCGGGGGGCCGCTGTCGTTCGCGGTGTCCGAGACGCCGTGCTTCTTCGAGCGCGGCTTCATCGACGGCCTGGCCAACACCGGCGTCGAGCTCGTCCAGCAGCTCGATAGCAACATGACGGCCCTGGCCGCGGCCAACCAGGCCGTGCCCGAACGGTTCGCCGGTCCGAACGAAGATCCGGTGCCGCGTTTCCTGGCCGTGGACTTCGGCCTGATCCGGACGCCGGACGGCCGCATCGAGCCGCGGCTGGTGGAACTGCAGGCGTTCCCCTCGCTGTTCGGCCTGCAGCGCCTGCTCGCCGAGACCTATCGCGGCACCTATGGGTTGCCGGCCTCGCTCGACAGCTATCTGGGCGGCCTCGACGCCACGTCCTACGACGCCCTGGTCGGCAGCGCCATCCTCGGCGGGCACGATCCCGCCGAAGTGGTGCTGATGGAGATTGAGCCTCGCAAGCAGAAGACATGGCCGGACTTCGCCGTCACCGAGCAGGTGTGGGGCGTGCGGGCGGTGGACACGTCGGAGGTGCGCCGCGAGGGCCGACAGCTGTTCTACGACCGGGACGGGCGACGTGTCCGGATCCGCCGCATCTACAACCGCGTGATTCCGGAAGAGCTCGATCGCCGGGGCATCGAGCTGTCGTTCGATTACCGCGACGATCTCGACGTGGAGTGGGCCGGGCATCCGGCGTGGTACTTCCGCATCAGCAAGTTCTCGATCCCCTGGCTGAAGCACGCCTGCGTGCCTCGCACGTGGTTCCTGCACGACCTCACGCGCCTGCCGGAGGACCGCGAGAACTACCTGCTGAAACCGCTCTACTCGTTCGCCGGCGGCGGCATCATCTTCGCGCCGACGGACGACGACATCGCGGCGATTGCGGATGACGAGCGCGCGAACTACATCCTGCAGGAACGCATGTCGTTCGCGCCGGTCATCGAGACCCCGCACGGGCCCACGCAGGTGGAGATCCGGATCATGTACGTGTGGACCGACGAGCTCCATCCGGTGATACCCCTGTTGCGCATGGGGCGCGGCAAGATGATGGGGGTCGACCACAACAAGGGCCTGCAATGGGTCGGGGCGTCGGCGGCGCTCATCGAGAACGGCAGATGAGCGGCCTGCGGGCCCTGGGGGTGGCGTTCGCCGCCATTGTCGTGTCCACGGCAATGGGCTTTGCGTTGCAGGCACTGGTTCCCTCGGCCGCGCTCGGGTTCCTGATCTTCATCCCTCCCATCCTGGCGACCGCGCTGTACGGCGGGTTCTGGACGGCGGTGGTGGCAACGGTGCTGGGCGCCTTCTCCGCCGAGTTCTTCTTCTACCAGCCGTATTTCACGCTGGGCTGGGCTGGCGGCGACATCTACCCGCTGCTCATGTACGTGTTGATCGGCCTGGGGGTGTCGGTGCTGGCCGGGCGCCTGGCGCAGGCGCGCGCCGATGTGCAACGACGGGAGCTCGAGTTCGAGACGCTGTTCCGCCTCACCCCGGTCGGCATCGGCATCGCCGCCGATCCCGAGTGCAAGCACATCACCGTGAACCCCGCGTTTGCCGAGATGCTGGGCGTCAGCACGGCCGCCAACGCCTCGCTCTCGGCGCCGGAATCGGAGCGCCCGGCGTTCGTGGTCAAGCGGGATGGGCAGCCGGTGGCCGTAGAGGATCTGCCGTTGCAGCTGGCGGCGCGTCTGGGCGTCGAAGTGAAGAACATCGAGCTCGAGGTGGTGCATCCCGACGGCACCTCGTTGACGGTCTACGAATATGCGGCGCCGCTGTTCGACGACGAGGGCAAGGTGCGCGGCGCGATCGGCGCGTTCCTCGACATCACCGAGATGAAGCGCGCGGAGGATCGGCTGCGAGGCCTGGCGCGAGATAACGAGCAACTCTACCGGCAGGCGCAGGAGGCCAACCGGCTGAAGGACGAGTTCCTGGCGACGCTGTCACACGAGTTGCGCACGCCGCTGAACTCGCTGATGGGGTGGATTCACCTGCTGAGATCCGGCCAGCTGACGCAGGAGAAGCGGGAGCGCGCCCTCGGCGCGATCGAGCGCTCCGCGCAGTTGCAGGCGCAGCTCATCTCGGATCTGCTCGACGTGTCGAGCGTGATTACCGGGAAGCTCCGGCTGCAGCTCGAGCCCACCCTGGTCGGCCCCATTGTCGAGGACGTGATGGAGGCGATGCGACCCGCAGCCGTCTCGAAGGGTGTGGTCTGCAGCTATCACGCCGCCACGCCGGAGGCGCTGCTGCTCGACGCCGCCCGCGTGCAGCAGATCCTCACGAACCTGGTGGGGAATGCGGTGAAGTTCACGCCGCGCGGCGGCAGCGTGCAGGTCGCCGCCGGGCTCGAGGATGGCGTGCTGGTGATACGCGTCCGTGACAGCGGCGCCGGCATTGCGCCCTCGTTCCTGCCGCATGTGTTCGAGCGCTTCCGTCAGGCCGACGCGGGCACGACCCGCTATCACGGCGGCCTCGGCCTCGGCCTCTCCATCGTCAAGGAGCTGACGGAGCTGCACGGGGGCTCGGTCGTGGCGGAGAGCCCCGGCGAGCACCTGGGCGCGACCTTCACCGTCCGACTGCCGGCCCGGTCGGCGGTGCAAGGACAAGGCAGAAGGCACAAGGCGGAAGGCGGAAGAACGGCAGACGGCAACCGGCAGCCGGCGGAAGGCATCGAGCAGTCGGCACCCGCCGGCGAGCACTGAAACGCGCGGTCGGGCAGCGCTCCGGCCTCAGCGACACGACGCTCGAACCCGCGTCCTCGGCCGCTCCGAGTGCCGCCTGACGCCGAACGCGCCACTCCGCAAACGGGCGGAGCTGGCGCGTGCACTCGTCCCGGTCCAGCGGCGCGGGTTCGTACTGCCGCCCATCGCGTCGGTCCTAAATCGGCCGAATCGCCGCCCGACCGCACCGACTCCCGACTCCCGTGAGATTTGCCCTACTCTTCCGCCGCCCGCGCGAGCACCTCTTCCGGTTCCCCCGCATCCACCACTCGCCCGGCATCGAGCCGCAGCACGCGGTCGGCAATCTCCCGCATCTCACGCGCGTCGTGCGTGACGTACACCATCGGTACGTGCAGGTCGCGACGGATCCGGAGCAGGTACGGCAGGATGCGATCCTTGCGCCCGCGATCCACCGCGGTCAGCGGTTCGTCGAGCAGCAGGATGCGCGGCCCGGACATCAGCGCCCGGCCGATGGCTACGCGTTGACGCTCACCGCCAGACAGATCACGCACGGACCGATCGATGAGGTGCGCAATCTCGAGAGTGTCGCAGACATGGTCTAGATCCTGCCGGGAGTCGGGAGGCGGGAGGCGGGAGGCGGGCCCTCCCCGCCTGTCGTCTGCCGGTTGCCGGTTGCCGTACAGAAGGTTCCGCCGCACGTCCAGGTGCGGAAACAGAGCGACGTCCTGCGGCACGTAGCCCACCTCGCGGTGATGCACCGGCACGTTCACCCCCGCGGCCGTGTCGAGCAGCGTGTGATCCGCGATGCGCACGAGCCCCCGGTCTGGTGTACGGAGACCCGCAATCACTTCGAGGAGCGACGTCTTCCCGCTCCCCGAGGGGCCGAACACCCCCAGTACCTCTACCGTCGCATCATCAGCAAGATCCAGCGTGAACCCGCCCTGTCTGAGCGCGGCGGCAAAGGTGAGGCGGATCATGCAGCCTGCTTCCGCCGTTGGATGACGTTGGCCAGTAACATGGCGCCAAACGCGAGGACGATGGAGACGAGCAGCAGGCGGGAGGCATCGGCATCGCGCCCGGACTCGGTGAGGTTGAAGATGGCGACGGCCAGGGTCTGCGTCTGACCGGGGATGCCGCCCGCGACCACGATCGTGGCGCCGAACTCCCCGAGCGCGCGCGCGAACCCGAGGATCGCCGCGGCCACGATGCTGCGTGTGGCGAGCGGCAGCGTGATCGTGACGAACACGCGCCACGGCGATGCACCAAGGGTCGCCGCCACGCGTTCGTAGCGGGTGTCCACCTGCTCGAGCCCCGCGCGAATGGTGAGGACCATCAGCGGGAAGCTCATGACCGCCATCGCCATTACCACCGCCTTCCAGGTGAACACCACCTCGATGCCCATGCTGTCGAACGCGCGGCCGACCACGCTGTTCAGCCCGAACAGCTGCAGCAGCAGGAAGCCGGTGGCAACCGGCGGCAGCACCAATGGCAGCGACAGCAGCGTCTCCACCACCGGCTTGCCGGGAAACGACCGGCGCGCCAGCAGCCAGGCCGCGGCGATTCCCGCCGGGAGCGCCGCCAGCGTGGACAACACCCCCATCAGCGTGGTGAAGGCGGCGATGCCGAGGATGCTCTGCTCCACGGTCAGACGCCCACCATGAGAAAGCCCGCGGCTTCGAAGACCGCGCGGGCAGCAGGAGAAGTGAGGAACTGCACGAAACGGGCGGCCTCGGCTTCGCGGGACCCGCGCACTACGGCGACCGGATAGCGGACGACCGGGGCATCGGCGGCGGGTACGCGATACGCCACCACCACGTCCGGAGCCGTCCGCGCATCCGTCGCGAAGACCACGCCGGCATCCACGCGTCCCGCTCGAACCGCCGCCAGAGCAGCCCGGACTGTCAGGGTGGGCACCACCTTGGGCGCGACCGCGGTCCACAAACCCGCGCGCTCCAGCCATTGGCGCGCGTAGACCCCCGCGGGCACACTCTGAGGATTCCCCAGCGCGACGCGCGTGATCCGGGTGCTCGCCAGGTCCGCTGGAGCAAACGTGCCCGCAAGTGCCCGTCCCGGCACGACCACGACCAGTGTGTTCGACAACAGGTCGCGGACCGACCCGGCGACCAGCCGGCCGGACGCGGCCGCCACGTCCATCTGCGCATGGTCCGCGCTCACGAACACATCCACGCGCGCGCCTTGCGCCACCTGACGGGCCAGCACATTCGATCCGCCGGCATTCACCTGAATGCCAGGTCCACCCGCGCTCACCCAGGCACGGCCGACATCCGCCATCACGTCAGCCAGGCTCGAGGCCGCGCTGACGGTGAGCGGCTGTGCGGACGCCGGGCTGGCTGCCGCGAACGCAGCGGTGATGATCAGAAGGGGTGCCAGGCGCGAGGCCCGAGTGGGAGTCATGATTCAGGTCGATTTCAGCCGGTCCTGGCTACGATATCGGCCTTATCCTATCAGGCATGAGTGAGCTCCTCACCGTGCGATCGGCGGCCGGCCGGCTGGGCGTCAGCTACTCGACGCTGAAGCAGTGGATCTACGACGGCGCCGTGCGGACGGTGCGAACCAAGGGCGGGCACCACCGCCTCACCGAGCTCGAGGTGCACCGCCTGCTGCTGTCCGACGCCGGCGGCGAGAAGACCTCCCGCAAGACTCCGCCGCGCGGGAAAGTCGGCAGCAAGGCAGGCAGGATCGCCGGCGCGAAGGGTGCAAGTGGAACCCGCTCGGCGCAGCCGGCCAGGCCCGGCGTGCTCGTCGCCCTCAGCGGGCGCAACCAGCTGCGCGGCATCGTGGAAGAGGTGCGCGGGGACGGACTGCTGGCGCAGGTCCGGCTGCGCATCGGCGATCAGCGGCTCACAGCGGTCATCACGCAGGACGCCATCGCCGAGCTGAAACTGAAGCGCGGTGACGAGGCCGTGGCAATCATCAAAAGTACGGAAGTGATGATCGGACGTTACCGCTGAGATTCCGACGCCGTGTCTGACGGCCCGAAAGGCGGCTGAGAGCACTGGCGCTGGCGATGGTCCAGGCAAGCATCGCGACCACGAAGATCTGTTCGCTGAATTCGAGGGCCATGCACGCTAGTGACGGACCTGGGCCCGCCGTTTCACGACGGGTGCCCAGGTTCTCGAAGGCCCGCACCGAAAGGCTGGACATGGTGGGCAGATCGCCGGACACTATGCGGACCATGGCTGATCACACGAACATTCCCGAGTCGCAGGACGCGATGCCGACCGATCTGAGCCGCCGCGACTTCGTCGCCTTGTCACTGGCAGCCGGTATTGCCGCCGCCACCAGCACGGCCGCCTCGGCCCAGGCACAGGTCGTGGAGAAGCCCGTCGAGATCAAGACGCCGGACGGCACCTGCGACGCCGTCCTGGTGCACCCGGCGAGCGGCGCCCACCCGGGTGTGCTGATCTGGCCCGACGCGTTCGGCCTC
>Ga0105103_10002307_pt1 | contig 9972 bp, 7 predicted proteins | sample PPLLaktember2015_2_FD_79107 | JGI IMG/M metagenome (GOLD analysis project Ga0105103, IMG submission 79107) | Freshwater sediment microbial communities from Prairie Pothole Lake near Jamestown, North Dakota, USA - PPLs Lake P7 Core (6) Depth... | ecosystem: Environmental > Aquatic > Freshwater >...
TGCGACCGCGTCGACGCCTCCCGACGCCTGCCGGCTGCAGACGACGGGCACTCCCATGGCCATCGACTCGAGGATCTTGTTCTGCGTGCCGCGCGCGATCTCCAGCGGCGCGATGGTCAGCGCCGCGCGCGTCACGTACGGCTGCACGGCCGGAACACTGCCGGTGACGTGCACGCCTGGCAGTTTGCCGAGGCCAAGGATCTCGTCCGACGGATCCGCACCAACGATCTCGAAACGCGTGCCAGGACGGCGGGCCTGCAGCACGGGCAGGACGTCGGCACAGAAGCGAATGACTGCCTGCTGGTTCGGGAAGTAGTCCATGCGGCCGACGAACGTGACCAGGTCGGGCTCGTAATCCTTCTCCGAAGGCTTGAACGCGCCCGCATCGACGCCGTTCGGGAACCACGCGGTCGGGCCGCTGGCGCCCAGCAACTGCAGCGATTCCATCTCGGCACGCGTGGTGCAGGTAGCCAGGTCGAACTTGCCGGCGAGCAGGCGCTCGGTGCGTTCGAGCTTCACCGCCTCGAGCCAGTACCCGGCCGACAGCGGGAAGGCGCGGTGCTGCGAGTACTCGCGCCACTTCTGCGAATCCATGTCGCCGAAGTCGAGGATCTTCACCGTGGCCCGTGCCTCCGCGACATACGGCGCCACCGAGGAGCAGTGGACAAAGATCAGGTCGTAGGCGCCCGTGGTGAGTTCGGCATCGATGCGGGCCTTCAGCCGTGGCGAATGGAAATAACCAAAGCTCGAGGGCCGGGTCGTGGGCAGCCATGCCACCATGCGCGGCCAGGCCAACCTGTCGTCGACGATCTCGACCAGGCGTTTCGTGCAGTGTTGGCCGAGCCCTTCTGCCTCCTCCGCCTCGGCCTGCGAACGCGCCAGCGAGGCCACGGTCACTTCGTGACCCTGGCCGTGCAGGTGGCGAATGATGTTGAAGGGCCTGATCTTGCCACCGCGCTTCGGCGGGAACGGCACCCGGTGACAGACGACCATGACCTTCATGCTGCGAGCGCCTCCCGCAGGCTGTCGGCAACACCCGAGGCACTCTCCCCGTCCAGGTACATCCGGCACCAGATCTCGAGGTTGATCAGGCCGAGCAAATGGTCAGTTCTATCCGCCCTCTGCTGCTCGTGCTCGCGGATGATGGCCTGCACGGCGTCGGGATCGAGCAGGCCGCGACGCTCGATGCTCGCGCGGGACAGCAGATCGTTGAGCATTGGCGCGAGTTCCGCGCGCAGCCACGCGCCCATCGGCGCGCCGAAGCCGCGCTTCTCGCGGTAGAGGATGCTGTCAGGCAGCACCCCACCCAGCGCCTGCTTCATGACGTGCTTGAGCTCGCCGCCGCGCATCTTCAATGAACCGGGCATCTGTGCCGCCAGTGCCACCAGGCGCTGATCGAGCAAGGGCACCCGGCACTCCAGCGACACAGCCATGCTCATCTTGTCGGTGAGCAGCAGCAGGTCATCAGGCAGTTGCGTGGCGAAATCCACGTCCATCAGCCGGCGCAAGGGGTCGTCGGTCTGCGCCTCGGCAAAGCCGCGGAGGATGCAATCGTCGAACGCGTCCGGGGAGGCCTTCAGCATGGCCTGCCTCTCGTCGGCGTCGAAGACCTGCATGTAGGCGCGATACCGCTCCTGGAACGGGAGCGAGTCGGCCGCGACAAAGGCCTTCGCCAGGCGCATCTTGTTGAGCAGGCGACTGTGACGATCGCTCGGCAGCAGCCTTGCCAGCGGCGCGATGACGCCGGAGCGGAGCAGGCCGGGCACGCGGTGATACAGGCTGCGGTAGTGCTCGTCCAGGTAGCGCTTGTATCCGCCGAACAGTTCGTCACCACCCACGCCAGACAGGATCACCGTGACGTCCTGGCGCGCGAACTTCGACACCAGGTAGGTCGTGATGAAGGCGGCGTCGGCAATGGGCTCGTCCATGTGCCACAGCAATTGCGGCAGCAGCGTGGCGACGTCCGGCTGCACCACGATCTCGTGATGATCGGTGCCGAACTGTTCAGCCACCTGCCGCGCAAAGGGCAGTTCATTGTAGAGCTGCGCTCCCGTGGAACCATGGAAGCCGATGGAGTAGGTCTTGACCGGCTGCGAACTGTGCCGCGCCATGAATGCAACAACCGCGCTGGAATCGATGCCGCCGCTCAGGAATGCGCCGATCGGCACGTCGGCCACCATCTGGTCCCGGACGGAACGTTCTAGTGCGGCTCGGACCTCCTCGATCCATTGCACCTCCGTGCGGGTGCGGTCGATGGCCGCCGGCAAGCGGTAATAGCGGTGTTTGCGGACCTTGCCATCCTCGACGATCAGCGCGGTGCCGGGCTCGAGCTTGTTGATACCCTGGAAAATCGAATTCGGCGCGCAGACGTAGCCCACCGACAGGTATTGAGCCAGTGCATTGCCGTCCAGGCGGGCTGCAACGCCCGGCACCGCCAGGATCGACTTCGCTTCAGACGCGAACATCAACTCGTGCGCATCGAGGCGATAATAGATGGGCTTGATGCCGATGGCGTCGCGCGCGACGACGAGTCGGCGGCGGCGGCGGTCCCACAGCGCGACGCCGAACATTCCGTCGAGCTTGCCGAGGAACGCGTCGCCGTATTCCTCGTAGGCGTGCACCGCGGTTTCGCTGTCACTGTGGGTGGCAAACCTGTGCCCGCTGGCCTCCAGCTCGGCGCGCAATTCCCTGAAGTTGTAGATCTCGCCGTTGCAGACGGCGACCACCTGCCCGTCTTCGCTGGCGATCGGCTGGTGACCGCCCGCGACGTCGATGATCGACAGCCGGCGCATGCCCAGAAGGAGTTCGCGGTCGGCATAGGCGCCCGCATCGTCCGGGCCGCGATGGATCATCGCGTCGCCCATGCGTTGCAGAACGTCCTGCGAGCGACGGACGCTGGAGGCGCCCAGGCCAATGATGCCGTATATGCCGCACATGGCCCGCCCCTAGCCCAGGTACTTGGCGAGCGGCGGACCGAACAGTTGCGTCAGCTTCAGCGGCAACTTGCGCCACAGCGCGATGGCCGCACCATACTTCGGGTTGCTCGGGCTCAGGTTTGGCATCTCCTTGCGCCTGACGAGAAAGTACTCGTAATGCAACTGCTCTGGCTCGAAACCCCAGTTGCTCTTGAAGTCGAATGCGCCGGTACCAAGCTTGCTGCGGCCATAGTCGAACGTTCGGCAGCCCTTCTCGCGAGCGCGCTCCATCACGCTCCAGTACATGAAGTCGTTGCCGGCGACGGAGCGCGCCTCGCTCGTACCGCCACCGTAATAGGGCAGCACCTCGTCCCGAAAGTAGAAATTCAGCACGCTCGCCACGGGCTGCTGGCCCCTCAGGATCGTCACGATATCGACCTGCTCGCCGAAAACCTCCTGAAGCACGCGCAGGTAATTGCGCGAGAACGGCGGCGTGCCCAGGTTGCGCAGACTCTCGGTGTAGATGTCGTAGTGGCGGTCGACTTGCTTGTCGATCTCCACCCGCAGCCCTTCCTTGATGCCTTTGCGCACCATCGCCCGCTGCTTGCGCGGGATGGCAAGCATGTTTGTTTCAGAGTCCGGGTCGATCGACTTGCGAAACGTGACGTAGAGTTCCTTCACTGGCCATTCAGGGTGCTGGCGCCGGCGGTTGCGCATTTCCAGGTGATCGACGTCGAGCTTGCGCGCGAGCACGCAGGCTTCCCGCGTCAGCGCGACCTGTGCCGCGTCGTCTGCAGCAACGATGCCGCCGTAGACACAGAACGGTGTCGACACCAGCGCATCGCCAAACAGCAGACTCTTGACCCGCACCAGCGGCAGCACACCACGGATCTCGCCCTGCGGGGACTCGGCCAGCAGGTAGTGGCTCGCGTGTCCGAATGAACGATGCAGCACGTACTGCCATTCGGCCAGATGGAAGAACGTGCCGTCAGGGTGAGCGCGCACAAAGGCGTTCCATGCGTCACGATCGCTGAGCTGGAAGGGTCGCACTCTGACTGCATCCCCCTGCCCGACCCCTGCTCCCGCGGTCGCGGCGACGGTGTCCGGCGAGGGAACCGCGTCCGTGAATTCCGAGGAACTCATGCGCGCCCACCCGACCGACGGCCGACCTCTCCCGTCCGGACGGGAGAGGTGAGGAAGATGTCGTCCATCCGGCCCCAGCTGAAATCATCGATCAGTTTTGACAGCCGGTCGTGCATGGAATCCAGGTTGAGATAGTGACGGAAACGCGACTTGAGCGGTGCGCCGTGCACCCTTGGCTGCCCCGGATCCACCTCCCAGGGGTGGAAGTAAAACAGCCCGGATCGCCGGTCCTGCTGATTGACGCGCCGCAGCGCCCAGCGAAAAAACGGGTATGGCAACAGGCGGAAGTATCCGCCGCCGCCGCAGGGGAAATTTCGGTTCGCCAGCGCCACAGTGGTGACCGGAATTTCCAGTATTCCGTCCGCCCTGAAGCGAAACGAGAATCGCGGGGCCTCGGGCATTCCGTACAGGTCGTGGCGGATCGGGTAGATGCTGGAACTGTAGACATGGCCGGCTTCCTGCAGCACGTCCAGCGCCCACAGGTTCCTGCCGTTGATCGAATAGCTGGGTGCGCGATAGCCGCGAACAGGCACTCCGCCCGTGTCTTCCAGGATGGCCTTGGTCCTGACCACGTCCGCCCGGAACTGCTCGGCCGTGAACTGGTGGATCCGCGTGTGGTCGTAGCCGTGGCTCGCCAGTTCATGGCCGTCCGCGACGATGCGATGCACCAGGGCCGGATGCCGCTCGGCGACCCAGCCGAGAACGAAAAACGTGCCATGAACGCCCTTGGTCGCGAACAGGTCGAGCACTCGATGGGTGCTGTACTCGACACGCGATTCCGAGTGATCCCACTGCTCGCGCGCGATGGTTCGCTCGAACGCGGCCACCTGGAAGTATTCCTCGACGTCGACCGTCAGCGCATTGCGCGGCCGACCCGAGGTCTCTGGAATCACGGCTTCAAGCACGGGCTGCACAGCGGCGTCCATGGAATTACCGGGTCCGTGATGACAACGCCGCGACGGGCTAGCGCCCGAGCTTCGGATACCAGCGTCCGCGCAGCCCCAGCCACCAGCCATCGTAGTCAGAAGTGCCCGAATTATTGAAGTAGCCCGTTTCCGCCGACAGGACGATCCGTGGCCCCAGGTCCCTGTTGGCGCGCAGCGTCACGTCGGTCTCGTAGGTGCGGGTCGCCGGCTGCGGAAAACCGGTGAAGCTGGTCTCGCCACGCTCGCGATCGGCGTACGTGGCCTGCCCGTCCACGGTGAAATTGACGGCGAGCCGGCGCGTCGCCACCAGCGACACGCCCGCGACATCTTCGTCGCCGATCTCGTCGATGAGGTATTCGCGTGAAGTCGCGTATCCGCTCAGTCTCAGCGTGGTGCGACTGCCCTCAGCCGAAATGCCCAGCCGCGCCGTCTGGCCTACGTAGGGCTGCGAGTTGTACGCACTCGCATCGAGGTCCGGGTTGAACCAGGGCGGCAACTCGCCCGGCTCGAATTCATCGAAGTTGACACGCCGCGAATCGACTTCCGGCGCCTCGGAATACGAGGCGTTGACCGAGAAGTATCGGCTGGCGTGTCGCATCTCTACCGAGTAGCTCGTACCGAAGAAACGCTCGCCATAGCGTGCTTCAGCCGACGTGCGCTGCGACGGCTGCCAACGCATGCCGGCACTCCAGAAGTCGCTGTCGAGGCCGCCTGACGTCGAATCCACGTCGAGTTGGCTCTCCTTGCCGACATCGCCGACCAGCGAAATCGTGCGGGTGAGCTCCCACCCCCCCTCAAAACCTGCCCGTTCGAAACGGTACGGCAGCGAAACATCGTATTCGAAATACTGCCAGCTGTAGAAGACCTGGCCCGAGATCCGCCGTGCGCCCGGCACCAGGGACAGGCTTACGTCGGCGGCCTGGTTGATGGAGTCCTGCCCGGCAGTCCCCACCTCGTTCACGCCGCCATCGCCCTGGTCCAGGTACCAGACACGTCCGTAGGAGTAATTCAGCGCCGCTTCAAAGTCCTTGAAGCGCTTCTGCAGGCTCGGGCGGACCGAAGCCGTCGCCTGCTCGGTGATGTTGGAAGAATTGAAGACGCCCAGGTTGCCGTAGTTGCCGCCCTGCGTTCCATCAATCACCACTTCGCCGTAACTCGCGTCGCCGCTGATGGAGAAGAGCTCCGGCACGGCAATCCAGCGGCCATTGGCAGCCAACAGCTGACTCACGTCATTGAGGTCGCCATCGTCCCAGACGCGGGTAATCAGCGAATAGTCGGCAGCGCCGATGAACCTCGGCGACCTATAGGCCACGTACGCGCCGGGCGACACCTCCAGGCCGACGGCCGAATCCCCGCCGGTACTCGAAAGCTGCAGGTTCGAGGCATATTGCACCGCCGCGTCGATGCGGGGCTCGGTGGTCAGTCCGGGCGGCAGTGCCTCCTGGCCCGGACCACTGCCGTACGAACTGCGACGGGACGACTGGTTCGGGATGGTCTGGGCCAGCAGCGCAGACGCTGCCAGGCAACCCGCAAGCAACATCCCGAGTCGGGCGGTATTGTTGCTGGCGTTCAAGGCTTTGGTTCCCGCTGATAGCGGCCGTAGGCATCATTCGCGCCATAGCCGTAGTAGTACTGGCCGTAGTACCTGCTGAGCAGCGAAGCCTCGACGCCGTTCAACACGGCACTGACCTGGGCTGACTTGTCGATCAGCGCCAGCGCGTCGAGCACGGCGCGCTGCTCGGTGCGGTCGGCGCGCACGACCATCAGGACGTGGCCCACGTACCGCGTAGCGACCTGGGCCTCGTTGGTGGCGAGCAGCGGCGGCGAGTCAAGGATCACTATGCCGTTACCCACCCGGTCCCCCAGGTCCTGGATGATCTGCGGCATACGTGATCCCGCAATCAACTCCGGCGAGCGCTCGTTCCACTTGCCAGCCGGAACGAAGAACAGGCCATCCACCGTGGTGCGGTAGACTACCTGGTTGATATCCATCGCCGGATCCTCGAGCACGTCATTCAGGCCCTCGGCCCCTGCCAGTCCGAGCGTCGGCGTAATCCCCGGCTGGGCAACGTCACCGTCCACCAGGATCACGCGTATTTCCCGGTCGCGAACCATGCTTATGGCCAGGTTGAGTGCCGTGTAGGACTTGCCTTCGGACGGCTCGGCACTGGTTACCAGGACGACGTTGTTGCGAGCCGGTGCCGAACCGCCGCGCCCCGCCAGCGAACTCAGCAGCGGCCACTTGATGCGCCGCATCTCCTCATCGGTCTGACGCTGGGCGTGCTCGGGAGGCATATGCCCTGTCGACCTCAGGCGCGAAAAATCGAATTCGACGATGCGCTTCAGATCCCTCGCCGTGAGCCCGTCGGCGTCGGGCGAAGACCGCGTCCTGACCTCCGCGGAAATCGGCGCTGGCGAGTCTGCAACTGCAGGCTCCGCCATGGGCGCTGCGACAGCCGCCTCGGGCGGTGCCGCCGGCCTTGCCTTCTGTGCCTTAAGAAGCGCTCTTTCAATGATGCTCATTTCGGGCCGCCCTCAGGCAATTTTGCGCAACGCCAGTCGCACGGATTCGGTCAACAGGATATTGAGGACGCAGGCGATGACCAGCAGCACGGCAGCCGCGGCGAACATGGTCGACTGCCGCCGGTACCAAGGGGTGAACTCCGCCCGCAGTGCCGCACTGACCGCCCCAAGCACGGGGATCCCGGCAATCCGCTGCAGCGATTCGCGGCTGGAGAAGGTCGGGTGCAGTTGTGCCACCAGCACCGACACACCGAGACCGGCTGCCAGCGCCGCCAGCAGCACCAGGACGTCGAGCAACGGTCGGTTCGGAGCGCTGGGCTTCACCGGAATCGTCGGCGGTTCGATGATCCTGAACTTCACGTTGTCGATGTTCTGGTCGGCCTGCTGCGAGATATTCGCCGACTCGAGCCGCTGCAACAGCGTGTCGTACTGCTTCTTGTTCACTTCGTAGTCGCGGTTGAGCCTGGAAAGCTCCGCCTCGACGTCCGGGATCGAGTTCACCTTGGATCGCAGGTCCACGACCGCCGCCCGCTGGCTGGCGATCTGGCCGCGAAGCTCTGCCAGGTCCGCGTCGCCCTGGCTGAGGGACATGCGCAGGCTCTGGTAAACCGGGTTCGAATCAAGTTTGCGCACATAGGCCTGGTCCACCCCAAGCTCGGCACCCGGCGGCGCGACGCTGTTGGAGATCCGGGCGCCGGCTCGCTTCTCTGCCTCGAGCTGATCGATGGTCTGCTGGATCGACTGCACCTGCGGGTGCTTCGCGGTGTAGCTTAGCAGCAACTGGTCCTTCTGCGCGCGGTAGCGAGCAATCTGCCCGTCGATCGGCGACCCCTCCGTCGACCCCATCATGCCGAACGTCGGTTCTTCGCCCTGAAGCTGACGCTGCAGTTCGTTGCGGCGCTCCAGCAACTGGGATTCCCGCTGCTGCATCTGCCGCAACTTGAGGTCTTCGACCTCGAGACGCTGGTAATAGTCCCCGCCAGACCCGGGCAGCAGTCCAACGTTCTGCTGCTTGAACGCCGCCAGATCCTGCTCAGCGCGCGTCAGCCGCGCCTCGTACTCCGACAATTGCGACTGCAGGAACCGCTGCGCAACGCCGGCGTCTGAGCGCTTCATGCCCAGGCTGCCTTCCATGAACGTGTCGAGCAGCGCCCGTACTACCCCGTGCGCAACTTTGGGATCCTTGTGCTGGAAGGAGACCACGAACGTATTGGTCGCAGAGCGGGCCGCAGATTTCTCCAGCTTGAGGCTCGCGGCAAGCTCGTCGATGATCGACTCGACTTCAACCGGGTTGTCAGCCTCGAGCAGGAGGTCGTTCTTCTGGGCCACTTTCTCGAGGTTCGGGCGACTCAGCATCACGGTTTGCATCATGGTGACCTGCCCCATGATGTCCTGATTGACCGCGAGGCCGGTGAGCAGCGGTTTCAGCAGTGAGTCGGTATCGACGTACACCTGGGTGCGCGATTCGTACTGGTCCGGCACGAACTGCACGGCCGTCCAGCCCACCACTGCGACCAGCCAGGCCAAGACCAGGCCATACCAGCGGTAGCGCCAGGCGCCCCGCAGCATGATCAGAACTCGAGCGATGATATCTTGCATGTCGTCGATCCCATCAATGCTTCATCTTCCCCGCTCTGCCCACCCACCCGGCGTGAGTGAGTTAACAGAATGGGACGACAAGGTCGCCTGGCTCAGAAACGGGTCTCGGGGATGATCAGGACGTCACCGGGCCTCATCTGCACATTGGCCCCGATGTCGCCGTCCTCGATCAGGTCGTTCAGGCGGACCGGGATCCGCAGCTGCTTTCCGTTCTCTTCACGGACGATGACTGCACGGTTGCCGGCCGCGAACTCCGCCAGCCCTCCCACCGCGATCACCACGTCGAGCAGCGACATGTTGGCGCGATACGGCAGGGATTGCGGCCTGCCGGCCTGGCCGACGACCCTGATCTGGTCGCCATAGGTGCCGACGAAGCTGGTGATCATGACGCTGACCTTCGGGTTGCGCACGAACTCTGCCAGCGCCGTCTCCAGGTCCCGGGCGAGCTGCGCCGCCGTCTTGCCCTCGGCCGGCACGCCCTCGATCAACGGCGTGGAAATCATGCCGTCGGGTCGGACGGGCACGGTGACCGTCAGTTCGGGCTGGTTCCAGACAAACACCTGCAGCGTGTCTCCGGGCCCGATCCGGTACTCGGACTGCGTCGGTTCCGCAGGAACCGCGCCAACTTGGGAGCTCACCACCGTGGGCTGCTCCGCACAACCCGATGCGATCACCAGCGCGGCAAACACCATCGATACGGTGCAAAGTCTTCTCATGACGGTCTGATCCTGTTTCATTGCATTTCGGAAATTATTGCAGGTCGTCCAGCAGCCTGGTCGCCTCATCCCTGAGTGCCGGCGGCAACTGCCCTGCCACGGCTTTCCGGGCCGCCTGCTGTGCCTCGGCCTTGCGGCCCGCCTTGGCCA
>Ga0105103_10002308_pt1 | contig 9971 bp, 7 predicted proteins | sample PPLLaktember2015_2_FD_79107 | JGI IMG/M metagenome (GOLD analysis project Ga0105103, IMG submission 79107) | Freshwater sediment microbial communities from Prairie Pothole Lake near Jamestown, North Dakota, USA - PPLs Lake P7 Core (6) Depth... | ecosystem: Environmental > Aquatic > Freshwater >...
CTAAATTATGATAATAAGTATAACCGCATTCTTTCGAGATAAGGCGGATGAAAGTTGAATAGTTGAAAGATATGGTGTCATTTACCCCGTTGATCCTGATCACAAAACTGCAGTTATCCTCTGATGCATTAAGCGGAATAAGTGCCGGCTGGATTTTTAAGGCCTTTTTATATCTTATTGAATCATTTCCTATTCCGTAGAGTGTCAGACTATCCGGAGCAGTCATTTTTTTGCTCGAGTACAGATGGAAAGAAGCTTTAACGTACGCATTGGTTTCTTCGAAGCACGAACCCGTGGTACAGGAAACAGCCAGGAGCAGAGCATATCCGATCACTGCTCCCCGAATTAATTTAACATTTCTCTTCACTTTTTTCTTCTTACTTCCTACTTTAATGCTCACAACTCACAACTTCTTCCGTGACCCACCCCCAACCCCTTCTGGGAGGGGAGTCAACTCGCTTCTCACAATTCACAACTCACAACTCAACACTTTCTTCCTCAGCCTGTAATATTCCTGACAAACTCTTCAGCCCTACTTATCGCCTTCACAATGCCTTCGGGATTTTTTCCTCCGGCAGTTGCGAGAAATGGCTGGCCGCCACCTCCTCCGTCGATTTCAGGCGATATTTCCTTTATTATTCCGGCAGCGCTGATCTTCTTAACGTTTACAAGATTGTCGCTTACAATTACAACCAGACTGGCCTTTCCTGCAATTGAGGAACCAATCACTGCAATAATGTCACCAGGATTTTTCCTCAGCTCAATTGCAATTGCCTTAAGAGTATCTGCCGAATCAGCTTCAACCAGCCCGGAAACAAAACTGATATCGTTAATCTTCACTGCATTTCCCAAAAGCTGCTGCAGGGATCCTTTTGCAGACTGTGATTTGAATTTTTCGATCGTTTTACGGAGGACCGAATTTTCGGCGATAAGCTTTTCAACACTCTCTTTTACGTTACCCGGACTTTTAAGCAAAATGGCAATCTCCTCGAGTGCAGCAAGTTTTTCATTTATATATTCATCGGCACGGGGACCTGTAACGGCTTCGATCCTTCTTATACCGGCAGCGATAGCTCCTTCGGATACTATCCTGATCAGTCCTATGCCGGCTGTTGAATCAACATGTGTTCCGCCGCAGAGCTCAACCGAATCGCCGAACTGAACAACCCTGACTGTCTCGCCGTATTTTTCGCCGAACAGTGCCATGGCTCCCATTGAGAGGGCATTCTTTAATGGGATATTTTCTGTCACCTGCCTGGAATGGTTATTCCTTACAAGCTGGTTGGCAATCTCTTCAACCTTTAAAATTTCTTCCCTTGTCATCTTACTGAAGTGACTGAAATCGAACCGGAGCCTGTCGGGTGTGACCAGTGATCCTTTCTGTTCAACATGAGTGCCAAGGACCTTCCTGAGTGCATAATGAAGAAGATGGGTGGCAGTGTGATTATTTGCTGCCATCTGCCTTTTTTCAGTATTGACATGTGCTGTAAAAGATTCACCGGGACGAGAAGGAACCTTTTCTGCGATATGAATAATGAGGTCGTTCTCCTTTATTGTATCGGTGATATCAATTTTCTCATGTTCCGAGGAGATGAATCCTGTATCCCCTGACTGGCCTCCCGATTCGGCATAAAAGGGTGTTTTGTCAAAGACCAGCTGACAGATCTCCTTTCCTTTCGATTTAACGATGCGGAATTTTCTGATCAGGAAATTATCAACGGTCTTTTCATAACCTGTGAATATTGTGTCATCACCATCCCTCACTTTTTGCCAGTCGCCTGCATCAAGCGTTCCGTCTTCACGTGAACGTTCCTTCTGGTTTTTCATTTCTTTCTCAAAGCCCTCATTATCAAGCGACATCCCGTTCTCCCTAAGGATGAGCTGTGTGAGATCGACAGGGAATCCGAATGTATCATAAAGTTCGAAGGCCACCTTGCCGGGTAACACATTTTTATTCTCCTTTTTCAGGTCCGGGATCATCTTCCCGATCATTTTCAGTCCCTTTCCGAGGGTTTTAAGAAATGCCGTCTCCTCCTCAAGGATGATTTTAGATATCTGTTCCTGCGAAGCCCGCAGTTCAGGATACTGGTCCCCCATAACGGATGCCAGTGCCGGAACAAGCCTGTAGATGAAAGGATCTTCTGTCTCCAGGTAATTATATGCATATCTTACAGCCCTCCTTAGTATCCTGCGGATCACGTATCCAGCCTTATTATTTGACGGAAGCTGGCCGTCGGCTATCGAAAATGATACTGCTCTCAGGTGGTCGGCTATAACCCGCATGGCCGTGTCCTGGTCTTCTCTTTCCCCGTATTTTTTACCTGTTACAGAGGCAATCTCATTTATTATTGACTGGAAGATGTCGGTATCGTAATTTGATTTCTTTCCCTGGACTACCATGCAAAGTCTTTCGAATCCCATACCCGTGTCAACATGTTTGTCGGGAAGCAGTTCCAGCGATCCGTCTGCTTTCCTGTTATATTGAATGAATACAAGGTTCCAGATCTCGATTATAAGAGGGTGGCCTGTATTAACAAGAGTATGGCCTGGTATCTTTTTCCGTTCGCTGTTTTCGCGAAGATCGACATGGATCTCTGAGCATGGTCCGCATGGACCAGTTTCGCCCATCTCCCAGAAATTATCTTTTTTTGATCCTTCAAGGATCCTTCCGGATTCTGAAGGAAAGCATTTCTGCCAGTAGCCGAAAGCCTCGTCATCGCGGGGAACATTTTCTTCGGGACTGCCGCTGAAGATAGTGGCATATATTCTGTCCTGAGGGATTTTTAGCTTTCCGTTGAGGAATTCCCATGCCCATTCTATGGCTTCCTTCTTGAAATAATCACCGAATGACCAGTTTCCGAGCATCTCAAACATTGTATGGTGATATGTATCATGACCCACTTCTTCGAGATCGTTATGCTTGCCCGAGACTCTCAGACATTTCTGTGAGTCGGCCACCCTTTTGTGTTTAACCTGGGTATTGCCGAGAAAAATATCCTTGAACTGATTCATTCCGGCATTTGTGAACATAAGAGTCGGATCATTTTTTACAACCATCGGCGCCGAACTTACTATCTCATGCTCCTTTGACCGGAAAAAATCAAAAAATATCTGCCTCAGCTGCTGTGAATTCATCTTTTTTTCAAGTATCCGTGTAACATTTTGAAATAATAGCCGTAAATTGGTTTGTAAAATTAAATTATTTGATTAGATTTGAACTCTACGGCTATAAAATATTCCAAATCCATAAGTGTGGAGTATGATTAAAAAGAATTATTATCTTGATCTAAATGATTTGCAGTATAAGCAAGTAAAGCTTCCGTGGAAAGAAAAGCTTTTAAAGGTCCTGCTGTGGTTTGGAGTTACTGTTGTTATTACAATAATATATTCCGCAATTTTCCAGTATTATTTCGGTTCGCCTAAAGAACAGATTCTGAACCAACAGGTCTCAGATCTGAAGTTCAGGTATTCAATTGCGAACAAGGAACTGGATAATACAATGGCAATGATCAGTGATCTCAGGATGTCTGATGAAGTCAGATACCGTCCCATTCTTGCGATGGAAGGTGTGCCTGAATCATTCAGGAATCCAGGATTCGGAGGTGTTGACAGGTTCAGGGATCTTAACGGATACCCGACAACGGAACTTATGAGATCGACAAGGACGAGGATTGAGGAGATGAAGAACATGGTTGAAGTTCAGCAGACATCCTTTAAGGATATTGTTGAAAAAGAAGCGGAATGGTCAAGAATGTATAATTATCTTCCTCTTATCTGTCCGGTATCTGTCGCAATAAGGAGAGGTGACGGACTTAAGTTCAGGGAGGTTCATCCGGTATTGGGTACATCACAATGGCACCATGGACAGGACTTCTATGCTCCCTACGGGACAGAAGTTTATGCTACAGGGAATGGGAAAGTGATTGAATCAGGATGGAATAGTGGTGGTTTCGGTAATTATGTCGTTATCGATCACGGGTACGGATACCAGTCAACTTACGGCCATCTCAGTGAAATAAAAGTTGCCAGAGGTACAGAAGTAAAACGAGGCGATCTTGTTGCCCTGACAGGAAGCACAGGGATATCATCGGGCCCCCACCTTCATTACCAGATCGATTTCTATGGACGGCACCAGAACCCCCTTCATTTTTTCAACGACGACCTGAGTTCGGACGAATATTACGAGATGATCAGTCTGCTTACCTCAAGCAAGAAATTCTGATCCCCTTTGCCGGAAGGCTGACATACAAATCATAAATGTGTTAAAAAAATGCAGTATTGTATTTTCATTTATTGATTATCTTTGTATGGTTATGGCGAAATCCAAATATAAATTTAATCCCGAATCCCTTAGTTTCGACAAGGTACGACTTGGCGCTAAGGAATTGTTGCTCAGGCTTCTGGCATTCTTTGTCGGATCTCTCCTGGTTGCAGTTGTTTATTACCTTGTTTTTGCCATCTTTTTCGATTCACCCAAGGAGAAAGCCCTGTTAAGGGAAATCGACCAGCTCTCGCTTCAGTATGAGCTTATTCAGAGAGATATGGGTAATCTTGAAAAAGTTATCGTTCAGCTTCAGGAAACTGATGATAACCTTTACAGGACCATTTTTGAAGCTGAACCGATACCGGTTACCTTACGCGAGGGAGGTGTCGGTGGAGTGAACAGGTATAAAGAGCTTGAAGGTTTCACCAATTCGAATATCATTGTTGAAACATCAAAAAAACTCGACCGGCTGAGGAAACAGATCTATATGCAGTCGAAATCGTTCGACGAACTTATTGTTCTGTCAAAAAAGAAAGAAGAAATGCTGGGAGCTATACCCGCAATCCTTCCCATCAGCAATAAAGACCTGACACGGACAGCCTCAGGCTTCGGTAACAGGGTTCATCCTATCTATAAAATTATTAAGTTCCACTCCGGAATGGATTTCACTGCTCCCACTGGTACCGAAATATATGCAACCGGTGACGGAGTGATAGCATCCGTCAATTCATCCCAGAGAGGCCTGGGAAATCATATAATTATTAATCACGGTTACGGCTATTCAACAACCTATGCTCACCTCGACAGCTTTAATGTCCGCTCAGGACAGAAAGTTGAAAGGGGAGATGTGATCGGTTTTGTCGGGAATACAGGTCTCTCAATAGCGCCCCATCTTCATTATGAAATAAAACTCAACGGGTCAAATGTTGATCCGGTTAATTACTATTTCAACGATCTTTCCGCTGAGGAATATGAACGCATGATCGAAATAGCCTCTAAAACCGGCCAGTCCTTTGATTAATCCAGCCTTTAATTCTTTGAAGCAGTACCTGCGCTTAACCGCGGTCTGTTCTGTATTATTTGCCGGCTTTTATATAAATGGATTTTCGCAGATCCATGATTATCTGCATGTCCCTGTTAAGCACCCTCCTTTTTCAATGTTTTTACTGGAAAAGAAAATTACAATAACAGGTGTGGGAGATATAATGTTCGGAACGGCTTTTCCTTCAAAACGGCTTCTTCCAACCCATGATAATCCGCTTATTTTGCTTGGTGCTCTGGCAGATACCCTTGCCGGTTCAGATATTACTTTCGGAAACCTCGAAGGATCCTTCCTCAATGAGGGTGAGCCGGCGAAAAGATGCAGGGATACCACTATCTGCTATCTTTTCAGGATGCCCGAAAGATATGCCGGAGCCCTTTCTGTTGCAGGTTTTGATATCATGAGCATTGCCAACAATCATTTCAGCGATTTCGGCTATCCTGCACGAAAAAGGACTATGCAACTGCTCGACTCTCTGGGAATAGAATACGCCGGACTGATCGAAAAACCATATTCTATATTTACAAAAGGATCACTGGTTTACGGCTTCTGCGCTTTCGCTCCGAATGCCGGTACGGTAAGTATAATTAATATCCCTGAAGCAGAATCTCTTGTAAGATTCCTTGCTGATACCTGCGATATTGTCATTGTATCTTTTCATGGTGGTGCTGAAGGTGCTGAATACCAGCATGTGACCCGGAAAGAAGAGTTGTCGTTCGGCGAAAGCCGCGGAAATGTATATAATTTTTCCCACAGGATGATTGATGCCGGGGCAGATGTTGTTTTCGGTCATGGCCCCCATGTTACAAGAGCAATTGAAGTATATAAGGAACGATTCATCGGATATAGCCTGGGCAACTTTTGTACTTTCGGGAAATTTAACCTGTCGGGACCAAACGGGATAGCACCGGTAATCACCCTGCATGTTGATCCCCGCGGAAAATTCCTCACCGGAAGGATCATTCCTGTCTATCAGATTTATTACGGTGGGGTGAGGGTTGATCCCGAAAAACGGGTAATTAATAAAATAAGGGAGCTTACTGAACAGGATTTCCCCGAATCAATAATTGATATTTCTGAAAATGGTGAAATTTCATATAAATAACAGCCATGCCATATAAGGAACAAAGTATTGAGAAGCTCTATTTTTCAATAGGCGAGGTATCTGAAATGCTTAATGTGCCGGTATCCACCGTCAGGTTCTGGGAGAATGAATTCGATGTTCTTAAACCCATGAAGAACAAAAAGGGAAACAGGATGTTCACAGCGAATGATATAAAAAACCTGAAGATCATTCACCGGCTTCTGAAAGATGAAGGAATGACCCTTCAGGGTGCAAAGAAGAAGCTTACGGGGCGGTGGGAAGAGGCTGAATATAAGTACGAGATCACCGAATCACTTAAGAAAATAAAGGATCTGCTGATCGATCTGAGAAATAATATCTAAAAAAATCTCAGCGGACCTCTGTGAACCCTCTGTTGACCTCTGTGTAAGTTCTTAACATTCTTTTTGTTACACAGAGTTCCACAGAGAATACACAGAGTTCCACAGAGGTAAATAATATGAAACTGATAGAACTTACGGACTTTCTGGATTCTGCGATACCATTATCGTTCCAGGAAAACTATGACAATTCGGGTACACAGTACGGACATCCTGATATGGATATCAGTTCGGCACTTCTTACCCTTGATGTGACCGAGGAGGTGATCACTGAAGCAACATGTACCGGCTGCAACATTATTATTTCTCATCACCCTGTAATCTTCAAACCGCTCTCAAAATTGACGGGGAGAACCCCATCAGAGCGGATCATTCTCCGGGCGGTAAAGCAGAATATTGCAATTTATTCCGCTCACACCAATCTCGATGTGTTGGAGAACGGAGTAAGCCGCAGGATGGCTGAGAAGCTCAGTCTGACCAATATTAAGGTTCTTTCCCCGCTCAGGAACAGGCTTCTTAAGCTAGTAACCTTCGTTCCAGATGATCATCTTGATAAAGTGAGGCAGGCAGTTTTCGATGCCGGTGCAGGTGTGACCGGTAATTATGATAACTGTGGTTTTACAACAGGAGGCACGGGCAGCTTCAGGGGAAATGAAAGCTCCAGCCCGTTTGTGGGAGAGAAAGTGAAGATCCATTATGAAAAGGAGACCAGGTTCGAGACGATCCTTTATTCCCATCTTAAGTCAAAGGTTGTCAAGGCCTTGCTCGAATCACATCCTTACGAGGAGGTGGCCTATGATATCTATCCCCTCGAAAATCAGAATATCGGAGCAGGTACAGGCTGTACAGGCGGGCTTAAAGAACCTTTGAAAGAGAAAGATTTCCTTGAGCTCTTATCATCAGTTTTCGGTTGCCGGGGTATCAGGCATTCCGTGCTGACCGGGCGCCTTATAAAAAAAGTGGCTCTCTGCGGAGGCTCCGGCGGATCACTTGCTGATGATGCAATAGCCCGGGATGCCGATACCTTCATAACTGCAGATATAAAATACCATACATTCCTCGATTCGGGAAACAGGATACTTCTGGCGGATATCGGGCATTATGAGAGTGAAAAATTTTCTGCAGAGATATTGTACGATCTAATTATCAAAAAATTCCCTAAATTTGCACTCCGGTTTTCAGAAATAAATACGAATCCGATAAATTACTTATAATAATATGGAAAAAGCAAAAACACATGAAACAGAGGTTTCCGTGGAGGAGAGATTACGTGCTTTATTCAGCCTTCAGCTGGTTGATTCAGAGATAGATAAAATAAAGACTCTCAGGGGTGAGCTGCCTCTCGAAGTTCAGGATCTGGAAGATGAAATAGCCGGTCTGGAAACCAGGCTGGGCAATCTGAGGGAAGAGGTTGTTACACTTGATAAATCGGTCAGTAAAAAGAACCATGAGATAAGTGAAGCCGAAGCACTGATAAAAAAATATGAAGAACAGCAGAAGAATGTCAGAAACAACCGCGAGTTCGATTCACTGTCAAAGGAAATCGAATTTCAGAATCTTGAGATAGAGCTTTTCAATAAAAAAATAAGGGAGTTCAATGTCCAGATTGATGATAAAAAGCTTGTGATAGGTGATTCCGAAGCTATCCTGGCGGAAAGGAAAACCGATCTGGAAAACAAACGTTCTGAACTTGACGAGATCATCTCGGATACCCAGAAGGAAGAGGAAGGGCTGTTTAAGAAACTCGAAGAAGTGCAGGAGGTTATCGAAGATAGATTGCTTACAGCTTATAAGCGTATCCGTTCAAATGCAAGGAACGGTCTGGCTGTGGTACCGGTACAGCGTGATGCCTGCGGAGGCTGTTTTAACCAGATACCCCCGCAGAGACAGCTCGATATCAAATCGAGAAAGAAAATCATTGTTTGCGAATATTGCGGTCGCATCCTTGTGGATGATGAAATTATAAAAGAGGGTAAAATATAAAAGTGCCCGGAACATTTTATTGCCGCCACAGCAAATACTGTGTCGGCTTTTTTTTTAGACGCTTCCTCTTAACTACGTATTATAATACATATTAAAAAACGTATTATAATATGTAGATGTTGTTTATCATGAATTAACTAAATTTACATTAAGAAAAGTAAGGTGTCATGAGCGATGATAATTTCAGAAAAAGCATTGCAGAAGGGATCCCTTCGGTATTGCCTCCGGTGAAACAATTTGATAAAAATGTAAATCATGCTCCGAAAAGGAAGGATATACTGACCACGGAAGAAAAAAAGCTGGCTTTAAGAAATGCTCTGAGATATTTTCCTGAAAAGTTCCATTCTGTTCTTGCACGCGAATTTGCAGATGAATTATCGGAATACGGCAGGATATATATGTACAGGTTTCGCCCTGGTTATGACATAAAAGCCCGCCCTATAAGTGAAATTCCCCACATATCACAAGGCGCTGCAGCAATAATGATGATGATCCTGAATAATCTTGATCCTGATGTTGCCCAGCATCCTCATGAGCTGATAACATACGGAGGGAATGGTGCCGTATTTCAAAACTGGGCTCAATACCTGCTTACAATGAAATACCTGTCGGAGATGACAGATGACCAGACGCTTGTAATGTATTCCGGTCATCCCCTGGGATTATTTCCATCGCATGCCGATGCCCCTAGGGTTGTAGTTACTAACGGAATGGTGATCCCGAATTATTCTTCGCACGACCACTGGGAGAAATTCAATGCTCTGGGTGTTTCTCAATATGGCCAGATGACGGCAGGTTCATACATGTATATCGGCCCGCAGGGAATTGTTCACGGAACCACTATCACAATTCTCAATGCAGGAAGGATGATAAGCAGGAGCGGGGAGAACCTGAACGGGAAACTCTTTGTTTCCTCGGGCCTTGGGGGGATGTCAGGCGCTCAGCCAAAAGCGGCATCAATAGCCGGTATAATTTCTGTAATCGCTGAAATAAATCCCAAAGCGATCGCAAAACGCCATGAACAGGGATGGATTGATGAGGTTGTTACCGGAATTGACAAGCTTGTGGACAGGGTTAGAGATCTGAAGAAAAGCGGTAAAGTGTTATCGGTCGGGTATGAGGGTAATATTGTTGACATATGGGAAAAGTTTGCAGATGAGGGCATTAAAATAGATATAGGGTCAGATCAGACCTCTCTTCATAATCCCTGGTCCGGCGGATATTATCCTGCCGGCCTTA
>Ga0105103_10002309_pt1 | contig 9969 bp, 7 predicted proteins | sample PPLLaktember2015_2_FD_79107 | JGI IMG/M metagenome (GOLD analysis project Ga0105103, IMG submission 79107) | Freshwater sediment microbial communities from Prairie Pothole Lake near Jamestown, North Dakota, USA - PPLs Lake P7 Core (6) Depth... | ecosystem: Environmental > Aquatic > Freshwater >...
CACCGAAGCGAGCCAACCGGGATGGTCGAGGTACCACTGCACGGTACGGCGCATTCCGGACGCGAAGGTCTCCGCCGGCGCCCAGCCGAGCTCGCTTGCGATCTTGCGCGCGTCGATCGCGTAGCGCCGGTCGTGTCCCGGGCGGTCCTTGACGAACGTGACCAGCGCCTCGTAGTCGCGTCCGGGGCGAAGCTCCGCGAGGATCCGGCAGAGCGTTTGCACGACGTCGAGGTTCTTCATCTCGGCGTTGCCGCCCACGTTGTACGTCTCGCCGAGGCGCCCCCCCGCCAGCACCGCGCGGATCGCCGAGCAGTGGTCGCCGACGTAGAGCCAGTCGCGCACGTTCTGCCCGTCACCGTACACAGGCAGCGGCTTCCCGGCGAGCGCATTCACGATCATCAGCGGGATCAGCTTCTCCGGGAACTGCCGCGGGCCGTAGTTGTTCGAGCAGTTGGTGGCGAGCGTCGGCAGGCCGTAGGTGTGGTGATAGGCGCGCACTAGGTGGTCGGAGGCGGCCTTCGACGCCGAGTACGGGCTGTTCGGCGCGTAGGGGGTCGTCTCGCTGAACGCCGGATCGCCCGGGCCGAGCGATCCGAAGACCTCGTCGGTCGAGACGTGCAGGAACCGGAAGCGCGCCCGCTCGTCGGCGGGAAGCCCGGCGACGTAGCCGCGCACCGACTCGAGCAGCCGGAACGTGCCGACCACGTTGGTCTCGATGAACGCCGCCGGCCCGTGGATCGAACGGTCGACGTGCGATTCGGCGGCGAAGTTCACCACTGAGCGCGGGCGGTGGGCGGCGAGGAGCCCTGCCACGAGCGCCGAGTCGCCGATGTCGCCGCGCACGAAGTGGTGGCGCGCGTCGCCGCGCACCGGCTCGAGATTGCCGAGGTTGCCGGCGTAGGTGAGCTTGTCGAGATTAACCACCGGCTCGCCGCCCGCGGCAAGCCAGTCGATAACGAAGTTGGCGCCGATGAATCCGGCGCCGCCGGTGACGAGGATCATGGATTGGCGGAGGCGATCGACGGTGCGACGCCGGGGCGTCGACGGACCGATGATCTTACCATCGGGCCCGCACCCGGCCGGGCCCGCCCGGCGGTCGGCCGCAGGTGCGACGCGTCACGTGCCGTAGAAGCCGCGGTACCACAGGACGAAGCGCGCGAGCCCCGTCGCGAGCGGCGTGCGCGGCGCGAAGCCCGTCGCCGCGGCAAGGCGGTCGATCGACGCGTACGTCGCCTCGACGTCGCCGGGCTGCATCGGCTGCAGGTCCTGCTGCGCCTCGCGGCCGAGCAGGCGCTCGAGCGTCGCGATGAACTCGGTCAGCTCGACCGCATCGTGGTTGCCGATGTTGAAGACGGTGTACGGCGCGCCGGAAGCGGCACACGGGCCGGGCGGACGCGCCAGCACACGCACCACGCCCTCGACGATGTCGTCGACGAACGTGAAGTCGCGGCGCATCTGCCCGTGGTTGAACACCTTGATCGGCTCACCCGCGAGGATCGCCTTCGTGAACAGCATCGGCGCCATGTCGGGCCGGCCCCAGGGACCGTAGACGGTGAAGAAGCGCAGGCCGGTGGTCGGCAGGCGATACAGGTGGCTGTAGGTGTGGGCGACGAGCTCGTTCGCCTTCTTGGTCGCCGCGTACAGGCTCACCGGGTGGTCGACCGGCTGGTCCTCGCTCCAGGGCAGCGTGTGGTTCGCGCCGTACACCGAGGAGGACGACGCGTAGACGAGGTGCGCGACCTTCGCGTGCCGGCAACCCTCCAGCACGTGCCCGAATGCCACCAGGTTGTTGCGGTGGTAGGCGCCGGGGTTGACCAGCGAGTAGCGCACGCCCGGCTGCGCGGCGAGGTGCACGACGTGCGTGAACCCGCCCGACGCGAACAGCCGCGCGGTGGCGTCAGCCAGGGCGAGGTCGAGGCGCTCGAAGGCGTAGCGGGGACGGGACGCGAGCGTGGCCGCCCGCGCTTCCTTGAGCGCGACGTCGTAGTAGGGATCGAAGCTGTCGACGCCGACAACCGCAGCACCCGCGTCGAGCAGCCGGTGCGCGACGTGCATGCCGATGAACCCGGCCGCGCCGGTGACGAGAACGCGCATCGCTTCGCTCATGGTCGTGGCGGAGGGTCGCCGTTGGCGGAGCCGCGGCGCGCCTCGAGGCCGCGCAGCTTCGTGTACTTGAGGAAGCTCGCGAACGCACCGATCGCGACGTGCGCGAAGCCCGCGGCCCCGTCGAGGAAGCCGGCCTTGATCACGTAGAACCGCAGGAAGCGCGTGAGCGGGGACAGCGCCATGCGCGCGAAGCTCGCGCGCTCGCCCCTCGCGTGGAGCGCCCGGGCCTGCAGCGTCGTGTAGCGGTTCTGCTTCGCGACGTAGTCCTCGATCGACTCGGCCGACGCGTGCATCAGGTCGCCATCGAGGCGCGCCACCGGGCCCTCGGCGACGACGTGCTCGTGCACAACGTCTTCGGTCCAGCGGGCGCGGCGCCGGTCGAACAGCCGCACGTTCCAGTCCGGATAACCCTCCCCGTGGGCGAGCCAGCGGCCGAGGAATCGGTTGCGCCGAGCCACCGAATACGCTGGCGCCTGCGGCGGGCCGCCGGCGAACAGCGCGCGGATCGCATCGGCGAGCTCCGGCGAGACGCGCTCGTCAGCATCAAGGCACAGCACCCAGTCGTGCCCTGCCTCGCCGACGGCGTAGTTCTTCTGCGCACCGAAGCCCGTGAATTCGCGGCGCACGACGCGCGCCCCCGCGGCGCGCGCAACATCCACGGTATCATCGCCGCTCCCGGAATCGACGACCACCGCCTCCACGGCGAACGACGCCGAGGCAATGCACGCGGCGATATCGGAGGCGGCGTCGCGCGTGATCACGACCAGCGAAAGGGGAATCCGCTCTGCCATGGTTGGGAAGCGCCGACCGCGCGCGCGCGGGCTCACTGGACTACCCTCCGCGCTATCGCGCTTCGGGGCGGATTCGCCCTCGGGGCGACCCTTCGGGCTCACTGGACTACCCTCCGCGCTATCGCGCTTCGGGGCGGATTCGCCCTCGGGGCGACCCTTCGGGCTCATGCACGTCGGACATCGCCAGCGATTCTACGTGCTTTCCGAAAGGCGCAGCCCGTGACCGCGATCCTGGTGATCCGCCCGAGCTCGCTGGGGGACATCGTGCACGCGCTTGCGCTCGTCACCGACGTGGTCGCCGCGCATCCGGGCGTGGCCATCGACTGGGTCGCCGAGGAGGCGTTCGTCGACCTGCCCGCGCTCTCCCCGCACGTGCGCCGCGTGATCCCGCTCGCCCTGCGGCGGTGGCGGCGCGCGCCGCTCACGGCGGCGACTTGGCGCGAACTCGCTGCGTTCCGCCGTGACGTCGCTCGCGAACGCTACCAGGCGATCCTCGACCTGCAGGAGCAGGTGAAAGGCGGCGTCGTGGCGCGCATGGCGCGCGGGCCGCGCCACGGTTTCGACCGGGCGAGCATCCGCGAGCCGATCGCCACGCTGTTCGACGACGTCCACCACGCCGTGCCGAGGGGACTGCACTTCGCGCAGCGCTGCCGTACGCTCGCCGCCGCCGCCCTCGGGTACGCCTGCGCAGGCACGCCGCGCTGGAACCTGGTGGCACCGGCAGCCGCCGCAGCGCTGCCGGAGCGGCCGGCGATCGTCGCGCTGCACGCCACGTCGCGGGAGGACAAGCTGTGGCCGGAGGAGCGTTGGCGGGCGCTCCTCGGTGGTTTCGCCGACGCGGGTTTCGCGACCGTGCTGCCGTGGGGCAGCCCCGTGGAGCGGGCACGCAGCGAACGTCTCGCCGCGGGCGTCGCGCATGCGGTGGTGCCACCGCGGCAATCGTTGGCAGCACTTGCCGCGCTGCTGTCGCGCGTCGAGCTCGCGGTAGGCGTCGACACCGGGCTCACGCACCTCGCGGCCGCGCTTGGCACGCCGACCATCGCGCTCTTCACCGAGACCAACCCCGCGGGGGCTGGCGTCGCGATCGTCGGCGCACACGCGCGCGACCTCGGCGGCAACGGCATCGTGCCCGCGCTCGCGGACGTGCAGGAGGCAGCGGGCACGCTGTTGCGCGCCGCGCCGCGCTGCTGAACATGCGAACGCTGTACACCCTGCTCTGGTGTCTTGCGTTACCGCTGCTGCCCTTCAGGCTCTGGTGGCGCGGGCTTCGCGAGCCCGGCTACCGGGCGCGCATCGGCGAGCGCTTCGGGCGCTACGCCGCGGACGTGCCGCGCCCGCGCGGCGAAGTCATCTGGATCCACGCGGTCTCGCTCGGCGAGACGCGGGCGGCGGAGCCGCTGGTCAAGCGCATCGCGCGCGCCCGCCCGCAGGCGACGATCCTGCTGACCTCGATGACCGCCACGGGACGCGAGGCCGGTCGCGCCCTCGACGGCGGCCGCGTGATCCAGGCGTGGCTGCCCTACGACGTACCGTTCGCGGTCGACGCGTTCCTCGCCCGCTTCGCGCCCCGCGCGGGCCTGCTGATGGAGACCGAGCTCTGGCCGAACCTCGTCCACGCATGCCGGGCACGCGGGGTGCCGATCCACCTCGTCAACGCGCGCATGTCGACGAAATCGGCCGCCGGCTACCGCAAATTCGCGACGCTGACCCGGCCCATGCTCGAGGCGCTGGCGGGAATTGCCGCGCAGACCCCGTCGGATGCGCAACGGCTAGAGGCACTGGGCGCGCGCGACGTGACCGTGACCGGCAGCCTGAAATTCGACATGGCCGTGCCCGACGCGATGGTCGAGCGCGGCGCGGCGCTGCGCACGCGCTTCGGCCGCGGGCGCCCGGTGTGGCTTGCCGCCTCCACGCGCGACGGCGAGGAGGCGCTGCTGCTCGACGCGATGGCGCGGGGCGCGCTGCCTGCCGATGCGCTGCTGCTGCTCGTGCCGAGGCACCCGCAGCGCTTCGACGAGGTCTTCGCGCTGGTCGAGGCACGCGGCCTCGCCTGCGTACGGCGCACGAGCGACACGCCGGTCGAGCCAGCGACCCGCGTCGTGCTCGGCGACTCGCTCGGCGAGATGCTCGCCTATTGTGCGGCCGCGGACGTGGCATTCGTCGGCGGCAGCCTGCTGCCGCTCGGCGGGCAGAACCTGCTCGAGCCGATCGCCGTCGGCGTGCCGACGTTGGTCGGCCCGCACACGTTCAATTTCGCCGAGACGACCGAGCGTGCGATCGAAGCGGGCGCCGCGCGTCGCATCGCGGACGCGGAGGCGCTGGTGCGTGAAGTCGACGTGCTGCTGCGCCAGCCGCAGCAACGGGCAGTGATGCGCGACGCGGCAACGACGTTCATGGCCGCGCATCGCGGCGCCGCCGATCGGCTGTGGGCCTGGCTCGAGCCGCGCCTCTAGCGGGACCGGTCAACCGCCGAGGCGGCGGTTGATGTCCTCCAGGTCCAGTTCGGAGAGCGTGCCCGAGGCCGCCTTGAGCCGCAGCACGCTGATCAGGTAGTTGAAGTAAGCCTGTGCGAGGTCGCGGCGGGTCTGGAACACGATCTGCACGACGTTCAGCACGTCGAGGTTGGTGCGCACGCCGACCTCCTGCCCGAGCTTGTTCGACGCGAGCGCCGTCTCGGCCGAGCGCAGCGCCTGCTTGAGCGCGCCGACGGTGGCCGCCGTGCTGTTGACGCCGGTGAAGCCGACCTGCGCGTTCGAGAGCGCGTTGCGGCGCGCGACCTCGAGCGACTGGCGGGCGCTCTCCTGGAGCGCGAGGGCCTCGCGCACACGCGACTCGACGAAGCCGCCCTGGTAGATGGGCACGTTCAGCTGCACGCCGATGTTCGCGTTGCGCTGGTTGTAGTTGAAGTCGCTGGCGATCGAACCCGTGCCCCACGTCAATCCGGCGCCGGCGACGAGATCGACCGTCGGCAGGTGGCCGGCACGGGCACGCTCGATCTCGAGCGTCGCGACGTCGACGTTGTACCCGGCGATGCGCACGTTGAGGTTCTCGGCGAGCGCGCGATCGAGCCACGTGTCGAGCACGTTCGGGTTGGGCAGCTCGGGCTCGAACGCGGGACCGAGCTTCTTCAGCGCGCCGGGCATCCGGCCGATGATCGTGCGCAGCACCGTGCGCTTGTTGTCGAGGTCGTTGCGCGCGACGATTTCCTGCGCGACGATGGTGTCGAAGCGCGCCTGCGCCTCGTTGGTGTCGGTGATCGTCGCCACCCCGACCTCGAAATTGCGTTGCGCCTGCGCGAGCTGCTCGGACACCGCGGCCTTCTGCGCCTCGGCGAGCTCGATGTTGACCTCGGCGAGCAGCACGTCGAAGTACGCGACCGCGACGCGCAGGATCAGCTCCTGCTGGGCCACGGCGAGCGTGAAGTCGGCCTGCTCGACGATGCGCTTCGCCTGGTCGTAGGCGAGCGAGTTCTGCCTGCGGTAGAGCGGTTGCGATGCGGAGATCGTGACGCCCGCGTTGCTGTAGCTGTTCGCCGTGACCGGCACCGTGCCGCCCGAGAAGTCGGTGCGGCCGTCCTGCAGGAACGCCGAGCCGCCCGCCGCGACGTACGGCAGCAGCGCGGAGCGCGCCTGCGGCACGCGCTCCTGCGTCGCCGCCCAGTTGGAGCGCGCAGCCGCCAGCGACGGATCGTTCTGCTGGGCCTCGCGGTAGACCTGCATCAGGTCCTCGGCCGCGACCGGACCCGCGAGTGCAGCGAGAATCAGGGCGGTGCTGAGACGGAGCTTCATCGTGGGACCATCCGCTTCGTTCGTTGACCGTTCAGTAGCGGCGCATCGCGGGATCGACCTGATCGGCCCATCCCGCGACGCCGCCGCGCAGGTTGTAGACGCGGGCGAAGCCCTCGCGCGCGAGCCACATGGCCGCGTGCAAGCTGCGCCGGCCGTGGTGGCAGACGACGACGATGTCGCGATCGCGCGGCAACTCGTCGGCCGACCCCGGCAGCGACCGCAGTGGCACCAGCTTCGAGTCGCCGATCCGGCACACCTCGTGCTCCCACGGCTCGCGCACGTCGAGGAGCAGAGGCGGTACCCGGCTCACGTCGCGCAGCCAGAGGGCGAGTTCCTGCGGTTCGAGCTCCGGGATCAAAACGTGAACCTCGCGGGCTGTGCCGCATTGACGAGGGGCGGCACCACGGTCTCGAACAGGTTGGTCGCGACGGGCGCGCCCGCGACACTGCGGCGCACGAGGCGCGCGGCCATCACCGGTGCGTCGCCGACGATCGCGAACAGCCTGCCGCCGGGAACGAGTTGCGCGGCGAACGCGTCCGGCAGCACCGGGGTGGATCCGGTCAGCACGATCGCGTCGTAGGCGTCGTGACCGAAGCCGCGCGCGCCGTCACCCACCTCCACCCGCACGCGCTCGAAGCCGTGACGGACGAGAATCGCGCGCGCGGCCGCCGCGCGCCCCGCGTCGAGCTCGACGCTCGTCACCCGCGCGCCACGCGCAGCGAGGAGCGCAGTGAAGTAGCCGCTGCCGGTGCCGATCTCGAGCACGTGGTCGTCGGGCTTCACCGCGAGCACCTGGAGCACGCGCGCCTCCAGCTTGGGCGTCCACATCCGCTGCCCGCCGCCCAGCGGAATCTCGAGGTCCGCGAAGGCGAGCGAGCGGTAGGCCGCGGGGACGAACTCCTCGCGCTTCACCGTGAAGAGCAGCTCGAGGACCTGCGGATCGAGCACGTCCCAGGTACGGATCTGCTGCTCGACCATGTTGAAGCGGGCGCGCTCGACGTCGAAGGTGCTCATTGCGGGGCGTTTCGGCTTTGGGAGGCTCTGACAAGCTGCTAACTGACCGTGGGTCATTCTAGCAAACGCCGCCGTCCGGCACGGTGACGCGGATCACGTTGGGACCGCGTTACCTGCCGGGCGGGCCTCCCGGTCAGTCGTCCGCGCCGGCCGGCGCGACCCCTTCGCCGCGGGCGAGCGCCGCGCGCCGGGCCCGGCGTCGCTCCTCGCCGTTGGCGATGTACGTGTACAGCACCGGCACCACGACCAGCGTGAGCAGCGTCGACGTGACGACGCCGCCGATGATCGCACGGCCCATCGGCGCCTGCGTCTCGCCGCCCTCGCCCAGGCCGAGCGCGAGCGGCAGCATGCCGGCGATCATCGCCGCGGTGGTCATCACGATCGGCCGCAGGCGCACCTGGCCGGCCTGCGCGAGCGCGTCGTGGACGGCCGCGCCGCCGGCACGGGCCCGGTTCGCGAAATCGACCAGCAGGATCGCGTTCTTGGTCACGAGCCCCATCAGCATGATCACGCCGATCACCGAGAAGATGTTGAGCGTCGTGCCGGTGACGAGCAATGCGAGGAATACGCCGATCAGCGAGAGCGGCAGGCTCGCCATGATCGCGATCGGCTGCAGGAAGCTGCCGAACTGCGAGGCGAGGATCAGGTAGATGAAGATCACCGCGAGCCCGAGCGCCGCGAGCGCCGCCTTGAACGACTCCTCCATGTCCTTCTGCTGGCCACCGACGTCGAAGCGGTAGCCGGGCGGCAGCTCGGCCTTCATCTCCTCGATCACCTTGTTCACGTCGCGGCCCGCGTCGCCCGAGGGCCGCCCGACGACGTTGGCGTAGAGCGCGACGCGGCGCTGCAGCTCCTGGCGCTTGATGATCTGCGGGCTGGTCGACTCCGCCACTTCGGCGATCTGCCGCAGCGGCACCATGCGCAGCTCGCCGTCGGGCCCGCGCTTGCCCGTCGAGATCGGCAGGTTGCCGAGGTCGGTGGCGAGCCGCCGCCGGTCCTTCGGCAGCTGCACGTTGACCTCGTAGTTGTTGCCGTCGGGCGCCAGCCAGTAGCTCACCGTGTCGCCGGCCAGGAGCGGCCGCAGCGTGTTGCCGACCTGCTGCACGGTGATGCCGAGCTCCGCGGCGGCGGCATTGTTGAGCCGCACCGACAGCGCGGGGTTGGCGGCCTTGTCGGAGGTCTCGAGGTCGGCGATGCCGGGGACCTTCGCGACACGGGCCTGGAAGTCGCGCATGATCGACGACAGCGTCTCCGGATCGGGCCCCGTCAGGTTCACCCAGATCGGCCGCATGAAGCCGAGGGTGAGCTCGATGCCGGCGATGGGCGCGAGCGTCTTGCGGATCTCGCGCTCCAGCGTTTTCTGCGAGCGGTCGCGCTGGTCGCGGTCGACGAGCCGCAGGTTGACGCGTGCGTAGTTGCGGCCCTCGTCGGTGCCGACCGTGGACATCGCCAGCCGGATCTCCGGGAACGCCTGCAGCGCCTTCTCGACCTGGCGCACCTTGCTGTCGGTGAACTCGAGGCTCGAACCGACCGGCGTGTTGAGGCGCAGCGAGATGAACCCCTCGTCCGCCTCAGGGACGAACTCGCTGCCGACGAGCGGCGGCACCGTGAAGCTCGCGAGGAACAGCGCGGTGGCGATGGCGAGCACCGACTTGCGGTGGGCAAGCGACCAGTCGAGGATGCGCCCGTACAGGCGGTGCATACCCTCGATGCCGCGTTCGATCGCCTCCATCAGCCGTCCGAGCCACGGCACGCGGCGGAAGCGGCCCTCGGCAGGGTCGCGCCACACCGACGAGAGCATCGGGTCGAGCGTGAACGAGACGAACAGGCTCACCAGCACCGCGACCGTGACCGTGACGCCGAACTGGTAGAAGAAGCGCCCGATGATGCCCTGCATGAAGGCGATCGGCACGAACACCGCGACGATCGCGAACGTGGTCGCCATCACGGCCAGCCCGATCTCGTCGGTGGCCTCCTGCGCCGCCTGGCGGTGGCTCTTGCCCATCGCGAGGTGGCGGACGATGTTCTCGCGCACGACGATCGCGTCGTCGATCAGCAGGCCGATGCACAGCGACAGCGCCATCAGCGTGAGGAAGTTGAGCGTGAACCCGAACGCGTACAGCGCGATGAACGTGGCCACCACGGAGAGCGGCAGCGTGAGGCCGGTGATCACCGTGCTGCGCCAGCTGTGCAGGAACAGGAACACGATCAGCACGGTGAGGAGCGCGCCCTCGACGATCGTCTGCTTGACGCGATTCACGCTTCGCTCG
>Ga0105103_10002310_pt1 | contig 9968 bp, 6 predicted proteins | sample PPLLaktember2015_2_FD_79107 | JGI IMG/M metagenome (GOLD analysis project Ga0105103, IMG submission 79107) | Freshwater sediment microbial communities from Prairie Pothole Lake near Jamestown, North Dakota, USA - PPLs Lake P7 Core (6) Depth... | ecosystem: Environmental > Aquatic > Freshwater >...
CCCAACTGGGGCGTGGGGCTCGTCATCGCGTTGCTGACCTTCCTCGTCATCATCGGCGGCATCAAGTCCATCGGCGCGTTCGCCGGCAAGCTCGTGCCCGGCATGGCGCTCGGCTACGTGATCGCCTCGCTCGCGGTGCTCGCGCTCAACGCCGAGCACATCGGCGACGCCTTCGCGCTGATCCTGCGCTCGGCCTTCGGGCTCGAGCAGGCGGCGGGTGGGGTGGCGGGCTACGGTGTGCTCGCGGCCATCCGCGCCGGCGTGGCGCGCGGCCTGTTCTCCAACGAGGCCGGGCAGGGCTCGACGCCGATCGCGCACGCCGCGGCCAAGACCGAGAGTCCGGTGCGCCAGGGCGAGATCGCGATGATCGGCGTGTTCATCGACACGATCGTGATCTGCACCATGACTGCGCTGGTGATCCTGGTGGTGCAAGGCAGCTTCGTCTCGCAGGGCGGCACGGCCATGGTCGAGTACGCCTGGCAGTCCACCGACCTGCAGGCCTCGGCGATCACGACCGCCGCGTTCTCGCAGGGCATCGTCGGCGGGCAGTGGATCGTGCTCGCCGCGCAGTTCCTGTTCGCGTTCACCACCATCATCGGCTGGTGCTACTACGGCGAGCAGTGCGCCGGGTATCTCTTCGGCGATCGTGCCGCGGTGCCGTTTCGCTACGTCTGGGTGTTCTTCGTGTTCATCGGCACGGTGATCACGCACGTCGAGGGGCTGTGGCTGCTCGGCGACGTGACCAACTCCGCGATGGTGTTCCCGAACGTGATCGCGATCCTCGCGCTGTCGGGCGTGGTGGTGGCAATGGCGCGCGAGGCGGACCGCAAGGCGCAGTAGCGATCCGGCGTCCGTTGAAAAAGCGCCGGGGCACGAGTCTTGCGACTCGTGCCCCGGCTCCGTCCGATCCCCTGGCGGAATTCTTCTTCAGGCCGACTGGCGCCGGCGCGTGCCGAACACGGCGCCGAGCCCGAGCAGCGCAAGGGCCAGCGAGCCCGGCTCCGGCACCGGGAACTGCACCAGCATGTCCTGGCGGCGTTCGTTGACCAGCGCCCGGATGCCCTGCGCGCGCGGACCGACGCCGTCGACGTTGGCGAGGAACGTGTTCGCAAGGTTCAGGATCGTCGCGCTCGAGCCGCTGAACTTCACGTCGCCGGTGGCCACGTCGTAACCGTAGGTGCCGAAGTCCTCGCGCGTGATTTCCCAGATCGCGATCTGCAGCGCCGCGTACTGGTTGTTGGTGAGCACCTGCGTGAAGTCCGGGTACACGGCGCCGAGCAACTCGCGGATCGAGTCGGCCTTGGCAGCGCCGATGCCGCCCATGACGCTGCCGCCCGACGCCAGCGGGAGCACGTCGTAGGTGACGCTCTCGCCGAAGCTCACCGTCTGGCCGAGCTCGACGCAGAACGCCCAGAATGACGAGACGGGGCTGTTGGGCAGCGGCGTGACGGGGTGGTCGCCGCCGGTGCGCGTGAAGTTGAAGCGGCCCGCCGAGGTGTTGTTCGTCGTGCTCGGATAGGTGACGGTCACGCCGCTCTGCGGGGTCATGCTGTTGAACGTCGCGATGATGGTCGTCGCCTGGGCGCTCATCGACAGTGCGGCAATGGCGCCGCCTGCTAGAGCCTGTACAAAAATGCGTTTCATCGAAGTCTCCAGTGGTGATCGGATCGAGGAGTCGCGGTGGAACATCCCTCGCGACGCAAGCAGTCCATTGCAATCGGCATGCCAGAAGGGCCGTGTGTTGATTCGGCTGGAGTTTCCGCGGGACAAAGTAAAAAGCCTGTTTTTGCCTGTAAATTCAGGCGACAGCGACGCAGTTCACAGTTCCTGTTGAAGTGAGATGTGCGTCACGTTCTGGCGTGATCGGCGCGTGCAGGTGCCGCTTTACTTATTCCGGTGCCGCTGCGGACCGGGACGTTGATCTCGAGCGAACGATCGTTGCGGCCTGCGGAAACCCGAGGGTCGCGCTCCGCCGCCTGCCTGCATCGCGGACGTATCATGTGCCCTGCAGCGCACGCTGCGCCCTCGCGCCCATGCCGCGCAGGTGACGATCATGACCACCCGACGCGAATTTCTCTCTGGTTCCGGTGCGGCACTGGCAGCGATGTCGACCACGAGCCTGGTGCCCTCGGCCGCGGTGGCCGACCTGCCGCCGCCGTGGAACCCGATCGAGGCGAAGCCGCGTCTCGCCGAGGCGTATCGCAAGCGCATCCAGGCGGCGAACGCCTACCTCGCCGCGAGACCGGTGAAGCAGCGCTTCAATCTCGACGAGGTCCATCACCCGGACTACATCGGGCAGTTCCACAAGACCTTGCCCCACGACGCCGACGGGCGCGTCGTCCCGTCGGCGTACGAGGCGCTGGTCGCCGCCTGTCGCGCCGGTGACTTCGCGATGCTCGAGGCCGTGCCGCAGGCCCGGGGCAAGCTTGCGAACCCGCTCGGTGCCGTGGCGTACGCGAACGAGGGCTGGGACAGCCACCACCTGATGGTCGAGGCCGCGAGCAGCATCGACAGCCCGATGCACGGCGCCGAGATGGCCGAGTGCTACTGGCTCGCGCTGACGCGCGACGTGCCCTTCGACGACTACCCTGTCGATCCGCTGTTGCGGCGTGCGGTCGACGACCTCGGCACGCTGCCCGGCTTCGAGTGGGTCACGCCGCACAACGTGTTCCGCGGGCGGTTGCCGGGCGACTCGACTGGGCCGTACGTGTCGCAGTTCCTGCTGCTCGACATTCCCTACGGCCCGATGGTCGTGCCGCAGCGCATCTGCCGGCCGGTGCCCGGCAATCACTGGATGACGAGCTACGCCGAGTGGCTCGCGGTGCAGAACGGCGGCGTGGCAGGCTCGATCACGCACGAGCCCGATTTCCGCTACATCGCCAACGGAGCCACGCTCGCCGAGTTCGTGCACGGGGACTTCTCGTACCAGGCGTTCCTGAACGCCGCGCTGATCCTGCTGCCGTACGGGAACGAGGTGCTCGATCCGGGCAATCCGTACCGCGCGTCAGGTCGACAGGCCGGGTTCGTGACCTTCGGCGGTCCCGCGATCCTCGATCTCGTGGCGAGGGCCGCCCGCGACGCGCTGATGGCGGTGTGGTTCCAGAAGTGGCAGGTGCACCGCAAGCTGCGCCCCGAGGCCTACGGCGGACTCGTCGAGAACACGCTCAACCGCGGCGTGTGGCAGCACGAGAACGCCACGCTGCTCTCGAGCGCCGCGCCCGGCGCGGTGTACTCGCGCTTCGGCACCTACCTGCTGCCGATGGCGTACCCCGAAGGCTCGCCGACGCACCCGAGCTATCCGGCCGGCCACGCCGCCATCTCGGGCGCCTGCACGACCGTCCTCAAGGCGTTCTTCGACGAGTCGTTCGTGATCCCGGGCCCGAAGACAGCGGGGCGCGACGGTCTCGCCCTCGAGGACTGGAGCGGTGCGCCGCTCACCGTCGGCGCAGAGCTCAACAAGCTTGCAAGCAACTGCAGCCTCGCCCGCGACACGGCGGGCGTGCACTATCGACAGGACGGCGTGCAGGGCATCCTGCTCGGCGAGCAGGTCGGCCTCGCGCTGCTGAAGGAATTCCGGGCGCTGTATCCCGAGCCGTTCGACGGGTTCCGGCTGACGACCTTTGGGGGCAAGACCATCGTCGTCTGACGACTGCGGATCACGGAACCTCGTCGACCTTGATCCAGACGGAGTACTCCGACGAGCCCGACTGCCGGCCCCACACCAGCAGGCCCGTGGGCCGAGGAGCCGAGTCGCTGCTGCGGCGAGACCTCGAGGGTCACGCACGGGTCGTCCCGGTCGCTATGGATCGGGGCAGGAGCGCAGCGCTGCAACTTCCATGTAGCGCTCACGCGTCGGCGGTCGGCGCGTGAGGCCGCAGGCTTCTGCGCGTGCCGCGTCCGCCGCTTGCTCCCTCGGCATGGATGCCGCCATCAACCGCTCGTAGGCGGCCTGTCGCCGGTCGTCGAAGCTGTCGTGCGGTCCGAAGCAGTCACCCAGGCCATCCAGCCACACGGGGGGCGTGCCGTCTTCGTACATGCAGTAGGTGGCAAACACCGCGTCCGTGCGACGCGTCTCGGCCGCTTCGAGGCTGTTGGTGAAGTACACCGCCTGGTCGCTGGCGAAACTGTCGAGCGGGTCGAACCTTCGCGCCTCGGCCTCGGCCGCCGCGCGGAAGCCTGGATCGGACGGCAGTCGTCGCGAATAGACCAGGACGGCTTCGTCGCCGCGCGATTCGAGCGGAATGCTCTGGGCCACGAGGAAGTCCGAGTCGACCCGCGAGTCGAGGCCCAGCATCCCGCGCGCGGCCAGCAGGGGCGGAACCATCAGCGCGGCCAGGCTGAGCGCTGCGCCGGCCGCGCCCCGTGGCCGGTACTCCTGCCTCGGCAGGATCCACAGGAGGGCCAGCAGGCCGTCGGTGATCAGGAAGAGGCCGAGCGGGTTCTGTGAGTTGCGCGAGCCGGCGGTGGCTTGCGAGAGGTCCGTCGTCGCCTGGAGGTACAGCGAGCCCACGTCCGCAAGCATCACCGCACCGGCGAGCACGAGTCCGGCCAGCACCGCGGGCACGAGTCGTCGCAGCCCGTCGGGAAATCCCCGCGAAAGCACCAGCAGCCCGACGATACCGCCCAGCGTCAGCAGGTGAAGGAACCCGCCCGCCACGGGCAGCGGCACGAGGTAGTCGGCAAAGGCCCCCGAGCTGCCCCAGATGCCGCTCCAGCCCAGCCCGTGGGCGATCGCGGCGGGCAGCACCCAGGCGACGACGAGCCAGGTTCCGATCGTGAGCTTCTTCAATCCGGACAGCCTTCGTCGGCGAGCCGACGTTCCCGAGCGAGCCTGATGGCGAGGGCGGTCGTCGAAACTACAGCTGCGAGCTGATCGGCAACACCCGCGCGATCCAGGCCTGGAACTTGCGGCCGGCGGACGCGTCGGGCGTGCTGTCGAGCGTCCCCGCATCGTCCTGCCACTGCAGCTTGCCCTCGTGCAGCGTCACGGCCCAGGCACTCGCACCGGAGGAGTCGATACGGAACAGCTCCTCGAGCTGTGCCGTGATGACCGGGCTCTCGACGAAGATGCCCTGCTCGCTGTTGAGGGAGGTGGAGCGCGGATCGAGGTTGTAGCTGCCGACGAACGTGACCCGTCCGTCAACGGCGAGCGCCTTGGTGTGCAGGCTGGCGCCTGAGGAGCCGAACAGGCTCGACTTCGTCGTGCTGCCGGGCGTGGGCTTGAGTTCCCAGAGCTGCACGCCGCCCTCGAGCAGCGGCTCGCGCCACTTCGAGTAGCCGCCATACACGGCCGCGACGTCGTTGGCCGCGAGCGAGTTCGTGAGTATCCGCACCTCCCTGCCCGATCGGGCGATGTCCACCAGCGACTCCGTGCCGGCCTCGCCGGGCACGAAATACGGCGAGATGATCGTGACTGTCGAGCGCGACGACTTGAGCGCGGGCGCGAGCACGGCGAGGACCTGGGAGCCTGCCAACCCGTCGCCCTGGCCTGCGGCCTTCGCCGGGTCGTCGGCGACGAAGGCGTACTTCGCCGACCACTGCATCGGCCAGTCGCCCGAGACGAGTCGGCTGACCGCGTCGTTCTCGCCGAGCTCGGCGGCAAAGCGCGACGCGCGGGCTTCTGCGACCCTCGGTGCGATGCGCTCGCGCAGGGCATCGAGCGCCGTCGGCGAGACCGCGTCGGGCGCGAGCACGTCCATCGGGTAGGCGAGCGGCGAATTCCAGTACCGGTCGAAGGACGCCGAGGCATCGCGGACGACCGGACCCACCATCGCGAGGTCGAGGTCCACGAAGTTCACGTCTTCGCTCGCCCCGAAATACTCGTCGCCGAGATTGCGACCGCCCGCGATCGCAATGCGGTTGTCGGCAATCCAGGTCTTGTTGTGCATGCGCCGGTTGATGCGCTTCGCGCTGCCGAGCGCCTCGAACACGAACGTGAGGGTGCCGCTGCGCGACTCGAACGGATTGAACATCCGCACCTCGACGTTGGGGTGCGCGTGCAGGGCCGCGAAGCCGTAGTTCTTCGCCCGCGCGTCCATGTCGTCCACGAGCAGTCGCACCCGGACGCCGCGGTCGGCGGCGGCCAGCAACTCGTTCGCGAGGAAGGCTCCCGTCGCATCTGCGTGCCAGATGTAGGTCTGCACGTCGAGACTGCGCCCGGCGAGGCGCGCGGATACCGCGCGGATCGCGAACGCCTCCGGTCCCTCGCGGACGAGGCGGAATCCCGACTCGCCGGGATGCCGTGCCTCGGCCTCGGCAATCACGCCGTCGAGGGTCGTGCCGCTCCCGGCCGGCAAGGCCGCCGCGACGGGCAGCTCGGGACGGGGCTCGAGGCTCGCGCAGCCGGCGAGCGCGAGTGCAGCGAGGCAGGCGATCAGGCGCAGGCATTCACGCATTGGCAGTCACAAGGTTCAGGCGGACCAGGAGAGGTTTACTGCAGGAGACCGGCGAACCGCTACTGCGTCGGCGCGCGGCTCAGGGTCACGGCGAGCGCGCCGTCGGCGGTGCGCAGCTCGAGCCGGTCGGCTTCCTGCCGGGCCGTCGCGACGGTCTCGAGCGCCTTCAGGAACTGCTGCTCCTGTTCCATGACGCCCTCGGGCTCGATGCACATGCGGCGTGTCGCGGCGGCGGGGCCGAAGCTGAGCGCCTTGCCGTCCTGCTTGAAGCTGCCGGTGTAGCGGTTGCAGCTGGCATAGCCCGCGACCCGGCCGTCCGCGGAGAATTCCATGGTCAGCTGGGAGCCGTTCAGCACGCTCACCACCGCCTGCCGGCCGTTGTTGTAGCCGGTGACGAGCCACGCCGTCCCGGCCAGACCCTCGGGTTGCGCTGCGAAGCGCGCCAGCACGGCGCCGTCGGCGCCGAGCAGCTGCAGTTGCCCGGAGTTCATGCCGAACGCCCGGGTGCGGGTCAGGCCCGTCTTGAAGGCCTCGGCCTGCTGCATGAGCTCGGGCGCGCAGGCCATCTGGGTCGAGATGCCGCTCGGCGTGAACTCGAGCCTCGAGCCGGTCCCGCTGTAGGCGAAGCTGTAGCGGTTGCAGCCGTCCGTGCCGCTGGCGCGGCCGTCCTCGAAGCTCAGTGTGATGCTGCTGCCGGGTACCAGAGCATGTCCGGGCAGCTCGGCAAGCACCCAGGCCGTGCCGTCGAGGCGGGGTGGATCCACGGCCGGGGACTCAGCGGCCGGCGGCACGGCGGCACACGCCGAGGAAACGACTGCAAGGATCAGGCTCGCGATGGCCAGGCGGGCGCTCGACATGGCTGGGCTTCCTTCCGAAGGGGTCAACGGTCATCGGCGGGCAGCTTACCCGAGCCGCGCGGGTTCTCGCACAGCCGGAAGCGGCCGCGCCCGTCCACGCGATAGTCGTACTGGCGACCCCCGGCCTCGAAGACGATCCAGTAGCCCTGTGTCGGCAACTGGGGATAGAACTCGCCGAAGCGCGGGCAGCCGAGTGCGCCGTCGCTCCAGGTGACGGCCTCGTCGCGCAGCGGCTTCAGGGTCTTCGTGTCGAGCTTCGTGCGCGCGGCGAGGTCCGCGCGAATGCGCTCGAGCACCTCAACGGGCGCCTCGCCGGTCACGGGCGGCGGTGGCTCCGGTACGCGTTCGAACCGGTCCCCGGCCTGCAGGCCGTCCCGGCTGCCCGGCAGGGAACAGGCAGCGAGCACGGTCACGAACGGCAGCAGGCGCTTCATCGGCTCGGCTCCCGCGAAAAGAAAGGGCCCCGGCGGTTGCCCGCCGGGGCCCCATTGTCGCCCGAAGCGACGGTCAGGGCGTAACGGTGATCGCCGAAGCCTCGGCGCCCGTCTTGCCGTCGTAGTACATCAGCAGCAGGCCGCTCTGCGAGGGCGACGCCGCGTCGCCAGCCGCATTGCGGTTGATGGTCAGCGCCTTCGCGCCGCCCGCCGGGATGCTGAAGAACTCTTCGTCGGCGAAGAACCGCGGCGCGCCGAGCGTGACCGTCACGCGATCCGACACGTCGGTGAGGTTGCCCGTGAAGTAGTTGTCGAACGCGAACACCTGGTAGGAGATCTGCGTGGCCGACGTGATCTTGAGGTCGGACAGCAGCGCCAGCATGATCATGTTCGACGACGACAGGTCGGAGACGCTGAAGAACCGTGTTACAGAGGTGAGGGCGTTGAGATCCAGCAGCGTCACGACGTTCTGTCCCGTCGCCGCGAAGCCACCGTTCTCGATCGTGTAGAGCACGAAGTCGTCTTCACCGTCGTTGTTGGTGTCGATGTAGACGTCGAACTCCGCGGGGTAGTTCGGGTGCGAACGCGAGCCCCAGGTGTTGATGGCGAACAGCACGAGGTCAGCCCCGGGACCAGCACAGCTCGGGCAGTACTGCGTGCCCACCGACTTGAGGTCGATGATCGCGTAGTTGTCGCCCGGACGTGGCGCGAAGCCGGTGTTGATCTGCGGGCTGGTGGCGCCGAGTGCGTACACGTCCACCGTGGCGGCGGTTGCGGCCCCGGTGTTGGTGAGGTTGAGCACGCCACTGTCCGCGCCGCCGAGCGCCAGGGACGTCGTCGCGGGCACGACGTTCGAGGCCTTGTGCGGCAGGATGTGCCAAGGCAGCGACAGGGTGTCGGTGCCGTCGCTCAGCGTCAGGTAGCCGTCGATCTCCGGGCCGTTCAGCAGCGGGCCGTTGCCGAGGTTGGCGCCGCTGTTGGCGAACGGCCAGTTCGCGGCCTTGGACGGATCGAGCCGGAGGCTCAGCGTGAAGGTCGCCGTGCCGTTCGCCGGCACCGCGACGGACGCCGGCGCCGAGATCGACGCCGCGCCGCTCGCCTGGTCGTCCGCGTAGCGGAAGCTCGGCGTGATCGTGTAGCTGCGCGCCGCCGGCGAGTAGTTCCGCACCAGCACCTTCTTGCGATAGGTCACGACGCCCGTCGAGCGGTGCGCGCCGAAGGACAGCACCACGCCGGCCGGGTCGGCCGCATCCCACATGGCAGTGGTGAGCTCGACCGCATTGTCGACCCGCACTTCGCCGCCGCCGATCCGGGTGATGGGCGCGAGCACGCCCGGCAGGGTGATGGGGTTGCTGAAGACGTTCTTCTCGGCAGAGTTCACGAGTCGCGCCTTGACCTCGTGCGGACGCAGCGAAGGCTCGGCCTGCAGCAGCAGAGCCGCAGAGCCCGACACCATGGGCGCCGCGCCCGAGGTGCCGCCGAACGCCCCCTCACCGTTGCCGGAGCCGGCCACGGCGGAGACGGAGGCGCCTGGCGCACCGATCTCGGGCTTGATCGCCCCATAGCTGTAGCTCGGGCCGCGCGAGGAGGAGGCGACGATGCTGCCAGCGAGGCTCGTCGCCGCGGCCGGCGAGACCGTCACATTGAGGCCGGCACGGTTGGCCTTGAGCGTGGCGCCGTTGGCCTGCGTGATGACCATGGTCTGGGCCGGGACGAAGGGGTCCGGACCACCGAAGCTGAAGGTCGGCGGGTCGCCAGCCCGATCATTCGCGATCAGCACGCCAATGGCGCCGGCCACCGCGGCGTTGTGCACCTTGATGCTGATGGCGCAGGTGCCGCGGTCGATCAGCGCCACCTTGTCGGCGAGTGATCCCGCCGGCAGAGCAGCGCAGGCGACCGCCAAACCGGGACCGAGGTCGGCCGTGTAGATGACGTCGCCGGTGAAGCCGGTCGTGATCGGCGCCCAGTCCACCGTGTTGGTGTTCCGGAACACGCCGGCGATGGCGGCAGGCGAGTTGATCTGCAGTGCGTAAGTCACGGCCGACGGCACCGCCGTCTGCGCGACGCTGATCGCCTCCGGCGTCGTGGAGGGCGAGCCCGTGATGAACGGACGGTCGGCGCTGTTGCCGGCCGACACGACCACCGTCACGCCGAACTTCGAGGCGTTGCTCGTGGCCGCCGAGAGGTCGTCCTCGCGCTGGCCGTAAGAGCTGCCGAGCGACATGTTGACGACGTCCACCGCGTCGGAGATGTCGCCGTCGCCGTTCGGGTCGAGCTCAAAG
>Ga0105103_10002311_pt1 | contig 9968 bp, 9 predicted proteins | sample PPLLaktember2015_2_FD_79107 | JGI IMG/M metagenome (GOLD analysis project Ga0105103, IMG submission 79107) | Freshwater sediment microbial communities from Prairie Pothole Lake near Jamestown, North Dakota, USA - PPLs Lake P7 Core (6) Depth... | ecosystem: Environmental > Aquatic > Freshwater >...
GGAGAGAAAGCTCCTGCCCATGCCAGGAGATGCTGGCTGCATAGGAGTCGGCTGTGCAACCCCAGGTTGTTGTGTCGGTCGTGTTGTTGATCCCTGGTAGGTTCGCGAACCGGAACCAGAGGTAAATCCGCGACTTCCTGAACTCCTCCCGCCACCTGCCCTCGCGTGGGCCAGGGACTCCATAGTTATAAAGAACATGAAGAAAAGAGTGATCGTAAGGACCACTGTTTTCCATCGAATGCTGGCTGCCTGCTCCATGAACGCCCCCTAAGAAAAATTTTGGTAAGATGTAGAATACCACACTCTGTCAAATCCTGTCAAAATGGTCCTTTACATATTTTGCCTATTACTTCATCTTCCAGTTAAAGATTCATCATTTTCTCCGATAATGTTAACAACTGCCTGGTGTCGAATAATGCCCTATTGTGTTTGCCTGGCAGAACTGAAAAGTAAGGAATGCCATCAAACCATGTTTGTTATCATCGGCAGTGTAGTGGTTCTTGGATCAGTGCTGGGAGGCTTTCTTCTTGAGGGTGGGCCATTCCTCGTTCTCATTCAATTTGCTGAATTTGTCATCATTGGGGGTGCTGCGGTTGGTGCTCTTCTCATATCCACTCCAGCAAAGATTTTAAAAAAAATCATCAACAGAGTCCTTGGTTCACTGAAGGGCAGCAAGATCAATAAACAGAATTCGCTTAATTTACTGAAGCTTATGTTTGAGATCTTCCAGGTTACGAGAAAAGATGGTCTCCTGGCCCTAGAATCTCACGTAGAGACTCCTGAAAAAAGCACTATTTTTGAAAAGTATCCTGAAATTTTACAGCAAAATGGCGTGATTCTCTTTATGTGCGATACATTACGACTCATCGTCATGGGTGGTATTATGCCCCATGATATTGAGTCACTTATGGATATCGACATAGAAACCCATCATCAGGACGGCACAAAACCTGGCATGATCCTCCAGAAGATCGGCGATTCCATGCCTGGTCTCGGAATTGTTGCGGCTGTTCTTGGTATTGTCATCACTATGCAGGCTATCAATGGGCCTCCCGAAGAGATAGGCCACAAGGTTGCAGCAGCACTTGTAGGAACCTTTCTTGGCATTTTTCTCTCCTACGGGTTTATCCAGCCCCTTGCAACGAACATTGACATCGCTGCGGAAGAGGAATCCAACATGCTCGAGGCAATCAAGGCAGGTATCGTCTCCCTTGCAAAGGGTTTTAATCCCATCGTGTCTGTAGAGTTTGCACGAAGGGCCATGTCGAGTGACCACCGACCATCATTTCAGGAAATGGAAGATTTCGTGAAAGGCATCTCAGGTAGTAAATGATGGATGAGGAACACAAATCACCGATTCGCATTGTTGTAAAGAAAAAAAGAGGCCATGGAGGTCATCATGGTGGTGCATGGAAGGTTGCATATGCTGACTTTGTCACTGCAATGATGGCCCTTTTTATTGTGCTATGGATTGTTGGCCAGAGCAATTCAGTAAAGCAAGCAATTGCTTCATATTTCAAGGATCCCACAGTCTTCACCCAGGGATCGGGCGGTGCAGGAATTCTTCCAGATGGCGCACCCAAGCAACAACCTGTTCCTGCAACAGCTTCGTCATCAGAGATAGAAACACTCAGAGTGGAAGGAAAAAAGATTGAAGATGCAGTCTCTGCTACCCCTGCCTTCAGCAAATTCAAAGATAAAGTTCAGGTCACGGTTACCAAGGATGGTTTACGGGTTGAGCTTGTTGAAAACGCCACCGGGCTTTTCTTTGATGTTGGAAGTGCGCAGGTAAAAGCTGAAACAATCCAGTTGCTCACCATGATGGCAGCAGAAATTGGAAAGCTACCGAACAAGGTGATCATCGAAGGCTACACCGATGCAAGGCCGTATACCGGTGCCGGTTACTCTAACTGGGAACTGAGTACAGAAAGGGCAAATACAGCCAGAAAGATCCTTGAGGAAAAAGGCCTCAAAAAAGACCAGATTCTGGAGGTCCGGGGATTTGCAGATAGGAATTTGAAACATCCTGACAAACCCATGGATGCTTCAAACAGAAGGGTGAGCATCCTTGTGGCAACATCACAATTTCAGCCTCCCCAAGATTTATCTACCGTTGCAGTTCCGGAGAAGGCGGTAAAGTGATGGAGCCCGGTAAGACCACGGTCCTGATCGTTGATCAAAGGCAAAATATCCAGGGTAATGCAGCAGACATCATTTCGAGAGAAGAAACATTCGAGGTTCACCTGGTCAATGATTGGCAAAAGGGGTTGTCTCTGTCTAACGATATCAAGCCTGCTGTAATTATCTGTGATGGATCAATTCCATGGCCAAATGTGCTTGATTTCTGTAAGAAGCTCCGCGGCAATCCCAGACTAATATCAACAGTATTTATCCTTTTAGGCCCACCTCATAGTAGTGAAGATAAAGAGAAAGGTCTGGAGGCAGGCATTGACGACTGGATTGAGGGATCGGCGCCACCCTCTCTGATAATCGGGAAAATTAAAGCTTGGCTTCGCACGAGGAGTCTTGGCGGAGAGGGCTGCAGTAACTGCGAAGTTTTACAAGAGAAGAATACTACCCTCCAGAAGAACTTTAAAGAATTGACGATTATCCTTGTAAAGACTCTTGACAGCCATCTCCCTGGTATAAATGAACGTGCGAAAACTGCAAAATCCATAGCTGAGCATATTGCTGAACGACTCAATCTGGATGGAGAAGAGAAAAAGAAAATCCTTTTTGGTGCGCTTCTCCACGAGGTTGGCAAAGTGGGATTACCCTTGGCAATTGCTGAGAAATCCTATCACAGTCTCAACATTGCTGAAAAAGAGATATTTTCACATCATCCTGCAATAGGCTCCATGATTATTTCTTCTATTACCGGATTCAAGGATTCTGCGAACGCAGTCTACCACCAGCTTGAAAATTATGATGGTTCAGGAATTCCTGATGCATTGATTGGGGATGAGATACCGATAGGTGCAAAAATCATCCGGGCCATTGTTTTCCAGGAAGAACTCTATAAAGCCGGTTTTTCCACTGATGGAGTGATAGGCCATATAAAGTCGTATCTCAATAAGGCATTGGATCCATATGTGGCAGACCACCTCATCAACTTCCTTGAAGAGCGGGATAAAAGCCTGTTTACCAAAAAATCAAGGTTAAATGTTGATGAGCTGCAAGCGGGAATGCTCCTGGCCGAAGATGTCTACTCGGCGAGCGGAATCAAGCTGCTCCCCAAGGGCGTTACGATTCAGGAAAAAATGGTTAAAATCCTTGCCGAGAGAAATTCCGCAGATCCAATCATTGGGGGTATTTACGTATTCAAAGACTAAGGCTCAAGGCTAAAGGTTAAAGACAAAAGCTTTAAGCCTTCCTCCGCCTTGACCCTTTAACCTTTCACCCTTAACCTGTCGGCTCATTTCTCTCTTGTTGCTTGTAAATTGACTCTCATACAGGTATAATCAGAAAAATCTTCAATATGAGGTGATCAGGTGAAAATTCGTTTTTTAGGGGCTGCAAGAACGGTTACGGGATCGTGCTTTCATGTTATCAGCAATGGATTGCAGGTCCTCGTAGATTGCGGAATGTATCAGGGCAAAAATGCGTACGAGACAAACAGAATACCATTCTCCTTTGATCCGAAGAAGATCAATTATCTTATCCTAACCCATGCCCATATCGATCACTCTGGGCTAATTCCAAAACTTGCCAAGGACGGTTTTCAGGGCAGGATTCTTACGACAACTGCTACAGCAGACCTGGTGGAGGTAATGCTTTATGACTCAGCCTATATTCAGGAGAAAGACGCTGAATGGCTCACCAAGAAATCATACAGGGCCGGGAAGGATGAGGTTTTTAAGCCGCTCTATACATCGGAAGATGTTGCAGCGTCTATCCCATTCTTCGACAGAAAACAATACCGGATAATCGAGGACCTTGGTGGCGTTAAATACAGGTTTATCGATGCAGGCCACATCCTTGGCTCGGGAAGCCTCGAGATTTGGTTTCAAGGTGTTAATGGAGAAAAGAAGATTGTTTTTTCCGGTGATGTGGGAAAAGATGAGAATCCCATTATTCAGGACCCGGAGCATGTTGATGAAGCTGATTATGTTGTGGTGGAATCGACGTATGGTAACCGACTTCATAAAGGGATGGAAGAGACCATCGATGAAATGGTCGATGCAATCAAGTCTACCTTTAAGAAAGGAGGAAATGTATTATTTCCGGCCTTTGCCGTGGGGAGAACCCAGGATATCCTCTATATCCTCAATAAGCTAATCAGAGAAAAACGTCTCCATGATCTTGATGTATATATTGACAGCCCCCTTGCTGATAAGGCGACAAAGATCTATATGGCCCATCCTGAATTCTTCGATGCAGAGGCTGCCAATCACTTCAATGTCAAGAGCTCGGCAGGTATGAGAATACACTTCACCACAACCGTAGAGGAATCGCAAAAGCTCAACAAGATAAAATCAGGGGCAATTATCATTGCAGGTAGTGGCATGTGCGATGGTGGTCGTATCAGACATCATTTTAAACACAACCTTTGGAGGCCTGAGTGCTCAATTATTTTCACAGGATTTCAGGTTAGGGGCACCCTGGGAAGGCTTATTGTCGATGGCATAAAAAAAGTGCGTGTCCTCGGTGAAGAGGTTGCTGTTCGTGCCAAAGTATACACCATAGGCGGCTTCTCCGCCCATGCAGACCAAAAAGAACTTCTTGAGTGGCTGAGCAGCTTCAAGAACAAACCAGAGGTCTTTGTTGTCCACGGTGAAGAGAATGTTGCACTCGAATTTGAGAAGATAGTGAACGAAAGGCTGAACCTCAAGACCCGGGTTCCCATGAAGGGAGAGGAATTCGAGTTATAGTGTCAGAAGGTATTGCAACTTACCAGGTAGTACGAAGTAAACGGCGAAGAAAAACAATGACACTTCAGATTACCCGTGACGGCAAAGTTGTTATAAGGACTCCCCTTCGAACTCCCGATAACGAAATAGATCGTTTTTTCCATTCCCGCCAAACGTGGATAGCAAAAAAACTTAACGGACAAGATAAAAGAAAAGTAATAGGCAGTGAGCCCCGGAAATTTATCGCTGGAGAGGAGTTTTTCTACCTTGGTGATCCCTATCCGCTTGAAATAGCAGAATCAAATGGTGCCCGGAAGGCATTGATCCTTTCCCACGGCACATTCCAACTCGCCAGCAACAAGACATCACAGACAAAGGAACTATTCATAAAGTGGTACAGGGAGAGGGCTAAGGAAGTTTTTGGAGAACGGGTCCATTTTTGGAGCAGTCGTTTTGGGCTTACCCCAACGGGAATAACTATAACCAGTGCGTGGCAGCGGTATGGTTCATGTTCGGCAAAAAATTGCCTCTCCTTTTCCTGGCGTCTTCTCATGGCGCCTTATCCGGTGATCGATTATATAATTGTTCATGAATTGGCCCACATCAAGGAGAAGAATCATTCAAGGAACTTCTGGCAATATTTGGAAGGCTTGATGCCTGATTACGAAACCCAGAAACACTGGCTAAGGGAGAACAGCCACCTGCTTCGCCTCTGAGAAGCAGCTCACAGCTCATAGTTGAAAGCTGATAGGCGATGAAGTAACGTGTGAATGCGACATTTTTTGTTTTTCACTGTTTTTTTGATTTTATCTTTTACTATGAGCTATCAGCTATGAGCTGATTTTTCTGATTTATTGTTTCCACCCTCCCTGGGGCACCTGTCGTTCCATTTGATCCACTTGTTTTAGCAGCCATTGGCCGATTGCCTTTGCAACCTCGGGGCGCATAACCATTCCCACAAGGAATTCACGAACCACAGGTTGTTGCTCCGGGGTTCTGGAAAGCTCGAATGTCTCACCCGTAGTTTCATTCACCCGCATGACTGTCTCTTCCGGGTAATCTGCTTTTTCTATGAAGAGATCTGCGTGAATCATGCCTTGAGGATTAATTCCCCCGTATACTCCTGAAACGGGTATTGACTTGTAATCTTTGGCAGCCCTGTAAATGATGTGTATATCTGGCATCCTATCCTCCCTGTGCTATTATTCATCTGGCACTACCTGTACTTTGATTACTTTCACACAGGCGACAGAAGCTGTCAAGGAGAATAAGGGTAAGCATTGCGTCTTAGCCATAACAGATGCGGCCCAATGTTAGCTACTCTTTCATGGCTTCAACCGTGTAACGCCATGGGTGGCTTATTGACAGGACTCTGAATCCTTTTGCAATGAGAAGAATTTGTAACTCATCCGGGGTATAAAAATGGGCTGGTTCGTGCATTGATTTCTCCATATGCGAGATCAACCAGCCCATAAAGGTTTGACGATTTATATCAAATATGAAAAGCTTGCCGCCAGGTTTCAATGTGCGCATCACTTCGCCTATTCCTTTCTGGGGCTCTGTAAAATGGTGGATAGCATCACCTATCATGATTGCCCCGACTACATTATTTTTGAAGGGGAGTTCCTCTCCGAGAGCCATGACCCTCCATGCATAGGGTGGAGCATATTTCACCATCCCCTTTGCCGGGTCCGCACAGATATAGCAAATATCACTTCTCATGGAGTGGACAAATTCTATAAGAGTACCGCTACCACCACCGAGATCGACAACGCAACCCTTATTTTCAAGGCTTCTGATAAAGTGGGAGAGGCTTTTAATGGCCCGGCGGGAATAAAACCATGAAGAAAAAAGTTTGAACCACAAACCAAGGTTATCAAAAGAGGCCGGCATTGCATTTATAATATAATCATACTTGATCCCACAGAATCATTCTGTGAGTTGAAATTAGTTTTCTCGGATTCAAGATCCAATGATATACAAAAAAGGCTGGAACATGAAATGGGTCTGGTTAATAGAGGGCATCATGTTCAGGCAGGTAATAGAGTTGCCTGATATGGTAGCTTATGGTGTCGGGAAGGTAGCGTCCCCAGAGTTTAACAGGGAGCCGGTCAATACGAATCCTTGGACTGACGGCAACTGCAAAAAGATATTCCACAAGGAACTCTACATTGAGGGGAATATGCCCAACGTATACTGTTTGTCCTCGCTGGGTGATGATCCGTTCCTCGTGGATACCTCGCCCAAGTTCTGACTCCACAAGATCATCGAAGGTAGTCAACGTGACTTCAATGCAGATTCTTGGCTCGGCATCTTCCACTAAATGTTCCAAGCCTTTTTGAAGTTCTGTTTCGGGAATACCGCGGTTTAAGTACTTTTCCCACGCACGGTTTTCGATGAAGCTTTTACATACTTTTTCCTTGTCCCACGGGACTTCGACGACGATACTTTTTGCGCGATAGTTTCCGGTGTGTTCAGATCGTTCAAAAACCTTAAAATCATGGTGCTTGAGGAAAAATTCTTCAACCTGTTTCAAGGATTCTTCATCGGTAATGTACTTAATTCCCCCAACGTCGTTTATCGTTACTGCCGGTTTTTCAAAACTTGCCTTACCCTGCCTGAAAGCGCTGGCAATCATTTCTTCAGCGAGGGTAAACTCCCGTTCCATATCTTCTTCGGCCGTCAAAAGGTGTTCCAGAGGGACACCGATTTGCTGGGCACGCTCTTCTGCCATCTGTCGGGCCCTGTTCTGAACCATCCTGAAAATGTGGTTAGCTATATATCGGTTCGCTTTCTCTGCGATCCTTCGGGGCCGTTTAATTCGGTAAACGGCGAGAAGCCTGTCCATTGTGTCAATATAGGCGGTACCATCGACAGGGGCCTCTGTGAAAAAAAATTCTGGATTATTCCTGTAGTTCCCTATAAGTTCTTCTGTACGTTTATTGTGCATGTGAATACTCTGGCAGATGATGTCCCTGAGCTCACCCTTAAAATGAAGACGGTGTTCACGATAGGGTTCATCAGAAAAGGTAGAAATAAGTAACCTGGTGAGGGCATCAAGGGTTTCCCCCAGGATGAAACCATCGCAAATCAAAATATTTGTTACTCTTTGCCCATCAGAAGGCTCCAGGCGATCGCAGAGCCACCGTTGGACCATTTGAAAAAGTTCTTCACGATGCACAAACGATGTAATATACACGTCAATCCTCCAGGAGATGTAACGCCCGTGACAGCTCTGTCTTCATCCTACCATAAAGAGTCATGCTTCTTCCATAATCCTTTGTTTGGACCTGTTTTTGACATCGAGATTTAAGAGAGATAAGGTTCGGAATATCTGCGAAAGTAGTTTCCTAAGGCGAGGAATATGTTATGTCTTCATCCGTGCAAGGACGTCTTCCATGGTTCCCATGTATGGGCCTGGGGTTTCCATCTTGATCGATGCCATAGCCGCAGCGAATTGCAATGCATCCTCGAACGGATGGTCCATTCTGCGTGCCAAATATGCACCGATTGTTGTATCGCCTCGCCCCGTTCGTCCCGCAATGCTCCTGTTAGAGAATTTTACAAAATAGCCTTTACCGTTCCTGAGAGCCAGGACCCCATCAGAATGGGTAATAAGTATCTCAGGGCAGCCCCATCTTTCAATTATAGTGGCCGCTTCATGAAGATCGTCCGAGCCAGTGATTGTCTTCGCCTCCGCAACATCCAACTTCACGATGTCAACCATACTTAGAATTTCCCGCTTTTCAGGTACGTCCCTCAAGTGGATGGCCTTTGTTTTATCATCTACTTGAAATACAAAGCTCTGCATATCAAGAGATAAAAGGAATCCTCTTTTTTTAAGCCCATGCATGAATTCAATGGTAAACTCCTGGTTACTTAGACCACTGAGGTGGATCAAACAAGGTTCGAAAGAGGGCAGTTCCTCTAGTTTAAAAAAGCCTGCACACTTTGTGAGGAACATCTCTCGTTCGTCGACATTTGCGCTTCGGTGGAAGATACGTATTCGTGTGGTCTCCTCGGCTGTTTGAAAATAGGTGTCGATGCCGGCCGCTTTAAAAGATTTAAGTATATGTTCATCACCTTTCGCTAAACGGGTTACGAGGGCAACCCGTTTCATGCAACGGGCCGCAGCCATTGCTGTAAATGCTGCCGCGCCCCCAGTCTCGGTATAGGCGGCCTTTTTGAATGGTACAATATTCCCTGTAGCCGCGTGACCGACGAACACGATATCGTAACGAATCATTTCGAACCCCTCCTCCGTGCACTTTTGTCATACTCCATATGCGGGATGTTAGTCAACTCCGAACTTATGAAACTCCTTGACAATCTGAAAGGGTTCTATAAGAAAATAGACAAAAGATGGGTAGTTCAGGTAAAGTAGTAAATGAGGAAATTTGAGATCAAAGAAGGAACGATAAGAAAAGGAGACAGATGAATCCTTACGATATAGTATTTATCGGTCAGATGGGTATGGGTAGAATCTATCCTTTCAAGGGATCCCCATTTATAGAACGGGGCAGTCCGGTACTCATATCTTCAATAGCAGCCTCCTATCTGGGAAAAAGGATTGCCGTGGTGACGAAAATCTCCGAGAGCGAAGAATACCTCCTGGAACCAATGAAAGCGGCCGGTATTGATCTTTTCGTACAGCCTGGAGAGGTCGGTGAGCTACGTATCATTTTCCCAACTGAAAATGTGGATGAAAGGCAGTCGTTTGTCATAAAGGGTGGAGCAAATCTTCATATTGATGACATACCTCCTTTCGAACCTTGCCTGGTCCACCTTTGCTGCTTAGGCGCCCGTGGGTTTCAGCTAGACTTAATGCGAGCGTTGAGGGCGCGTGGATTCCGATTGTCAATCGACATGCAGGGCTTCGTGTTCCAGGTGGACGAAGAGACAGGGGCCGTCCACCTTAAAGATGTTCCGGAGAAAAAAGAAATCCTGAGCATAGCGGATTTCGTAAAGCTTGATGCAGTGGAAGCACAAACCTTGACGGGTACCGACGTCCTCCAGGACCAGGCTGACATACTGGAAGACTGGGGAAGTTCGGAAACCATAATAACATCTTCAGAGGGTGTGCTGGTACGAAGCAAGGGGAAAACCATGTTTGTGAGA
>Ga0105103_10002312_pt1 | contig 9964 bp, 9 predicted proteins | sample PPLLaktember2015_2_FD_79107 | JGI IMG/M metagenome (GOLD analysis project Ga0105103, IMG submission 79107) | Freshwater sediment microbial communities from Prairie Pothole Lake near Jamestown, North Dakota, USA - PPLs Lake P7 Core (6) Depth... | ecosystem: Environmental > Aquatic > Freshwater >...
CCTGCTCCGACGGTAGAGCGTCGAGCTACACCGGCATAGCTGACCGGCGTCGCTGGCGCACCGACAACCGCTTCTGCAGTTGTCACCAGACTTCCAATTGAGGTCGGCCGGAACTCACCACTCCAGACCAGCCCGACAGCAACCAGGCCAAGTATAAGTATGTACCTGCATACGATGTGTTTCATTGTCTTCCTCCTTTTATTTACTCTGAGGTAATTCATCAAGGTCAATGAGGGCATCGGCGCTTAACTTTTCAGCACCTGCCGGTGGCGTAAATGCGAATGCATCACGTGCAGGCTCAACGCCTGCTTTCCAGCTCTTGACGCGAAGAGTGTATTGGGGTGCACTGTTCAATGTCTTACTTGTGATCACCATTTTGCGGGGAATGGGACTCTTACCCGCTTCCACCCAGATCTGCCAGTCGGTATCAAAATTCCTGAAGGCCAGGTGTTCGCATTCCACACCATCGATGACTCCTCGGCCAATATGCTTGGCTTCCTGAACCTCGGCCACAAGAACATTGTAAGAATTGGACAAAAGGAGGTCAGCGCCCGGCAAAGCCACGCCATAACCCAATCTCAGGGCTTCGACCAACTGGTCCACGGTACCCGGAATATTAAACTGCGCGTAGCCGTTGATGTTCTTTCCATAGACGCTGGCGGCCTTGCCGTCAAAGAACAGCTCTACATCGGCATAGCCGCCTCGCCGGTGTGCGCGCAGCTTGTCCGGACGGCTTAACAGTAACTCGCCAGAATTGGTGAACTGAATTTTCTCCATTTGCGGGGTGATGACTTCGATATCACTATCAAATGTGAGTTCGATCGTTTTCGAGCTGCTCACATAGTCCGACATAGCCTTGAGGATAGACTTTGCATCGCTTGCCTGTGCCTGGGCGCATGGTGCCCACAAGACTAGTGCCGCCACAAGAAATAACATACAAAAGAGCAATACGTTGTTTAGTTTGTTGATGGTTGTTCTTGCATTCGTTTTCATCATACCAATACCTCCATTTCGATAAAAAGTTTGTAAATTGGTAGCTGGCCTCTGGCAACTGGTCTTTGATTACTCGCTTCTTACACTCTTTCACTTCGCCCTCATAAACTCTATATCAAAAGACAGCCTCTCCACGGCCTGAAAATAAGTTCCCTTCAGCCGATCGGACATCGGGTCGTATAGAAGGTTGTAGGTTGAGCCAGGGTAGTTGGCATCCCGAAGCTCCACAAAAAGATGAATCCTTCCGTCCTTGTGGCTCGATTTCGCGCGAAAGACCTTAATCGGTTTCGGGTTGAAGTATGCCGCAGTGACGCTACCGTCCTTCTTGATGGTGCGCAGTTCGAGAACATAACCCCCATCGGGCCGTACCCACCGCCCTTCCAGCCTCTGAAAACTGACCTCTCCAGGGAGTCGTTTGTTTGTCTGGGCATTCTCAGCCTGGCTATTACTTCCCACAGGCGATAATAAAATCGCTGCCCAAAAGGTTGACACAGCCAAACCAGCATAAAGTATCTGAACTTTCTTCCCACAAATATACGTCCACCATTTAGCCATAAATGTCCTTAAATTCTTTCCTTATCGTATGACATCAAAAATATTTTAAAAATAAGTCCTCTCCAATAACAGATCACTGATTACTTTCCCTGCGGCAAGCTACCGCCATTGGATGGTCATCCCATATTTCGTAACAGACTGTATTGTTGGGGTTATTCCCCATTTCTTTCTACTGCTATCTCTTCCTATCGATGGCTGATTGCCCCATTCTCTTGGTACTCACTAACTCCGTATCACCATATCATGAATCACTACCACTTGCATTTGTCTACTGGCTACCGGCCTCTGAACACAGATGACCGCTTTTCCATTACCCTTGTCCATCCCTTCATTTGCGTACCCCAGAAACAACCCACAGAATAGCGTCCAGAAGCGCCTGGTCGTCCACTGGTTTCCGGAAGAATGATTTGGCCCCAAGCCTTCTGGCGGTATCCCGAACCTGCTCGTCATCACTGGCCGATACCACGATAACCGGCAACATTATCCCCGCTTCCGATAGCTTCTGCTGGAGGTCAAAACCGGTTGTTCCCGGCATTCGTATATCTAAAAGTATGCAGGCATTTTGGGGTTGTATTGAGCGGGCCAAGAATTCATCTGGAGAGGGAAAAGTCTCTACATTCAGATTTGCCGATCGAAAAAGCCTTGAGAATGATTTACGAATCGACTCATCGTCATCTATTACATACACCATGCTTTCTTTTGTTGCCATAGGCACCTCGTCAGGTCTGGCTAGCCACCCGCCTCAAAGCAACTGTACAGAAAACGGGATAACTTTCGTAAAGGGTAGACCGGCGAATAGGTAAAATCTATAGGACCTTAGTCCTATGAACCGATGATCGGTAAAGTCAGGAGACAACGCCTGGAAACGCGGAGATGGAGCGACGCGAGGAAGGGAAGGCGGTAATCACAAAGTCTGGAGATAAGAGACAGAGAGGCGACGAGATGGGAAAACAAGGACGTGAGATAGAGAGTTGTCAAATATTCGAAACAGGGAAACACACCCTTGTCATTCCGAAGAAGCACAGCGACTGAGGAATCCTATACCTGAGAATCAGCAATGCCGCGCGTACTCGCTAATCAACCATAACAATAAAGTGAAAATTTGGGCACTGTGTCGGGATAAGATTTCTCGCTTCGCTCGAAATGACAGATGAAAAAACAACTGAAATGACAGAATTCAGAGAGGATAGGAGGGGGTAGAATACAGAGAGGGTAGATTCCCACGGGCAAGCCCGTGGCACTAAAACATATACGCATTCACCCACGCTTAAAAGCGTGGTCCTCTGTCTGGCTTGCTTCTTTCGTGGGAAACTCCCTGTGAGCAAAGCGAGCATGAAGGGGAGTCTCTGACGGCTTAGCCGGTAGAGGGGGCGACGCAAGCCCCAGTAATAGAAGGGACAGATATGAAAAAAACTCGAAATGACAGAATTGACAACGCTCAATGAGAAAACGTGTGCAATGCAGGAGACAAAGCGAAAGACAGGTGATCGACAATTGGCGCCACTATTTGCCAAAAAGTGATATAATGTATATCATATACACCACATGGAGGAAAGACTATGCCTAACCTAAAAAGAATACAGATGTATTTTCCGGAAGACTTGTTGAATGAGTTGAAAAGAAAGGCTGATCACGATAAAACCACTGCTTCAAACATCGTGAGAACCGCTGTTACAGACTTTATAAAAAAAGAAAAGGTGAAGAATTGGGAAAATGACTCTTTATGGGGTATGGTTGGATCGAGTAAATCGAAGGAAAAAGATCTCTCTGTCAATCATGACAAATACTTATATGGGAACAAGAAATGAAGCTTTTTGTTGATACATCCGCATGGCTTGCCCTGAATGATAAAAATGATCAATATCATGGTAAAGCCATATCCAGGCTCAATGTTGTCAAGAGGCAAAAGATTGAACTGATCACCTCGGAATATGTGGTGGATGAAAGCCTAACAATTATACGATATCGGGTCTCTCATGGAGCAGCAGTCATTTTCGGAGATGCTTTGATGGATAGTACCATAGTTACAGTTATAGATATAACGGCTGATGAGAGATTTCAAGCATGGCTTCTGTTCAAAAAATATGACGACAAGGAATTAAGTTTTACAGACTGTACGAGCTTTGCGCTGATGAATAAATTATGGCTTCGTAAGGCTTTTGCCTTCGATGATCACTTCAAACAGGTCGGTTTTGAGCTATTCTGAATTACCTTTAACCACCATTAATCTGCTGGCTTGATGCCGGCTTTTTCTGCCAGACGGACTAGATCGGCCACTGATGACACATGAAGCTTCACCATTATGCGGCCGCGGTGGATTTTGACGGTCTTTTCGGCAATGCCAAGCTTGAAACCTATCTGCTTGTTCAGCGAGCCTGCGACAATGTACTGAAGTATCTCATACTCTCTCGGCGTGAGCCGTTTTAATCTCTCCAAAACCTGTCTAACTTGTCCCCGCTCGGCCCTCGCCTGAATGTCCTTTTCGATGGCTCGTCTCACAGCCTGGAGGAGCTCCTCATCGTCAAAAGGCTTGGGAAGAAAATCGACGGCACCTTTTTTCATAGCCCGGACACTCATGGGGATGTCACCATGGCCGGTAATAAAAATAATTGGCATGCTGTAATCCGCTTTTGAGAGCTGATCCTGCAAGCCTATACCATCCAGGCCCGGCATCCTGATGTCGAGGATGATGCACCCGACTCCATCGTAAGGATCCCTCTTCAAGAAAAGCTCAGCAGAGGCAAAAGTCTCCACCTCGAATCCAAGGGACCGCAAAAGCCTTGACAGGCTCTTGCGAATAGATGCGTCGTCGTCAATGACGAAAACAGAGGGTGTAAATCCAGTGATCGGCAATCGGTTATCAGTCATAATATATTATAAAGTGTCTATGAGCAAGTGTCGACTGATTATTCAGACGCGGTGAGTCGGTGATGTGAAGAATGGGAGAAAATGAGATACGAGATATGGAGAAGGGGGGGGTGAGAGTGCAAAAAATGTTATTGACGAATACTCCATTTTTCAGGGTGTTTGAGCATATTTACTATTTTTCCCTGGATATGTTCATACTGTTTATCAAGACCAATAGCTTGCCCTGATGACAAATATTCACTCTTAATCCCAAACTCGATCCAGACTTGTGTTTCGGCGGCTTCTGCTTCCGCATCACTCAGTTTACTCACAAATGCATTAGGGTATCGCCTCTTACGCCATGCTTCGGCAATATTGGCGCATACGGAACGAGATGAAAGCCTTATTTGATCAGTCAATGAATACCTCTCTTCTATCGGAAATTTTTTGCTCAATTCAAACAACTCCATAGATACCCTCAAAGCCAACTGATAAACCTCTAAATCCCTAAAATGCCTTATGTTATTCACGATTAACCTTTTCCTCCCAATGTCCCCGCGTCACCCTTTCTCCGTGTCACCGTGTCTCCCCGTCACCCTTTCTCTCTACTTTCACCCCCGGCAGTTCGAAGTAAAACGTCGCTCCGCCACCCGGATTATTCTCGGCCCAGATGTGGCCGGCTTGCCCCTCGATGATGGAGCGAGCTAATGAGAGTCCCATACCCAACCCGGAATGTTTCGTAGTGAAGAAGGGTTCGAATATTCTGCTCAGTTCCTGTACATCAATGCCTGTGCCATAATCACGCACGGCGACCTGCACCCTATCAGCATTTACTATACATGTCTCCACAACAATTTTCCTATTCTCGTACTCATCCATCATAGATTCTGCAGCATTCATCAGCAGGTTAATCACCACCTGCTGTAATTGTATTCTATTTGCCTCCACGGGTGGGAGTGAATCTTCAAATTTAGTTTCTATCCTTATATTACGGATAATGGCTTCGCTGTTGAAAAGGGCAATTGTTTCGCCCAGCAAGTCATCAATCTCGATTACCTCAGGTTCTTCCTCATCCGGCTTTAACATAGACCTCAGGCTCCGAATAATGTCTCCAGCCCTTTTATCGTCCTTGGCAATGTCCTCAAGTATCTCTGTTAACTCGTTCATGTCGACTCTGTCTGACTTGATAAAACGAATGGCCGCCCTTGCATTGCTAAGAATCGATGTGAGAGGTTGGTTCAATTCGTGGGCCAATGACGCTGTCAACTCTCCCATACGCAACAATCGATCGGTCCGCCAGAGCTCTCTGCGGTTAGCGAGTGCTTCGACCTCTGCTCTTTTCTGTTCGGTAATATCCTTGAGGGTGTATATAGCTTGACTTATTTCCCCATCGTTATCGAGAATAGGATCCGTGGAAACACGAAGCCATGCCTTCCTTGGTTCATCAAAAAATTCGCTTTCTTCATGCCCCTGTGACTCCATCGTTTTGACAAAAGGACAAAAATCTACAGGTTCCTCTGTTCCGTGCATCAACATATGACAGTGAGCTCCGATAATCTCTTCTTTCGGGAGACCAAAATAAGACCCGACTGCTGCGTTAATGCGTATAATCCGAAATTCCTTGTCCAGAATCATGACAAGGTCTGGGATAGCATCAAACGTCTCCTGCCACTCTTCCGCTGCTTGCCTGATTTTTCCCTCCATCTGCTTTTGCCGGGTAATATCCCTCCCGAACACCGAAATGCCAAATATTTCTCCTGATTGTTTCAGCAGGTTGAGGGAGAGGTGGAGAACATTTGTTCTTGCGCTGGTTGCATATTCCTCAGTGAAGGGTCCTTCTCGTAACGCTCGTAAATATAATTGTCGCCACTTGGCAGCTACTTGTGGGGTAAACAATCCCCCAACCATATCCTCCGGGCTCATACCCACGGTAATCTTGAGTCCTAAGCAGCGCATAAAATAGTCACTCAATGCTGAATTGAAGGTAAGGAGACCAAATCTTTCCGGATCCACCGACCAGATCATATCGTCAGTGCTCTCTACCAGTGTAGTGACCAAAGACCGGGCCTCCGAAACAGCAGCTTCAGCCAGCTTCCTCTCGGTTATGTCCAGCGATACGCCCATCAGTCTTTCTGCATTGTCTGAGTAACTCGCCTGCATCTGTCCTCGCGAGTGCAGCCATCGAATGCCTCTGTCTGGAAGGATAATCCGGTATTCGATGTGAATTTCTTCGTTCAACTCAGATGCCCTGTTCACAGCCTCAACGACCACTTTTTTGTCTTCAGGGTGGACCATATCCAGTAAGGTATCAAACGTAAGCAAATAATCCGGTGCAAAGCCAAATAACTCAAGAGCCTTGGCCGTAGCCCAAAATTTACGGGTGCTCAAATCAAGAATCCACAAACCTGCTCCCGCAGAAGATGAGGCAAGATTGAGTCGCTCTTCGTTCTCACGCAACGCTATTTCAGAATTTTTTCTGTCGAGGGCATTCGCAAATATCTCTGTCACAAGCTGAAGTCGCTTCACGAGGTCTTCCGTCCATGAACATTTTTCGCTGATTGTGCAGAAACTCAGAGCACCGGTAACAGGCTTTCCCCCGGTAACGAGGGGGAAAACCAAAGAAGACTTAATTTCGTAGTGCTGCCACGTTTCCTGGTCCCGTGATGCCTCCGGCGGTAGATTATCTGATGAGACCGCAATAACCCTGCCAGCGGTCACCCCACTCAGACACCAGGGAAAGGTTTCTTTTGCATCCCATTTTTCGGGAAATGGCGGACCCGGCAAGGGACGATAATAGTGTGTCATTGTGAAAAAACCAGGCACCCCCGGCATAAACTGCCAGAGGGCGGCAAAATCTAAACCGACATACTCGCAAATATCCCGCATTCCCTGATTAATTTCTGAATCGATCTGATCATCGGGGAGATTCACAAAATTAGTGGAAAGTTTATACAGAAGCGTTTCAAATCTCAAGCGCTCCTCAGATTCCCGTGACGCCTCGATTTTCTGAGTAATGTCACGTGCCGCTGCATAAATCAGGTTATCGAATGGCACCGCCCTCCACTCGAACCAGCGATAGGAGCCATCCTTGCAACAGTACCTATTGGTCAGGTCATACAAGACTTTCTGTAAACCTAGTGTTGCCATTGCCTCCTTCGTGGCTTCCCTGTCGTCGGGGTGTACAAACTCAAGATATGGTTTTGCCACCAGTTCCTGTGTTGTGTATCCAAGAACACTTTCAAAAGAAGGGTTGAGACTGATAAAATAACCGTCAGTGTTCGCAATGCATAACATGTCCAGGGAAACATTGAAGAATTGGTCCAGTTCCTCGTTCTTTTCGCGTAGCGTTTCTTCTATAATCCGTTTTCGCTTCTTTTGCACGAGAAGAGCAACAATTAAAATTGCCTGCATCAACAACAGGGCAAAACCTCCAAGAATATATGCTTTGTATTGAGACCAGAATGTGGTAGGGTAATTGATGATGATACTTTCTGGAGGAAGGTTTTTCCCGTTCAAACCCCAACGCTTCAGTTGCTGCCAATCAAACATGGGAACAAGAGGTGTGGGCACAATCATCAGGGGCTCGGTCAGTTTCCTTCCCTGAAGGACATCAAGAGCCATCGAGGCAGCTCTTTCAGCCTCCTGGCCCTGATTCACCATGATACCCCCTACGATACCATCGTTTCCCAGCAACGTTTCAAAAAGTCCAAAAACAGGAGCTTTCGCTGCCTTGCTGATCATTCGTCCCGCATCGGCGGGTCTGAACTGCCTACCCGTCCCATCTGTATAAAAAGTGGTAAGAAGAATTGCGGTCTCAGGAGGAACCATGGCAACTCTTCTCAGAATTTCATCCATGGGCTGACCTCTGGCGTACTCAATATCTAAAATTCCTTGCCAATGCTTCAGTTCTGCACGAACAGTCTCCTCGAGGCGTTCCTCCAAGGGTCCCGCCCCGCCCAAGACCATGAGCCTCGCAGTATCAGGCTTAAGACGTAAAATGGCATCAACAGTTGCCCTCGCACCTACTCGGAAAGGCATGACGATAAAAGGCTGCATGAGGCTTTCCAACTGACGTTCAAGAACCGGACGTTTATCGTCCTTAATAAATCCAGTCGTGGCTATAACATGAATCACCGGCACACCGGGGAAAAAGCCCTTGCATTCCTGGATTAGAAAGTCCAGTGCAGTAGGGTGCAACAGTATGATTAAATCAATCATGCGACCTTTATACTTGATGCTCAGGGATCTGGCCACTTCTTTCCAGTAAGAAGACTCGGGACGCTTGCTGAGATCCAGGAACTCAAAACTTACGTTGCTAAGATCAAGTCCGGCATCAGCAAATCTCTTTACAAAGATTGGATCCATGATCAGATAAGCAGCCTGCTCATAGGAGTATGAATGGAGGAGAAGGATGTTCTTGCCCGCCAGATCTGGTTGGGCAATTGATGTCAGGCTTTGCCCACAGCCTTGCCGTGCAACCATGAGGCACGGAAGAACTATAATGAGGAATACCAGTAAGGTATGATGGACTGCACGATGCCGCATCGGTCTTTTCAGCATTTCAGTTATGAAAGCTTGCCACGATCAGAGACAAATATCAATACCTCACTGAATAGTAGATAGCTATAGACATACTTTCCACCCTCAGCTATATACATGCACAAAGGATAGAGGTGGAAAACAAGAGCGGCTCAACCATTTTTCAGAATGAAGCATCGGTTCGCATAGCACTGTCGAACTAAAAAACCGGTGAGATGTGTTAACGATGATAAACAAACAGTGCCAAAATGAATGCCAATGGGGATGAACAGCCTGGTAGGCGGACTTGCTCGGGCCTTCGAGACCATTATTGTGTCTAGGGGCTCGGTCGAGGAACCGGTTACATACGGATAGGGATAGAACGGGAACCCTAGGCCCCAATCAAAATATAAACTAGAGCCTCCGTGATGGTGACGATAATCTCCCCCATGATGATGATATCCACCGCCATGATAACCACCACTGGATGGGTTTACCCGTGGGAATCTATTTAAATTGACTTGCAATCTCAATATGACTATAATAGTCATAACAAATTGACCAAGAGGTACGCTATGAAAACAACAGCTATTTCTGAATTAAAAGCACACCTTAGCGAATACTTAAACCAGGTCAAAAGTGGTAACGAAGTGTTGGTTACAGACCGAGGTAAACCCGTTGCCCGAATCGTCCCTATCTCCAGCAAAACACGTTCACGAAGTTCATTCTCAAGGATGGAAAAGGAAGGGCTGATTAAGCTTGGATCGGGAAAACTTCCGAAAGATTTCTGGACCATGCCGCGGGCCGAAGACCCGCATGGACTTGTTCTGAAAGCTCTTCTCGAGGAGCGGGAGAATGGAAGATGAAATTCTGGGATTCCTCTGCACTCATACCATTATGTCTCACAGAATCATCGTCTCAGAATATTAAACGCATTGCTAGATCGGACGAGGATATTGTCGTCTGGTGGGCAACGCGGGTTGAGTTTTTTTCAGCATGATCCCGCCAACACCGAGAAGGTTCATTCTCTTCAGATGCAGAACGTAAATCA